>Ga0316600_10000904_pt1 | contig 13686 bp, 16 predicted proteins | sample OWC_soil_day5_CT_FD_207652 | JGI IMG/M metagenome (GOLD analysis project Ga0316600, IMG submission 207652) | Wetland soil microbial communities from Old Woman Creek delta, Ohio, United States - OWC_soil_day5_CT | ecosystem: Environmental > Terrestrial > Soil > Wetlands | place: USA: Ohio... | reverse complement strand
CATTTGAGGAGAATCTGGCAGCCACCAGAGCTTTAATGTACGACGATATTGGCGTGCGTCATGCGGAGAGTTTCCTGTACTGTAAAAATATTAAGGTTCTGTAAGGAGGACAATTCATGAAGAGAGAATTATTTGATAATGTAAAACTGATTGGAAAGGCAAATGATGTTGCCATTGACCGGGCAGGATTTTTGTCCGGTGTTTTGGCTGTATCGGTAGGGGCTATTACCGGTGACCCAGATGAATCAGCTCTATCCATCACAATAACCCATGCAGACAGCGAAGATGGTGAGTTTGTGGCAGTAACGGACACAATGATCGGTCTGGAAGAACATCCTTCATCAAATGGTGTCTTTAATAAGATTTCAGTGGATTCTGTGGATCAGATATCTGTCAATCTGGACTTAATTGGCTGCAAGCGGTTTATCAAAATTACACCAGCTATTCAGTTTACAGGTGGCACCGACCCTACCGCTTCTACGGTTTCCTATGCTCTGGTGCTTGGTGATCCAGGTGCGAGCCCTATTGCATAGGCATGGATAGGCGAACACGGGAAAATAAAATGATATCCGGTCCTTACCGGAACAAATCAGAGGCGGAGGGAAAATCTTCCGCCTTTTTAGGAGGGAGTGAATCTTATGGCAGAAGAACAGACAGCTATAACAGTACCGACAGTACCGCTGGCGGCAAACGCACTCACCACTCTTGATGATATGATGGAATTTATAGGCATGGATCCCGACGATGTGTCCATACCCCGTCTGGTAAAGAATAATCTGATCCGGCTTATTAATTCCGCCTCGGAATACATCGAAACCATGACCAGCAGAAAGTTTGCACTTACCCAGTATAAAGAAGGTCATTATGGAAGCGGAGCACAGGAGTTGTGTCTGGAGCAGTATCCAATCAGGGAAGTTATTTCCGTAGAAGATACTGAAAACGAGTATAGCATATCTGCTAACACTTACTCTGCAGACGATACCGGGAATATAGGTGTCATCTACAGGGACGAAGGCTGGCCGGTGCGAGGATACGTGAGCGGTCTTGCAAATGATATAAAAGCAGGAAGAAAGTATTTAAGGATTTCCTATAATGCCGGCTATGTCCTTCCAAAAGATGCCACAGCGGAGATTCCTTCAGACTTACCATTCGACTTGCAATACATTGTTTGGCAGATGGTGCAGCAACAATGGAATCTGGCAAATAACGGCGCTAATGGGCTATCGGCTTTTACGATATCGGATGTAAGCTGGACTTTTGACAAGGAGCTCAGTACCCAGGTGAAAGATATTATAAACAAATATCAGAGGTGGGCATAATGACCGTCAATGATGAGATTACTCCAGAACTTGAAAGGATTAAGCTGGAACTTAGTAAACTTACCGGGATGAAAATACACATCGGAATCCAGGGATCGTCAGGCTACAGCGCGTCAGGCGAGAGCAGGAAAGGTACTCCTGCGGATATCATTACCATTGCTAATGTAAATGAGTTTGGAGCCACGATCAAGGCTAAGAACGTAAAAAATTTAGCAATACCAATTGCAAAAAAGGCAAAAGGCAAGAGCCCTCTGGATTTCCCAGGGCTTTTCTTTTTGCGTACTCCCAGTGGGCTCTTTGGATGTATCAGTAAAAACAGAAAAGGTGGTCCGCCTAAGCAGAAAAGCAGCCCTTCCGAGGATAAACCCAAGGCCAAGAAACCCGGCACGAAGCCGATCAAAAAGAAATTAGGTGACATTGAGTTCCTTTTCATCCTGCTGGAATCCGTTACGATTCCAGAAAGGAGCTTTATCCGGGCGGGGTATGATAACAACCGTAAGGCGATAGAAGATATGACGGTTCAAGCGCTCAAAGGCATTGTATTTAATGCTTGGGACGCAGAAAAGGCAGCGAATCATATCGGCATGGCTACGGTGGGAATTATACAGACCTATATGAATGCACCGTTTAATTTTAAGGGAAAAGGTCGTGTAACAAAAGCTACGTCAAACTGGCCAGGCAACCCGCTTGTGGAAACTGGCCGTCTTAGAAATTCCATTACTTATAGAATTGAAGGAGGTAGTTGATATGGGAAACTTTACTTATGCTCATCCAATGATCCCCGGAGGATTGCTCCATGATATGTATGAGATTGAGTCCGGATCAGGATTCAGCCAGGAAAACGGAGGGCAGTGGATACCGGGAGAAGATAAAAAGGTACTCTTTAAAGGCGTTGTCCTTCCTGTTAATGATAAGGATCTGATCCGTGATACAGGGGGTACTTTTACACAGTACTCGGAAAAAATATATACCAACGGACATTCCTTACAGATCGGAGCCAGGGTGGAAGATTCTAATGGGGCGGAGTATACCGTTACCCAAGAATTAGGACACAACACCCTTCACCCAATGAAACGTTACCTTGTGGAACGGAAGGGGGCTGCAGCCAAACGATGAAATTTAAAGATGTGAGGAACTTAATTGTATCAGGTTTGCACGATTATATGGGTCTGTATGTGATATTAAGCAACCAGCTAAGTCCGGAATCGGATCCACCTTTCATCATCTACTCCGTGACAGCCCCATATATACCAGAGGGCGGTATGGGAGATTTTAGCACCAGTACAAATAAAGATGGAAGCGTAACCGAAACAAGAGCAGAGCAGCCGACCTGTACTTTTTCCTTCACGATATGCAGTGTAGACAGAAAAACGTCGGTTGGTTTTATCCTCGGTGAAGATGAAGCCCTGGATTTGGCGGAAAAAGCACAGGGCTGGTTTTTACATACAGGATATGAATACATATCCGGAAAGGGACTTACCGTGGTAGATGTTGCCAATGTGCAGGAGCGCTCCTTTCTGCAGGTGGACGAGGAGGCAAGGCGGTATGGCTTTGACGTAGTGATAAGGTATGTAAGGACCGATGACAGAACCATTGCCGGGGTAGATCCTCCGGCTATTAAGGAAGGAGACAGTAATGAGTAAAGATGTAGTTGTAGTTGTGAGCCTGGAGGATAAGGTCAGCTCTGCCGATACCCTGGAGATTCTTCTGATTTCCACTACAGGAGTAAAAGCAGCAAAGACCTACACCTCTTTGGAGAATATTAAAACAGACTGGACAGAGACGAGCGATATCTACAAGAAAGCAGCAGCCATGTTTGATCAGGGGAGCGCAACTCCCACACCGGCTTCTTTAATTCGGAAAGTCACGACAGTAGGATTTGCAGCCCCAGAAAGTCCGGCAGATCTTGTGACAGCCATTAAGGAATTTCAGGAAACCAGCAATGATTGGTACTTGTTCCTGACGGACAAAAGCGACGATGCGTATATTAATGCGCTTGGTGCATTTGCAGAAGACAGCAAACCCAGTGAAGCAGAACTTACCGCAGGAGAAGAGGATCACAGAAAAATTTATTTTGCACAAACGACAAACAAGGCTTACGCTGTTAAGACTTCAAGAACGGCTGTAATTTACACAGAAGATTTAGAAGAACATGCAGACGCCGCTTGGATCGGCGCGGTTGGACCATGGTATCCACAGTGTGTTACCTGGAAGTTTAAGCTTCCATCGGGTTTATCAGTACCAACGCTAACAGAATCCGAGATCACAGCACTTGAAACGGCAAATGTGAACTTTGTTACCAATGAATATAAAAAGAATTACATAAAAAATGGGACCTGTATGGACGGGGAATGGATTGACGCTGTCCTGGGAGCGGATTGGATCGCGCTGACCATGAGAGAAAAGCTGTATGATATCTTTACAAGCAATGCCAATATCTCATATACCGATGCAGGATTCGCAATCGTTGCAGCTGGCGTTTTTGAGACTCTGGACGAAGCCACAGGCTATTCTATTATCGCAGAAAACCCAGAATCCGGAGCGGGGATCTATAATGTAACAATACCAAAACGGTCTGAGGCAACCGATAAGCAGGCCAGCGCAAGGCAGATGCCGGATATCGAATTGGAAGCCCAGCTTGGCGGTGCGGTTCATGGAACCAAAATATCTGGTGTCTTAAAGACGTCATTAAGTTAGGAGGTAAGGTAAATGGAAGTAACAGGTTATGATCCGAAAAAAGTAAACGTCAACGTAAATGGCACTATTATAACCGGGTTCGCCAGTGATGGCGTAATTACCGTATCAAAAAGTGAAGATGCCGTAACTCCCAATGTGGGGTGTCAGGGGGATGTGGTCTATGAGGAGAACGCCAACGAAAGCGGAACTATTGCAATTACGCTGCAGGGAACCTCTTCCTCTTTGTATTCACTCCGGAAGTTAGCTGCTAACCGGAAACAGTTCTCCGTTTCAATTTCTGATGCAAATGATGATGACTCCATCAGTATCAGCGCACAGAAATGCAGAATTACCAAAATGCCGGATCTGGCCAGAGGGAAGAATACCAGTACAGTAACTGTAAATATTTATGTGCCGAATCTTCAGATCCGGTAATCGCCATGTCGAAAGCGTGGCCGCAAAAACCTAAGGGACTAAGTGAAAGGAGCTATAGAAAATATATGGCAAAGCAAAAAAAAGTAGCGATTAATGGAGTTGAATTTCAATTACAGGGGGTTTCTCCCACCTGGTATCTGGATCTTAACGATTCCTGCGGGATGACTGGCGGAAAGAGAAATACTGCCGGTTATATGGACGGGTTGTTTAAGGGTGTAGTAATTGCCCCCAAAGAAGTCAGCACAGAAGGGTTAAAATATTTTGATGAAATGGAAGACATCGAGACGGCTGAGAAGCTGCTGACCGAGATAGAAACCTTTCTTAGAAAACGAAGCTGATGATGGAACGGCTCAAAACAGAGCCAGGAAACATGATGAATTCTGGACACTGGTCTTTGCAACCGGAAAAATATCCTATACAGAATGGAAAAGTATGGATATGGCAGAATTTTACGAAGCAAGGGAGGCGTACCTAAAATATATGGACCGTGTGAAAAACAGAGAGTGAGTCCCTAAAAGGATTTGCTCTCTTTCTTCCTGAATGGAGGGATGAGAATGGAGGATCAGCGGAATCTAACCATGGGGATACAGTTCGGACTTGCTGATTCGCTGTCCCGACTGTCGGAAACTATGGACGCTATCAACGGAATAAAAAGTGGGTTTCTTTCTTTGGAAGAAAGTGCTGCGTCCTACGGAAGCGAATCAGCTAACAGCGCAGGAATGGTGTCCAAAGGGCTGGAAGACACAAGAGATGCAAGCCGTAAGGTCCTAAATGCTATGGGAGATCTTTCCGATTCCGGGGATAGGGTGCAGGACTCAGTCAGAGATATCCGAAGGGAATTCAACAAATTCGGAGATTCGGCTACTGATGAGGTGGAAAAGACCAGGGAGGAACTTCGCGAAGCGGGTGTTGCCGCAAAGCAATTTAGCAGTGAAGCGGCCAAAGGAGCAGGAGTGGCGGCTTCGAGTTTTAGCGAAACTGCGGAATCTGCCAAGGATGCTTCTGCAGCAATGTCTGACGCTGCCAGTTCTGGAAAAGAGGTAAAAAAATCTTATGTGCAGATCGGCGCAGAAGCCGGGAGCTTTAAAGAAGCTGTTCTTAAGTCCAGCAGTTCTGCTATTAAGGACACGAATTCCTTTACGAAGACGGTAAGGGCTGGTGTTCAGGGAGCCTACGGATTTGCAGGAAAACAAGTTAACGAGTTTGGGCGAAAGGCGAAAGATGGGGGCATCAGCATGAAAGAGGCTTTCGCGCACCCGGTGCAAACCATTAAAGGCAAATTGTCAGAAGCCCTTGAACGAGCCGTATCCAAAATTAATAAAACCGGAGACAAAGCAGATGAAGCCGGAGACGATTTAAAAGGCATGGGAAAGGACGGGGAGTCAGCCGGTAGTAAGATAAAAGATTCTATTGGATCTGCAGTGAAGTCCTTCTTTGCAATATCAGCAGCAATTGAGATTGTAAAAGCCGGTATTGAAGCAGCTAAAAATTTCGGAGCTGCTGTGCTGGAAGCGGGAAAGCAGTCGGAACAGACAGGGGCCAAGTTTGGAGCTGCGTTTTCCGCGGATAGCGGAGTTAAAGAATGGGCTGATAACTTTTCCGACTCAATCCATCGAAGTAATACTGAAGTACAAGGTTTCTTAGTATCAAATAAATCCATGTACGGTGAACTCGGAATCACAGGCAAGGCGGCCGATGATCTTTCAAAGGTCACCACATCAATGGCCTATGACCTCGGATCAGCCTTTAAAATGGACGATGCAGAAGCACTGGGAGTTGTACAGGATTATATTAAAGGTAATACCTCAGCTCTCAGCGAATATGGTATCCAGATAAACGACACCGTACTAAAACAGACGGCTATGTCTATGGGGCTGGGCAGTAATATTGATAGTTTAGATGATGCAGCTATGGCGCAGGTGCGAATGAATGCGTTGCTCCAAAACAGCACGGGAATACAAGAAGCAGCTGCCAAAAAGCAGGAGGGCTATTCCAACGGCATTAAGAGCCTAAAAGGAATATGGACCGACTTTCTGACCTCAGCCGGGGACAAGTTCGCCCCAGTTTTTACTAATCTGACAGACAGTATTTTGAAAGCCTGGCCGCAGATCGAACCTGCTTTACTTGGGCTGGTGGATATGCTCGGAAATGGTCTGAGCGCAGGAATGCCGGTTATTATGGAACTTGCCACATCAGCTATCCCAGGCTTAGTACAGACGGTTGGAGAATTATTTTCTTCAGTGGCTCCCTTGGGAAGCGTTTTTATGGAACTGGCCACAACTGCCTTACCTCCGCTGGCCAGCGCTGTCATGCCGATTATCCAAACTTTTGGATCTTTGGCACAGACAATACTTCCCCCGCTTGCAAGAATCATAGCTAATATAGCAACAACGGTGGTTCCTCCTCTGGTTACCATATTTAGAACCTTAAGCGAGGATGTGATCGCACCGCTGATGCCAAGCATTGAAAGTATCGCCAATGCAATACTTCCGGCGTTGTCAGCAGGGTTAAAGCTGATTCCACCAATACTGCAGATTATATCCCCGGTTATTACCACGATTGCCGATGTACTTTCAAAGGTCGTGGGGTTCCTGGGGAAAATCGTAGAATGGGCTGCTGGTGGACTTGGAACTATTCTTAGTAAGGTAGCGGGGCTGTTCGGGGGAGGATCTTCATCTGCAGGCGCGGATATCCCTCATAATGCTGACGGTACCAACAACTTTCAGGGAGGTTGGACCCACATCAATGAGCGTGGTGGTGAGATGGCGTATCTGCCATCAGGATCCACTATTATTCCGGCTGATAAAAGCGATCAGATTATAAATAACAGCCGTTCTCAGAATGTAAATAATACCACTCAATTTTCTCCTGAAGTAAAGATTGAGATAAGCGGCAACGTGTCGTCGGAATCTGCGGCAACATTACAAGCCGAATTAAAGCAGACAATGAGAGAGTTGTGGAGCGAGATGCAGGAAGACCACTATATGAACATGGCAATTCAACAGGGAAATGCTTAAGGGAGGTATTTTAGAATGTCTTATACGCTGACCGGCTTAAAATCCGGTACTGTTACTTTTGATCCCAGTACAGGAACAATCACACAGGAAGTGGCTACGAAGAGCAGTAAGATGACGTCTAATGCCATAGAAAACGGAAGCTCCATGGAGGATCATGTATATCTTAATCCAGAGCAGCTGCAGATAACAGGAGTGATTGTCAAAAACCATAATGCCTTTAAGGATCAGCTGGAATCCATGTGGAAGAATCGGGATCTCGTTACCTATACCGGCAAGATCCGCGTTTCCAATTATGTCATCATTAACCTACAGATTAAAAACGGTTCTTCTAATAAAAACGGCTTCCAGTTTACTGCTACGCTCCAAAAAGCAAATGTTGTATCGGGGCAGTATGTGGAGATAGGTCAATCAACCCTCATGAGTCAGCAGGATTCTGGGAAGAAATCAGATACTCAGGCCGCTAAGGTGAAAGCTGCCGGTTTGAAAACAACGGTAAGCCAGCAGATCAGCCAGAGTGCCTACTCTTCCTATGTAGATTCATACAGTGGAAAAAGCAGCGCTGGTCCGACGCAAAGAACCACAACCAGTTATAACGGAGTTTGACAGGAGGAAAGAAGATGGATAATTCAGAAATGATGGGACTAACATATGAAGTAGAATACATTCCAATTGATACATCGAAAGTCCCATATACATTTTCTATTAAGCTTGATGACCGAACCTACACCATGACATTAAAGTACAATGCAGAGGGTGGCTTTTTTACAATAGACCTTGCAGTAACTACAACAGGTGAGGTCCTTTGTTATGGGAATCCGGTCAGATATGGCAGACCGATGTTTTCGGGAATTGAGGATGCAGAGTATCCGATCCCGGTAATTGTTCCCTACTGTCTGACAGGAGAAACAAGGGAGGTAACCTTTGATAACTTTGGAAATCAGGTTCAGCTTTATCTGCATGAAAGGAGTACGGAATAATGGCTTTTTTTCTCAGGTCTGCAACCGTCCAGGTGGGATCACTTAGATATGACATGGATGATGGGTTTTACTTTGAGTTTGAGGTTCCTTTTTATGATTCAGATCAGCTGGTAACGGCGACAATTACTATTAATAATTTAAGCGCCACTTCCAGAACGGGAATGCAGAAGAGCCAGGTGGTCATTTTAAACGCTGGATACGAAGATGATATGGGAGTTCTCTTCGTGGGTCAGGTAGCCGCCATCAGCCACAAGCAAAACGGTGTAGACTGGCAGACAAAGATCACGGCAACTGCTGCCTTAGATCAGTGGCTTAAGACTCAGGTGAATAAGACTTACATGGCAGGAGCCACAGCGGAGGATATTGTAAGGGATCTGTTAAATATCTTTGGCCTGGAAATAGGGATATTTGATCTGGTAGAAAAGATTGAGTACCAACGCGGACGAATCTGTTCCGGAAAGCTGAAAGACGTCCTGACAGAAATTGTGGTAAATGAGTGTAAATCCAGGCTTTTAATCCGTAACAATCAGGTTATCATTAATAACCCCGCTGATGGAGTGACAAAAGGATATTTACTTACTCCCGAAAGCGGTCTTTTAATGTCTTCCGACGACTCCGACACAACCGATACGGCGTCCCAGCAGACTGCCGGCGCAACGACAGAAGAGAAAAAGGCGGCAGAGAAAACCTGGAAGCGTCAATGCTTATTAAATTATCGTTTGGCACCAGGAGATCAGATCCAGATCCAATCAAAGGATTTGAATGGAAAGTTCATTATCGTAAGCGGTACACACAAAGGCTCGCCTACAGGGAACTGGCTCACGGAAATAGAATTTAAAATTGCAAAATAAGGAGGCTCTATGCAGAAGGGTCGAGAGTTATCAAATGCAGAAGCAAATGAGCGCAGATTGCTGCAAAAAATAAAGGTCGCAGAATTAGTGCAAGTAACGGCATTTAATGAAGATAAGATGATGGTTGACGTGCAGCCCTTGGTCAAGAGAGAGATTTCCGGTACCTATGTATCCCCGCCCCCGATACTCTCCGTAAAGGTAGCCTATGTTCCAATGATAGCAGAAGACGTGGAAATTAAGCCTAATATTAAAGCTGGTGATATTGGTACGGTAGTCTACTTAGATTTGGATAGTGATAATTCCATCTCTTCCGGAGAGGAAAGTCATCCGACTTCCGTCAGACTTCATTCCGGGGACGATGCGGTTTTTGTCGGCGTCATTATCCCGGGCTTGTGAAAGGAGGGGGCATGGCTAACATTACATGGAAAATTGATCCCAATACCAATGATTTGGTATTTGATGATAACGGAATTCTTAAAACCATTGAAGATGATGAAACCAGCGTTCAGAATATCCGTTTAACCTTGGAATCGTGGAAGGGAGATTTTGACCTGGTACCGGATCACGGAACCGACTACGCTCGGATTCTTGGAGAACAGGCGGACGAGGATACCACAGATGAAATAATCCGGGAAGCAATTTTTCAGGAGGATTGCATGGGAGTTCTGGAAGAATTAACGGTGGAAAAAGGTGAAAACCGGAAACTGAACATTTCCTTTTCCGGACAACTAACTGATGGAACTACCGTAAGCATGGAGGTGAATACAGGATGAGTAGTTCAAGTTCTGACAACTGGGGCTTAACGGAGAAGGGATTTAACCGCCCTACATACACAACACTCTTAAATGCATTGGAATACAAAGCCAGGGAGTTGTTCGGTGATTCTGTGAATCTTACAGTGAGATCTCCGTTGGGGCTGTTTTTAAGAATTACCGCCTGGATCTGGAATATCCTGTGGGCGTGTCTGGAAGATGTATATAATAGCCGTTTTGTAGACACTGCTGTGGGAAACAGTCTGTACAGCCTTGGCAGGAATATAGGTATGCAGCTATTGACCGAGGGAAAGGCAACGGGGTACATCACTATAACCGGTGCATCTGGTGCCGTGGTTCCTGCAGGTTATCTGGTGGCCACTAACAGTGGATTACAGTACACGGTAGCATCTGCGGTTACGATCGGATCAGCCGGAACCGTTCTTGCTCTCATAAAAGCAGTGGAAACTGGAACGGAATACAACACAGATGCCGGAACTATACAGGTAATTGTGAATCCTTCATCAGTCAAAAGCGTAACTACTGTGAATAATGAATCAGAGATTACCGGAGGAAGGGAAAAGGAAACGGATGATGAATTCCGGGCGCGCTATTACGAATCGGTTGATTATGCGGGAGGAGTAAATGCCGATGCGATCCGGGCCTCTCTTCTTAACGATGTGGAAGGAGTGTCTTCCGCTTTTATCTATGAAAACGATCAGGATGAATATGATGATATTTATGGATTGCCAGCACACAGCATGGAGGCCGTTGTGTATGGCGGATTGGATGAGAAGATAGCAAAAGCTATTTACGCAAGGCGCGCTGCAGGGATACAAACGGTTGGAAGCTCAGAGGTAAGCGTGATAACAGCTTCCGGACAGACTCTTGGAATTAAGTTCTCTCGGCCGACTGCTAAAAAGATATGGATCAGAATATCAGACCTTGTTACAAGCAGCACGTATTCAGGAGAGGATTCTATTAAACAGGCCTTGATTAATTATATCGGAGATTCCACTTCCGGAGGGCTGGATATTGGTGTCAATGTAGTGTATATGAAACTTCCCGGTATAATCAGTGCCGTGGACGGAGTGGAGGACTTTGATCTTGACATAGGGACCGATGGAGAAACTTACACAAAAGAAAATATATCCATTGGATACCGCGAAAAGGCGGTCACGGAAGAAGGGGCGGTGATCATAGCATGAGTTTTGCATCACAGATGTTAAAGATGCTTACAAGTGCTTATAACCGATCTGATGCCGTTAAGCTCGATACAGGAGAATCTCCATCAACCAATGTTGGTAAATTGTTTTATTTGGCAGGCTGGGGATTCGATGTTATAAAGGAACACGCGGAAAAGGTGCGGCTGTGGGATGACCTTGATACCATGAAAGGAACTACCCTTGATCGATATGGTGCTGATTTTGGAGTGTCTCGAGGAGAGTCAAGTGATGAAGTTTATCGAATCATGATTAAAGTCAAGATCATAGCTATGCTGGCCGCTGGGAACTTAGATACCATAATCCTGTCAGCATCATCATTATTCGATGTAGATCCGGAAGATATAAAGGCGGAGGAAATCTATCCATCAAAAATCTATCTTTATATTGATGAAGATAAACTTGATGAAGAACATAAGAGCGTTGCTGATGTAATTGCGGATTTAATGTCCAGGATAAAGTCTGCTGGTATTGGTATTCGGATTTTTTACCGAACTTACACAGAAGGAGAGGCTTCCCTTCGTCTGGCAGCTATGACATTTCAACACATAAGACTTAGCGCCAAGCCAAACGCATCAAACGGTTATGTTTCGGCAGATATTGATTTAAAAGCAGCTGTAGCCACCTTAGAAACGGTGAAAATTCAGTATACGGCAAATTAATTGTCAGGAGGGAATAATGGCAGGAACAGTTATAACAAACAAAGGCTTGCAGTTAATTGCAAAGCTGGTAGCGTCTGGAACGGCGCTTGCTTTCACCCGGGCTTCAGTAGGTACCGGATCTGTGCCGGCCGGATATGATCCGGGAAGTATGACAAGCCTCAATAACTATAAAATGGACGGAGTGATCTCCTCTTGCAGCTCCTCAGGGGACGAAGCCTCCATCGTGATGCAGGTGAGTTCCATTGGAGTTTCAACCGGATTTACAATTACGGAAGTGGGACTTTTTGCAACGGATCCGGACGACGGAGAGATTTTATACTCCTACCTGGATCTGACAAAAGACCCACAATACATCTACGCGGCAAACAGTGCTATTTCCAAATTTGTAGAAATGACGCTGATGGTAAAAATAGGGACGGTGGAGAAGGTGACAGCATATCTCAATCCGAATAGTTTGGTCACCAGGGACGGCGACATCTCCGAAACCGTCATTGAAACTCTGGAAACCACTGAGGATAAGTATCCGATCCCGGCTGCAGGGGAAACGATGAAAGTATTCGCTGGAAAGGTGCGGACTTTTGTGGAGAATACAAAGCCCCTTGAATCAGACACCTCTTACTATGTATCAGCGACCACTGGATCTGATACAACGGGGGACGGTAGTATATCCAGTCCATATGCCAGTATTACAAAGGCATTAAGCATAATACCAAAGGACTTAGGTGGATATACTGCAGCCATAAACATAAGTGACGGAACATATGCTGAAGATGTTATTATTCAAGGTATATCTAATGGATACTTACGTATTCAGAGGAACGGAGTTCAAGAATTAAATGATCTTTGTAATGTTAAGAGTATCAGAGTGGAAAATTGCAACTCTGTTTCCATCTCAGGATTAAACCTTACAATAATAGATGCACCAGGTATATTTGGTACAAGAACCGATTTTATAAATGTCCAAAGTTGCCAGTCGATTTCCAACGCGGATACGCAACCATCATTCAATTTTGATTATGTATCTGTAGTTAGAATTTCTGGAAGCAGGTCATTAAATCACTACAGCTGTCTAAGATCATATGATTCCCATATACTGTCAGAGTCTTGGTCTAATGACAGTATGGCTATTCAGTATGGTATTGATGTGAATGGCGGTGGAAGAATTTCTAAAGGTAATACATTTCAACCTAAAGGTACAATATCAAATGTTTACTACGCCGCTGGCAGTGTGATTGTTAATCAATTTGGTGCGAGTATTGGTACATTGAGATATAACTTAACTTTGTATGTGGCTACCACCGGATCTGATACGTCAGGTAATGGTACAAGTAATAACCCGTTCGCAACTATACAATATGCTTTAGATATCATACCAAAGGATTTGGGTGGATATACTGCCACTATAAATATCGCAGATGGTACATATAACGAAATAGTATACATATATGGATATCATAGTGGAACAATGGATATCAATAGTAGTAACATAACAGCATTGAGCACCGTATGTCAGATATCTGGTATATCTATAAAAGATTGCTCGGCTAGAGTGCAGATGCGTGGATTGTGTCTTACTTATACGGGTGGTGATGCCCTTTTGGCAACCAATTGTTCTTTTGTATATGTTAGTTATTGCCAAACTATTGCATCTGCCACATCGCAATATGGGTTTGATTTTGTATATTCAAATGCGTATATAACCAATTGCAGAGTCTCTAATCGCAACATCGGAATGAGATCTCTTAAATCTAACGTTACATCTATTAATTGGTCA
>Ga0316600_10000901_pt1 | contig 13709 bp, 6 predicted proteins | sample OWC_soil_day5_CT_FD_207652 | JGI IMG/M metagenome (GOLD analysis project Ga0316600, IMG submission 207652) | Wetland soil microbial communities from Old Woman Creek delta, Ohio, United States - OWC_soil_day5_CT | ecosystem: Environmental > Terrestrial > Soil > Wetlands | place: USA: Ohio... | reverse complement strand
GGCGGAACACTATCCGCGCATCCGCGAGACCGGTGCCTGCGAGTTCGAGCTCTACATGTACCGGCGCAAGGCCGACCCGATCTGGGTGGCGGTGCAGGGACGCGCGGTCAATCCGGAGCGGCCCGAGCTGGGTTACATCTTTGCCTTCGTCGACATCGACGAGCGCAAGCGCTCGGAGCGCGAGCTGCGGTCGACGCTCACCGAGCTGCAGCTCATCTTCGACAACGCACTGGTCGCGATGCTGTACGTATCGAACGACCTCATCCTCAAGGCCAACGCGGCGACCGAACGGCTGTTCGGCTACGACCCGCGTGACTATTCGGAACTCGTGGTCTCGTCGCTTTTTGCGGCGCCGGTTGACTGGGAGCAGGTCGCAGCCGAAGTCATGGAGACCGGCCCCGACGAGCGTTACTCGTTCGAACTGCTGATGCGCCGGGCCGACGGAACCACCTTCTGGTGCGCCGGCAACGGCCGGCTGCTCGAGCCGGGCTCCCCCGAGCGCGGCCTCATCCTGTCGTTGATGGATGTCGACGCGCGCCGCCGGTCCGAGGAGGAGTTGAAGCGGGTGCGCAACTACCTTGACCTGGTGGTCGAGAACCTGCCGGTGCTGGTCTCAGTCCGCGAGGCGGAGACCGGCCGCTTTGTCAGCCTGAATCGCGCCGGCGAGCAGATCACCGGACTGTCGCGACAGCAGGTGATCGGCCGCACCTGGCGCGAGGTGTACGCACGGCAGTTTGCCGACCTTTACGCCGAACTTGACCGCAAGGCGCTGGCCTCGGGGTCGCAGGTCGATCGCCCGCGCGACGTGATGTTGCGGGCGGACGGCAAGCGACTCACGGTCAACCAGCGCGTCGTGCCGCTGTTCGAGCCAGGCCCGGGGGTCGAGGCGCTGCCGCGCTACGTCATGTCGATCATCGATGACCTGACCGAGGAAGTCCGCGCCGAGGTGGCGCTGCGCGAGACCGAGGCGCGCTTCCGCCAGTTCGCCGAGAACATCGACCAGCTGCTGTTCATCATGACCGGAGATTTCTCCGGAGTGCTGTACGTCAACCCGCGCTACCAGGCACTGCTCGGTGCGCCGGTCGAGGAACTGATCGAGAACCCGCGCAGCGCGCTGCGGCACGTCGTGGGCGAGGACTCGCCGCGCGTGTTGCGCATGCTGCCACGGCTGGTCGCGCGCATGCGGCGCCTGCTGCGTTCCGAGTTCCGCGTGCGCATCAATCATGCTTCGCGGGGCGTGCGCCTGATCGACATTCGGCTGAACCCGGTGCGCATGGAGGATGGAGCAATCCGTGTGTTTGGCGTGGCCGACGACATCACCGAGCGCGAGGCCGCCGAGCGCCAGCGCATGGAAGAGATCGTCAAGCAGCGCGATATCCTGGTGCGCGAGGTGCATCACCGCATCAAGAACAATCTTCAGGGTGTGGCGGGCCTGATACAGCAGGCGGCAGTCGCGCGGCCCGAAGTGGCGCCGGCCCTCGAGGAAGCTGCGGCCCAGATCCAGGCTATCGCGCAGGTGCACGGCCTGCAGATCCGCTCCACCGGGACCCTGCCGGTGCTCGGCGTGGCGCAGGGCATCTTCCAGAATCTCGCCAGCATGTTCGGCGTCGAGATCCGATTCGAACCGCCGCCTCCTGACCTCTGGCGCTACGGCCTGCCGGAAAGCGAGGCGGTGCCGCTGGCACTGGTCATCAACGAACTCGGCACCAACGCGATCAAGCACCGCACGAACCGGTCGGACGTGATCCAGGTGCGCGTGAATGCGCGTCCCGAAGGCATGGACTTTTCGATCGAGAACCCGGGGCAACTCAAGGCGGGCTTCAGCCTGCAGGACATTGCCGCGAGCGTGTCCGGCCTCGGTCTGGTGAAAGCACTGCTGCCGCGTCGAGGCGCACAGCTGTCGATAGAAGGTACCGGTAATGTCGTGCTGGCGCGCCTGCAGCTGTCGCCGCCGGCGGTTCGCGAGGAGAATGTCTGAGCCGACGCACCGGAGTACCGGCTGCGCCTGCGCAAACGAGCAAAGATGAACGAAGAACATCCCCTGATACTCGTGGTTGACGACGACCGCCTCGTCCTGGCGACGCTGGTCGCCGGTCTCAAGCAGGCAGGCTTCGAGGTGATCGAGGCCGACAATGGCGACGACGCGATCCTGCTGGCGCGCAAGTACAAGCCGAAGCTCGCGATCCTCGACATGCGCATGCAGGGCAAGTCGGGCATGGACGTCGCGCGCTACCTCGCGGCAAACACCAGCACCGGCTTCATGTTCCTGTCGGCTTTTGGCGACGCCGACATCGTCGAGGAAGCGACGCGCATGGGCGCGCTCGGCTACCTCGTGAAGCCGCTCGACGTGCGGCAGATCGTGCCCGCTGTTCGTGCCGCACTGGCGCGCTGGGAGGAACTGCGGGCTACACCGGCCGTTGCGCCCGAGAGCGCCGGGACGCCAGGCCGCGAGGAATACATCGCGCTGGGCATCTTGATGGAGCGGCTGCGCATCGACTACGACCGCGCGCTGGAGGCCCTGCGCGCACAGGCGCGCGCCGAGGGAATGAATGTCGCCCAGCTTGCGGCCAACATGGTCGAAGCAGCCAACCGCCTCAACTCGATCCCGCGCTAGGCGTAGATGCAACCGAACGACTACATCCAGCGCTTCGGCTTTCGTCGCTGGTACGAACGGCAACTGATCGAAAGCCACGGCTATCTGGCGTTGGGCTTCCTGGCGCTGATCCTGATGCTGTCAGGCGCCGAGGTGTTGAGCGACATGAAATACGGCGCAGGCTACGTCACCACGCTGCTGGTGGCAGCCGCCGGCGGGCTGCTGGTACTGGTGTCCTGGAAGCGCTTCAAGGTACTGCTGGCGCGGGCAGAACGTTTTGCCGAAGCTGCCGAGTGCCCGGCCTGCAAGACGTGGGGCAAGTTCCGCGTGCTCGGCCAGGAAGCCTCCCCTGACGACGACCCCCCCGAGGCCGGCCGCCCCGGCTGGCTGCGCGTGTGCTGCACGAAGTGCGGTGGGGAGTGGAAGATCGGCTGACGCCTCGGGTGTACGCGACGCCTTCGGCGTCGCACGTGCACCCTCGGCGGTACGCGCGCTAGCGCACGCGCTTGATTGTCTCGGCTGCGCTCCGGAGCGGCCGAGCGCTCCGCCGAATATCAACCCCACGGCACCCACCCTGCCCTCCCGCCAAGCGGGAGGGACATTGACACCCCTCCCTCTCCCTCCCCGCCGGGCGGGGAGGGCAAGCAGATCTAGCAGCGTGTGCAGCGCATTGCGGGGTGGGGTGCTCGCTCTTGTATTTCGGCGGAGCGCGCGGCCGCTCCGGAGCGCAGCCGACTGATCAGTGTTGAGCGGTTCGCGCAAGGCGCGAACCGTACCGCCGCGAGCTCACGTGCGACCCGAAGGGTCGCGTAAGTGAGCGGCGCTACTCCCAAAGCGTGAAGTAAAACGTCGCCCCGTGCCCGGGATTCGGGGCGGGGACGGCTTCGGCCCAGATGCGTCCGCCGTGGCGGCGGATGATTTTCTGCACGGTGGCAAGGCCAACGCCAGTGCCGGGGAATTCGTTGGCACTATGGAAGCGCTGGAACAGGCCAAAGAGTTTCTCAGCGAAACGCATGTCGAAGCCGGCGCCGTTGTCCTTCACGAAATAGGTGCGCGTAGCGTTGTCGTCCCGGAAACCGAATTCGATGCGTGCCTGCGGTGTTTTAGCGGTGAACTTCCAGGCATTGCCCAGCAGGTTCTGCAGCACCAGGCGCAGCAGCGTGCTGTCACCGTCGGCGCGCAGATCCGGTGCAATGACGAATTCAACGGCGCGCGTATGGTCCTGGGCGCGCAGGTCATCGGTGAGTTCGCGGGCGATCTGCGTCAGGTCGACGCGCTCGCGCGTGAGTTCGCGGCTGGTCATTCGCGACAGGGACAGCAGCGTCTCGATCATCGAATTCATGCGCTGGCTGGCGGCGACGATGCGGCGCAGGTGGTCGCGGCCGAGTTCGTCCAGTGGCTTGCCGCGGTCGCCGTAGTCCTCCAGCACGATCGTGGCGAACCCGTCCACGACGCGCAGCGGGGCGCGCAGGTCGTGCGACACCGAGTACGAGAAGCTGTCGAGTTCGCGCAGCGCGTGGTCCAGTTCGACCGAGCGCTCGGCAAGTTGCCGGTTCCGTTGCTCAAGGTCGGACTTCAGCTGAGTGATATCGCCGGCCGTCGCCGGGGCGGCGCTCCCGAGCAGGGGAGTCAGGTCGTGCGCGGCGCCGGCATAGCCGCGGAAGGTGCCTGTGCCTGAGAACAGCGGCGCGCCCGAGAGGGCAAGGATGCGCAGCGGCCGTCCATCGGTTCCATTCACCTCGACGCGCACGTCGAAGTAGGGTGCGCGCGCGGCGAGTGCCGTCAACAGAGCGGGCGGTGCATCGGCCCCGGACGTGATTTCCCACGGGCGGCGACCGACGAGGGAAGTGCAGTCGAACCAGTCGATCGAACGATGACTGCGCTCGACTTCGACGACGAAGCCATCCGCATTGGTGCGCCACGACCAGGTGGCCGATGCGGCCAGGGATTGCCGCATTGCATTGAGTTCGCGTCGGGAACGGTGCTGCTGGGCGAGCACGACGCCCGTCAGTGCGATGAGCGCGCCGATCGACGCGGCACCCAGCAGCCACAGCGCGGCGATGCCGCCCTGCGGTGCACCGAGCGCCACGGTGGCCGCCGACGCAGGCGATGCCGCACTGGCTGCGCCGAATGTGGCAGCGGCCGCTCGAGCGACGCGTGCGAGCGCACGCTCGCGTGCACCTCCGCGTGTCTGCGCGTTCCTCGTCAGAAAAGTTGCCGTCCCCACCGGCTCCGATTGTGCAGCAACACGGGGGCCGACGCGAGTGCGCACGCCTGCTTGGCGGTGTCTGAAATGCCCTTGGAGGGTGCGGCTTTTCAAGGGGTTGGGCTCCCCGCTTCGGACTAGCCTGCCATGACCATCCGACTGGTGCGTTCGCTCGCGCCCATTCATGCCGCACGCGCAGCCTCACTCTCTACTGCAGCGAATCCGACGACTGGTTCCCGTTGCACGGCCAGGCGCGGAGTCGGCCGCCATCGGCGAGGATGTCGCGACCGCAGATGCACGATTTGATCCGATCGCACTGCCGGGTGGTCATGCGCGCTTCAGCTCGATCGCGGTGCCGCTGATCGGTGTGCTGGTGCTGGTCGCGAGCTGGACAGTGGGCATCAGTTACTACTTCCATCATCGAAGCGCCGAGCAGGTGTTCCTCGGAACGCAGCGCGCCAAGGCCGAGCGGGCGGCAACGCTTGTCAACGCCACCATCGCCAGCGACTACAGCGCGCTGGAAGACTCGGCGCGTCGCATGGCAGAGCGGCCCGAACTCGTGGCGGCGTTGCAGCGTGCTGATGCAGATGAGGCCGTGCGGGCTTGGGCACAGCGCTCGCGTCACAGCGGCGAGGAGGTCGCGTTCGAAGTGCATGACGCGCGCGGCCAACTGATCGAGCGGGTCGGCAGCGCGGCGCAGTACCGCCTCGAGAACGCGGCCAAGAACGAAGCGGTGAAGGCTGCCCTGTCCGGACGCGCCAGCCTGGTCGCCGAGGCCGGCGAAACCGGTCTCACGTTGCGCGCCATCGCGCCGGTTGCGTCCGGCGGGCGGACGCTCGGTGTCATCGTCGCAGAGCAGCGCATTGACGCTGAGTACCTCGGCACGCTGGCGTCGAAGATCGGGCTGGACATCGCCCTTGTGAGCGGCCGCCACGCCCTGGCAGCCAGCGCGACTCCGGCGGACACCCGCTGGCTCGAGAAGACGGCCCGGTTCGTCACGGGGCGCTCGTCCGCGCAGATCGCGCTCGATGGCGGGCTTGACATCGCACTCGCACCGCTGGCTCTGACTCAGCAGCCGCTGGCGGTCGCGGCGCTGATGCCGAACAGCGAGGCCTACGACACGCTGTCGGAGTCGACCGAGGCATTCATTGCCGTGGTGCTGTTCGCGATCCTGGCGACGATCGCCGCTGGCCTGTACCTCAGTCACTACGTGATCCAGCCCGTGAAGGCGTTGACCGAGAGGGCGGAAGAACTGTCGCTGCGCTTTGCGGGCCGGCGTGCTGCTCGCCGCGGCGATGAACTCGACTCCCTCGTCGGCTCGTTCGAGGCGATGACGACGGCGTTGCTCTCGCACTCCGACCGCCTCGCCCGCGCACACAAGAGCGAACTGCAGAACAGCCTCGAACTGCAGCATCAGTACGCGCAGATGCGGCTGCTGCGCAGCCTGGCCACCGCGGCAAACGAGAGTGGCACCGTCGAATCGACGCTCGAGCGCGCGCTGCAGGAGATCGCTGGCTATCTCGACTGGCCGCTCGGACGTGTGGCGCTCCAGCAGGAGGCCGTCGCCGATGCGGCGCTGCCGCCGCGCTCGATCTGGTTCGCGCGCGATACGGAACGCTTCGGCGCGTTTATTGATGCGAGCAACCGTACGCCGATCGTTCCCTCGCCTGATCACCTGATCGGACGTGCGTATCTCTCCGGCACGCCGCACTGGGTTTCCGATCTGTCGCGCATGTCCGACTGGGACCGGTTGGTCGAGGCGCTCGACGCGGGCCTGCAGACCGGCATCGTCATCCCGGTCATCGCGCGCGGCCACGTGACCGCGTTCATCGAGTTCTTCTGCGACCACCGCGTCGAGGCGACCAACGAGCAGCTCGAACTGCTCGAGGCGATCAGCGCCGAACTCTCGCGTGTGGCCGAACGGCAGCGGGCCGAGCGCGATGTGCGCGAGCGCGAGCTGGAAGCAAGCCGCCTGGCGATGGTCGCGTCGCGCACGGACCAGATGGTGATGATCCTGGATCCGTCGGGACGCATCGAATGGGCCAATGACGCCTGCGCGCGCTTTTCGGGCTACTCGCTGCAGGACGTGCGCGGAACATTGGCGCACACGCTGCTGCGCGGACCGCAGACCGATGCTGCGGCGACCGACGCCATTGCCGAAGCAGTGGTGCGCGGCGAACCGTGCCGCGTCGAGTTCGTGGCCTATACCCGCGACGGCGAGATGCGGGTGCTCGAAGTCGAGGGCCAGCCCCTGCGCGACGAACAGGGCCGTTACTTCCAGTACGCGCTGATCAGCCCGGACATCACCGAGCGCAAGCGCACCGAGGCGGCGCTGCGCGAGAGCGCGGAGTACTTCCGGGCGCTGTTCGACGAGTCGCCGGTGGCGGCCGCTATCCAGGCGCCGGATTTCCGCATCGTTCGTGCCAACGCCGCGCACACGCGGATGCTGGGCTACACGATCGACCAGGTGATCGGCAAGGACCCGATCAACTTCTATCACCCGGACGACATGGACGCGGCGCACGCCTCGCGCCGCGCGCTGTCCCGCTCGGAGCGTGGCCCGACGACGTTCGAACGCCGAATGCTGACCGGCGATGGCCGCACGATCTGGGTCCGCGGGCATTCTGTGCGCTTCAGTGATGCCGGCGGGGAGCGCTATACGCTGACAATCCTCGAGAACATTACCGAGAGCAAGCACGTCGAGCATGTCCTGCGCGAGGCCAAGGAGCTTGCAGAGTCGGCGAGCCGCGCGAAGTCGCAGTTCCTCGCCAACATGAGCCACGAAATCCGCACGCCGATGAACGGCGTGCTCGGCATGACGGAGCTGTTGCTCGGCACGCCGCTGTCGGACAAGCAACGACGGTTTGCCGAGGCGGTTTATCGCTCGGGAGAGTCGCTGCTCGAGATCATCAACGACATTCTCGACTTCTCGAAGATCGAAGCCGGCAAGCTGGAACTCGAATCGGTCGACTTCAACCTGCGCACCGTCGTCGAGGACGTGTTCGAACTGCTCGCCCCGCGGGCCCACCAGAAGCGGCTCGAACTCGCCTCGCGCATCGAGCCGTCGGTGCCCGATGTGGTGCGCGGTGATCCGATGCGCCTGCGCCAGGTGCTCACCAACCTCGTCGGCAACGCCATCAAGTTCACCGAGGCCGGCGAGGTCATCGTCAGTGTCGGCTGCAGGGCACAGCCTCCGTACGAGGCGCCGCGAGTCAGCTTCGAGGTGCGCGACAGCGGCATCGGCATGCGTCCGGAGGCGCTGGAAAAGCTCTTCACCGTGTTCATGCAGGCCGACCAGTCGATGTCGCGACGCTACGGAGGCACCGGTCTGGGACTGGCGATCAGCAAGCAACTCGTTGAGCTGATGGGCGGGCAGATCACGGTCGAGAGTCGCTTCGGCGAGGGCTCGGTGTTCCGCTTTGACGTGCCGCTGCCCGCCGGGGAGGCCGCTGCCGTTGCGGCGCCGTCCAACATTGGTGAGTTGCGCGGGCGGCGAGTGATTCTGGTCGAGGACAATCCGACCAATCGCAGCATTCTCGAGGCCCAGCTGCGCGGATTTGGCATGGATGTGGCGACAGCCGACAACGGCGCCACCGCGCTGGAGCTGCTTCGCGCTGCGGCGCGCGCCTCGACACCATTTGACGCTGCGGTGATCGACATGAAGATGCCGATCATGGACGGGCTGACGATGGCGACCGAACTGCGCCGCGATCCGCTGCTCGCCGAGGTGCGCATGGTGATGCTCACTTCGCTGGGCAGCGGAAATGAGGCCCGGCTGGCCTACGACAGCGGGATCGAGGCCTACCTGACGAAACCGGTGCGCCAGGCGGAGTTGGTCGAGGCGCTCGGGCGCGTGCTGCAGACCGAGTCTCCCAGCACTCCGCCCATCCTGACGGTGGCGCCAGGACGACGGGCGCGGGTCCTGATCGTCGAGGACAACGCGGTGAACCAGGAAGTCGCCCGCGCGATGCTGGTGGAACTCGGATGCTCGATCCGCGTGGCCGCCGACGGCCGTGAGGCACTGGCTGTACTGCGCGACGATACGTTCGACCTGGTGTTCATGGACTGCCAGATGCCCGAAATGGATGGCTTCGAGGCGGTGCGGCGGTTCCGCGCCTCGGCCGCAACCGGCTATGCGACGCGCGGCGACGTGCCGATCGTCGCGTTGACCGCGAACGCGCTCGCCGGTGACGCCGAGCGCTGTATTGCTGCGGGCTTCGACGATTACCTGGCCAAACCCGTGCGCAAGGAGCAACTCGACGGTGCTCTGCTGCGCTGGGTGGGGGAGGTGGGCGGGCCCGCGACTTCGGACGCTGCCACGGAACCGCCGGCGCCAGCGATCGAGCCGACGCCGCAACCGGCTGATGAAACGGTTTCGAGAGATGAGCGGCCGACGATCGACCTGACCGTCATCGACCTGATCCGTGACATGGAGCGGCGCGGCGCGACCCGGTTGCTGGAGCGGCTGGTCGCCACCTACATCACGACGGCGGCACGCCTGGTGGCGCAGGCGGCGTTCGCGCTCAAGTCGGGCGATGTCCCGTCGCTGCAGCACGCTGCCCATACGCTGAAGTCGTCCAGTGCCAATCTGGGCGCGATCGAGCTGTCGCGGCGCTTTGCCGCGCTGGAGCGACATGCGCGTGGAGGTGCGATCGACGCGGCGCGCGAAGAATGGGGCGCGACGCAACTGGAGTACGAACGCGCCATCAAGGTCCTGCAGGAAATTCTGGCCGCCGACGAAGCGGTCGTGTCGAACTGAGGGTGAAGTGCGAGTAATGAACAACGAAGCTCCACGATCCGGCAAGCGGACCGAAGAACCGCAGGAAGGCACCGGCTCGGCGCCCCGCGCGGACCTCGTGCTGCTGGTCGACGACGATCCGGTCGCACGCCTGCTGACCGCGTCGGCGCTCGCCGAGCGCAACTGGCGTGTGATCGAGGCGGATGGCGGCGCAGCGGCGCTCGAACTCTTTGCCGACAACCAGCCGGATGTCGTCGTACTTGACGCGCTGATGCCGGAGGTCGACGGTTTCATCACCTGCGAGCGCCTGCGGCGGTTGACCGGTGGCGAGCACGTGCCGATCCTGATGCTTACCGGGCTCGACGACGAAACGTCGATCGCGCGCGCCTATGAGGCCGGCGCCACGGACTTCTTCGTCAAGAGCACGACGCAATGGACGCTGCTGTCGGAGCGGCTGCGCTACATGATCCGTGCCTCGCGCATGCGCGAGGAACTGGCGGAAAGCCGCGCCAAGCTCTCCAAGGCACAACGCATCGCGCGCCTCGGCAGCTGGGAATGGGACATCGCCGGGCGCTGGGTCAGGCTGTCCGAGGAGTGCTTCGCGATCGCCGGGCTGCCGTCGCAGGAGGACGGGCTCGCCGACTGGTTCGTGTGGTCGCGCGTCGTCGAGGATGAGCGCGCCCGCATCGAGATGATGTTCCGCGAGGCGCTGGCGGGCAACGGGCAGATGAACTTCGAGTGCCGCATCGCGCGTCCGACCGGACAGGTGCGCGTGGTGCAAATAGAAGGCGAGGTCGATCGCGACGAGGCCGGCCGGGCCAAGGCGGTGCACGGCGTGATCCAGGACATCACCGAACGCAAGCAGGCCGAGGACCAGATCCGGCAGCTGGCAAACTACGACAGCCTGACCGGCCTGCCCAACCGCCGCTTCTTCCGCGACCAGTTCCAGGCCGCACTCGAGCGCGCCCGCACCAGCGGCTCTGCGGTAGGCGTTCTCTTCATCGATCTCGATCGATTCAAGCAGATCAACGACACGCTGGGACATCAGGTCGGCGACCAGCTGCTGCGCGAAGTCGCCAAGCGCCTGCATCAGTGTGTGCGCGAGAACGACACGGTTGCCCGCGGAGCAGAGGCCACCGGCGCGCTGCGCAACGGGCGTCCGCCCAACATCGGTTCGGCTACGCGCAACCTCGCGGCGGGCTCGCATATCGCTCCAGTGACGGCAGCCACGTCGAACAGCGTTGCGCGACTCGGCGGTGACGAGTTCACGATCCTGCTCTCGGACTTGGCGGAGCCCAGCGCCATCGAGGCAGTGGCGCAGCGATTGATCGAGACGATGCGGCGCCCGTTTGCCTTCTCCGGCCACGAGCTGTTCGTGACGGCGTCGATGGGAGTCGCCACCTATCCGGTCGACGGCGGCGATGTCGACACACTGCTGCGCAAGGCCGACATTGCGATGTATGCGGTCAAGGACAGCGGGCGCAACGGCATCATGCGGTTCTCGAACGCGATGAACACCGCCACCGCCGAGCGCTGGCGCCTGGAGACCGCACTGCACCGGGCGCTCGAGCGCGAGGAACTGGTGATGTACTACCAGCCGAAGGTCAATGTCATCGACGGAACGATCGTCGGCGCCGAGGCGCTGATGCGCTGGAAGCGGGGCGGCGAACTGGTGCCACCCGGCGAGTTCATCACGGTGGCAGAGGAGTCGGGACTCATCGTGCCGATCACCGAGTGGGCAGTGCGCGAGGTCTGCAAGCAGATGGTGACGTGGGCGGAAGAGGGCATGCCGCCGACGCCGGTGTCGATCAACATCTCCGGCCGGCACATCCAGCGCGCCAACCTGGTCGAGCCGGTGCAGGCGGCGCTGGCGGGTTTTCACCTCGACGCACGCCTGCTGGAGCTCGAGCTCACCGAGACCGTGCTGATGCAGAACCTGGGCCACGCATTGCCGCTGCTGCAGGCGCTGAAGGACCTCGGGGTGGCGATTTCGGTGGACGACTTCGGCACCGGGTACTCATCCCTTTCCTACCTGAAGAAGCTGCCGATCGACACGCTGAAGATCGACCGCTCGTTCGTGCGCGAACTCGAAACGAGTGGCGACAACGCCGCGATCGTCGCGGCGATCATCGCGATGAGCAAGAGCCTGAAACTGCGCGTTGTCGCCGAAGGCGTGGAAACCCAGGGGCAGATGACGCGGCTCTTCGACCAGGGCTGTCAGCTGATGCAGGGATTCCTGTTCTCGCCCGCCGTTCCGGGCTCGGACTTCCATGCGCTGATCCGCAGCAGCGTCGGCCGCCCACATTGGCGCGTGAACTTCGGGCCGCGGCGCGGCGTCACCGGCCCGGCGATGCCGGTCGACGAGCACTCGAACGGCCGGCACCACGGCAAGATCACCAACGAGTTTGTCGGTCCGCCGCGACCGGTGGCGGTGGCGGAAGCCAGCGAAACGCTGAAGCCGGTGAACGAAGGCGGCGAGAACGGCGGTGGGCAGCGCGATCGCGCGCTCAAGTGGGCGACGCGCTTTATCGGGCGCGACGGATAGCAAAGCGGTCGACGTCACCCCTCGACGACGAATGACTTGCGTGTCGCTGCGCGGGCGGATACATCGTCGTTCGACAACTGACGCTCACGGCGCGGGCCGGTAACTTTCTTTGCTTCGCCAAAGAAAGTAGGCAAAGAAAGGCGACCGCGCGAGGCGGGCCTACGGCTTCCCTTGCGCTGCAGGGCGTCAGCGTGCCGGGCGCGAAACTCGCTCCCTGCGGTCGCTCAGACAGCGCGCCCGGCACTGCTCCGCTGCCGCCCAGCACCGCCGCGGCGTCCACGAGCGGATTGACCCCGTCGCCGTGCCGACTCTGCGAAAGGCGACTCAGTGCCTGCCTTCGAAGGCGCCGCGCCGCGCAGGGGACGCGGGGGCTTTAAGGGCCTGCCTGTCTGAGCGCCCGCAGGGCGCGAGTTTGCAGGCCCGCCCGCGACCCCGAGCAGCACAGGGCACCCCGTAGGGGCGCCTTCGCAGGCGCGGCTTTCTTTGGTTACTTTCTTTGGCAAGACAAAGACAGTAACGGGCCGCGCGGCCCTGAAGCGCACCTCGAACTAAGGGAATGAAGATCGCGCAGCGGCAGGCGCTGGCAGGCACCGTCCGCGGACTACTCCACCAACCCGTGCTTGATTGCGTAATGCGTAAGCTCCGCGTTGTTCGACATCCCCATTTTTTCGAGGATGCGCGCGCGGTAGACGCTGACGGTCTTAGGGCTCAGCGCCAGTTCCTCGGCGATGTCCGAAAGCCGCTTGCCCGACGCCATCAGTTTCAGCGTCTGGAACTCCCGGTCCGAGAGCTTTTCGTGCGGCGCGACCGCCTCTTCCGGCGCATTCAGGTTCTCGATCAGTGCCTGCGCGATCTCCGGTGTCACGTACTTCTTGCCGGCGATGACCATCGACAGTGCCTCGAGCAGCTTGTCGGGCGCACTGCCCTTGTTGAGATAGCCGAACGCACCTGCCTTGAACGCGCGCACCGCGTACTGGTCCTCGGGATACATGCTGACCATCAGCACCTTCAGGCGCGGGTATTCCTCGCGCAGCGACTTCAGGATTTCGATGCCGTTCTTGCCAGGGAGGCCGACGTCCATGACGAGCACGTCGGGCTCGCCATGCTTCTTCAGTTCGGCACGCAGCTGGCCATAGTCAGACGCTTCGGCGATGACCTGCGCGTCGGGGTGCTCGGAGAGCACCTGCACGATGCCGCGACGCACGATCGCGTGGTCGTCAACGACGATCAGCCTAACCGGCATCGGAGCCTCCCTCGAGCGTGGCGGCGGTACGCGAACGCGCGGCCGCCTGCGGCGGAATCGAGAACATCACGGTGGTGCCGCGGCCCGGGGATGACGAGATCTCGGCCCAGCCGTCGAGCCCGCGGGCCCGCTCCAGCAGCCCGCGCACGCCGAATCCCGGCGTGACGGCGAGACTGTCCGGCTCGAAGCCGGCGCCATCGTCGGCGATCTCCAGCGTCACTTCATCCTCGAGCGCGAACAATTGCACGTGCACCGAATGCGCGCCGGCGTGCTTGCGCACGTTCGTCAGCGCTTCCTGGGCCACCCGGTAAAGCGCCGCGGCGCGGTCGGGTGCGATCTCGAATTCGTCACGATTGCTGCGGAAGTCGATCGGCAGCCCGGTGC
>Ga0316600_10000899_pt1 | contig 13730 bp, 15 predicted proteins | sample OWC_soil_day5_CT_FD_207652 | JGI IMG/M metagenome (GOLD analysis project Ga0316600, IMG submission 207652) | Wetland soil microbial communities from Old Woman Creek delta, Ohio, United States - OWC_soil_day5_CT | ecosystem: Environmental > Terrestrial > Soil > Wetlands | place: USA: Ohio... | reverse complement strand
AATATGAAAATCTGCTCTGCCCGATAGATCAGATGATCGCGAAGTCCGAACCGAGTCAGGCGGAATACTGGCGTGGGTATCGTGAGGGGATCAGGTTCCGTTTTCAGGACAATACGTGGGCATCCTACCGTGACCATGATCACCTTCACGAAATCGCGGACAGAATTGACGGCGATTCCCCTGCCGTTGCCTATGCCCGTGGATACTGCGACGGATGCAGGGGGAAGAAGACCGAAGATTCGCCCTGATTCGTGAACACCCCGAACATACCCCGCACGCGAACGATGATGGTGCAGGAACGACGCGGAGGTGGTGGATGTAAGGATGGTTGTAAAATCTGATTCAGGCGGAATACAGCCGAATCCCCCGAGGGGGAGACGGCGTTCATCTTCTTGTACTGATTGGGTTTTTCGTGGAGCCGGCGGTCGGGATTGAACCGACGACCTGCTGATTACGAATCCACAAAAGCCGTTTCCTACCTGTTCCCACCAAATACCGCCATCTAATAATATCAGCATCTTAGAAACATCTTGACACCTACCACCTCCTACGAATACCCTATTCGTGGGTGGAAGGGTGGGTGGAAAACCGAAAAAAAGATGGTGTTGAGGAAAATTTGATTAACAGTCAGCAGGTCGTCAGACGTGGGTGGAAGATTTGGGTGGAAGGAGGGTGGAAGGATGCCGAAGCGGACCTGGGATAAGGACTATACGGGAGTGTGGACCATCGGGTCCACGGTCCCCGGATCGAATCCTCCGCGCAAGGATCTTGTCTTCTACATCAACTATCGACGCCCCGGCGATCGGCGGAAGATCGACGAGAAACTCGGGCGCAAATCGGAAGGATGGACAAGCATCAAGGCGAACGCGACCCGGTCGTCACGGATGACGGGACAGTCCATCCCGAAGGCCGAGGTTCGCCGGCAGGAGGCCGAGGAGGAGAAGAACAAGCCGATCACCTTCGGCGAGTACGCGCAGGACTGGATGGACGGCCACGTCTCGACGAACCTCAAACCCTCCGCAAAGCGTGGATACGAGTCGCTGCTGAATAACCATATCCTGCCGGCGCTGAAGGACCGACCGCTGGCCGAGGTCACGCGGGAGGAGATCAAGGAGTTGGGTTTCTCCATCCTCCAGGAGGGCCGCATCCGTCCGAAGGCGACGGAGAACAAGAAGGTCAAGGACGCGACGCTCTCCGCCCGCACCGTGGTCTACGCCATCCGCACGATCAGCGCGATCTACAATCACGCCATCGAGGACGGCATCGTCCAGGTCAATCCCGCGCTCCGTCCGGGGCGGTTCATCAAGATCGGATCGCGCCGGGAGAAGGTGGACTTCCTCACGATGAAGGAAGGGGATCACCTGCTGAAGACGGCGGAGACGCATTTCGGCAGGACGTACCCTCTGCTGCTGACGGCGATGCGCACCGGGATGCGGCAGGGCGAACTCCTCGCGGTGGAGTGGGGCGACATCGACTGGAACTCGAACTTCATCGAGGTGCGACGTTCGACATGGCGGGGGATCACCGGGACGCCGAAGTCGGGGAAGACTCGCCGCGTCGATATGAACGATCGGCTGAAGGCAACCCTGCAACAGCATCAGACCCGGATGAAGGCGGAGGCGCTGAAGGCGGGAGTGCCGGTTCCGGCGCAGGTCTTCACGTCGGAGGCGCTGACGCCGTACGACCCCACGAACGTCCTCAAATCCTTCCGGGCGGCGCTGCGCAAGGCGAAGATCCGACAGATCCGGTTCCACGACCTGCGCCACTCCTACGCCTCCTGGCTCATCGGGAACAAGGAGTCGCTGGCCTACGTCCGCGATCAACTCGGGCATAGTTCCATCCAGATCACGGTGGACCTGTACGGGCATCTCGTACCCGGAGAAAACCGCGAGGCCGTCAACCGCCTGGACGCGCCGCAACCGGCGCAGGTCGTGGCGAACGAGTAGATCTTCATCTTCGGGGGAACGACGCCGCTGATCCCGGCGTCGGGGCGGATCCTGCTCCGCCTCTCCCGAGGACTTCCAACAGCAGGGCACCGCAGGAGGTGGAAGTTGAAAAAACACAATCTCGACACGAAGACAGATCCTCCCGGTACAGTTACCCACTACATTGAAGGTGACGGGATGGGCGTCCACCACCGGACGAAGATCACGGGGGGCGACGCCCGGAATCTTCAGGAGATGACGCAGTTCGTTGACTCAATAAAAAAACAATACGGCTCCGAAGAATCTCCCTCTCGAAACTCTGTCGAGTGGTCCATAAAGCGGCACATCATAATATCGAAGAAAATACTCAAGGCGGCCGGGCTTCCGGATGAGCCAAGAAAAGACGGGAAGCGCATAGATTTGGAAGGACTCGTCCTCGCCAAAGGGTTCAAGAAGCACTCGTCCCCTGAGTGGTACGCTGCCAGGATCCTTGAGGACAACGATATTGTCGCCGCAAACATCGGGCATGAGGATGCCGCATGGATGGGCCTGCATCTCGGCTACCTCATCCGAGAGTTCGAGAATAAATAAACCCACGAAAAACCGTGGCTTATCGGGAGGCGCAAACAGGGTGTTCAGGCCGACCTCGCCAAGAGGAAGCATGAGAAATATCGTGCCGTCAACGAAGCGAAGTATCAGAAATGGCAATCTGCGGCCAATGCGATATGGGCGAAGAACATGGCATTGAGTCCCATCGAAGTGGCGAAGAAAATCAAGCAGAGACTCAACCTGGACGTGACGGCACGCTGGATCCGGGAGAACATCGAGAAGCCCACCGCGTAACAGTTAGACCTCTCCTGCCGTGGCACTCTGCCATGGCATAGTTCAAAATACCCTTCTATATTATATACTTATGGCTTGTCATGACTTGCCATGGCGCATGGGGCTTTATATCATGCAGGTATGGGAAACGACGATTACAGGACGAGGAAACAGACGGCGCGGATCCTGAAGGTCAGCGAACAGACACTTGATCGCTGGTCGCGACAAGGACTCATCGAAACCGTAAAGTGCGGCCCCCGGCGTGTCCTGATCCCTACCGATCAGATTCGGAAACTCCTCGCCGCGAAGGGTGGCGACCGGTGAACACCCGCGCACGTCGCCCGCTCCCGGAACTCCCTCCCGATCTTCAGCAGCACCGGTGCATCGGGAAGGAGGAACTCGCGGTTCTGCTGGACCTCTCCCCGAAGACGATCGACCAGGGCGTTTACGGCGATGCGAAAAGACAGATCGCACCGTGGGCGCCGCCGTCCTTCCTCGTCGGCAGGCGTCGCTTGTGGCGCCTGAAGGATGTCCTCCGGTGGATCGACCGCCGCGCAAAGGCGGCGGGATGAACGATCCTGCTTTCGCGGATTATGCCGACGGGATGGGGACCCCGATGCCCGACTGGATCGACAACGACTGGATCAACGCCGTGGTCACCGTCGGCAAGGAACTGCCAGGGCGAGATCATGGAAGAACCTCGCGCCGGCGCGAGGTTTCCACCTCGTCGAAGAAGATCAACGCGGCGCTGGAACGGCTCCTGAAGGCGGGAACGAAGTGACGGCGCAGGTGCTCACCGTGCTGCTCGCGAAGGCACTCGCCGGGGATGCCGGGCTTGCCGACCTCGAAGCAATCCCGGACTCTGCAATCAATACTCTATCCCCTGCAAACCGGATCGCCTTCGACGCAATCATGGGGGACGCGGTCGAACACGGCGCTGTCGATATGGACCGAATCATATCCAAGGCGAACGGAGATGCGGAACCGTTACGGGAAACCTTCAAGGGGTTACTAACACAAGCGAAGGCGATGGTAGGACCGGATCTGATCCTCGACCGTGGCGCCCCTCTCCAGACGGCGAGAGAGTTCCTGAAGTCACGCTACACCGTGGACGGGATCCCGGCTCTCCAATACCAAGGCGGATCGTTCTACCCGTACAACGGGACCTGCTTCCCGGAGACGGACGGGGACGGGATCCGGGCCGAGGTCTACAAGTTCCTCGAACAGGCGAAGGTGTTGACCAAGGACGAGGTCCTGGTGGACTTCCGCCCGAACAGGGCGACGGTCGGAGACGCGATCGACGCGCTGAAGGCGATCACCATCCTGCCGCCCGGTATCACTCCGCCGGCGTGGATCGAAGGCGAAGGCCCGGCGCTGGCGTCGGAGTTCATCGTGTGCCGCAACGGGCTGCTGCATCTTCCGACGAATAAGATCTACCCGCACAACCCGAAGTTCTACACGCACAACGCCTTGTCCTTCGACTTCGACCCATACGCGGAGTACCCGACCGAGTGGCACAAGTTCCTGGACTCCATCTTCGCCGACGACCAGGAAGTGCGCAGCGCGCTCCAGATGATGATCGGGTACTTCCTTACCACCGACACCAAGCACGAGAAGATCTTCCTGATCGTGGGACCACGGCGCGGCGGCAAGGGCACGATCGCCAGGGTGATCGCGCACCTGATCGGCAGGGAGAACATCGCGGCGCCCACCCTCGCGCTCCTGGGGCAGCACTTCGGGTTGACGCACCTGATCGACAAGCAGGTGGCGATCGTGTCCGATGCACGACTCGGGAAATATACCGATCAATCTGTTATCGCGGAACGGCTCCTCTCCATCTCCGGCGAGGACAACCTCACCATCCCCCGCAAATACGCGACCGACTGGACCGGGCGGCTCTACTCCCGGTTCCTGATCCTGACCAACGAGATCCCGAGGATCAACGACTCCTCCGGCGCGCTCCCCTCCAGGTTCATCGTGTTCAACCTCACCGAGTCCTTCCTGGGGCGGGAGGATCACGAGTTGGAGAACAAACTGATCAGGGAGTTGCCGGGGATCCTGAACTGGGCCATCGGGGGATGGCGCCTGCTCCAGGAGGTCGGGCGGTTCGAGCAGCCGGCGTCGGCACTCGACGCCGTCCGCGAACTGGAGGATCTGTCCAGTCCGATCGGCGCCTTCATCCGGGAGGAGTGCGTTGTAGAGCACGGCGCTGCGGTCAAGATCGCGGACATCTTCGCCGCGTGGAAAGCATGGTGCACACGGCACGGATGGGATCGCACCACCACCGTCCAGTCATTCGGCAGGGACCTGCGGGCAGCACGGCAGGGGATCAAATCCGGGCAGCAGCGTGACGGGATGGAGGTATCCCGGCACTACTTGGGGATCCGGCTGAAGAAACAGTGGGAGTAGGTGTCACGCAGTGTCACGCGTACTACAGCATTGTAGTGCCAGGTCCATCTCGGAGGGTGTCACGCGTGTTAGGGGGGGGTATGTATCGCGGTAAGACCTTTTATTTTAGGGAGTTACGGGCTTATCACGACCTGGAGCAACAATGCTGTTTCCCGCGTTACATCGCGTGACAGACATCATCGCGTGACAGAGGAGATCAACACCATGATCGACACGGTGAGCACAATCCCGATCCCGCACCCGACCTACGTCACGACCGGCGCGTGCGAAACGATGGCGTGCGTCCATCGTGCGGATCCCATCAATGAGTGCCGCGAGCAGGGTTGCGGGTACAGGTGGGCGAGGGAAGCAGCCGAGGATCGGGCAAGGTGGGAGGAAAAGGACGCGGCAGCGAAGCATAATGTTTAATAGTATCAATGGGATGGGAGGGAGCGTCATCGCCTCTACCAATGACGATCCTGTAACCGTGGCGGAATCACGCGTAGGAAAATCCGCTTTATTCATTTCTGCTAAGGAGGGTTTCTGAAAATGGGTAAACGAGGGCCGCAACCGGACCCGCTTTCCGGCCGTACCGCGCGGGGCTTGAACTCTCTCAAGGGGCGCCGAACGCTCCCGCTTCGCTTCCTGAACCTGGGGCCGGCGACGATGCCGGGCTTTTTGAGTCCCGAGGCGGTGAAATTCTGGAAAATGTACGCTCCCGAATTGGAAAAGCGGAAACTCCTTGACGAACTGTCGGCGCCGCTATTCGCCGGACTTGCCGAGCAAGTGGCAACCGGGCGGGCGCTGGAAGAAATCCTCCGCCGGGACGGGATGCTAATTCCTGGACGCGGCGGCCGGCAAGTCCAGCATCCCGCTTTTCGAGAGCTATTAGTATCGCAAAAACTTTGCCTCTCGCTAATGAAGGAATTTGGAATGACGCCGGCAAGCCGAAGCCGGCTCGGGATCCCGGCCGGCGCCGAACCCGAGGACGAATTTTTCCGGCTGTTGGACGGCGGCAAGTCCGGCGACAAACCCGACAAATAACCCGCGCTCCTGGGCGCGGAAAACGAGAGGGGAATTTTAATGAAAAAAGCCGAGAACGAGAAGGCAGAAAAACTACTCGCGGAGCTTAATGATCACCCGTTGACGAAAAAACTCCGCGAGGACAAGGCGGCTGAAACTTTGGCGACGCGCCGGGAAGTGGCGGGGAAGATCGAGGTACTGCGGAACGAGGAAAGCGCCGTCCTCCCGAAATTGCAGGCGGACTTACAGGAAAAGGAGGCGGTTTATGCGGCGGCGAAAACCGTGTTAGAAGGGGCGGCGGTTAAATTTCAGGCGGCGACGCTGGCGCTCCGGCAGGCGCGGCTTACTTTCGATACCGCGATCCGGACTTGCGAGGCGGCATTATTGCAAAACTACGATCCGATGATTGACGAATCGCTCCTTTTTTTCCGGGACAAGCTGGACTTCCTCCGGACGCCGGGAAGGATTAGCCGAAACGCTATCGGGGCGGAACGAAATATCTTTACTGAAAAAAAGACCGTCAAGCAGGAAAGCAATTTGCCGGCGATCAATTCGGCGATGACCTACTGCCGGGCCGCGATCACGGAACTTGAAAATATGAAGCTCGCGCCGGCGGTGGACGCCGAGAGAATAGCGGGACTGAAAGCGGGAATCCCGAAAATTGACGTTTACACGGAATACACCGGGGAAAAACCGCTTCCTCGCGTCAATACAGTTTCAAGAACGGATTGGAGCATCGGGCGGCTCAATGAGAAATTCAAGGAACTTATGGGGCGGCCGATATGAAACGCAAGCGGTATCGTTTCATTCCTCCGGACAAGGCGCGCGCGGCTGTTCACGGCGGCTTTTACCAACACGCACCTGACGTACGTGCAGATCGTCTAGGCCATTTCGCACACAATGGCGTTCTGGCGCACGATCTTGTGCTGGTGGAAGTGCGGGGTTCGCTTACTTAGCCTTTAGTCCGAAGAGAGACTGCACATGCAGTTCGCGCCACTTCCTTGGTCTGGGAACTTCCGGGTGTGGAATAGATGAGGCGGGAGGGTCGGTAGTTATCACCCCGACAGTATTCCCCGACAGTATCCCTTCTTTCGTTCCCATCTCAACGAACTTCTCCAACTCCTCAATGTATCGTTGTGACAAACCGATCAGGCTTTTTGAGTATCGTTGCTTCGAACCGACCGGGTCTTCAGATCCGGGCCAGTCACCGAACCGATGCAGCCCCCCTCCTGTCTGAGTGCTATGTCTCAATACATCATTCGCGACGATGGTCTGTAAATACCATTGTTGCCTGCCCTTCGACTTTGCTTCCTCCTGAGCATATTTGGTTACAGACCGGGCCGCAGCCAGGAATGCGCTCAAGTTGTATCGGAACGCCTCGCGGTCGTGTACCGACTCTTCCAACCTCGCCAAGAAGTACTTTGCCTCACCAATCTTGTATAACTCGTTCATCTCTCTCTCCCCGCCCCTCACTCTACGGTAAGAATGATTGGGCACTCATTTTTAGACACGTGTCAGATCTATTTGGAAGTGGTATCGGAAGTTCGGGGGGAAATCTTTAGGGTGGGTGCGGGGGTGAAAATGGCGAATCAGACCACCACACCCCCCTGCGGCAGCTCCGGCAGGGGCATCCAGTAGGTGATGTGCTGGACTACCTTGTCCCCGAAGGACTGGTGCCACTTCCCATCCTGCGGCGACACATAGGCCACGAAGTACGTCACGGCCAGGGAGGAACACGCCAGCACGATCTTCCCGAAAGGCGGCAAACGGTCAATTACGGGAATCCAGTCCATTTGCAGATATTTCCTCACAATACAATGAGGGCCGTCTCAATCCCCGCCGCAACAATAAGGAGAGGAAACACAACGGCGAAGTACCTCCGGAAGGCATGCTCTATTTGGAACCGAAGGAGCGTGCTTTCCTTGCCTCGCATCCTCTGAACTGTCATCACGCCGAGCCATAGGCCATAGGAGGCAGCAATAAGTAGCGCTGGTATCTCGAAAACACCGTGAGGCAAAATCATAATCGCCGCCTTCGAGAAACCTGCCATCTCTGCCGTTTGTCGATATATCACGCCAAGAAAAAAACCATTTGCGCCCATGGAAAATATCGGGACGATTCCGAAGAGTACACCCGAGAGGAGGATCAGAATCGACGCCATCACATTGTGGACAAGGATATTGTAGATGAGCCGCCCACCAGAAAGCCCTTGAAGCATATCAGCGATAAATCGAGATGCCTCGGCGGCCTCTTTCTGGAATGAAGTGGGGGCTATGGTTCCCGCGAGGAACGAGGCGACGAATATTGAGGTCAAAATCAGAACGTACGGTTTTATGGTTCGGTCGAATATCACCGGGAGAGTCAATTCCTCCCCTCGCACCTCTTAGCCTTCCTGAACTCCCACGGTGGCAGGGGGGGACAGGACTGAAGAAAGGAGAACTCGCCTATCAGAAGGAGAGGGCATAATGGGAGCGTAGCGGGGGAAAGAACCGGCCTCATGGCTTCTTATAACCCAGGTCAACCGGGGAAAGAAGGGGTTACGGATCATGCTGTAACCCCTTCTTCCATGATGAGCCGTGCTTACCGGATTATTGCACCTCCTAGTAATCCCAACAGCCAAGGCAGGGGTCCGTGCCTGTGACCGTAACACTTCCGGTCATGGTCGGATGAATGCTGCAGAAGTATTGGGCTGTACCGGTTCCAAAGAATTGCACACAAACCGTCGCGCCAGTCCCTAAATTGCCTGAATTGAACTTGCCATCCGGGGCCGGTGTGGTGCCGCTCGTGACCGTATGGGTGGTCCCGTTGTTGGTCCACTTGACGATTCCATTTGCACTGATTGTGACGTTATCTGGCGTAAACGAGAAGTCCTGAATCGTAACATTTGTCGTGCCCGATGGTGGACACGGTACAATTAGAGCACTTGGTCCCGCCGTAGTTGTAAAATTGACGGCGGTTATATCCGCGCCACTCACGGTTTGCGTGTTGTCCGTCGGACTGAAGGTAAATCCTGTTCTGCTCGGTGTTATGGTGTAGCTGCCGTTATCAAGTCCGGTGAAGGTGTAATTTCCGCTGGAATCGGTTAAGACATTATCGGAGCTCGCACCGCTCAATGTCATGGTAACGCCTGATAATCCAGAGCCGTTCGACGTTACTTGGCCAGATATGCTGTGAGTGATCGCTTGTACCGGCGTAGCGATAAAATTGACGCCAGTTATATTCGCGCCACTCACGGTTTGCGTGTTGTCCGTCGGACTGAAGGTTAATCCTGTTCTGCTCGGTGTTATGGTGTAGCTGCCGTTATCAAGTCCGGTGAAGGTGTAATTTCCGCTGGCATCGGTTAAGACATTATCGGAGCTTGCACCGCTCAATGTCATGGTAACGCCTGATAATCCAGAGCCGTTCGACGTTACTTTGCCAGAGATGCTGTAAACTACCGCACCGCCGCCGCCACCGCCGCCATCGCCGCCCCCACCGCAGCCAGCAAGAACAACGAATGCCAAGAGCACAAACGATCCGAAACATACCCCTCGAAGCCAGCCGTTCTTCATTGGATCCCTCCTATCCGCCGTGCGTTGCAGCATCCAATGACCTGACCCCTTGAAACCTCCCACACGGCAAACGGGAGATGGTCAGTTGCCCCCCGTATTGGAAACCGATAACGATCCTTTCTGGGCATTCGACCCGATTACCCTCTTTAGGAACTTATGAATTAGGTTCAAGCCGCAAGAGGAAGTTTCCAAAAATGGGTACTTTGCCGGTAGGCAGCCGTCTCCTAACTCATTTATCGTCCACGCTGAACGGCCCTGAACTCCCAAGGCGGTTGCGGGTATTTGTCAAGCCATAGCCCCGCCCTCCTCGCCTTCGCTTCCTGCTCCGCAAATTCGTAGCGGCCTTGATCTTCGGGCGATTGCTCATTGGCGTACTTCCTGTACCACCACGCCATCCCTGACATGACCTGCACCAGGCCTACGTCCAACATCTTGCCGCACGTAGGACAGTCGAGCGGCGTTACCAACACCTTGCCAACAATGCGCCCGTACCGATCATACTTATTGAACTCGACGCGTACCTCTTTCCGCGCCACTAACTCGCCAAGCCGTTTCCTAGATGCCTTGCCGAATAGCTGGCTCTTCTCCGGCGCGTCAATCCCGGAGATGCGGACTCTGTGTTGTTCCTTATTCGAGTCCAGGACAGTGATCGTGTCACCGTCGGCAATCTTGACTACGGCACCTTCGAGGACGCTGGCAGCGGAATGGGAGGATGATATGGAGATTAGGAGGAACAGGGGTACGAAGAGCAGGGAAAGGCATGAACGAGGACCATTCATCGGAAACGCCCCCAGGCGTGGGTAGGGACATCATGGGGGAAAATATTACCCATAGTTATCAAAATACGGAACATCGCTTGTTTTATTTGCAATAAACATGCGTTTTTAATCATAACAATTTTTCTGGCACAAAAAGTGCTTTAATTCCAACCAATTGCTTAAGGAGTTGATGATACATGGTGCTATTAATTTCAAATCGTTTCAACTTACTTGATAGGGCATAAAATCCATCCGTAGAAATCAAGGAGGTCAAATGCGAAAGTTACGCGCCAAGAGTTGCTGCAAACTCCTGCAGGGGGCGGATAGGGTGCGTGTAATTTCTCGTGGTATCGATATATTCGGGAGTGGATTATAAAACGTATTTTCAATAACTGCCCATTAGGAGGAAAGCATGAGGGAAGACATGAAAAGGGTCGTTGCACGAACCGCGCAAGTTGCGTTCATTTCGCTCACACTCTTCGCATGTCTCAACGATGGATATAAAGATGCGACACCATCGCCAGCAGCGCCAGCGGCCCCAACAGGAGTTACTGCCACAGCAGGGAATGGCCAGGTGACCATCGCCTGGACGCCAGCATCAGGAGCAACTTCTTATAACATTTACTGGTCGACTGCCGCCGGTGTTACCCCGGCTAACGGCACAAAGATGGCCGGTATGGTCAGTCCATCTATCAAGACAGGGCTGAACAATGGAGCGACATACTACTTCGTGGTGACAGCGGTGAATGCCATCGGTGAATCATCGGCTTCATCCGAGATAAGCGCAACGCCGACACTTACACCTCCCGCTGGTTCCTACAGTATTTCCGGGACGGTGAGCGGAGCAGTTGTTTCGGGTGTCACTATTAATTTAACCGGCACGAGTTCGGCATCCACTTCGACAGATGGTTCGGGGAATTATACATTCACCGGCCTCGCGAACGGGTCATACACCGTCACACCCTCAAAGTCAGGTTATACATTTGCCCCGACAAGTACTGCTGCCGTCATAAGCAGTGCAAATGCTACGGGAATAAATTTCACAGGTACAACCGTTTCCAGTGTGTTCCCTACGTCGCAGGTGCTTTACGTCGCTACCGATTCCCAAATACAAGTTATCGACCTGACGACGGACACAGTCGTTGGCTCCATCAATGGCTCTTCCGTCTCGCCAGCAGGTATCATGGGACTCGCTGCTAACGGCACGACTAAGCAGATCTACGCCACTTGGACCGGAGGGCCTGCCGGCCTCTTTGATGCCGCGAGCGGCGCCGTCCTCTCCAGCGCGAACCCATGGGTCGCGGGTGCCTATGAAAGAATAGAGGTGAACACGGCTGGGACGATGGGCTACGTCATGGATGCCGCATGCAAGATCGACATCCTGAGCTTCAGTGGCAGCACTTCTGTGAGCGGTACGCTATCGAGTGGTTATGTTTCGACGAATTCCACATCCACCAGCGTCGTTCCTTACTTGATCGCCCTCGACCCGACACGCAGCCGGCTCTACACAATGGTGTCCGTCGGCCCGAGCGACACGACGCGCATCGATGCGTGGGATGTGGACGCGAAGAACGTGGCGTGGTCGTTCCTGTTTAACCCAACAGTCTTCCTCCCGAACGGTCTCCCCTTTGACATGGCGGTGAACACAACTACGAATTTGATCTATGTGGCGGTGGGCGACCTAGGGGCCAGCTTCCACCAGGGCCTCACGGTGGTGGACGCGCAGGCGCACTCCATCGTGAAGACCATCGACTTTGGGTTCAACCACGGCATTACATCTCAGGGGGTCCTCGCGGTAAACCCTCAGACGAACATGATCTACTTTCTCGATATGTTCTACGGGCAGATAGTCGTCGTGAACGGTATAACGGGTACTGTCGCTGGAACCATCTCTCTCGGCGTGGGGACGGCCAACTCGATCGTTGTGAACTCCGCGACGAACACCGGCTACGTCACAACAAACAACGGCGTCCTGGTGGTGAATCTCGCAACGAAGACCGTCACCAAAACCATCGCACTGCCCAAATCGCCGTCGTTCCGCCTAGGAATGGCGCTTCTGCCCTGAGGTCTGATTGGAGTCCACATCCGAGGACTCCAAGGGGAGGCAAAGAAACATTCTATATACAAACCTGAGTAACTTCTGCGTGGCGATATTCGTCACTTATACATCGCTTATGAACAAGGAGGGGGAAGGTCGAATTGACCTTCCCCCTCAAATCGGTCCGGGAAGAGTTGCTGACATTGCCCTGCCTGGTACGAAAAGGGGGCGGATAATCACTCACGGAACCGATGTGGAGGTCACGCTTTCCTGGTGAGATAATGTAATCCTATGAACGGCCCGTTGCTGATCAGTCTTCTGCCCCCGGAACGGATCTGGGATTCCGCTGCTCCTATTTCCGACTACACACCATTCGTCGCCGTTCTCCTACTAATCGGATTCCTCCTGTCCCTATTGCTGCGTCATCCGGGACGTTGATAGGAAGTCGGTAGAAATTCCCCGCCTTACCCTTTTCGCTTCCTATAGCCTCCCTCGTTCCTCTAAGGGACATCACTACACGTTACTGGATCTCTTGATTGCTGACCTGACATTATGGTGTCGATGGGAACGGGTATGCGGCTAATACTCCCTGTTGCCATCCTCAGAGTGGAAGAACTCCAAATAGCATTGAATTTATCATGCCGATGTGCCGATAAGTTGTGTGTAGAAAATAAAACGTTATTTTTAATTACTAGACACCGGGCGGAAAGAATGAGGGAAAGCGTGGAGGGCAGAAAATCTATCCGTAGAAATCAAGGAGGTGCTATGCGGAGGCTATTTCTATTATTGACTGCGGTTTTGCTGCTCGTATTTGCGCTTACTTCATGTGGTGGTGGCGGTAGTGCCGGTGGAGATACTCCAAGTGCTAGTCCTTTATATTACGCAAATTGGTGGTGCACAACCAACCAGTGCTCATCTGTGATGGGTGGAAATAGCGGATCTGCGGGCCCGTTTATCTCTTTGAATGCTTGCGAACAGTGGCGACAAAACTATATTTTAACATCTGTATGCGAAACTAGTCCTGGGGGGGGCTCTTCGGATTTGACTCCACCAACAATTTCCTCCAGCAACCCCTCCAACGGCACAACCGGGGTGGCAGTCAACACCGCAATCTCGGTGACCTTCAGTGAGGCGATGGACCCCGCGTCGGTCACCGGGACGTCCTTCACGGTCATGACGGGTTCGACGGCGGTCCCGGGATCCGTAAACTATAGCGGCACCACCG
>Ga0316600_10000896_pt1 | contig 13786 bp, 9 predicted proteins | sample OWC_soil_day5_CT_FD_207652 | JGI IMG/M metagenome (GOLD analysis project Ga0316600, IMG submission 207652) | Wetland soil microbial communities from Old Woman Creek delta, Ohio, United States - OWC_soil_day5_CT | ecosystem: Environmental > Terrestrial > Soil > Wetlands | place: USA: Ohio... | reverse complement strand
TTGAGGCGCGTGATGCCGAGGGTGTGGTCGTGGTACCAGAGCGTCGCCGGGAGCTGGCTGTTCGGATAGTGGTAGAGCGTCTGCTGGCCCGGCGGGAAGCTGTTCTCCGGATAGCCGTCCGACGCCTCGGACACGTGGGCGCCGTGCAGGTGCGGGACGAATCGCGCATCGGCGTTCTCGATGGCACCGTGCGGGCAGGGATCGACCGGGAAGTAGTGCGCGGTCCGGAGCGGCGCGCCCGGCTGGCTGGTGTCGCGCAGATCGTTCTGCCAGGTCAGCGCGATCGGCTGACCGACCGACGCCTCGATCGTGGGACCCGGGTAGGTCGCGCCCGTCGGCCCGTCGCCGAAGCCCCAGACGGTCGTCGGCGGCAGCTGGCTGTGCAGCTGCTGCTGGATCTCGCGCGCCGCGATCGTGTACGAGGCCGCGCCACCGGCCGTGCCGCTCGTGGGCTGCGCGACCGCGGGCAGCGGCAGCGGATCGAGGAACGGCGTCAGCACGACGGGACACTCGGTCGCCGCGCACGAAACGAGCGCGCCCTGGAAGGTTCCGCTCTGCGCGCTGCAGCTCGCTTCGGTGAGCTCGTTGCACGTCGCGGTGGGAGTCGGCAGACAGCAGGCGCCGGTCGGCGGCGGACACGGGTTGGGCGAACACATGCTGCCGTTGCCCTGGTACGCGCCGGTGCAGCTCGTGCCCGGCGACGCGACCACCGAACAGCTGCCGTCGGTGGCGCAGCAGGCGCCGCTCCCGGCCGGCGGCGTGAAGGTGACGACGAGCTGCGGCCGGCGCGTCGAATCGGGATTGCTGCGGCTGTTGAAGCGCTTCGCGACGCGCGTCGTCGTCTCGTTGCCCCGCACGATCCAGCCGTAGTGCGACGTCGTTCCGTTCACCGTCGCCTGCACGTCCGCGACGAGGCCCGCCGACGACCACGTGTAGTACTGCGTCGAACTGCCGACCACGGCGGAGGCGCTCGCCGCGGCGATGAAGTCGCCGCCAGCGCTCGCCCACGGCGTGCTCGGGTAGAAGCGCTGCGTCCAGGTCGCGTCGTTGGTCGTGGCGGGCGCGCCGGCGCCCTCCTCGCCGCTCGCGTTCGACGTTCCCTCGCCCCAGTCGGCCAATACGCGATGCAGCGTCACGGTCTCGTTCTGGGTGCGCGTGCGCGACAGGTACAGCGACAGCGAAACCGACTGGATCGTCGAGCCGGCCGGGATCGACGCGATCGGGAACGCGACGAGCGCGCGGCGGATCGTGGCGTCCTTGGTCTCGCCGGCGAAGAGATAGTCGCCGGCGCCGTTGCTCTCCGCGCCGCTCTCCGAGTAGAGCGTGTTGTCCTTGCTGGCCGAGAGCGTGACGGTGTCCGCCGACGCGCTTACCGCGACCCACGCCGCGCAGGCCACCGCGATGAGGAGACGACCCCTGCTCGTGTCGAACGACATGGACACACCCTCGCCTGCGAGGTCGCGACAGCGCCTCGCGCACGAGTAGAGCAACGGGCGTGCCGGCCGAGCGGCCGCTCTTGCACGCCGGCGTCGCCAGCCATCGAGTGAGCGAGGCCCTTTGTCGCAGCGGCGACGGGCAGGCGTGGCGCGCTGTCGTCGGGGAGCGCACGCGAGGCCGCGGGACGCAGGCATGGTGGTTGCAGCTGCGGCGGCGGGGGACGAAAGGCGATGTCGATGACTCGCACCGAACGGCGTACGAAGCAGCTGGCGGGTGTGATCTTCTCGATCCTCATCGGGGGCCAGAGCTTCGCCGCGCGAGCGGGCACGGTGATCGTTCCCGCCGAGCGCGACGCGACCCTGATCGAAAGCCCGACGGGAGCACTGGCCAACGGCGCGGGACCGTCGTTCTTCGCCGGCCGCACCAGCCAGGCCAGCGGCTCGATCCGCCGCGCGGCCATCGCCTTCGACGTGACCGCGCATCTGCCGCCAGGCGCCCGCATCAGCTCCGTGCGGCTGACGCTCGCCATGTCGCAGAGCAACGCCGATTCCGAGCTGCTCTCGTTGCATCGCATCCTCGCTCCGTGGACGGAGGGGCCGGCGAGCGCGGCGGGTGGGTCGGGTGCGCCCGCCGCGCCGGGCGACATCACGTGGCTGCACGCGTCGCATCCCGCCGTGTTCTGGAGCACGCCGGGCGGCGACTTCGCGGCGTCGCCGTCTGCGTCGCTGCCCGTCGCGGGGCCGGGTCTCTACACCTGGGGCTCGACGAGCGAGCTCGCGTCCGACGTGCAGGGCTGGCTCGACGATCCGGGAAGCAACCACGGCTGGCTGCTCGCCGGCGACGAGACGGCGCCCTCGACCGTCAAGCGCTTCGACTCGCGCGAGAACGCGGGCCTCGCGATGCGCCCGATGCTGGTGGTTTCGTTCGGTCCGCCCGCGACGAGCTGCAGCGACGCCGGGCTCGCCGGGATGGCGCTCGGTCTGTGCCGGGCCTACTGCGAAGCACTCGACTGCGATGCCGGCGCCCTCAACCCGGCGTGCGCGCGCATCGAGGCGCGCTTCACGGAGAAGACCGGCGGCGTGCCGCTGCCCTGCACGATACGCGATGCCGACGGTGACGGCGTGGAGGACGGCGCCGACAACTGTCCCGCGCAGGCGAACCCCGAGCAGAGCGATGGCGACGGCGATGCGGTCGGCGATGCGTGCGACAACTGCGCGGCGCTCGCCAATCCCGATCAGGCCGACACGTTCGGCGTAGCCGGCATCGGCGACGCCTGCGATTGCCCGTGCTTCACCGCGCCGCAGGCGACGGCGCTCGCCGTCGAGCTCGCCGACGCAGCCACCTACGGCGGTCTGCTCTGCATCGACACGCGGGTCGGCGCAAAGCCGCTGACGGCGCTCTCCGCGCGGCGCATCGACGGCGCCGCCTGCTCCACCGCGAGCCAGGATTGTTCGCTGCTCGCCGTCGAGTTCACCGAAGATCGCGCCTGCCAGTGGAACCCACCGGCGCCCGCTCCCGGCACCAGCGTGCAGGGCATCAGCGATGCGCAGCGTGAGGCCTGTCGCGGGAACATCCTGAGCGGCGCCGGCGCGGTCGGTCTGGTCTGCAACTGAGAGCCAGGCTCTGAGCGCGTGCGATGCGGCAGTCGACGCACCTCGCAGTGCGCGCTCAGTGGAATGCGAGGACGGCCTCGATCACCTGCTGCTGGTGCGCGACGGGCAGCTCCGGATAGATCGGGAGCGACAGGATCGTGCGGGCGGCTTCGGCGGCGCGCTCCGGCGCGTCGCGGAAGACGACGCGCTCGCGCAGGGCGTCGACTTCCTGCAGCGTTAGCTGGTAGTGCACGAGCCTCGCGACACCGGCACGCGCCAGGTGGTCGCGCACTGCGTCGCGTCGCGGTGACTGCACGACGAACTGGTGATAGACGTGATGCGCATCCGGTCGCTCGACGGGACGCCGCAGTGGCGCCTCCGCCAGCGCTTCGCGATAGCGCGCCGCGTGGGCGCGCCGGCGCGCGTTCCACGCGGCGAGGTGGCGCAGCTTCACGCGCAGGACCGACGGCCGGAAGCGCTTCGAGAACCGCGAGGCGCTGGTCGCCGAGCTGGACGCGCTGTTCGCCGCCCGATCGCTCGCCGCCTGGCGCGCGCGGCTCGACCGCCAGAAAGGTCCCTGGGCGTCAGTGCAGACCGCGCTCGTCGCGAGTCCGGTGCAGTTCGACGAAGCGTCGCCCGCGCTGTCGGCATCTCCCGAACTGGGACAGAACACCGAAGAAGTACTGCTCGAGACGGGTTTTTCGCGGGACGGTCTCGCGGGACTCAAGAAGATCGGCGCAATCCTGTAGGCTGCGGCCAATGGAACCGTCGGAGCTGGAACCGCGCGCGGCCGAGTCGCTGCTCTCCGACGAGCTGGTCGAGGCCTGGCCGGCGCTGTCGGGCGACGAGCGACTCGAGGGCTTCCGCCTGCTCACCCCGGTCGAAGCCGAGGACCTGTACCTCGGGCTCGAAGCGCGCGACCAGGTGTCGCTGCTGCTCGCGCTGCCGTCCGGCGAACGCCAGATCTGGATCCGCCAGCTCCCGCCCGACGACGCCGCGGACGTTCTCCAGGAGGCGCCCGGAGAGGAACGCGCGCGCCTGCTCGACCTGATCGACCCCGACACGCGCCGCGAAGTGACGGCACTGCTCGCCTACGCCGAGGACGAAGCGGGCGGGCTGATGAGTCCTCGCTACGCGCGCCTGCGTCCGGAGATGCGCGTCGACGAGGCGATCTCGTACCTCCGGCGCCAGGCGCGCCAGCGCCTCGAGACCATCTACTACATCTACGTGCTCGATGCCGAGCAGCACCTGCTCGGTGTGGTGTCGTTTCGCGAACTCTTCGCCGCGCCGCCCGACAAGACCGTGCGCGACGTGATGCGGACCGACGTGGTGAGCGTGCCCGACGACATGGATCAGGAGGCCGTCAGCGACTTGATCGCCCAGCACGACCTGATGGCCGTGCCGGTGGTGGACGCGGAGGGTCGCATCAAGGGCATCGTGACGATCGACGACATCGTCGACGTGGTCCGCGAAGAGGCCACCGAGGACATCCAGAAGATCGGCGGTACGGCAGCCCTCGACGCTCCCTACCTCCAGGTGAGCATTCTCGAGATGGTGCGCAAGCGCGTCGGCTGGCTCGCGGTGCTCTTCGTGGGCTCGCTGCTGACGGCCACCGTGATCTCCTCCTTCGAGGACCAGATCGCGCGGGCGGTCGTGCTCGCACTCTTCATCCCGCTCATCATCTCGAGCGGCGGCAACACGGGATCGCAGGCGACCACCCTCGTGATCCGCGCGCTTGCGATCGGCGAGGTGCGCCCGCGCGACTGGCTGCTCGTGTTCTGGCGCGAGGTGCAGGCGGGCCTCGCGCTCGGCGCGATCCTCGGCCTGATCGGCTTCGCCCGCGTGACGCTGTTCCCGCCCTCCGAGACGGGGACGTCGACGGAACTGATCGCGGCCGTCGTCGCGGTGAGCCTGGTCGGGATCGTGCTCTGGGGCTCGCTCGTCGGCGCGATGTTGCCGTTCGTGTTGCGCCGTCTGGGCTTCGACCCTGCGAGCGCCTCGGCGCCCTTCGTCGCGACGCTGGTCGATGTGACCGGCCTCGTGATCTACTTCAGCGTCGCGACGCTCTTCCTGCGCGGCACGCTGCTGTAGACGCGCAGCGCGTCGCCCGCGCATTTGGATTGCGCCTGCAATGTAGGTTAGTGTGCCCGCCCGCGGGCAGCCGCGACCGGGAGGCAGCATGGCAGAGCAGTTCGGGGAGTCGCGCAATCTGATCGACGGCCGCCTCGTCGCGTCGACTAGCGGGGCGAGCTTCGAGAACGTGAACCCCGCGACCGAGGCCGTGATCGGTGTCACCGCCGACGGCACCCAGGACGACATGGAGGCGGCGATCGCGGCGGCGCGGCGCGCCTTCGACGAAGAGCGCTGGGCGAATGATCCCGCCCTGCGCGTGCGCTGCATACGCCAGCTCCACGCGGCGCTCGTCGAAGCGCGCGAAGAGCTGCGCAAGGTCGTGGTCGCCGAGGCCGGCTCTCCGGTGCTGCTCAGCTACGGCGTGCAGTGCAATTCGTGCATCGACGACATGCTGTACTGGGCCGATCTCGCCGAGCGCTACGGCTACGAAGCGCCGATGAGCGACATCCCATTCATGGGCCAGCCGCAGCGACGCATCCTGCGCCGCGAGCCGGTGGGCGTGGTCGGCGCGATCACGCCCTGGAACTTCCCGCTCTATCTGAACCTCACGAAGCTCGGACCCGCGCTGGCGGCCGGCTGCACGGTCGTGCTGAAGCCGGCGCCCGATACGCCCTGGAGCGCCACCGTCGTGGGTCGCCTGATCGCCGAGAAGACCGAGATTCCGGCGGGCGTCGTGAACATCGTGGCGTCGTCCGATCACGCGCTCGGCGAGATGCTGGCTGCGGACCCGCGCGTGGATGGGGTCACCTTCACCGGCTCGACGGCGACCGGACGGCGCGTGATGGAGGTGGGCTCGCGCACCGTGAAGAAGGTGTTCCTCGAACTGGGCGGCAAGTCGGCCAACGTGATCCTCGACGACGCCGACGCGGGCGCCTTCGGGGCGGGCATCCTCACCTGCACCCATGGCGGCCAGGGCTGCGCGCTCACCACGCGGATGCTCGTGCCGCGCAGCCGCTACGCCGAGGCGCTCGGCATCCTCGAAGCCGCCTTCCGCGGCGCCCGGTACGGCGATCCCACGGATCCCAGCGTGCTGCAGGGGCCGCAGATCTCGAAGCGGCAGCAGGATCGCGTGCTCGCCTACATCGAGAAGGGGAAGCAGGAGGGCGCGCGCCTCGTCGTCGGCGGCGGCCGGCCGGCGCATCTGCCGAAGGGTTTCTACGTCGAGCCGACGCTGTTCGCCGACGTCGATCCCAATGCGACGATCGCGCAGGAGGAGATCTTCGGCCCGGTTCTCTGCGTGATTCCCTACGGCGACGACGACGACGCGGTTCGCATCGCCAACAACTCGATCTACGGACTCTCCGGCGCCGTCGTCTCGAAGAGCGAAGAGCGCGCCCTCGCCGTCGCGCGCCGGATCCGCACCGGGACGCTCGCCATCAACGGCGCGATGTGGTTCCACGTCGATACGCCGTTCGGTGGCTATAAACAGAGTGGCGTTGGCAGGGAAAATGGCTTGGCAGGTTTCGAGGAGTACCTCGAGACGAAGGTGATGGCGCTGCCCAAGAAATCCTGAGGGAGCACGCTTCGGGCGGGCGGGGCGCCACGCGCTGGAGCGGACCGGCCTGCGGCCGGCCGCTCAGCGCTGCTGCGGTCCGTTCAGAAGTAGTGATTCCAGAAGAGTCCCGCTTCGAGCCAGGATTCGCCGAAATCGCGCTGCGCCGTGAGTCGCAGCTCCAGCGCGTCGTCGTGCGTGAGCGAGAGGCGCTGATCGAGCCCAATCGCGATCCGGGTGTGCGGATCGCCGAGCGCATAGCGGATCGCGCTGGCGTGCAGATGCGCGCGCCAGCGATCGTCCGCGTCGCCGAAGAGAACGCCCGCGCTGCCGCCGCCGCCGAGCGCCCACGCGGGTTGCAGGTGGGATGACACTTCGCCGCGCGCTTCGACGAAGCCGTAGGCGAGACCGAGCGGGCCGAGCGACGTGGTGAGCCCGGCGCCCCCGCCGGTGTTCCAGAAGTACGCTTCATGCAGCGCGCCGTGACGCGGGACGAGCTGGCTCTCGAGCGCCGTTCCGAAGCGCCACGAGATCGGGCGGAACAGCGCATCGCGCGGGGCGAGCGAGACGATGTCGAGCAGCCGGAACTCGTGGATGCGGAGCTGCTGTGCCTCGGGGTAGTAGCGGACCGCGAGGTCGAGGAAGTCGATCTGGGCGCCGCGCGTGAAGCCGCCCTGCGGATCGAGGAGATCGTGGTAGGCGGGGCGCGCGCGCGCCTCGAGGAACGGGTGGCCGTCGCGCACGCCGCTGCCGAGCCGCAGGCGGGCGGTTTCGTGCCCGCGATCCGGCCGCACGCGCGGCACCGGCGGCGGCGGGCCGACTTCGCCCTGCACCGGCACCCCGCTGCGCGCGACGAGCAGCGCGCGCGAGCGCGGGCGCTCTTCATCTACACGATCCGGCGTCGCTCGATGGCGCAGCAGGTCGTAGGCGACGGCGATCACCGCGGCGCGGCGCACATCCGCAAGCGCGGCGATGGCGGCATCGTCCGGTGCGCGCGCTCCGCTCGCGAGTTCGCGCACCAGCCGGAGTTCCTGGTCCGACAGCGCGCGCGCGTCGTGCGCGATCTTCGTCGCGGCGGAGGCGCGCCAGGTCGGGTCGGCAGCGAGTCCGGCTTCCGCGAGCGTCGCGCGCACCGTGTCCGATGGGATCGCCCAGGCGCGGAAGCGACTCTGCAGGTCGAGCGCCGGTCGCGCGGCTTGCAGCAGTCCGAGCAGCGCCCACGAGCAGTTCTCGTCGAAGAAGTAGTAGTCGAAGCGGACGTCGCGCAGCTCCCAGACGTGCAACAACAGGCGCTCGACTTCCTCGGCGCGCAGCGCGAGCCGGTACTCCCAGATGTCGCGGTTCTCCCAGTCGCCGTACTCCTTCACCTTCTGCGAGTAGGGCCAGAACGAGAAGAAGCCGCCGTAGGCGCCGCTGATGCCCTTCACCGCGAAGATCGGTCCCGGGTCCGTGCCGGTGTCGGCCGCGAAGTTCACCGCCCAGGCGAGCAGATCGCGGCGCTCTTCGTCGGCCGTGGGCGGCGCCGCGTCGATGCGCAGCAGCGTGTGGCCGAACATCGAGGCGGGGTTGTTGAGATACGCCTCCGGGAAGATCAGCGAGACGCCGCGCACGGGACCGATCGTGGCGCGCCAGGTGTCGAGTTCGCGGCAGGGTTGCACGGGAACACCCGCGCGCTCGAAGGCAAGCTCGCTCGCGAGCCAGGCAAAGCGCGCCGCGTACGCGCATTGCGGGTGCTGGCCGACCCGCGCAATCGCGCCGGCCGGCGCAAAGAACGCCGCGAGCGTCGAGTCGAGTTCAGCTGCGGGATTGATCTTGCCGTCGGGCGCCAGGAAGAAGTCGGGCTGATCGGCGAGGCTGGTGACGCCGCCGCCGAAGCGGGTCGGGCGGTAGTGGAGCAGCGCGTGCCACTGCGCGTGCTCGGCGAGTCGGCGCGACCTCGCGGCGTCCTGGAGTGCTGCGAGAGGAGCCTCGGGTTCCGTGGCGACTGCCGCGGACGTCGCTGCGAGTGCGCAGGCGAGTGCGAGCGTCGCTGCGAGCGCCCACGGCGCGCGGCACGATTGCACGGAGTCCGCTGCCCCCCGCTCCTACAGCCCGAAGAGTCGCTTCGCGTTGGTGCCGAGTATTTTCGTCCTGGCGTCGGCGCCGAGGTCGGCGCGCTCGCGGAGCGTCTTTGCGCTGTCGGGGAACGCGCTGTCCCAGTGCGGGTAGTCGCTGGCGTAGAGGATGAAGTCGGCGCCCAGCGCCTCGACCACGGCGGGCAGCAGCGTCTCGCCCGCTTCGCACGAGACCCACACGTTCCCGGCCGCGACGTAGTCACGCGGGTCGCGCCGCCAACCGTTGGCGATCCAGTCGCCGCGCTTTTTCCAGTGTTCGTGCAGGCGGTCGAGGAAGTACGGCACCCAGGTGACGCCGGCTTCGAGGAATGCGACGCGCAGCCCCGGGTGCCGGTCGAAGACGCCCCCCGAGATCAGCGCCGTCATCGCGGTCATCTGGTCGAAGGGGAACGAGACGCAGTGCACCTGGATGTAGTTGGTGAAGCGGTCGACGCCGATCGGCGGCAGGTGCACGCCCGGCGCGCCGTGGATGCCGAGCGGGAGATCGAGATCGGCGGCGGCGGCGTAGAGGCGATCGAAGTCGGGGTGGTCGAGGTTCTTCCAGCGCAGCGCCGGGGGGAGCACCGCGCACACGTGGCCCGCTTCCTTCGCCTCGCGCAACACGTCGATCGACGCGTCCACGTCTTGCAGCGGCACCACGGCCGCGGCGAAGAGCCGATCGCCGCCCATCTTGCAGTAGTCGCTGATGAAACGGTTGTAGAGCCGCGCGAAACCGACGGCGAAGGCCGCGTCCTGATAGCCCGGCACGCCGAGCGCGAGGCTCGGGAACAGCACCGTCTGGTCGATGCCCTCGCGATCCGCGTCGGCGACGATGCCGGCGGGCGAGTGCGGATCGTCCGCGTTCTCGCAGAGCCCGTGCTGCGGCGGGCAGCCGGCGCCCGGACCGTTCGACTCGGGATACACGCGTCCTTCGATGGTGAAGACCGGCGTACCGTCGGCCGTGCGCGCGAGCTTCACCTTGTCGGGCCAGCGCGACAGCGCCTCGGAGGCCAGGCCGATGCCTTCGATCACGTGGGCGTCGGCGTCGATCGTGAGCGCCATCGGGTCCTCCGCTCCGCACCGTGCCGAAGCGCTGCCACGGTATCACGAGCGACGGCGATCGCGCGCAGGTCGCCTGCTACGCGGGTTCGCTCCCCGGCGCGAAGCAGATGGTCTTCGCTTCCAGGTAGGCGCGCAGTCCTTCCGGCCCCAGCTCACGCCCCACGCCCGACGACTTGAAGCCGCCGAAGGGACTCGTCATCGCCATCATGAAGAAGTTGACGTTGTAGGTGCCGGTGCGGACCTGGCGCGCAATCTCGAGGCCGCGCGCGGGATCCGACGTCCACACCGAGCCCGAAAGGCCGTACACGGAGTCGTTGGCGATGCGCAGCGCATCGGCTTCGTCCTCGTACGGGATCGCGGCGAGCACCGGCCCGAAGATCTCTTCCTGCGCGATCGTCATGCGGTTGTCGACGTCGGCAAACAGCGTCGGCTCGACGAACCAGCCGCGCGCGAACTGCTTGGGCCGTCCGCCACCGACGACGCAGCGCGCGCCTTCCGCCTTGCCCTTCGCGATGTAGCCGAGCACGCGTTCGCGCTGGCGATCAGCGACCAGCGGGCCGATCTCGGTGGTCATCTCGCTCGGATCGCCGACCTTCAGCTTGCCGATCGCCGCCGCCAGCGCCTCGACTCCCTCGGCGTAGCGCGAGCGCGGCAGCAGCACGCGCGTCTGCGCGACGCAGGCCTGGCCGTTGTTCATGGTGCCCGCGCCGACGATCTGCGGGATCACCGCGTCGAAGTTCGCGTCGTCGCACACGATCGCGGCGGACTTGCCGCCGAGTTCGAGCGTCACGCGGCGCAGGCGCTGGCCGCACGCGGCCGCGATGCGGCGGCCCGCCGCGGTGCTGCCGGTGAAGCCGACCTTGTCGACGCCCGGATGTGTCACCAGGTATTCGCCGACCTCGCGGCCGGCGGGCAGGATGCTGACGACGCCTTTCGGCACGCCGGCTTCGTCGAGCGCGTCGGCGAGGATGTAGGCGTCGAGCGGCGTTTCGGGCGCCGGCTTCACCACGATCGTGCAGCCGGCCGCGAGCGCCGGCGCGAGCTTCAACATGATCGTGAAGAGCGGCACGTTCCATGGCACGATCGCCGCAGCGACGCCGACCGGTTCCTGCCGCACCAGCGCGGAGCCGATGAACGACGGCCGGCGCTCCTCGAACGCGAACGTGCGCGCGAGCTTCGCGTAGAAGTCGAGCACCATGTTCGTCGCGAAGACCTGGCCCGCGTGCGAAAAGCTCATCGGGCAGCCCATCTCGGCCGTGATCGTCGAGGCGATGTCGGCCGCGCGCTTCTGCAGCGCGGCGAGCAGACGGTCGAGCACGTCGGCGCGATCGGAGGGCGCGCTGCGCGGCCACGGTCCGGCGTCGAACGCCTCGCGCGCGATCGCGACGGCGCGATCCACGTCGGCCTCCTGCGCTTCCGGGACGCGACCGATCCGCTCCTCGGTGAACGGCGAGCAGACGTCGATGAAGGCGCTGCTCGAGGGCTTCTCGTGATTCCCGCCGATGTACAACGTGTCCCGAATGATCATCGCCAACCTCCAAAGTCACTCGAAGCCGTGCCTGGTTCGGCCGCGTCGGCGGCCGAACGGGATCATGAGTGGAACTCGCGAACCTGGCAACCCACTTGACCCGTCTTTGGCTCGTCGCCGTCCGGCGGCGAGCGGGATCATGAGTTGGGGCAGCGGACGCCGGTGCCGTCGATTCCGCAGTAGCCGCCCGGATTCTTCTCGAGGTATTGCTGGTGATAATCCTCGGCGTAGTAGAAGTGCAGGGCGCCGCCGGGCGCCTGGCCCTCCGGAGCATCGGGAGGGATCTCCCGGATCTCGGTGGTGATCGCGCCGAAGCCCGCGCGCTCGAGTTCCTTCTGGAACTCCTCGCACGACGCGCGCGCGGCCTGCAGCTGCGCCGGTGAGGTGGCGTAGATCGCGGAGCGGTACTGCGTGCCGACGTCGTTGCCCTGCCGCATGCCCTGGGTCGGGTCGTGGTTCTCCCAGAAGATGCGCAGCAGCGCCGCGTAACTCGTCTTCGCGGGATCGAAGACCACACGCACGGCTTCGGTGTGGCCAGTCATGCCGCTGCAGACTTCGCGGTAGCTCGGGTTCGGCGTCGAACCGCCCGCGTAGCCGACCGCCGTCGAGTACACGCCCGGTGCCTGCCAGAAGATCCGCTCGGCGCCCCAGAAACAGCCCATCGCGAAGACCGCCTCCTCGAAGCCGGTCGGCCAGGGCGGCGCGAGCGGTGTCCCGAGCACGACGTGTTCGCGCGCAACGGGCACGGGTTCGGCGCGACCCGGGAGCGCAGGGTGGGGTCGCGGACGCCGGGGCCTGTCACCAGAGATCGCCATCTGCGGTTCTCCTCTCGCGCCCAGCGTAGCCGGGGCAAACTCATGATGTCGCCGCTCGCCGTCGGCTCGCTACGCGGGAGCAGAGCATGATGTCGCCGCTCGCCGTCGGCTCGCTACGCGGGAGCAGAGCATGATGTCGCCGCTCGCCGTCGGCTCGCTACGCGGGAGCAGCAGGGTTTGGTCTAGGTTGAGGGTTCGTCAGTTCGGGAGAACGCCATGGGCATCGACGATCTCATCCTGGTGAGCGTGGACGATCACGTGGTCGAACCGCCCGACCTGTTCGAGCAGGCGCTTCCGGTCCAGTACAAGGCGCGCGCGCCGCGCGTGATCCAGAACGAGAAGGGCGACGACATCTGGACCTTCGAGGGCCGCATGCTCCCGAACATCGGACTCAACGCCGTTGCCGGTCGTGTGCCAGCGGAATACGGGATGGAGCCGACGTCGTATCGCCAGATGCGCAAGGGCTGCTACGACGTCCACGCGCGCATCGACGACATGAACGTGAACGGCGTCCTCGGCTCGATGTGCTTCTCCTCGTTCCCCGGACTCTGCGGGCGGCTCTGGTGCATGGCGCGGGACAGGGAGCTCGCCGCCGCGCTGTCCCAGGCGTACAACGACTGGCACGTCGACGAATGGTGCGCGGCGTACCCGGGTCGCTTCCTGCCGCTCGGCATGATCCCGATGTGGGATCCGCAGCTCGCCGCCGGCGAGGTGCGACGCCTGGCGCGCAAGGGCTGCTACGCGATCTCGCTCTCCGAGAACCCCGTCAGCCTGAAGCTGCCGAGTTATCACGATGACGCCTACTGGGATCCAATCTGGAAGGCATGCGTGGACGAGGGCGTCGCGGTCTGCATCCACATCGGCACCGGAACCGGCATCCCGACGCCGTCGATGGACACGCCGATCGACGCGTCGATCCTCGCGACGCCGATGACGATTGCAAGCTGCGCGGCGGGTCTGCTGTTCTCGCAGGCGCTCCGGCGCTGGCCGACGCTCACCTTCGTGCTCTCCGAGGGCGGCACCGGTTGGGTGCCGTATTTCCTCGACCGCGCCGACTACGTCTACGAGCACCACCACCAGTGGACCGGCCAGGATTTCGGCGCGGTGAAGCCCAGCGAGGTGTTCCGCCGCCAGATCGTCTCATGCTTCTTCGAAGATCCGGTCGGCGTCGAGCTGCGGCACAAGGTCGGGATCGACATGATCGCCTGGGAGTGCGATTACCCGCACTCCGATTCCACCTGGCCGCAAGCGCCCGAACGGCTGTGGCCGGTGCTCGCGGATCTGCCCCGGGGCGACGTCGACAAGATGACCCACGCGAACGCGATGCGGATTTTCCGCTACGACCCGTTCGCGACGATCCCGCGCGCGCAGTGCAGTGTCGGCGCGCTGCGCGCCCAGGCGAAGCACGTCGATCTGACGCCGATCCGCGGCGTCGGCGGGCGGCCGCCGGGCCTGGGCGCGGGCGAAGTCGTGCGGATGGGACAGATCGCGAAGCAACTCGCCGGCGCGCTCGACGGCTGATGGAAGGCTCGGATCCCGATCCAAGACGGGCCGCTGCGCGGTCCCGCCGTGCTGCGCCTGCTTTGGATCGTTGCTGCGAGGCGCGCGTGCGGTGGACTCGGCCGAAACGTCCT
>Ga0316600_10000895_pt1 | contig 13789 bp, 12 predicted proteins | sample OWC_soil_day5_CT_FD_207652 | JGI IMG/M metagenome (GOLD analysis project Ga0316600, IMG submission 207652) | Wetland soil microbial communities from Old Woman Creek delta, Ohio, United States - OWC_soil_day5_CT | ecosystem: Environmental > Terrestrial > Soil > Wetlands | place: USA: Ohio... | reverse complement strand
CAGGGGATTATAGATTCTTCTATGCTACCTCAAACATCCTGAAATTTCCATATTTCTTGTACCTTAGTTTAGTTTGCCCTTTTTTAAGGATACGGTGTTTATTTTTCACGCTAACTCTCCTATCCTTCATTACCCGTTTTTATCATATCATTATTTTGCTATAAAATAAATAAAACCGCTAATAAATACAAGAATACTGAGTAATAATCCCATATCACCAAATAACAATTTTTCTTTTTTTATTCATCAAAAATTTTTCATTTTACTGTAATTCTAATCATTGGTTTTTATATTTAGATAAAACAAAAACCAGGTTATGAAAACCTGGTTTCGTTTGCATTACATATTAACAGCGTCTTTAAGACCTTTACCTGCTTTGAATACAGGATTTTTAGATGCAGGAATTGTAATTTCTGCGCCAGTTTGTGGATTGCGACCTTTTCTTGCTTCGCGTTCCTTTACTTCAAAAGTTCCAAAACCAATCACTTGCACTTTATCATTTGCAACTAATGCTTCTTCCACACTTGCAAATAATGCATTTACCGCTTTCTCCGCATCTTTTTTTGTCAAGCCAGCCTTTTCTGCTACGCTAGCTACTAATTCAGTTTTATTCACAAAATTAGCCTCCTTTTGAAATGATTACGAATAGCTTAATTCGCTATTAGTTGATTTATTCCTCTTTATTTGGGAAAAAAATTGCCAAAATTTCGCGATATTACTATAAATATAAAACTTTTGACTCATCCCAGTACTTATTTAGCTCTTCCAGCGTTAGTTTTTTCCATTCTTTTCCTTCTTTTTGTACATTATTTTCTATATACGAAAACCGACGAATAAACTTGTTATTTGTCATATTTAAACCAACCTCCGCATCAACATGCAAGAAACGCGATAAGTTGACAAGAGAGAATAATACATCACCAAATTCCGCCTCTATATTCGCTTTGTCGTTATCTTTTATCGCTTTTTTCAATTCGGCAATCTCTTCATTTATTTTATCCCAAACTGGTGCAATATTATCCCAATCAAAACCGACTTTTGCAGCTTTTTGTTGTAATTTATAAGCTTTCATTAAACTTGGTAAATCTTTTGGCACTCCATCTAAAACCGATTTTCGCGAATCGCCTTTTTCTTTTCTTTTAATCGCATCCCAATTCAGCACAACTTCACCAGCATCGCGTACAGAAACATCGCCAAAGACATGCGGATGCCGACGAATCATTTTTTCAGTTACTGTATCAATGACATCCTGCATACTAAATGAACCAGTTTCTTCTGCGATTCGTGCATGAAATACGATTTGCAGTAATAAATCACCCAACTCTTCGCAAAGAAGTTCTGAATCTTCAAGATCAATGGCTTCAATTACTTCATATACCTCCTCAATAATATAACGGCGCAACGATGTATGGGTTTGTTCAATGTCCCAGACGCAACCGCCTGGTGAACGTAATACTTTCATTACATCCACGATTGGCTCAAGTTCAAATGTTTTTTCTTGATGCGTAAAAGCTGGAACGTAAACACTCGTTAAGTGATCAATGTTCGGTTGTCTATCAAGCTCATAAAGCGGCACTGTAACAATTTCTTCATCAGGTAAGCCAAGATTATGCACAAGCGTAACTTCAAAATCATCTGGATAGGTTTCCATCAAGCTGAGTTTTGCATTGGATGCAACTTGCTTATTATAAACCTGTGTCACGACAATGGCCGTTGGCATATCTTTGGGCAGCGTTTCGATATCTTCGCTATCAATGACCGTTAAACCATCAATAGGATCAATTCCTAGACGCACATAAAGAATCTCAATAAAACTCATGCCCGGTAAAATATTGACCTTAATGTTTTCTGCTTGGGCCATATCGCGAATATGCACGACCGTTTTTTCAGCAACCAACGGACTACCTGGTACTGCATAGACGATATGCTCACCCTGCTTTGCTTTATCCACAACATCGCGGGCAATGGTTTGATATACTTCTTCAAAGGTTGCTTTCGTATCGTAAATATGATCATAAGAATCAAAGGTAACGTTGCGCTTTTTCATTTCTTCCACTGTCGGATGCTTTGCTGTTCTAAGTAAAAGCCTCTCCTCACCTACAAGTTTGTCCCATGATTCTAAAGTAATGAAGCCGAGCGAACCCGGCCCAAGTCCAACAACTGTAATTTCTCCCATAACTAATACCTCTCTATTATTTCATCTATTTCAGCTCATTATAATAGATTACTTATTTTTCTACCAATTTTCGGTATACTTTCAACATCCCGTTTTGTAATACTTTTCGTCACTACTAGCAATATTGCATAAACAAGGCTCCCTATGCCAATCGCCACTAACGTAGCCAAAGTATTATTGAGCATATGTACCATAACAAAATCATAACTAAGTAACACGACCAAGCCCATAAGAAGCGTCGACACAATAACCTTGCATGTATCTTTTAAATTGATTCCAACACCCACATAGCGATAAACAAAAATTAAATTCAGTAGTGCCGCAATACCAAAATCTGCGTTAGTCGCCCAAGCCGCACCTTTAATCCCCAATGCAGGATTGGCCGTCAACCAATAGCTTAAAACTAATTTCGTCATTGCAGCAATCACCATATTAATCAATGGTATCGTCGTATGTCCAAGACCTTGTAAAATTCCCGTTGTAACTTGCCCAATACCGAGTAAAATTATACCAAAAGATAAGATCGAAATACAAGTCCCAGCGTTTGGTGTTGCATATAGTAACTCAGAAATAGGCACCGCGAGTAAAAAAATACCCATAAAACTTGGAATAACCAGCAAATTGGCAATCCGAAATGCAGTTTTCGTTCGTTGACAAATCGCTTGGTGATTTTTCAGCGTATAGGCTTCCGAAATTGCTGGTACTAAGCTTGCAGCAAGTGATGCAGTCAAAATCGTCGGTAAATTTACCAAAGCCACTGCCATCCCTGTCAGATAACCAAATAGCTCTGTCGCCGCCTCTACGGTATAACCAGCAACTTCTAACCGCACTGGTACAATCAATAAATCAATATTTGCAGTCAATGGTAACATAATATTAGCGAGCGATACTGGAAGTGCTAATTTAACGATATTTTTAATAATCGAATAACTGCTCTCCTGTTTGCTCTTTATATCCTGCATGGTTATTTTATATTGATTTACCTTTTGATATTTCCAGTAATAATAAACTAGGACCACTACGCCTATGGCAGCCCCAGGTGCAGCTCCAAAACTTGCACCTGCTGCCGCATAAGAAAGCCCATATGGTAATAATACCACAGCGAGTACAATCATAGTAATTACACGAAATAATTGTTCAACGATTTGTGATATAGCCGTTGGTGCCATGCTTTGCATACCTTGGAAAAATCCACGATAGCTTGATAAAATTGTTACGAAAAAAATTGCTGGTGCCAGGGCAACAATCGCGTAATAAGATCTAGCATCACGTACAATATGCGTCTCAATTAACCAGCCCGCACCAAAATAGAGCAATAAACTAAATATAATTCCTGTCACAATCATCACATTCAAGGAAATCTGAAAAATCCGCCGCGCCGCGCGATGATCTGACAATGCCAATTTTTCTGCAACCAAAATCGAAATAGCCACGGGAATTCCAGCAGACGAAATACTAAGTGCCATCTGATACATTGGATATGCCATTTGATAAAGTCCAATCCCTTCACCGCCGAGTAAGCGTGATAAAATAATACGATTGACCGAACCAATGACCTTTACAACAACGCCGGCAATTGTTAAAATCAATGCTCCTTTTAAAAATTTATTTTCAAGCATACGCTCCTCCTCCCAATATAACGAAGAGGTTGTTACAAATTATTTTGCAACAACCTCTTCGCTTTCTTTTCACACTGCTAACCCTATTGCGACATCTGTTTTGCTAGAAAACTTGCCGCTGTTTCTGCAAGTTTGATTTCCGTATCACCCATCTGCACATTTGGCTGTCTAGCGCAAAGAATAACAGCGCCAATGGCATCACCTTCAACGATAATCGGTGCAATCACCTCAGCAGTAAACTTATAAGACTCTTCTTCATCTTCTTCAATTTCAATTGGACATGCATGACCGTTCTTGTATTCACTTGGATTATTAATAAGTACCGCTTTACGTTCTTCCATAATCTTTTCGACGATTGTACCCAAAGGCTTATTTAAAAATTCTTTTTTTGCGGCACCGGCAACAGCCACCATAGCATCACGGTCAGCAATCAATACGATATTACCAATCGCTTCATACAAGGAATCACAGTATTCTTTCGCAAAATCTCCCAGTTCACTTACTGGAGAATATTTTTTTAGTATGACCTCACCATCACGGTCAACATAAATTTCTAAAGGATCGCCCTCTCTGATCCTTAATGTCCGACGAATTTCCTTCGGAATAACAACTCGGCCTAAATCATCAATTCTTCTAACTATTCCTGTTGCTTTCAATTGTATCCCCCCTTTTCTACAGTTTCTGACATCTGATTCCAATAATAGTATATATCTACTTATTGAAATTTATTCATCAACGCAGGGGATAAAACTACTTTTTCACATCTTGCAGCGCTAAAATCATTAAAGCTCTTGTTACGAAATTCAATACATTTTTCGCGTAATTTGGTGTAAGTTTTAAATGAATCACTTCTGGTGGCCCAGCAATAACTTTTACAAAACCGCCAAATAAATCTTTTAACTTTAAAATGCCCTCAACCTCAACATTGGGCTGATCACTAAAGACAATTTCGACCTTCGCAGGCCGCTGAATAACAGATTGTATTCCTAAATTACGTGCTAGATTTTTAATGCGCGCCACACCTAATAAATTCATCACGGCTTGTGGCGGCTCACCAAAGCGATCGATCAATTCATCTAAAAGTTCCTGTAAATGTTCTTTACTCCTAATTGCAGCAATCCGTTGATATATTTCTATTTTATGCATGGCATCTTCAATATAGTCACCAGGCAGATATGCTTCTACACTAAGTTCCAACATTGGTTCGACTGGCAATGGTTTTTCCTCACCACTTTTTAAATGCTGCACAGCTTCTTCTAATAAGCGACAATACATTTCAAAACCAACGCTTGCAATATGGCCATGTTGCTGTGCGCCGAGTAGATTACCCGCCCCACGAATTTCTAAATCACGCATCGCTATTTTAAAACCTGCACCAAGTTCAGCAAATTCTTTAATGGCCTGCAAACGTTTTTCGGCAACTTCAGTTAATACTTTATTCGCTTGATAAATAAAATATGCAAATGCCATATGATTAGAACGACCAACACGACCCCGCATTTGATAAAGTTGTGATAAACCAAAGCGATCCGCATCATAGACTATAATCGTATTGGCATTGGCAACATCTAAACCATTTTCAATAATACTAGTCGCCACTAAGATATCGTCTTTTCCTTCATAGAAATCTAACATAACCTGTTCTAATAGTTCTTCCGGCATCTGTCCATGACCTGTTTGTATCTTCGCATCTGGCAGCATCTGCGCTAGATGTTTACTCATTTTATCAATCGTTTCCACACGGTTATAAACAAAATAAACCTGTCCACCACGTTTTAACTCTCTTTTAATCGCATCACGAATGATTTCATCATTATTTTCCACGACATAGGTTTGTACTGGGAAACGTTCTTCTGGCGGCGTTTCAATAATACTCATATCCCTCGCCCCGACAAGGGACATATGAAGCGTCCGCGGAATCGGCGTTGCACTAAGCGTCAGTACATCAATATCAGAACTTAATTTTTTAATTTTTTCTTTCTGCGTCACACCGAATCGTTGTTCTTCATCAACGATTAATAAGCCCAAATCTTTAAATTGTACATTATTGGCATTTAATATACTATGCGTACCAATTAAAACATCAACCTGTCCCGTTTTTACTTTTTCTAAGGTTTGTTTTTGCTGCTTAGCTGTCCTAAAACGACAGATCACATCAACATTGGGACCAAAACCAGTAAAGCGATTTTTAAATGTTTGATAATGTTGTTGTGCCAGCACTGTTGTTGGCACTAATACAGCGACCTGTTTACCACTCATTACCGCTTTAAAAGCGGCTCTTATCGCAACTTCAGTCTTACCAAAACCAACATCACCACATAACAAACGATCCATTGGTCTAGGTTTCTCCATATCTGCTTTAATTTCCGCAATTGCCGACAATTGATCCGGTGTTTCTTCAAAAGCAAACGCATCTTCAAAATCTTTTTGCCATGGTGTATCTGGTTCAAAAGCATAGCCTACTTCGACTTGCCGCTCTGCATAAAGCTTAATCAATTCTTTGGCAATATCAGCAACGGATGCTTTTGCCTTCGCTTTGGCTTTGTTCCATTCATTGCCGCCCATTTTGTGCAACCGAGGTACGTCACCTTCTGAGCCAATATATTTCTGCAATAAATGCACTTGATCCGTAGGGACAAATAATTTATCATCGCCACCATAACGGATATGCAAATAATCACGATGGATCCCCGCAACATTCAATGTTTCTACGCCAATATATTTACCAATCCCATGGTTCACATGCACAACATAATCGCCTATATTGATATCTCTGAAATAAGCAATTTTCTCTGACTTCGCCACGCGCGGTAAGGCTTTTTTCTTTTGTCTGCCAAATACATCTTTCTCGGTAATCACAACTAGATTCGCTTGAGGTAGTTCAAAGCCATTATTTAAAGTACCTATTGTAACCAGAACAAGACCATCCACAAATTCTCTTATTGTTGGCTCAAAAGTAGAACCAATGTTATGCTCCGTTAAGATTTCCTGCATCGCCGATACCTTTTGCTCATTTGCCATAAAGATCACCGTGCGAACCTTACGTTCTAGCCAGCCACTTACTTCACTAGCCAAGATATCCATTTGTTTATGAAATGGCGCAATTGCTTTTGCCGCTAAACTAATCACTTCACTTGGCTCTGTGTACGGAGACTTTTGTAATAAAAGTGATACATACATTACATTTTTTGCCTTTGCTAGTGCAATCATATCCTGCCAATTAAACATGCGTTTTTTTAGTTCAGGATTTTCTTTGGAGAGAGTCGTAATTTGCTCGCGAATTCTTGTTGGCTCATCAAAAATAATCGTTGCCGTTTGTTCTAAATAGGATAAAAACATCGCCGGATTGCCATCGCTATCCATTTGTCCAAGAGGCAAAATATCAACGTTTGCAATATTTTTTATTGAGCGCTGCGATGCTACATCGAATTCGCGTAAAGAATCGACTTCATTATCAAAAAATTCCATGCGAATTGGCAATGGACGATTAATCGGGAAAATATCAATAATTCCGCCACGTGCGCTAAATTTCCCCAATCCATCCACTTGCTCCACGCGATCGTAGCCAAGTTGTACAAGTCTTTCTAATATTTCATCTCGTTCTATCACCATACCCATCGCTAGACTCAAACTAGAGCGCTCAAATTCTCTTTTTGATACGCCTTTTTGAATTGCCGCGGCCGTTGTCGCTAGCACAATTATTTTTTCCTTACGAATGAGACGCCCCAAGACATCCATACGTCTGGCCGCAAGCTCAATGCTCTTTGCAACTGCTGAAAAAGTTACCATATCTAGTGCCGGTAATTCCAATACTGCCACCTTTGGCAATAGCATCGTTAAATCAGCTTTTAAAAGTTCCACTGCTTCATTCGTACCCGTAATAATCACAGTTGTACGTGGATGCTTTTCATAACTTGCTGCTATAACTGCAGCTTTTTGCGATCCCGCCAAACCATAGACCAAACTTTGATCATTTTCTAAACCAAAACAGTCCACCACCTTCATCATCGTTGGATCTGTCATCAACACTTCGAAAAATTTTTCCATCTTTACACCTCACCCATGCCAAAAGGGGCTTTAGCTATAGCTAAAGCCCTATTATTTATATGAGAATCTATACGATTATATGCCTTAATGAATCCTAGATTCTTCTTTCTTTAAGCCTAAAAACTCAGCACAATCATCACATAGTGATTTTACGTGCATCGTATTTGCTAAATCATCCACATCAATTATATCCTTACGTTCTTCACTCGTCAAGCAGTCAAACCCTAATTTCGTTTCATCAACATGTTCTACATCAAGCATCGCAATGTCTATTCCACACATTTCACAATGATAATAGATTTTCATAAAAATCCCCCATATCGAAAATAAACTTATTTTAGTATTTCCAATATGGGGGAAACTATGCTATGGCAATACTTTCGTTGGATTAATCAGTGCGCCATCATGACGAACTTCAAAATGTACATGCGGCCCTGTTGAATTTCCGGTACTGCCCATTTCACCAATGATCTGTCCACGATTTACAAAACTACCTTTTTCTACACTAATTTTCTGCAAATGCCCATACAACGTCGAATAGCCTTCTCGATGCTCTAGCATAATCGCATTACCATAGCCACTGAGCCAGCCAGCGTAGGTAACCTTCCCTGCTAATGCAGCTTTAATTGACGTTCCAGTGTCATTGGCAATATCAATACCTGCATGCATATGCCCCCACCTTGTACCAAAGGGAGAGCTTACCACACCTGCACAAGGCCGAGCAAATTGTATTTCTATTTGCCTTGACACTGGCAAACTTGCCGCTTCAGTTGCTCTTGGCTTAGCACCAGGAATAAATAATTTTTCACCAATTTTTAAAAAATTTTCATTTTTGTCATTTTCATCTAAAATATTTTTTACGTCTACATCAAACAATTTGGCGATTCTCCATAAAGTATCCCCTTCAGTTACGGTATAAAGTACACCCTTTTTCGGTAAAATCAATAATTTATCCCCTGGATGAATTAACTCTGTTAAATTTTCATTTGCACCACGCAAAGTATCTACATCAATTTCATACGCAGCGGCAATATCATCCAGCGTTTCTGCTTCTTTTACGATATGCATCCGCATTTTTATTACAGGCATTTTAGCAATTTCTTTATATTCACTCACTGCTAAAGCAGGTTCACGTACTGGTTTAATATCACCGTATTCTAAAACAGCCCACCAAACTAATCCCATAAGCATACTGATGCCGACCGCAACGCCAAACAACTGTATTTGATTAATTTTCCTTAACTTCATTCGTCTCGCCTCACTAGAAAATAACTTTATTCAGGAATATAGTGCACAATACTCAAAAAAAATATACCTATCTCAAAATAACAACAAAAAAGCATAGACAATACAAATTTATCTTTGTATGATCTATGCTCAAAATTCAAATTAATCTAAATCAATGTTTTTTACTAGAATTCTTCCTTGCGCCAATTCAATATATTCTAAATCCCTCACCTTTTCCAAATCATCTTCATCTTTTGCTGATACCGTACAATAACTACCACAATGCAAACATTCTAAGATGACTGAATCACCTAATAGGTTTGCTTCAATGGCCTTACTCTCGCATGGACAAATGATCCCTCCCTGCTCAGCAATATCATGTAGTTTATTGATGACTTCAAAAAAAATTTGTTGCTTTTCAATTTGCTCTTCACTATGGATAATGCGCTCAAATTCGCGTTTTGTGAAAGCTAATATCTCTTCAATTTCTTCGCGTTTACCAATATAACCAAGTTCAAAAAAATCCTTTGAGCAATAAATTTTTTCTAATTTTAATTTCAAAAGATTCTTAGCTTTATAATTTGCTTCATGTAAAGAGTTACATCCACCGCAAGGAATTTGTAGTTTAATCTGGTTAGAAGCAGTACGTATTAATGTTGCCTGCGGATGATTACAACTGCAGCGCAAAGTTTTCACACTTTCTTGCTTCGTAAAATAAGACACATCATGAATCTCTATTTTCCCACACCGTTGACAATACAAAGCCACTGACCAATTTGCATGAATTAACACGTACCTCACTCCCTTCCCTACTCTAACTCCTATTAAGTTGAGAAATTCGCCAATGATAATAAAACTCCTGCCTATTTATATAAAACAAAAAGCTGCCGCAAATTATTTTGCAAGCAGCTCTTCCCTCAGCCAATCATTAAATTTTCTTTATTTCCTGTAATGTAATTAGACACCATTTCACAAAGTTTAATGATATCAAAAGGCTTGGTAACATAAGCAAAAGCGCCTAATTCTTTTGCCTTTGTCACAAGTTCTAATTCGCCATACGCAGTCATCATAATCACGCGTTCTGCCAATCCAAGCTCTTTCAATTCTTTGAGTGCATCAATACCATCCATCCCTGGCATCTTCATATCCATCAAAATTACAGCTGGCTTTACTTCCTTTGCTTGTTCCAAAGCTTCATTGCCATTGGTAGCCACATTAACCTCGTAACCTTCATCCGTAAAAACCTCTAACAACAGTCGCCTAATTCCTGGCTGATCATCAACGATCAACACTTTTGTCTTGTTCACCTTTACTTATCCACCTCTCCCCATTCGTCGTCAATTGCTAATTACCTATCTAATTACCTATTCTTTACATTTCGACTAGTAAAATTAAAATCCTGCTTTAAATAAGGGATTTGTTGTAAATTATTTTGTATACACAATACAATTATGAAGTCTATTTATTTAGAATAACCTCAACATACAACTAAAATTGCGGTGGATTTGCCAGAAGATCCGTTGCTGCTGACATAAAAAAGGTACTTGCTGTAAAAATCATGACAATAAAAATACCTATGAAAATCAGTAGTGGCAAGAAATAAACCAGTGTTGCCTTGCCACCAGATAATTGATAGACTTCACGAATTGCCAAAATTCCAAGCACTATTGACCACACTGCTAAGGTCAGGGTTGCAATCATAATCAACAAAAATCCAAAAGTTGGTAAAAAGCTAGCAATTAAGTAAATCGGTACAATGAAGAGTTGCAAAAAATAAGTGAAACCAATCGTAGTGAGTAACGTTTTGACTGACCCTCGCCCGCCAAGCAATTCCGCTAATAGATGCCAAACAGCAACAGAAATGCCCCATACCAATACACTAAAAACAATTTGTCCCAATAACATTATGCCTTTAAAACTACCTTCAAATACATTTGCATAGGCTGCTAAACTAGAAATCGTCGTACTAAAAAATACAATTTGACATGCTTTTGACAATTTTCCATAGCCAGCGATTACTTGAAAAGCCTCTTTTGGTCTTGCAAACATATCATAGAGCGTTTCTAATATACTACTCATTTTTTTCACCTACCATTTTTCTGGTACTGCCATTGGCACTACAGATTTCACATCATTTTCTACTGGCACATTAAGTAACAATGTTTTTAAAAGCTCCGCCTTATCACTAGTCGTCATTAGCATAGAAAATGGATTATTTTTACCATATTCTTTAATCTTCGGTTTGCCATGAATACCTACCATTTGTGCAGTATCGTCAATGGCATCATATAAATTTCCCATTTCATCAACTAGCCCAAGCTCTTTGGCTTGTTTACCAGTATAAACACGACCATCGGCAATTTTTTTCACTGTCTCGATGTCTAGATGTCGACCTTCAGCAACAACTTCGACAAAACCTTGATAGATTTCATCTACCATCGTTTGTAAAATCACGCGTTCTTCCTCTGTCATTGGTCGATCATTGGATAGAATATCTTTATGTATACCACTCTTTATTTTTTCTTGACGTACACCAATCTTTTTATAAAGTTCTTCCCAATTAGAATATGGCATATAAACACCAATACTACCAGTCAAAGTCGTTGGATTCGCATAAATTTTGTCTGTGCATGCTGCCAACCAATACCCACCCGATGCGGCCATATCTCCCATCGAAGTTACAACGGGTTTTCCCTTAGCACGAATTTTTTTTATTTCTTCACCAACTTCTTGTGTTGCAGTTGAGCTGCCACCAGGGCTATTAATGCGCAGTACAATCCCTTTTACACTTGAATCATCGCGCGCTTCATGCAATTGTTTGATTAAACTATCTGTCCCGCCACTTTCCGATAATAAACTACTCGTTCCATGACCGCCAGTAATTGTTCCATCCACATAGATTACAGCAATTTTATTACCAACTACCGCATGCTTGTCCGTTGATTTATTGCCGAACATTAAAACAAGGGCAGAGATAAGGATAAACATACTTAAAAGTACCATAATAAATTTCTTACGCATTGTCTTACACCTCACCTTTAATAAGAAAACTGTTGGAAATTCCAACAGTTTCTTGTTTATTTTTAAACTTCACTATTTATTTAATGCAGCCTTCACAAAATCTGTGAATAATGGATGCGGATTATTAGGGCGTGATTTTAATTCAGGATGGAATTGTGAAGCAACAAACCAAGGATGATCTTTGACTTCTATAATTTCAACTAAGCTATCGTCTGGTAATGTCCCAGCGATAACCATACCTGCCTCTACCAATTGTTTACGATATAAATTGTTGACTTCAAAACGGTGACGATGACGTTCATGAATCAATTCTGAATTGTACGCTGCATAGGTATTGGTATCAGCGGCAACTTTACAAGGATATGCACCAAGTCGCATTGTGCCACCTTTTGCTTCTATATCAACTTGTGATGACATTAAATCAATTACTGGATATTTTACATTTGCCACAAATTCCGTACTATGCGCATTTTCTAATTTGCATACATTGCGGGCAAATTCGATTACCGCACATTGCATTCCCAGACAAAGACCAAGGAACGGAATTTTGTTTTCACGGGCATATTGAATAGAGCGAATCTTCCCTTCTACGCCACGATCGCCAAAACCGCCTGGTACTAAGATACCTTGGCAGCCTGCAAAAACTTCATCATAGTTTGTGCCTGCAGCTTCGATTTCTTCAGCGTTTACCCATTTAATATTCACATCGGTATCATTTGCAATACCAGCATGATGTAAAGATTCGGTTACTGAAATATAGGCATCTGGTAATTCTACATATTTACCAACAACTGCAACGGTAACTTTCTTCGCTGGATGATTGATTTTATCCACCATTTCCGCCCACTCTGTCATATTCGCTGGGCTAGCCTGCATATTTAATTTTTCTAATACAATTGTATCAAGACCTTCTGCTTGCATCATTAAAGGAACTTGATAAATCGTACTTGCTGTTCTGTTTTGGATAACAGCATTTGCATCAACATCGCAGAATAATGCCAATTTATCTTTCATATCGGAAGAAAGTTCTTTTTCTGTACGACAAACAAGAATATCTGGTTGAATACCAATACTGCGTAATTCTTTTACGCTATGTTGGGTAGGCTTGGTTTTAAGCTCGCCAGCAGCAGAAATATAAGGTACAAGTGTAACATGTATGTATAATACATCATTTTTACCAACCTCTTTTTTCACTTGACGAATTGCTTCCATGAAAGGAAGACTTTCAATATCACCAACGGTACCACCAATTTCTGTGATTACAACATCAGCGCTGTCATCCGCTGCAACATCATAAACACGTTGTTTAATTTCATTGGTAATATGAGGAATAACCTGTACAGTACTACCTAAATATTCTCCTTGACGTTCTTTATTCAGAACGGACCAATACACTTTACCGGCTGTAATATTAGAACCCTTGCTTAAATTAATATCAATAAAACGTTCATAATGGCCTAAATCCAAATCAGTTTCAGCACCATCTTCAGTAACAAAGACCTCACCATGTTGATAAGGACTCATCGTTCCTGGATCAATATTGATATATGGATCAAACTTCTGAATCGTAACTTTAATACCACGGCTCTTAAGTAAGCGTCCTAATGAAGCCGCAGTGATACCTTTACCAAGTGAGGAAACCACCCCTCCAGTAACAAAAATATACTTTGCCATGCGAAATATCCTCCTATTTATTGCT
>Ga0316600_10000892_pt1 | contig 13815 bp, 18 predicted proteins | sample OWC_soil_day5_CT_FD_207652 | JGI IMG/M metagenome (GOLD analysis project Ga0316600, IMG submission 207652) | Wetland soil microbial communities from Old Woman Creek delta, Ohio, United States - OWC_soil_day5_CT | ecosystem: Environmental > Terrestrial > Soil > Wetlands | place: USA: Ohio... | reverse complement strand
TCACCCCGCCCTAATCTGTCAATATCCATAACTAGTACACCATCATAATATCCTTCATCTACATGGTTTAATAACTGTTGCATCTTATTGCGCTTGGCTATGCTTTCGCCAGAACCAATTTCTTCATACAAACGATATGTCCAATTCTGTGCGGTAGCAATGGCTAATAAGGTATCACGATGTTTAGAGAGTACGTCATCGTACTCCCCTTCATCTCTAGACTTACGTAAATAGATTGCCACATGTTTAATATCACCTTGTTTTTTATTCATGAGAAGTCACCTCTTCTATATTTTGTTCTTTATTCCTATAATATTGTTGCGTTACCTCGAAAACGTATTGATTAAATTCTTTTAAAGCCTTGATAGATGGTTGATTTAACTCTTTTGTGATAATTGTAAGTTGCATAAATATTAGACCCCTTTTGTTTTTGGGATATCTAACAAAAAGGGGTCTAAAATCTTAACTTTTATTTTTTATTTAAATTCCAGTATTAAATATTATGGGTATTGATAAACTCACGCTCAGATTTTTTCAAATAACGAATGGATTTATCAAACGTATAAAAGTATGTTTTCTTGAGTAATACCAGTTTTTCAATTGATTCTTCTGCAATCGCTTTCTTTATTGCAGGAATCATCTGGCTATTGCTTACTCCATAGCGACCTTGTTCAATAATATCTTCAATCTTTAATTCACTACTATTAGATTCAACTATCACATTGTCAGCATTACTAGAAATTTCACTTGGTTCTGAGGTTGCTTCTGCGATTTCCTCTTGTACTTGCATTTCATCTTTATCAAAATCATCCATCATTTTTTTACCGACCTCCATCACAATTGTTCGCTTTAGTTGACGTTTTACCAGTAAAAGTGGTTGAGTACTTGCTGACCTACATTGCAAGCATAAGCCAGAACCATCATCATCCTGAGGAGAATAAAGTTTTTTGCATATACCACATCTAGGAGTGACTAGCTTTACATTCTGTTTCACGTTATCGCCTTCTAATATTATGTAAACTTACCTATATTAATCGTATCCTCATACTCACCCTGCGTAAACGGTTCTTTCGCATTTTTATAGAAAAAAACCTCCGTCAATTCACTCATTGACAAAGGTCCTTCATATCCCATAACAAAACTTTATGTCAAAAAAACTCTTCATTTAACGAAGAGTTTTTTTGATATACTAATACTTATCTTTAATTAACCAAACATAGTTTTAATTTTATTCATACTTAATTCGCTTAATACTTCATCCCATACATTAATTGCAAGATCAATTTGTTCTTTAGTTACATCCAGCGCAGGTCTAAACCTAATAGATCTTTTACCACACGGCAAGAAGATTGCTTTTTTATTAAATAACATATTCAAAATTTTATCACGTATTATATTGTCTGGTAGATCAAAAGCAACTAATAATCCTAATCCACGTACATTTGATATAATGAATGGAAATTTCTTTTGTAAATCCAATATTTCATCAAATAAATAAGCCCCTTGTTCTTCAGCGTTTTTTAATAAGTTTTCTTCTTGAATTATTTTTATATATTGTTTTAACCTCACAAAATCAACTATATTCCCCCCCCAGGTCGAGCTAATACGACTTGATAAACGGAATACGTGATCCTCAATTTCATCTAGTCTTCTTCCAGCTAATATACCACATACTTGTGTTTTCTTGCCAAAACATACAAGATCAGGTTTAAGATCAAAATGTTGATGTGCCCAAATTCGTCCAGTCACACACATTCCAGTTTGCACTTCATCAACAATAAATAAAATATCATTTTCTATCGCAATAGACTGTATTTTTTGCAAAAATTCTTTTCTGAAATGGTTATCTCCTCCCTCACATTGAATTGGTTCAATAATAATTGCTGCAATACTTTCTGATTCTCTTTGTATAACATTTTGAATTTCCATTATTGCTTTCATTTCTTCTTCTTCAATACTTTCAATATTTTCTTCAATAGGAAATATTATTTTAGCATTACTAATTCTAGGCCAATCAAACTTGGGGAATCCATCAATTTTTATGGGATCTGTATTAGTTAGTGATAATGTATACCCTGAGCGACCATGAAAGGCTTCCTTAAAATGGATAATTTTATGGGCTTCCTCGCTAATTCCTTTTTTACGATTTTTCTTATTCTTCCAATCAAAAGCCGCTTTTAATGCATTTTCTACTGCTAAAGCTCCTCCACAAATAAAGAAGACATACTTTAAATATTCTGGAATAGCAAATTCTCTAAAGGCTATCACAGTTTCTATTAGCTCTTTAGTATAAACATCAGAATTAGTAATTTTGACTAAGGCAGCTTTTCCTATTTTTCGTATAAATTCCTGGTTATTTATTTGGGGATGATTATAAGCAATAGGAATAGAGCCAAAACCTGTAAAAAAGTCAATATACTCTGATTTCGTGATAGAATCATAAATTATATTTCCATAACTCTTTTCTAAATCCATAACAATTGGATATCCATCCACCAGTATGTTTTTACTTAGCTCTTTCAACATTTTTTCTGCTAGCATTGTTCTCTTCCTTTTTTTATAATAATAGAATCTATCATTAATTATAAAACACACTTATCAACAACTAGCTTTAGTGTGAATTAATGCCAGCACATAGGATCTGATTCTGCGACATTTCCTGTTATGGCATAAGCAATTGCTCTACAACCATAGCACTTAGATTTCTCATTACAAGTAGAACATTTACCAATTAGTTCATCATCAATATTTCTCATCATTTTTATAATTGACGACTTTCTTATAATTGATGTTAGGGTATTAGTTTTTACATTACCACATTTAATATCTATCCCAGAACAAGTTTGAACGAACCCTTGAGAGCTTACGTAACAACTCATATAATGCTTCCTACATCCACCTTCTCCAAAATAAGGTACGGTAGGGGCATAACCTTTCTCAATTGCAATTTTCTCAACTAGATCTTTTACATCTTCAGGAGATACATCTAATCCGTTATTTTCAAGACTTCTCCCAGTTGGAATAAGGCGTAATAAAAATGGTTCTATATTATTTTGATCCGCCCATTTTCATAACTCTTGTAGATTTGGATAGTTAAATTTTGTTATGACAGCATTAATAGTTAAGGGGATTTCTTTTGTATAGCCTACTTCAATTAAATTCTTGATACCCTGAGTCGTTTTATTATATGCTCCTGGAACTCCAGCAAGATTATCATGTATATCAGAATTAGTAGACTCGAGGCTTATACAAGGGTATACATTATTTACAAATAATCGCTTGGCAAAATCAGGCGAAATAAATGTTCCATTAGAAAACATTTGAACAATCATGTCTTTGGAACGAATAAACTCAACTATCTCAAAAAAATAAGGATGCATTAATGGTTCACCACCAGTTAAGGTAATTGTTTTAGCTCCTAATTCTTTTGCATCAGTAATGACTTGTTTGATTTGCTCAAGTGACAATTCATTATCTAAAGGCTTTCCTGAAGATGAATAACAAAATTTGCATTTTAAATTACAGTGTCTTGTCAATTCAATATCACAATTTAAAAGTTGATGATTCTTTCTTACCCTCTCAATCTGATCTTTGCCGTAATTCCAAGCCGCACAAGGAAAATGTTTTACACTTTTCATAAGACCCTCCTGTTGTTTCAATTATTTGGAATGATTGTATAATATTACTAAATAATCGAAACATCAAATTCTATTTTTTCCATTTTTAGTAATAAACCGCTAGATAAGGTGTGAATATAATAATATTGATACTCTATGAATCTTTCTTAGCATAATACCTTTATTTTACATTATAAGTATTTATAGTTAACAAATTCATAATATTTTTTCCACTACTATTGGACTTTTTTACCATTTTTTTAGAACTAATAATGTCAAAATATATCTATTCTTCCTATATATCGGCTATATCGGCATAATAAAATCCACCTAATTTTACAAGTGTAAATTAGGTGGATTTTATTACGTTATCTTTTCAGAAAAATAACATTTAACTAGTTGAAAATTGTCAAACTACAACCACATATCTATGATCGACTTCATACAGCATATTTTTATATTAACCCTGTTAATTTAAAAGTATCCCTTATTTTTTGACATTTGCTCTATTAGGTACACCTCTTTTAGAATTCAAAATTATAGCCATTCCAGATGCAGTAATAATTAAGATTAAAGCATAAGCAACCAGTGCTAATTTAAAAGTAATATATTGAGCAATCATAGATAAGATAGGAGGACCAAAGAACATACCGATTCCCCAAAATAAATAGTATGCTCCTGAAATTGTGCCTTTTAAAGATTCCGCCACAGTTTCGTTTAAAAATGCCATTGATGCAAGATAAAAAATACCTAAGCCAAGACTAGCAAAGGTTAGCATAATCAATATCCATGATGAATCCAGTAGAGGAACTGCAAATATTCCAACAGCTGCTAAAATTAGCCCTATTATCATAAATAAATTAGGACCAAATTTGTCTGATAAAGAACCTGTAATAACCTGCGAAATACTTATAGCAACATAAAATAATGAAAAGAATATTCCAATGTATACTGAACTAAAACCTTTATCCTGTAATAAAAACGTAGGAATTGACGTAAGAAAAATACCATATCCTGCTCCATACAAAGTGATTCCTACTAAGGCTAGTAATGCTTGCCTATCACTTATAAGCTTAAAAATATTATTAAAATCAACACAATTATTTAATTCAATATCTCGTTTATTAGCATTATCAACAAATAAATAGATTATGACTGCGCCTAATAAACATAATATCGCATAAACGAGAAAAACTTCATTTGCCTTCCACACTTTAGCTAATAATACTCCTAATATAGGACCTACGGTAAGTCCAAGGTGAATTACTGCATTATACATTCCCATTACTTTTCCCTTTGCAAGAGGAAATTTCAATGATAACAAAGCAGGTGCTAAAGCCCATATTGGTGCTTCTCCAGCCCCTTGAAGAAGCCTTGATAAAAAAATCATAATCGAGCTACTTGAGAAATAAAATGAGAGACCAGTGATAAAACATAGTAAATATCCTAGTATAAGAAAAGGCTTAAAGCCTAACTTATCTGATAAAGTACCTATGGGTACTTGCAGCACAATGTAAGAAATTGCAAAGGCAGATGCTAAATACCCTACTGACTGACCATTTCCATCTAAATCAACAATCCTTTGAGGCAATAATGCAACAATCATACCTACTCCTACCATCATTAAAAAGACAGCCGATATTAATCCTAAGAGAGTTTTATCTCGAAGCATATAATGTCCCTCCTTACAAATAAAAAATCGTACAGCAAAAAAATAAATTTATAATAAGAGAGAATAACGCTCTCACTTACTATATTTTAGAAACAGTTTATTGCATAATTAGTCACCCTCAATTTAAAAATATGCCCCAAGTATATAATGAATGTAATATAATGTCAACAATGTAAAACTAATCCTTATATTTAAATTGTTGTAGTGTCACTACAAAAAAGTAATACACTATCTTATGCCACACAAAATGGATACAACTGAATCGATTTTCATTTCTCAGCAAGGTTCTTGACTTCTACACATTTATTTGCTTGACAAATACCAGACGACACTTCATGCCAGCACTTTTATAAATAGCATGCCGCTAAGAACCACTTTAGTTTACCCCTGCAGAAGCCCTCTGGCGCTCTTTTGGGATGTGTATCCCAGTCAAAGGTTACAATATATTTCCACAAATACATTGCATTTAATCAACATAGAGTGCGAATTGCATGGGACAACAAACCTGTCCCTGTAAGATATATTACAGAAGGGTTATCCATTATGGGCTAGAAAAAACCGAACAATTGCTTTTATGTATAATGGGAAGGAAGGATATGAATGTACCTGTCCCAGGGAAGATTTTTCTATACCCATACGTGAGACAATTCATCCATTTCCAAAGCATTTACGTTTTAGCTGGTTGGGATCTTCTATTCCCGCTTCACGTGCAAGGATGTAATCTTTGAGAGACTTTTATTCCTCCAATAGTAAAACCAGCACTTATAATGCTGGTTTTATATCTTTCTACTTCTATTTTATAAGTCCATGAGACAATATGGTGCCAATTCAATAATATTAAAAATCGCTTATATAATGTTACTTTTATGGACATGGCACCAATAGCATTAAAACACTGTTTACAAGTTTTGAAAAGGCCGTAAACCCAAGCCCTGTAAGGCTCTATTCCCTGTTCATAACATGTCATTTCTTATTCCATTACATGCCATTGTAAAAACAAGATTCTTTTAAACGATGAGTCATCTACCTTAGAGCTTCTTCCAATTCTCTTCAATGGCAGCAACTTTTATCAGTTGCCAATCCTATTTGAAGGGTACCACCTGAAGGCATAATTATCCTTTTTTCGCTAAAGCCTCAATCACAAATTGGATATGCTCTTTTAAATCAACACCTAACAGACTTGCCCCTTCCACTATTGTTTCACGATTAACGGCTCTGGCAAAGGATTTATCTTTCAATTTCTTCATTACAGATTTAACTTCTACGTTAGCAATATTTTTATCTGGGCGAACTAAAGCACATGCAATGACAAAACCCGTAAGTTCGTCTACCGAAAATAAAGTTTTTTGCAAAAGACTTCTCTCCATGACCCAATCTCTTGCATGAGACTCAATATCCACAATGAACTGATCTGTATAGCCATGTGGTCTTAACAAGTTTCCTGCATTACTGGGATGTTCATCAGGATATTTTTCAAAATCTACATCATGCAACAAGCCAACAGCACTCCAATATTCTGCATTTTCTTCAAATTTTTCAGCATATGCACCCATAGCTGCTTCCACAGCCTGACAATGATTTAGAAGACCTTTATCTTTCACATGATCAGTTAATATACTCCAAGCTTTTTGTCTAGTTGTGTCCATTTTTCATACGCCTCCAAAATAATTACTGTTTTTTATAATTTAAAAAGTATATTTACAATAAAAACTCCTGCTATGCCTCCAACTACCACGAATATAAGATTCATTTCCCACCAGGCCAGCAGGATTGACACGATACATCCCACAATCGCAGATTCCAAATTTCCAGCACCAGTTGAATTAAGTGCTCCTGGAAAAACAAGCGCCCCCAATGCCGCATATGGGATAAATCCCATAAAACTCTTTATATATCTTGGCAAGCAGGCATTTTGCAATAAAACCAACGGTAACATACGTGGTATAAAAGTAACGACAGCCATCGCCAAAACCAAATAAGTTAAATTCATACTTGCTCCTTCCCTTCTGAATAAAAGCTTGCACCCACGGCAGCACTAGCTATAGTTGCAATAATTATCCCCCAGCCGTTTGAAAATCCCCAAAGCATAGATGCCCAATAAATCAAAGAGTTTATAACCACAGCCAACAATGAAACAACTACTACAGGCTTTGACTTTTTTATATGGGGAATTAACAAACCTATAAACATAGAATATAAAGCTATACCCATACTTACTTTAACTACCTCAGGCAAACTGGCCGCAAAAAATAGTCCAAGCCAAGTTCCAACATTCCATGAAGCAAAAGCTACCGTGTTAATACCTAAAATGAAATACTTAGATAATTCATCTTCTTTTTGCAGCACACTAACGGTAAAAGTTTCATCTGTAACACCAAAGGATAATAGTGCTCTCCATTTTTTCGATACTTTCCCGTTAAGCCGCTGTGACAGGGTAGCTGTCATAAGAAAGTGGCGTAAATTTAAAAGAAAAGTAGTTATCACAATTTCCCCAAAAGAAGCTCCTAGAACTAATAGATTAACCCCGATGAACTGACTAGCACCTGCATAAATCAGTAAAGACATTAAAACACTTATATAAAGTGAAATGTCTAGCGACTTTGATAATATTCCAAAGGCAACTGCAATCGGTATGTAGCCTAGGGCAACAGGCAATCCCACTTTTACTCCTTCAAAAAATTTCAATCTTTTCGTAAGCATACTCATCTTCTCCTTCTCTTAACCTTCCTTTGGTTCTTATAGGAGTTAGTTTCATAACTACTCTTAATATATTTAAATTAAAGCGATCCTTTTATTCGGACCGCATTCCCTCAACAACATATCGTAAATCAGGATTATTCCGCCAAAGTTTATCTAACTGCTCTGGACCAAAGTGGCGAGTAATTGTCTCTATCATAATATCATGTCGAATAAATTCAGTAGCTACTAATACTAAGGCAGGATCATGGGTTTTTACAGCCCAAGAATTTGAGTTATCAAGAAAATTTGCAATTATGACTTCCTCTTTATCACGAGCTGCTATGGTTAATTTTCCGCCTATACGATGTTTTACAACCTCAGGCGGCATATAGTCATGGTGGAAAGTAACCCCTAACTGGCACTCCTTATTATCAAACACAATAGATAATACTTTTACATCACGTTTTTCAGCCTCTTGCACCTTCTCCGCCAACAATAATCCTTCTGGATTCCAAACAGAAAGCCACAGCTCTTGTTTTGCTCCATCAATTATGCTTAGCAATTCATCCATTACAGGTTCATAACCGTCAATATGGGAAATTACATTTACATCTCCAACCTGTTCTAATGAGCCTAATGATTTATCTAAGAAATCAAACGTAGCATCTATATTTCTACGCACACGTTTAAGAAATTCTCGTGCTGGCACTGGAGAATATTTAAGAGGATCAGAAGGTATTGTATAAACAGCTCCCCGATCAATTAGCTTACTAATGACCTCATAAATCATAGAACGCGGGACTCCTGAACGTTTACTAAGTTCATACCCAGTAACAGCAGAATTTTGTAAGAGTGCTATATAAGCTTTTGATTCATATTGAGAAAAACCAAGCTTTTGTATTTCCGCCAGTATTTTTTCCATCGTATCCTCTTTTATAGACGTTATTTATATAACTACTATATTTTACAACTATAAAGTTGTCAAGTATGTTTAAAAAAATTACGATTCTCCCTCGTATGTCTTAAACGAAAATGTTACTTTTATGGACGTGCCACCAATGGCAGGAATTATATCCACTGCTGAAGAACACTGGCTTATTTTCTCGCTTCGCCTTTTCAAATGCTTCATCACCCCAAGGGTGCCAATCTACAGGATTATAGGCATGTTGGAGAAGATACGGACTTTTTTCTTTTATCAATTTATTTGGCTTTTAGTCCACGAAATCACCCCTAAAAATTAGTTCTACTACATGGAATCTTCCACATTTAGTATGTACAAAAAAAAGTATCAGCATTACGCTAATACTTTGCAGCTTATCTTGCTTCTTAAAGTTAAAACAACTCCACTTTTATGGGGAAATCCAGAATTTTTGTACAATTTGCCCATCTGTATATATAAAATCTTTCTCCAATATACCTCCACAATTTATAATAGTTTTTCTCGAAGCCTCATTGTCTTTATAGCAAGCAAGCATGACTCTTTCTAAGCCCAATTGTTTACAATACTTCAACGCTAATTTGAGAATCTCTGTAGCATATCCTTTCTTTCTTTCAGAAGGTCGCACACCATAACCTATATTTCCGCCATAGAGGTTCAGATACTCATTCAACCAATCATCATATGAATCTGTGTGGTCCAAAAGGGAGCTTCCATACAGCTCATACTCTTGATTATCGAAATGTTCTTTTTTATATTCAAGTGCTGCAAATTCAAGTTCTTTACTAGGCAGCAATAATTCAAGTTCATTCATAAAATCACCTTCTCATTGAATAGTTCCTAAATGGCATATCTGCCTATAAGTTCCCCATAACCATGCCAATCTTCATGCCATCAAAGAAGCCCTTGTTATAGTGCATATAGGTAGCCGTTACCATCATTAGAGTAATGGCTTCACTCACTTCCTCCGCCTGCCCTTCTAATAGTAGATCGACTTGCTCCATTAGCCTTGTATATTCACTTGAGAAGTTACCAAATTGCAACTTTTCATCTGCTTTATCCTGACGCATAAGAATAAATTCCTGCCAATCACGCAGGGCATCCCCTTTATCCATCCATCGTCCGGTAAGCATACTTTTAATGGGTACGGTGATTTCCTCTTGCCCCTTTTGATCTGGGAGCAGACTCTCCTTCATTCTATCTGTCAATTTTCTTTGACAGCACCGGCTTTTCCTCTTTCGCTTCACTATTACTGACATCAATTTATATCCCCCCATATTCATACTGCATGGGGCTTCTTCTACCAAAAAATACGAATAGAAGAAGCCAACACACAGCTACTTAATGGGAGAAATTAAAAAGCCCATGCGAGATTTATTAAACCTACACATGCGCTTTGCTTCGTCTTGATTGCATGCAGACGCTCAGCTTCTGCCAGAACTACAATCCTACTATCCCGAACATACCATCCCTTGTTTTCAGGGAAAGTTCACGGTATAATAAATTGTCGTCGTAGACAGGTAACTGTTACGTGTAGGTGCTTATGCCACCTGCTCGTGCCTGAGAGTGGTCCAACACTCTTAGGACACGGCGACTTTTTAATTTCCACCTATTTCTAATTATATTACTTTTCTTTGGGATTGCAAGCAAAAAGTACTGTGGAAAATCAGCTCTTACAGTAAGACTTAGGCTGCTACAACATGGAAACTAAAAATTCGATATCATACATTATCTTAATTAAAATATAATCCTGCAATCAATCTGTATTTTATTTTTCTATAAGAACTAAAACCAATAACAATCATCTAGCAGCTAATAGATAACATTTTATTACCTCCTTTTTGAAATTCATAGCCTACCTCTATTTCTGAAACTTTTAGATGTTTGTTCTGAAAGTATTGAACGGTAGGAATATAATACTTTGAAGTAGTTAAGTTCATATCAATAATAGGAAATACTCGCACTTCATTTGCAACTTTCAACATTTCTTCAATACTTTGGATATGAAAGTCGAAACTTAAATTATCGGAATATAAAAATAAAAAATGGGAACAAATTGCAATATCAAATTGTGCATCTTGAAAATTCAAATATGGCAGTTCACCTGGTATATATCTTTTTTCGCGCAACCCCTTATCAAAATCATCTAAAAATAATTGCATTGCTTCCATTCTTAATTTACCTAGAGCGTCAACATCTTTGATATTTTTCCAAATAAAATAGTCTTTATTTTTATATGTCTCTTCGAGAACAATTGTATATGTTTCGTCAATTCTTCTCTGAATTTGTTCTTTTGTAAAAAAGTAAATAGGATCTATAGAAGTGACTGAATATCCTTTTTGAGTTGCCTCAAAATTGAAACTTGCAGGACCATCTCCACAACTAATAATAGATTTTTTCAAATCACTTTCTGTTAAATCAAACATCTGACAATACTCATCGAACCTTCTTCCCCATGGAACCACATTTTTATATTCTATTGGCATCATTATTTCCCCTTCCATATTTTTGAGAACTATCCCAGTAATTGCGCTATTTTCCCCCGATCCAAGCCCTTGTTTCTCCTCCTCAATTAATTTATTTTTAATTTTTGAAATAAAAAAAAATCATTCCTCCCCCCTATACAGGGGCAAAATGATTTCGCGATACCACCCTAATTCAAGAAACTACAAGTTTCTCATCTTATTTCAAATACGGGACAATCACATTGATATCCGATATTCTAGCCCAATAACGGAGGCAACCGTCCCAGCCTACTTAGTTTATGACTGTTTTGAAAACAGCAAAATTTTTCGGTGGTCAGCTCATAGAACCATTCACCATGCTCTTTAGGCCGATCATCCCACCTCTGGTCTCCCAGTCATCAGCTCGCTGTGCTAAAGGGTACACGACTACTTTTTCTATTCATAGCTGTTGAAATAATTTGATATGTTTAATCTATTATAGTATCACCTTTTGTTAAATGTAAAATATTACCGACAAATTTTAAAATGTTTCATCTTTGAGAATTAATTAATTTAAATTGTAATATAAGTAAATTTATTGATAACTCTCTAAAATTCCTATCCAAGAGATTGCATTAGTTTATAAAAATACTGAGAATCTTGTATTTTATGAAGCTGATACCAACAATCTAAGGTCTCATCTGAAAATACATCAAGTCGCTTAAAAACTTGATACGCTAGTTCTATCGGCGCTGTACCACTTGCAGTAATGAGATCACCATCGGTAACTGCACTTTGAAATTGGAAGTTCTCTTCCCCATGATAATTTGGACATTCCTTCTTGAGATATGCAAAATCATTACTAGTGTGCCGATATGTATCTAAAATTCCGGCTGATGCAAGTGCCATAGTAGCACCACAGATGGCGGCTACTGGAATACCTTTATCTAAACAATCTTTTGCCTTTTCTAATATCGAAGCATGACATGAATCCATCCACGTTTCACCGCCAGGTAGTAGTAGCAGAGCACAATCCTGAGTATTAATTTCATCTATACTTAAATCCGGTATGATTCGCAGCCCTCCCATGGTTGTAATCGGTTCCTTACTTAAACTGACGGTTTTAATCGTAAATCCTGGTATCCCTTTTTTAAAAAACCGTCCCGTTTTCAATTCAGCGGTTATATAGCCCCACTCCCAATCCGCCATTGTATTGAGAATGTACATAAATATAGTATTTTTACTCATTGTATTGCCGCCCATAACGACCACTCCACTCTTATTGTATTTTTTCGTTTCATTAGGTACATGTTATCAATTATCATACTGCTCCCCATGATAATATTCTCTGACTGCTCTACGCTCATCTACATATATATAATCCCGACACGGCTTGGAGTCAACATATTTCCACATAGTAATCTTTACTGGTTGCACCTTAATAAACACTTGTTCCTCTAACCCCTGCCAACGTTCATACGAATTTTTTCATTTTCCCGGCTTGCCACTTGTCCTTTTGATTCAGCTTTACCCTCAATTTGTACGTTATGGAAACACATCGCTATATTGGGATTTATAAGGATGCTCCCTAATACATCCAAGATTTCTTGTTCCAACTGCTCATAATTAAGATCCATAAGCTTCCTCCTTCTAGCATGGCTTTACATACATATAAGAACATTTGTTCTGAATACTGTATCAAAAATATAAATTATAGTCAACACTTGCAACAAAATGTTACTTTTAAGGACGTGCCACCAATGTCATTAAAAAACTGTTTACAAGTTTTGAAAAGCCAGTAAAAGCAAACCCTGTAAGGCTCTATTGTCTGTTCCATGACATGTCATTTCTTATGACATTACATGCCATGTGCTTGCCCCATTTTCTCAACACTTCTTATTAGCTCATTGGCGATATTACAACTTTCAAGCCGTATTATGCTTTCCTCTGCATTTCCATAACTCAAAAGATTTATGCTTCCATACCATACTATTTTTTTTATCAATAACCGCAAATTTCTGGTGTATATTGGATTTGAATAACACATTAATACCTGCTCCTTTTAACATATCAAAAGTAGTATGCAGAGTCGTTTGATCCTTTTCTTTAAAATCTGCAGCAGGTCTAGTTATAACAGTTACTTTTACCTGTCTGCTTACTGTGGCAGCTAAATACTGAATCATCTGCACAGTTCGCCTTTTGGTAACAAATGGACTGATAATGATAACCTCATTGACAGCATTCAAAATATCATTGCCATAAACTGGTAAGAAATTACTCTTGTCAAAAATTATTTCTGTATGCTCTACTAAAGCACTTCCACTTTTTACTTTATAACCAATTGCAGCATAACCAGCCTTCTATGATACATCTTTTCAAGCATTCTTACATGGATATCAACATTTTCATTTAGCTCCAAATTAAATGGATATCTTGCCTGAACACCATAATCACTTAAGTTTAAGC
>Ga0316600_10000890_pt1 | contig 13863 bp, 14 predicted proteins | sample OWC_soil_day5_CT_FD_207652 | JGI IMG/M metagenome (GOLD analysis project Ga0316600, IMG submission 207652) | Wetland soil microbial communities from Old Woman Creek delta, Ohio, United States - OWC_soil_day5_CT | ecosystem: Environmental > Terrestrial > Soil > Wetlands | place: USA: Ohio... | reverse complement strand
CTGCTCCGCGAACAACCTGGCCCCGGAGCAGGTGGAGAAGGTCCTGGCCCTGCTGCAGACCTTCGACCCCATCGGGGTGTGCGCCCGCGACCTGAGGGAGTGCCTGCTGATTCAGGCCCGGTACCTCGGCTTCGAAAACACCATCGTGACCGACATCATCGCCGAGCACCTGCCCAACCTGGAGAAGAAGAACTACAAGGCCATCTGCAAGGCGCTCAAGGCCAGCATGGACGAAGTGGTGTCGGCCGTGACCGTCATCAAGGCAATGGAGCCGCGGCCGGGCCGGCAATTCAGCGACGAAAACCCGCAGTACATCACGCCCGACATCTACGTGTACAAGATGGACAACGATTTCGTCGTCGTTCTGAACGACGACGGCATGCCCAAGCTGCGGGTGAACTCGCTTTTCAAACGGTCGGTCAGCCGGGGGCGGCGCATGGGCACCGACGCCCAGGACTACATCCAGGACAAGATGCGCTCGGCCGCCTGGCTGATCAAAAGCATCCACCAGCGCCAGAAGACGATCTACAAGGTCATGGAAAGCATCTTGCGGTTCCAACGGGAGTTCTTCGAGAAGGGCATCGCCCACCTCCGGCCGATGGTGCTGAGGGACGTGGCCCAGGATATCGGCATGCACGAATCCACCATCAGCCGGGTCACCACCAACAAATACGCCTACACCCCGCAGGGAATCTTCGAGCTCAAGTACTTCTTCAACAGTTCGATCAAGCGCGATGAGGGCGGCGCCATCGCCTCGGCCAGCGTCATGGATAAAATCCGCCAGATCATCTCCTCCGAGGACCCCAAGCACCCCCACAGCGACGACAAGATCGCCCAGGTGCTGAAGCGGGAGAACATTCACATTGCGCGCCGCACGGTGGCGAAGTACCGCGAGATGATGCGGGTGCTGCCGTCCAACAAACGCAAGGAACTATAGGGAGGTCGTTCACATGCAGACATCGGTGTCCTTCAGAAACCTGGAACCTTCCGAGCACCTCAAGGCCTACGTGAGCGAGAAGCTGAACCGTTTCGACAAGCTGTTGGACAACCCGGCGGAGGCCGGGGTGGTGCTGGTGGTGGAAAAGCACCGCCACATCGCCGAAGTCAACATCACCGGCGACCGGCTAAGCATCAACGGCAAGGAAGAGACCGGCGACATGTACTCCGCCATCGACATGGTGCTCGACAAGCTCGAGAAGCAGCTCAAGCGCAGCAAGCAAAAAATCCGCGAGCGCCGCGCCGGCGCCAAGGGCCAGACCCGCACCATTCGCGAAGAGCCCTCGCCGCGCACGGAGGAGGATTTCGTCCGCGAGGTCAAGATCGAAAGCCTGGACGTCAAGCCGATGGACGTGGAGGAGGCGGTCCTGCAGATGGATTTGAGCGACCAGAGCTTTCTGGTCTTCACTAACGCCCGGTCCTCGCTGATCAACGTGATCTACCGCCGCAAAGACGGGCACTACGGGCTGGTGCAGCCCCGCAGCTGAGCCGATGAGGATGGGGCCGACGGGCCATGAAGATTCTGGACGTTCTACACAAGGAAGCGATCATCCCGGACCTGAAATCGCGCACCAAAGCAGAGGTGCTCGACGAGCTGGTGGCGCCGGTGGCGCGCCTGGCGGGGGTGAGCCGCGAAGAGCTGGTCAAGGTGCTGCTCGAACGCGAGCGGCTGGGGAGCACGGGCATCGGCGGGGGCATCGGGATTCCGCACGGCAAGCTCAAGCACCTGGACCAGATGATCATCGGCCTCGGGCTGAGCCGCAAGGGGGTCGACTTCGAGTCCCTGGACGGTGCACCGACCCGCATCTTTTTTCTGCTCGTCACCCCGGAGAACTCCACCGGCCTGCACCTGAAGATGTTGGCCCGCATCTCGCGCGTCCTCAAGAACGAGCCCTTCCGGGAGCGGCTGCTGCAGGCCGGCGACAGCGATGAGATCTACCGGATCGTCAAGGATGAGGACGAGGAGTTCTAGTCACGCACGGGTCGGCCATGAAGCATCTGCCTATCATCATCATCACCGGGCTTTCGGGGTCCGGCAAGAGCACGGCGGTGGCGGCCCTGGAGGATGTCGGCTTTTTCTGCGTCGACAACATGCCGGTGGACCTGCTGCCCAAATTCCTGGAGCTGCCGATCCAGGGCGACTCCGGGTTGTCCGGCTTCGCGTTCGTCATGGATCTGAGAGAGAAAGGGTTTGTGACGCGGCAGGAGGCGGTGCTGGGCGAGCTTCGGCAGAAGGGGTTTCGTTTCGAAATCCTTTTCCTGGAAGCCGACGAAAGGGTCCTGGTCCAGCGCTTCAGCGCCACACGGCGCCAGCACCCCCTGGCCCGCGACCGTGGGCTTCTGGCCGGGATCCAAACCGAGGCGCAGCTGCTGCAGCCGCTGCGGGCCGCCGCCGATTTCGTCATCGACACGGGCCGCCTCAACGTGCATGAACTGAAGGCCAAGGTGATCGAGGCGGTCAAGACGCACCGAACGCTGAGGCCCATGCTCATCCACCTGCTCTCGTTCGGGTTCAAGTACGGCCTGCCGCCCGAAGCGGACATGCTGGTGGACGTGCGGTTTCTGCTCAACCCGCACTTCGTGCCCGAGCTCAAGCCGCTGGACGGCGAGGCGCCGGCCGTTCGGGAATTCGTATTGAAATCCCCCGAAGCGGCCGCCTTCATGGCGAAATACACCGGGCTGCTCGATTTTCTGATTCCCCTCTACGAACGGGAGGGCAAGACCCGTCTGAGCATCGCCGTCGGCTGCACGGGCGGACGCCATCGATCGGTTGCGATCGCCCGCGCGCTGCACGAGCACCTCGCCGCGGCGCGGGACGGCGTGGAACTAATTCACCGGGACATCAACCAGCCCCACTAGCGGGCCGCCGAACCGTCGATGCCCGAAGGGGCGAAGAGAGACCATGATCGGAATCGTCGTCGTTACGCACAGCCGCCTGGGAGAAGCGTTCCTCGAGGCCGCGGAGTTCATTCTGGGCAGCCGCCCGCAGGGGGCCGTCTCCGTTTCCATCGATCTCAATCAGAACGTCGATCGGCTGCGGGAAAAAGTGGCCGCCGGGATCAAGAAGGTCAGCCAGGATCAGGGCGTGCTGATCCTGACCGACATGTTCGGCGGCACGCCGTCGAACATCAGCTACTCCTTTCTGGAGGAGGGCCGCGTCGAGGTGCTCTCGGGGGTCAACCTGCCGGTACTGGTGCAGGCCCTGGACCACCGGGGCAAGATGCCGATCAGCGAGCTGGCCGCCTCCCTGGAGGCGTTCGGGCGAAAAAGCATCACCCTTGCCAGCAGCATCCTGAAGGGCAACAAGCGGAGCTGAGGTTGGCCCGCTGGCATCTCACCCCTGCGACGAGGGCCGATGTCGAAGCGCTGGCGGCCCTCGAAAACCGCTGCTTCGCCTGGCCGTGGGGTCGGATGTCCTTCGAGGGCGAGTTCGCCGGACGGGACGGCGCCGGCCTCGTGGCCCGGGCGGCGGCCGGCGACGGCGATGAAGCGCTGATCGCCTACCTCTTCTACCGGTTTATCGCCGACGAGGTTCACATTTACCGGGTCGCGGTGAGCCCGGAGTGGCGGCGGCAGGGGATCGGCTCCCAACTCGTCGGCGAATGCCTGCAAAGGGCCCGCCGCCGGGGCGTGACGGCCGCCCTGCTGGAGGTCAGGCCCTCCAATACGGAGGCCGCCGCGCTTTACCGCAGATTCGGCTTTCAGGTCATTGCCACACGCCCGGGGTATTACAGCGACAGCCGGGAAGACGCGCTCATATTGAAACTGGACATGAAGGAGGAGGACCCATGACGATTAAGATCGGCATAAACGGATTTGGCAGAATCGGTCGGCTGTTGTTCCGGGCGGCGTTGAAAAACCCCAAGGTGAAGATCGTCGCGATCAACGACCTCACGAACGCCGAGACCATGGCGCACCTTTTGAAGTACGACTCGGCGCACGGCGCCCTGGACATGGACATATCCGCCAAGGGGGACACGATCGACGTCGGCGGCAAGGCCGTGGCCATCCGGTCCGTGAGGGACCCGGAAAAAATCGACTGGAAGGCGCTCGGGGTCGACATCGTCGCCGAATGCACGGGGCTGTTCACCAAGCGCGAGGATGCGGCCAAGCACCTCACCGGCGGGGCCCGCAAGGTCATCATCTCCGCCCCGGCCACCAACCCGGACATCACCATCGTCATGGGCGTCAACTCCCATCGCTACGACCCGGGCCAGCATCACATCGTCTCCAACGCCTCCTGCACCACCAACTGCCTGGCGCCGGTGGCGAAGGTTCTGCATGAGCACTTCAAGATCAAACACGGCCTGATGACGACCGTGCACTCTTACACCGGGGACCAGCGGCTGCTCGACTTCCCCCACAAGGATCTGCGCCGGGCCCGGTCGGCGGCGCTTTCCATGGTGCCCACCACCACCGGCGCCGCCAAGGCGGTCGGCCTGGTGCTGCCGGAGCTGGCCGGGAAGCTGAACGGGCTGGCGGTGCGCGTGCCCACCCCGAACGTGTCCCTCGTCGACCTGGTGGTGGCCATCGACAAGAAGGGGGTCACCGTGTCCGAGGTCAACGCCGCCCTGAAGCAGGCGTCCGCGGACGCGCTCAAGGGGATCCTCGGCTACAGCGAGGCTCCGCTGGTGTCCGTGGATTTCAACGGCTGCGCCCTGTCCTCGATCGTCGACGCCCCCAACACCTACGTCATCGACGACATGGTCAAAGTGCTGGCGTGGTACGACAACGAGACCGGCTACTCCACGCGCATGGTGGATTTGGCCGCGATGATGGGCGAGCAGCTTTAGCAGGATGAGGTGTCTGGGTGTTTAGGCATCTCGGTATTTGGAGACCAAAACCTAAACACCCTGATACCCAACCACCGAAGCATCGGCGGGTCAAAATATATCTCTGAACATCCCTTGACAAGGAGACAACGACATTGCGAAGACCACTTATCGCCGGCAACTGGAAGATGTACAAAACCTCGGCCGAAGCCGTCGACTTCGTGAAGAAATTTCTGCCGCTGGTCTCCGGTGTGTCCGGGCGCGACATCATGATCGCCCCGGCTTTCACGGCGCTGGAAGCGGTCGCCGCCGCGCTGAAGGAAACCGAGGTCGGCCTGGGCGCCCAGGACCTCTTCTGGGAAGTCGAGGGCGCCTTCACCGGCCAGGTGTCGCCCAGGATGCTCGCCGCCGCCGGCTGCCGTTACACCATCATCGGCCACTCCGAACGCCGCCAGTTCTTCGGGGAAACCGACGACACGGTCAACCGCAAGATCCGGGCGGCCCTCGCGGCGGGTTTCATCCCGGTGATGTGCGTGGGTGAAAGCGAGAAGCAGCGCGAGGCCGGGCAAACCTTTTCTATTCTTGACAAACAGGTCAAGGATGGATTAAAAAGTTTTGTTGCGGATGAGCTGGGCTCACTGGTGATCGCCTACGAGCCCGTCTGGGCCATCGGCACCGGCAAGACGGCCACCGCGGCGCAGGCCGAAGAGGCGCACGCCTACATCCGGTCGCTGATCAAAGGGCTTTTCGGAGCGGGGCCGGCAGGGGCAGTGCGAATTCTCTACGGGGGGAGCGTCAAACCGGAAAATGCCTCCGAGCTCATGGCCATGGCGGACATCGACGGAGCGCTGGTGGGAGGCGCCAGCCTGAACCCGGACTCATTCAGCAAGATTGTTAAATTCAAATAGCGACGGCAGCTGTTTAAAATGCCGGGCCGGGCCCGGCGGCGGCGTTACGTGCGGTATTCAAACAGCTGCTTAGAGAGGTGGCTTCAGTCGGCCTATGACAGTTCTTCTGGTCATCATTCATGTGATTGTGTGTGTGGCGCTCATCATGATCGTGCTCCTGCAAACCGGGAAAGGAGCCGATATCGGCGCGGCGTTCGGGGGCGGAGGCAGCAACACGCTGTTCGGCACCACCGGCGCCTCCACGTTTCTGAGCAAGGCGACGACGGTGGCGGCCGTCGTATTCATGCTGACCTCGTTGGTTCTCGCCTACATGACGAGCCATCGCCCGTCAAGCTCGATCGTCACCGACACCCCGGCGGCCGTGGAAACCAAGGCCCCGGAAGCCCCGCCGGCTCCGGGCAGCGAACCCGCGCCGGCCGCAACCGAAACCAAACCCGACGCGCCGGCCAAGTCCCAGTAACCCGGCCGTTGGTCAACACCCTCTTTGCCCAAGTGGTGGAACCTGGTAGACACGCTATCTTGAGGGGGTAGTGGGGAGACCCGTGCCGGTTCAAGTCCGGCCTTGGGCACCATCTGTTATTAATCATGAAGGGTTCCAGTATGCTACTGGGACCCTTCGCGTTTCATTTGTTGCCTGGCGAACCATCCGGCGCATCTCGGACAACTCTCCCCACTATCGACCAACGCGGAGCCTGGGGTTTCCGCATACGGTAAATAAGGATGCCGGCCACGTCGGCTATTTGATCACCGTGAAGGGCGTTGCAATCTATCACCCCGGCGATACCGACTATATTCCAGAGATGAGGGGACTGAAACCGGATGTGGCACTGCTGCCCGTCAGTGGGACGATGGTTGGCCGGAATCGATCGGTGGCGTCTCTGTATCTGTGGACATTGTCCGTGAAACAACCATTCCCGGATAACGGAAAGTAAGCCGTGAAACGTCGATATGGATTTCTTGGTTGCCCGTTTTATTCGTTTCTCTTGCAAAGGATAGGCGCCCGTAGCTGCCTTTTCTTCGGATAGTTTTCCAGCCATTTCGATTGAACCATATCCTTCAACGGCTCCATGCACTCCTTTTTGTTGTTTCCGACCTGATTGACCAGCTTTGATACGGGATAGCGCTTCAGTTCCTTCACATACTTAGTTTTCAGTAGCTCCTCGATTTTGGCAGGCTCCTTGTTGCTGGGATCAAGCCACTCCTCGTATGCTTCCGGTTTTAGGATCAGTGGCATGCGGTTATGAATGTCTTTGACCGATTCACTTGCATTCGTGGTGATGATCGTGCAGGGCTTGTAAGTGCCAGTTCCTGGGGGTGCCTCCTTGTCCTCCCATACCTCATACAGGCCGGCGAAAGCGAATGGCTCACCGGAGGGCATATGGAAATAGTAGGGTTGTTTGCTGCCTGCTTTTCCCTGACATTCGTAAAACCCATTTGCGGGGATCAGCCACCGCCGCTGTTTGAGGGCAGCCCTGAAGGCGGGTTTAGAGGTTACGGTTTCCACCCTGGCGTTGATCATTCGAGAGCCGATAGAAATGTCCTTGGCCCAGAACGGCACCAATCCCCAGTGGCGTTTCTTGATGGGCCTCTCATCCTCCTGCAAAACAATGACGGGTATTTCCTGAGCCGGCGCCACGTTGCAGTTGGGCTGGATTTCGAAAGAGGACGGATGGGTGTTGAAGTAGCGCTCAATCTCGCGTGATAGACTGTACCGTGCAAAACGTCCGCACATTGAACAGATCTCTTACCGTAAGTGCTAAAAAACGGGTGACCTGCTAAAAGGAGTGGAAACAGGCCACCCCGAAACACAAGACAGTCCTGATGCCGAAAGTGGATAGTGGATGACTCTCGGCACCTGAAACCATATCAACAATCCAGTTGAAAAGTGGGTCCTGCCGGGATGGGTGCCAACTGTCCTGGGCTCCGGCACCGAGCGGATTCTTCTTTGGAATGTCCGTTGTGGATGCACGGTCGGCGTTCAGTTTCGGTATGAGTGGACGGTAAAAACATCTCAGGCGCTTAACAGGCATGGCGTCGGATCCTTAGTTTTCAGCCGGGTATCGAGGAAACCCGTGTTCCCAGGAAAAGGGTGGGAGCGGTTGCAATTATAACGTGAATTAGTTTGCATAGACCTTTTCCGGTTCACGAATTGCCATGGAAAAACTCGGCCACATGCGCGAACGTTTTCAACAACCAGGGTCTTGGCGCATCGAACCCCAGCGGTGACCGCACAATTACCGATAGGGTTCGTGATCAGTATACCCTTCGGCTCCTGGAGTGTACCACAATGACATATCGTCCGCCGGGTTGAGAGGCCAATTATTTTTCAATCGTTCAGGCAGGTCGGGGTTGGTGATAAAAGGGCGGCCAAATGCGGCGAGATCAGCATGACCGGCTGTGAGCCGCTGCTCCGCGGCTTCCTTGGAGTAGCCGCAATTTCCCATGATGATTCCGTCATATTCGGCCCGAAACTCAGCCAGCGTCATCGGTTCACCTTGTTGATGAAAGCCGAAGGCAAGCCCATCCATGATGTGGACATAGGCAAGATCGAGTCGGTTGAGCTCTTTGATGGTGTAAATGTATGTTTCCCGAAAATCGGGGCTGCCCATATCATTGAACACTCCGTTGGGTGAAAGCCGGACCCCCACCCGCTTGGACGACCACACCTCCAGGACGGCAGCCATAACTTCTTTGAGGAAGCGATATTTATTCTCCAGGCTGCCTCCGTAAGGATCGGTCCGCAAATTTGTTTTTGATTCAAGAAATTGATTGAGCAGATAGCCGTTGGCGCTGTGGACTTCGACACCACTGAATCCGGCTTCTTTGGCGTTGGCTGCAGCGGTGCGATAATCCGTCACAGTGGCTTTGATCTCATCTACGGTCAGGGCCCGTGGGGTTTCATAGTCTTTTTTCCCGAGGGGGGTTCGAATGCCATCACCGTTCAATTTGACCGCGGAGGCGGAAACCGGCAAGGCTCCGCCGTGAAAATCGCTGTGGGATGCCCGGCCGCAATGCCATAGTTGCAGAAAGATGGGAGTGCCGGTGGGCTTTAGCTTTTGGGTGACTGTACGCCATCCCTTCGTCATCTTTTCGGTATAGATGCCAGGTGAGCCGACCCAACCATTGCCTTGTGCGGAAACGACTGTTGCCTCAGTGATGAGCAGACCGGCTGAAGCGCGCTGGTGATAGTATTCGGCCATCAAATCATTCGCAAGGCGCTCCGTGCCTGCCCTGCCCCTGGTCATCGGCGCCAGAACGACACGGTTCTTAAGTTTAAATTCCCCCATTTTCAGAGGTTCAAACAGCTTGTTTGTGGTCATGCGGATCTCCGATAGCGCAGGTGAGTTTGAAGTGAACAGGCCCCCTGGCCCTCGAAGGATCGACCGGCCGGCCGCCCTGAAGCCATACGATCCGCCGGCGGACTGCCAACCTTCTGGCGGCGCAGCGGATCGGTCCCATCAATTCCCGCCGGGAGTCGCCTGCTTCGCAAGGCTTCAGGACTCTGGCCGCCTCACTGGGGCAGATCGTTGCGCCGTGGGGGCGGGCCTGCAGAAGCTTCAATATTGCCTTTTCGATTTCATCATCTCGGACCGTTAACCCCGAGGTCTTAAACTGGAGAGCCTATCCGACCCGCAACCCCTGCCGGAGCAATCGACAGGCCTTGCTTTCCGGGGCGGCCAACATCACGACCCCGATAACGATAAGCGGAACCGCAAATATGAAACCGACCACCGGCAGAACTACCAAGCCGATAACGAAAAGAAGAATGGAGGCTATTAGAAATACAAGGCCGATCGTCCGGCTTGAAAAACGCTCTTGTTGGCAATCATTGGCATCCATGATGCTCTCCTACATTTTTGCTTTCTGACGATTGGATTTTCTCAGCAGACATCCATGTTCCCTAAACCACAGTAAGGCCGCTTTGGGTCAGGTCAATACCTCATTTGCTCTTCAGCAGTTCGGCAATGTTGGTTGCGCCTCTGCTGCAGACGATGGCATACGGAAATATGGAGCAATTTTTTTGTCCGGCTCCGGTTTAGTGATCCTGTTTTGGTTATCGATGGCATAATGATAATGTCCGATTGGAGGAGATTTTTCGATTGATCGATTCTATGCCGATACGACAGGATGAAATGCGCCAAAAACGTCGAAAATTTTGAGATTATCCTGCACGGTCCGACAAGGATGAGGGGCGTTGCCGCAGGGGGTCAATTGAAAAGCACATTCAATCGGCACAAAAGGTGGCTCTTAAATGGATGCGAAAAAGTACTTAATCGTTGGGGGCAGTTCGGGGATCGGGTTTGAAATCGTCAACGAACTTTCAAATCGGGGAGATGATGTCTACGTGGGGTCGAGGACAAGTGATAAAATCACCGGCCTGCGTGGGGTGCAACATCTGAGGTTAGACGTCTCACAGCCCCCTGACCTTCTGGAGGGTTTGCCGGAGGCGTTGCACGGAGTGGCATACTGTCCGGGAACCATCCGGCTCAAGCCTTTTCAACGTCTTACGCGAGAGGATTTTTTAGAAGACCTACAGGTCAATTTCCTGGGTGCGGCTCACATTATCAAAGCCTGTCTGCCCAACCTGAAAAATTCGCCCACCGGCGCCTCGATCGTTCTGTTCAGCACGGTTGCGGTGGCAACCGGGATGCCCTTTCATGCGTCCATCGCCGGGGCCAAAGGTGCAGTTGAAGGACTGACAAGATCACTGGCCGCCGAATTGGCCCCTCGCATCCGCGTGAACGCGATCGCACCTTCACTGACCGATACGCCCCTGGCGGCAAGCTTGCTCTCCAGTGATGAAAAGCGTCAGGCAGCCGCGGATCGCCATCCGATCAAACGGATCGGATCGCCGCAGGACATTGCCCGCCTGGCTGTTTTTCTTCTATCCGATACCGCAAGCTGGGTCACCGGTCAGGTTTTGCACGTTGATGGGGGGATGGGCACGCTTCGGGTTTTTCGGTAGATGCGACCAATCCAAAAAAAATCTTTTTCAAAATACAACACGTCGGAAACATTGCCTGATTCGCTAAAGGAACTTCTACCCTTGATCATCCGTGGGACTTCACGCCTCACGTTTCGGCTCGCGGAGGGCGGTTATGATCAGCTCGTAAACGTTTAGGAGTTCCTCCGTCGGAGTACGGGTGCGGCCCAATTGCAGACCTCTTTCAGGGATGTACTCGCGTATGCCCATCCGCATGCAAAGCAGGCAGGACTGATGCCAGGTCGGCAGCCAAACGAGTTTTTGAGCAATCTCTTTCATGCTGCCAAAGATCTCGATGAACCGAGGCAAACTCAAAACAAAATAGATTCTGCCGGGAAAGGGTGATTCCGGTTTAATCCAGTGACCCGGATCCCAAACAAAACAGCCGACGTGCGGCTGCCAGTCTAAGCATAGGTCTTTCATTTTCAATGCCAGGCGGCAAATCCGGTCATCAAAGGGCGTGGGGGGCAAATCTTTTTCCGGGTCGAATCGTATCGGCATCATGGTAAAAACGTTTCCTCCTTCCTTTCAGGCGCTCTTGACTGTGCAACCAACTCTGCAGCTGAACGCGCCCGCTGGGCCCACGCTGCTGAAACCGCTTCGGCCGCGAGTCGTCCGGACACCAAGGCCCATTGTAAGGATGTCGGCAAATGCCCCGTTTTGGATAATTCTCGTAAACCATCTTTTCATGTCATCCATTTCTTCTGACGGACCGCGACTTGACTATCAAGAACGTGAAATTGATTTTCGCCAATGGGCAGGGGGCGTTTCTGGACACGGTGCTGCATAACGGCGACCAGGTCGGCCTGGGCCCGGCCGTCGGCGGCATGTGAACGGACGCGGGCACATTACAGGCTGCGTCCGAGCTCCTCGCCTTCGCTGATGGCATACATCAAGTGGCGGGGTTGCTTGGCATCCCCGATGAAATGAACCCCTGCAGGGTGCCCTTTCAGCAGATTGGCGGCCTCGCGCAGGCTGACAAAGGAGTCGGCGAGAACCACGCTTTCAAAACCCCTAAGTTCCATCGCCTGATCGCCCGCGCGGAAGCGGACCCCGTCTGCCAGGAAGGCGTCGACATGCACCTTCTTGTAGAGCTTGACGCCTCCGCGTTTCAGGCGCTCACGCAGGTAGTAGCGGTCGTTGCTGGACATCTCTTCGGCGAAGTGCTCCTTGCGGTGCAGGACCGTGACGCTTTTGCCTTTCGCGGCGAGATCGTCGGCCAGAACGAGGCCTGCCTGATTCCCGCCCCAGACCAGAACCCGCAACCCGACATCCAGCGTTCCTCCCAGCAGCTCCGTCACCGTGCAGACCTGCATATCCGTCCGGTAAAGGCCCTTGATCATGGGCGTATCGACAAGGCTGCCAGTGGCCAGGATGACCTCCTCCGGAGCCACCTCCCGGAGCAGCGCGGCGTCGAAAGCGCTGTTCAAGCGAACTTCGACATTGAGGCCGGCCAGCTCTTCCACGAAATAGTTTAGGATATCCATCAACTCGGAACGGCCGGGGGGCTTGGATGCCAACCGCAGGGCGCCGCCGGGCTGGGCCTGCGGATCGCAAACGGTGACGGCGTGGCCGCGCAAGGCCAGCATGCGGGCGGCCGCCAGGCCGCCCGGGCCGGCGCCCGCCACCAGGCACTTCTTGGGATGGGAGGCCGGCTCAATGCCGCCGGGCAGCAGGTACTCCCGCCCGACGTCCGGATTGACGACGCATCCGCCCGGCTCCAGCTGAAATACGGCATGAATGCATCCCAGGCAGCATCCGATGCAGGGGCGTATGGCTCGAACGGCGCCGCGCCTTGCCTTGTTCGGCCACTGCGGATCGGCCAGAAGAGAGCGCCCCAAGGCGATCATGTCCGCCTGTTGGTCCCGAAGGATCGCCTCGGCCATCTCCGGGCGCTTGATGCGACCTACGGCGACCACCGGGATGGAAACCTGGCGTTTCACCGCCGCCGCCAGGTGGACGAAGCACCCCTGCTCCACGTACATGGATGGGATCGTCAACTGCCTGCTGCCGTAAACGCCGGCGGACACGTGCAGGTAATCGGCGCCGTTTTGTTCCAGCAGCGGCGCCAGCCGCAGGGCTTCATCCAGGCCCCACCCGCGATCGATGTAATCCTCGCCGTTCATGCGGATGCCGACGGTGAAGTCCGGACCGCATTTGCCGCGGATGTCCTTGAGAACCTCCAGCATGAAACGGGTCCTGTTTTCGAAGCCCCCGCCGTAGCGGTCGGTGCGCTGGTTGGAGTTGGGGGCCAGGAACTGGGAGATGAGGTAGCCGTGGGCCCCGTGGACCTCGACGAAATCGAAACCGGCCTCCCGGCAGCGGCGGGCGGCATCCCCGAAAGCGGCCACCATGCGGGGGATCTCTTCGGGCCTCAGCTCGCGCGGGGTCCCCTTTGCCAGCGCCGGCGCCGGAATGGCCGAGGGGGCCACTTTCCGGTCGTGGTAGGATTGGCGCCCCCCGTGCATCAACTGCATGCCGATCAGGGTGCCGTGCGGTTTCACCGCCGCCGCCATCTTCTTCAAGCCCGGGACGCAGCCATCTTCCCACAAGGCGGGCAGATGAGGCAGCTCCACGCCGCTGGGGTGCACACCGCCGCCGCCCACCAGCATCATGCCCACACCGCCTTCGGCCCGTGCCGCCATGTAGCGAATCAGCTGCTCGCTCACATAACCCTTTTCGTCCACACCGAAATGGATGCTCATGGCAGACATGAGCAAGCGGTTCTTGGATGTCAGTCTTCCAACACGTATGGGCTGAAAAAGATGCGGGAAAGGCATGTTCGGCGCGCTCCTCATCCGCCTGTGCTTGCAACCCCGCCTGTGGCTGCAGCGACTCTGTATCGGGCGGGTCGTCCAAGACTGGCTTTGTTTGGATTGTAGAATGACTCGACCAGCGGCGCAACATTTTAAAAAAAGAGGTGGCCGGCTAAAAGGAGGGGAAACCGGCCACCCCGGATCACAAGACGGTTGTAATGCCGGAAGCGGATAGTGGGTGACTCCCGGCATCCGCAACCATCTTTTCAATCCGTAATAAAAGTTGATCTTAAGAAGATGGTTGTCAACGGTCCAATAGTATAGATCCGTTTTTTCGGCTCATCCCTTGCGGTTCCCCTACCCCATTCACTGCGCCTATCCAGCGCAATTCGTTAATAGATATTTACAATTTGACTAATATTTTTAGCCAATATATTGGTTTTTTT
>Ga0316600_10000889_pt1 | contig 13864 bp, 9 predicted proteins | sample OWC_soil_day5_CT_FD_207652 | JGI IMG/M metagenome (GOLD analysis project Ga0316600, IMG submission 207652) | Wetland soil microbial communities from Old Woman Creek delta, Ohio, United States - OWC_soil_day5_CT | ecosystem: Environmental > Terrestrial > Soil > Wetlands | place: USA: Ohio... | reverse complement strand
AGTCACAGACAGATGGGCGGGACGATCCCGGCATGGACTTACCGCCCATGCCTACGGGCAAAACCAGCTCGTGGCTGGCTGGCCAGGAGCGCGTCCCTGCAATGGCACCTGCGGAGCAGGGAGAGGCGGGAAGAGGGTGGCAACTAATTCAAGGATTGCGGCAACTCTGACGGATTTGTGACGGACGGGCCGCCTGTCTTCTGAATTAATACCTTAGAAAACACACGTCTGCGCCACAGATTCAGGTCGTCGAACCACACGTAGAACAACGGCACGATCAGCAGCGACACCAGCGCCGAGAAACCGAGGCCGCCCATGATGGCGCGCGCCATCGGGAAGTACGCCGGTCCCTGGCCGCTGCCGCCGACCTGTGCGTCGCCGATTGCGAGCGGGAAAAGACCCAGCAGCGTCGTCAGCACCGTCATCAGGATCGGCCGCAGCCGATCCCGGCCTGCCTGCAGGATCGCCTCGCGTCGCGGCAGGCCGGCATGGCGCAGGTCGATGACGTGGGCGATCAGCACGATGCCGATGTTGACGACCACGCCGATCAGCACCATGAACCCGATCATGGCCATCATCGTGATGGTCGTTCCGGTGAGCGTCAGGAACCAGATCGAGCCCACGATCGCGAACAGGATCGAGGTGATGATCGACAGCGGGTAGAGCAGCGACTCGAACAGCGCGGCCATCACCAGGAAGATCAGCACGACCGCGAGGATCATGTTCTGCGCCATGGTCTGCACGGCCTTGTCGTTCTCCTCGAAACCGCGGCCGAACTTCCATTCGTACCCGGGCGGCAACGGGTAGGCGTCCATGATCGGCTTCACGCGATCGCGCACTTCGTCCATCGTCGTGCCCTTGGCCAGGTTCGCGTTGATGACCACCGAGGTCAGCCGGTTCAGGCGCTTGATCTCGCGATCGCTTGGCTGCACGACGAACTCGGCCACGGCACCGAGCTCGGTCCGCGAGCCGTCCGCGAGCATGACCGGCACCCGCGCCAGGTCCTCGACGGACTGTCGGTCCGACTCGCGAAACGCCAGGCGCATCGTCAGCTCGCGGTCGGACGTCCTCAACTCGGGCAGCTTGTCGCCGCGCATCGCGCCGGCGACCGTCATGGCGATCTCCTGGGTCGTGAGGCCGAGCTGTGACGCGCGGTCGCGGTTGACGACGACCTGCACCTCCTGCTCGCCGGTACCCGCTTCGGAGCGCACGGCCTCGAGGCCCGGGACCGACGACAGCCGGTGCGCCACTTCGCGCGAGATCCCGGCGAGCTGCTCGGTGGACTCCCCTGACAGCTGCAGCGTGAACGACGTCGACCCACCCGCAGACTGTTCAAACTCGAAATTCGGCTTGCCGATGATGATCTCGGGCATGCCGGCAATGACGTCGTCCATGATCTGCCGCGCCGGGAGCTTCGCCTCTCCCTTAGGCTTCAGGTACAGGCGCGTATGCGCCTCGTCGTTCAGCCAGACCGAGTAGAACGTCTCGATCTCGAACTTTTCCTTGTTGGCCTCGAGGTAGGCCTCTACCCGGCGCACGGTCTGCTCGACCTGCGGCATCGGGTAGGAGCCGTCGATGTGGTAGCTCAGCATCAGCGTACGGCTCGCCTCCTGCGGAAACGGATCCACCTTCGTCAGCTTGAGCACGAACAGCGGGACCGGCGACAGCAGGAGCAGCAGCGTGACGAGCCCCATCGTCTTGCGATGGCTGAGCGTCCAGTCGAGCGACCGGGCGTAACGGTCCTGCAGCCGGCCGAACCACGAGCCGGCGGCAACAGGCGGCGGCGGCGGCATGCGCGCCGCGAGCATCGGGATCAGCGTCTGCGCGACCACCAACGACGCGAGCATCGCGACCACGATCGGGACCGCGACGTGCACCAGGAAAATCGACATCTGGTTCTTTTCGCCGAACACGAGCGGCAGGAACACGATCGTCGTCGAGAAGGTGCCCGCGAGCGTGGCGACGCCGACCTCCTTGACGCCGGCAAGCGTCGATTCGAGCGGCCGACCCGGGTTCATCTGGCGGTGGCGGAAGATGCTCTCGGTGATCACGACGGAGTTGTCGACCAGCATGCCGACCGCCAGCAGCATGCCCATCATCGTGAGAATGTTCAGCGAGAATCCGAGGAAGTACATCGCTCCCAGCGTGACGAGCAGCGACGCCGGCACGGCGAGGCTCACGATCAGCGTCGTCGGCAGGTGACGCAGGAAGAACAGCAGCATCCCGAAGCTCAGCACTGCGCCGACGATGCCCGCGTTGCGCAGTTCGCGCAGCGACTGCCGGATGGCATCGGCCTGGTTCTCGACGACCAGGATCTGGATGCCCTGCAGCTGCGGGATCTCGCGCGCCTCGTTCACGGCCGCGATGACGCGGTCCGCGACGTCGACCACGTTGGCTTCTGTCGTCTTGAACACGTCGATGCCCACGGCAGGGCGGCCGTCCATGCGTCGCCCGATCGGCAACTCGGGCGCGACCAGCTCGATCTTCGCGACGTCGCCAACGCGCACGCCCGGGGCGATCACGATGTCGCGGACGTCCTGCAGGTCGTCGAATTCGCTGAGCGGCCGCACCGTCATTCGCGCGCCGTTCTCGGTGATCTCGCCGGCGCTGACCGAGAAATTGCTGGCTTCGAGCAGCGTGCGCAGGCTGCGCACGTCGATCCCGTACGCCGCGAGCCGGTTAGGATCGACCAGCACGCGTACCTCGCGCGGCTGCACGCCCTCCAGTTCGACGCGCGCCACGCCTTCGAGCCGCTGGATCGGACGCTGAAGGTATTTCTCCAGCATCTCGTACTGGTTGGTGAGATCCTGGTCGGCCGAGATGCGGATGACGACGATCGCCTGGTCGGAGGCGTTGAAGCTGAACATGAGCAGCCGGTCGGCCCCCGCCGGCAGCTGTGTGCGGATCGAGTCGAGCTTCGTGCGCACGTCGAAGGCGGCCGCGTTGGCGTCGCGGTCCCAGTCGAACAGGATCTGGAACTGCGCCTGGTCCGATTGCGCGCTGGCGCGGATCTCTTCGACCCCCGAGAGCGTCGCGAGGGCTTCCTCGACGGGGCGCACGATGAGCTGCTCGATCTCCTCCGGCGTCGACCCGGCGTAGGGGATGACGACCTGCATGCCGGGGAACGTGATGTCGGGCATGGACTCGAGCCGCAGCAGGCGGCCCGAAATGATCCCGACCGCAAGCACGGCGAGCGCGACCATCACGGTGGTGACCGGTCGCTCGAGCGCAAGACGCGTATGGCGCATGGCGTGCCTCAGCTCGTGGCGGGTTGGGTCATGGCCGCCGCGACGCCTGCAGCGTCGTGGGCCGGATAAACCTTGCGGTCGAGCACCGAGTAGACGACGGGGATCACGAGCAGCGTGAGGAACGTCGTGAGCAGCACGCCGCCGATGACCGTGATCGCCATCGGCGCGCGAACTTCGGCGCCCTCACCGAGGCCGAGTGCCATCGGCAGCAGGCCGAGGATCGTCGTCAGCTTGGTGATCAGGATGGGTCGCAGGCGCAGTCGCCCCGCCTCGACGATGGCGTCTGCCTTCGACAGCCCGCGCTCGCGCGCCTGGTTAACGGCGTCGATCAGCACGATCGACTGGTTGACGACGATGCCCGCCAGCATGATCAGACCGATGTACGCCACGACGTTCAGCGTCGTGCCGGTGAGCCACAGCGCCCAGACCGCACCGATCACCGCGAGCGGAATGGTGAGCAGGATCACGAACGGGTGTATCAGCGACTCGAACTGGGACGCCATGACGAGGTAGACGAGGAAGATCGCGAGCAGCAGCACGAACTGCAGCGAGCGGAACGAGTCGGTCATCTCCTCGCTCTGGCCCGACAGGAACGCGACGGTGCCCACCGGCAACTGCGTATCGGCGACGATCTGCTGCAGGGCCGCGACCGCCGAGCCGAGGTCGCCCTCCGCGAGGTTGGCCGAGACCACGGCCACGCGCTCCTGGCCGAGGCGGCGAACCTCGGCCGGGCCGACGGCCAGTCGCACGTCGGCCACTGCGCTCAACGTCACCGGGCGCTCGGCACCCGGGTTGACGATCAGGTTGCGAACTTCCTCGATCGACGCGGCCCGGTTGTCGACGCTGCGCACCAGCACGTCGATCTGCTTGTCGCGCAGCTTGTAGCGCGTCGCGACGTCGCCGCGCACGCTCGAGACGAGCCGGTCGGCGATGTCGCGGACGACGAGGTCGAGTTGTGCCGCGCGCTCCTGGTCGAACACGATCTGGATTTCCGGGTTTCCCGCCTCGACGGTCGTCTTGACGTCGGAGAAGCGCGGATCGGCGAGCATCTTCGCGCGAATCTGTTCCGCGCCGGCCTGCAGCCGGTCGAGATCGTATCCGGAAACGACGACCTCGAGGGGCGTCGACATGCTGAAGAGCGCGGGCCGGCTGAACCGGTACTGCACTCCCGGCATGTCGTCGAGGCTGGTGCGCATGCCGTCCATGGCCTGCTCCTCGTCTGCCCGCCGCGCGCCTTTCTGCAGCGTGATGCTCACGCGCCCGGTGTTCTCGCCGGCGTCAACCGGGTTGGCGTCGAGCCGGTTGCCAGTGCCGGCGACGGAATAGGCGAGGGCGACGTTGCCGAGACCCGCGCTGGCCTGCTGCGTGGCTTTTACGACGCGGTCGGTCTGCTCGAGCGGTGCGCCGGGTGGCAGACGCAGGTCGACGTTGAACTCGCCCTGGGACATCTGCGGGATCAGTTCGGTGCCGAGCCGCGGCAGGATGACCAGGATCGTGAATACGAAGAGCCCCACGGCCGAGCCAATGGTCCGAACCGGGTGCGCCAGCGCCCAGCCGATCGCGCCGGGGTAGCGGTTGTCGGCCCAGCGGTTGGCGGCCTGGGTGACCCGGACCAGCGGGCTCAGCACCAGAGCACAGGCGCTGCCGACGTAGCCGAAGACTTTTCCGGCCCATGCCGCGATGCGGGCGAGCCAGGCTTCGTAGCGGCGCGGCGCGCGCGTTGCGTCGCCCGGCTCGGGGGCGACTTTCGGCTCGGATCCGGCGGCAAGCATCGGCACCAGGGTCAGCGCCACCACCAGCGAGAACGACAGCGCGAACGTGACGGTCAGCGACTGGTCCCGGAACAGTTGCCCCGCTACGCCCGTGATGAACACCATCGGGAAGAACACCGCGACCGAGGTCAGCGTTGCGGCCGTGACCGCCATTGCCACCTCGGCGGTGCCCTTGCGCGCGGCCTCGCGCCGCTCCATGCCGTGCTCCTGCTTGCGGACGATGCTCTCGAGCACCACCACCGCGTTGTCCACGAGCATGCCGACTGCAAGCGCGATGCCGCCGAGCGACATGATGTTGAGCGAAAGGTCGAAGGCGTACATCAGCACGAAAGTGCCGAGCACCGAGACCGGGATCGCGATGCCGGAGATGAGGGTCGCCCGCACGTCGCGCAGGAACGCATAGAGCACCAGGATCGCGAGCAGGCCGCCGATCAGCGCCGCGCTCTTGACCTCGCCGATGGCGGCCGCGATGAACGTGGACTGGTCGTAGACCGTGCGCACCTCGGTGCCATCCGGCAGCGTCTTCCCCAGTGCCTCGAGCCGCGCGTGAACTCCGGCCGCGAGCTGCACCGTGTTGGCATCGCCTTCCTTGTAGACCGCCAGCTCGATCGCCTCGCGCCCGTCGATGCGCGTGATCGCCTCCCGGTCCTTGAATCCGCGGGTGACCGTCGCCACGTCCTTGAGGTAGACGGGTTGTCCGTCGCGGTTGGCGATGATCGCGTTTGCCATCTGTTCGATGGACTCGAACTCGTTCAGCGTGCGAACCAGGAAGCGCTGCGTTCCCTGCTCCAGGCGGCCGCCCGAGAGGTTGACGTTCTCTGCGCGGATGCGGCGGGTCACGGTGTCGATCGAGAGGCCGAGCTGCGCGAGCTTCTGCTGGTCGACGAATACCCGCACTTCATCCTCGTAGCCGCCGCTCACCTTGACCGCCGCCGAGCCCTCGACCGCCTCGAGGTCCGGCTTGAGCCGGTCTTCGGCAAAGCGCCGCAGCACCTTGAGGCGCTCGACGCCCTCGTCACGCGTCGACTCGGCCTTGTCGAGGAAGGCCAGCCTGAGCACGGGCTCGCTCGACGGGTCGAACCGCAGCAGCAGGGGCCTCTTTGCCTCGATCGGCAGCTGCAGCAGGTCGAGCTTTTCGCGGACGTCGATGCCCGCCAGGTCCATGTCCGTGCCCCAGACGAACTCCAGGGTCACGTCGGACTGACCGGACCGCGACACCGAGCGCACCTGGCGCACGTTGCGGATGATGCTGACCGCTTCCTCGACTGGCCGGGTAACCAGCGTCTCGATTTCGAGCGGCGCCGCCCCTGGCAACTCCGTGCGGATCGTGACCGTCGGATACGAGAGGTCGGGCAGCAGGTTGACCTTCAGCCGCGCCAGCGACACCAGGCCGAAGAGTGCGATGGCGACCGTGCACATGACTACGGTCACGCGCCGGCGGATCGCGAAGTCGATCAGCTGCATGGATGTCCCCTGCCTGCGGCGCCGGCTGGCGCTCGAGGTCCTATTTAGCCTTCGTGTCTTCTGCTGTCGCCGCGCCGGCAGGCGCGGCGCCGTCGACGACCTTGACGGCGGTCCCGGTCTTGAGACCCGCCTGGCCCACGACGACCACGCGCTCGTCGCCCTTCAGTCCCTTGGCGACCTCGATCCATCCGTCGCTGACGAGGCCCGTCGAAATGCTGCGCTGCTCGGCCTTGCCGTTCACGATGACGAATACCGACGGTTCTCCGTCTGCGTCAAGGATCGCGTTGCGCGGAAGCTGCAGCGCGTCGTCACGGCGCTCGTAGGCGATGTTGACCCGCGCGAACATGCCGGGTTTGAGGCGCCGGCTCGGGTCGGGCACCTCGACCTCCGCACGGAACGTGCCGGTCTTGGGGTCCACCGTCGGGCTGATGCGCGCGATGGTTCCTACGAAACGCTCGCCGCCGAGCGCGTCGACGACCACGTCGGCCGTCTGCTTCGCGGAGATCTTGCGGAACTCCTTCTCTGGCACGTGCACGTAGGCAACGAGCGGGTCGAGGTTCGTCACGCGGAAGGTCGGGTCGTTGGGCCCGATCGTGTTGCCGACCTTGATGTGGCGGGCAGAGACCACGCCGGAGATCGGCGCGCGGATCTGCGTGTAGCTCAGTTCGAGCCGTGCGCTTTCGTAGCTCGCCTTGAGCGCGTCGAGGTCGAACTTGGCATTCTCGGCGGTACCCTTGGCGACGAGCCCCTTCTGGCTCAGTTCGAGCTGGCGGTTGTAGTCGCGCTCGAGCTTGCGCAGGTTGGCTTCGATCTGGGCGACCTCGAGGCGCAGGCGGTCCCCGTCGAGACGGGCCAGCACCTGGCCCACGGTCACGTTGGCGCCTTCCTCGACGTAGATCTCCCGAACCTCGCCGCCGACCTTGGCCACGACCTCGGCTTCGTCATGCGCCTCGATGGGCGCGGTACCGGAATAGACGGCCAGCATCGGGCCGCGCTTCAGGGCCTGGACTTCAACGGGCACCGAGGTGTCCGCCTCGGCGGCCTCCTTGTCCTTGTCCTTGGCCTTGCCGTTGCTGCAGCCGCCGGCGAGGCCGATGGCGACTACCAGAGCCAGAGCGCCGTGCGCGCCGACGAACCCCGGCGAGCGCTGCAAAAATCTGTTGTTCGGCACTGTCAGGTCTCGCTGGAGAGTCGTATGGGGCGTAATGCTATGGGCCTATGGTGTTGTAGTCAAGTACAACACCAGACCAAGCGTTCTCTGCTTGTCCGAGCCAGAGGAGGATCAGTTCTCGGGCCGCGCCCGGGCCATGTAGCGGGGCTCGAGCTGCGTAAGGTCGGCGGTTATCTGCGCTGCCTCCGCCAGGATGGCGTCCGGTGGGTCCTTGATCTCGTCCACCGACTTGAGCGGCGGCTCGCCGTGCGCACTGCGCCTGGCGTTCTCCCTCGCGAGCTGCTCCTGCGTGCGGCGCTCGCGGTCGGCCTTGCGTTGCTCGAGATTCAGCGAGACCGACTTTTCGCTGCGCATCGACTCGAACGCGGCGATCTCCGCCTGCGCGTAGCGGAAATCCGCATCGCCGGCCACCCGGGCGTCGTGGTCACGCCGCAGCTCGGCCAGCAACGGCGTAAGCGAGCCCTCCGGCTTGAACGTCGAGGTGCGGATCCTGTTCCACGGGAGCGAACTTTCGCGCGAGCTTTCACCGACATCTTCGACGCTGATGGCGGAGGGCAGGCTGATGTCGGGCTGGACACCGCGGTTCTGAGTGCTGTCGCCGGTGACCCGGTAATACATGCCGATCGTCACCGTGAGCTGGCCGTAGCCCGGGTCCTGGCCCAGCGCGTAACGGTCCAGCGGGTACAGATTCTGCACCGACCCCTTGCCGTAGGTCTCCTGGCCGATCACGACGCCCCGGCCGTAGTCCTGCATCGCCGCGGCGAAGATCTCGGAAGCCGACGCACTGAACCGGTCGACCAGGATCGTGAGCGGGCCTGAGTAGGCGACGCCCTGGTCCTCGGATTCGAGCACCTCGACGCGTCCGCCCGTCTCCCGCAGCTGCACGACCGGGCCCTTGGCCACGAACAGGTTGACGAGGCCGATGGCCTCGGACAGGTGGCCGCCGCCGTTCTCGCGCAGGTCGAGCACGAGACCGTCCACGCCGCCTTCGCTGTCGAATTCCTCGATCAGGCGGCGCACGTCGCGCGTCGTGCTGCGGTAGTCCTCGTCACCGGAGCTGCGAGCATTGAAGTCCTGGTAGAAGGACGGCACCGTGATTACGCCGATGCGCAGCTCCCTGTCGCCGCGCTTTATCTTCTTCAGGTCCTTCTTCGCAGCCTGGGCTTCCAGCGTGATCTTCTTGCGGGGGAGTACGACCTTGCGCTCGGCCGCGCCGGGCGCCGCGCCGCCCGACTGGACCTGCAGCCGCACGGACGAGCCACCTGGACCGCGGATGAGCTGCACGACGTCGTCCAGGCGCCAGCCGACGACGTCCACCAGCTCGCCGTCCTTGCCCTGGCCGACCGCGAGGATGCGGTCGGTGGCCTTCAGTTCGCCGCTCTCCTGCGCCGAGCCGCCGGGCAGGATCTCCATGACCGTGACGAAGTCGTCCACGACCTGCAGCGACGCGCCGATGCCCTCATAGGACAGGCTCATCTGGATGCGGTACTCCTCGGAGTTGCGCGGCGAGAAGTAACTCGAATGAGGATCGAACACGTGTGCAAACGCGTTCATGAAGTTCTCGAACACGTCGTCCGACGTGACCTGCTCGCTGCGCTTGGCGGCGCGCTCGTAGCGCTTCTGCAGCACCTCGCGTGTCTCGGGCCAGGTCTTGTCCGCCAGCATCAGCGACAGCGCGTCATTCTTGACTCGCATGCGCCAGAGCTCGTCGAGCTCGGCCGTGCTCGTCGCCCACGGCGCGTCCTCGCGGTCGAAAGCAAAGCTCTCGTCCAGCGTGAAGTCGGGCTCCTTCTTCAGGGACTCGAGTGCAAAGGCCATGCGTTCGAGGTTGCGGACCTGGAATCGGTTGTAGATGGCGAACGCGGCGTCGAGCTTTCCGGTGGAAACCGCGTCGTCGAGCTGGTAGCGGTAGCGCTCGAATTCCGCGACGTCGCTCGCCAGGAAATAACTCCGGTTTCCGTCGAGCGATTCGACATACCGGTCGAGCACCAGCGAGGAAACCGGGTCGTTGATCGGCGCCTGCCGGTAATGCGAGCGCTCGAACATGCTGCCGACCAGCCGCGCAACCTTGGCCTGGCGCTCGGTCTGCCCCAGGTCCGCCTGCGTGGCGCTCGCGACCTGCGACGGCGCCCGCGCCGTCCCGAGCAGCAGCGCGCATGCCGCCACGACGGCGACCGCGAGGGCGGTCGGGCCTCGGCGGCGCCAGCCCTGGCGACTCTGCGATGTCTCGTCCACACGACCTGCCTGATACACTTTGCTGCTTCCTCGACCGAATGGTTTCGTTGAATAGGCTAGAGACAGCCCGCCTGCAACTCAAGGGCTGCGGCGGGCACCAACTGGGACACCCGTGCAACCGCTCACAGTACTCACCGGGATCGTTCTTGGCTCGTCCGCCGCCACCACCTTCGGGCTGGGCGCGACCCTGGTCGTCTTCCTGGCGCTCTCCGGCGAGGTCCCGGAGTTCCGCGAGGAACTGCCGATGCTGGCCCTGTATGTCGTCCTGTTCGCAGGTATGACAGCGCTGGCTGCAACGAGTTTCGTCGGGCTGGCGAGGAATCGCCCCTGGCGCAGGTGGGCGCAGGGGGCCATGTGGGGCGCGCTCGCCGGGCTGGCGGCACTTTACTGGTCCACGCGCGGTTAGCTTGTTGCAGGTGCGGCCAGCGCAGCGCGCCGGCCGGCGTTCAGTCGTGGTCCACGCGCTCCCATGAATGGGGCTTGGAATACCCGGCGTCGCTCGAGTAAGGGTCGAAGCCGGCCGCGCCGACCCGGGAGGGCTTGCTGGCTGCGGGCGCGTCCGTCAGTTCCAGCCCGGACGTTGTCGGTGCATTGGGCGGCGCCACCGGCGGTTTCGCCGCGACCGGCTGAACCGCGTCCTGGCCCACAAGCTTCCGCCACCAGGATTTCACGGTCCCCACGGTCACACCTCCAGGCCCGTCGTACTCGCTAGTCCTTCCCGCCCCAAGCATAACCCGCGGCCAGGCGACAGACGAACAGCAGGGCGGCAGGTCCGAGCAGCAAAGACCAGGCTGACCATCGCAGCCTCGCGAGGCTTGCGAGGAAATCGCCGTAGAAGCCCAGGGGGCCGCCATGGGAGTAGGGCCCGAGCGTCATCGTGCCCGTGTAGTACACGAGGAAAGGCAGCAGCAACGCGCCAAAGAGGAGCGCCGCGACCAGCCAGCCGACATTGCGCCTGAGCTTCATCGGTCGAATCCTGCGTGTAAGCCGCATGAACCGCAATACCTGGCATTAAGTATCATCGCGCCCATGCAAGACGTTCGCACCGCCGTCATCGGCGTCGGATACCTGGGACGATTTCACGCCCAGAAGTACGCCACACTGCCGCGCTCGAAACTGGTCGCGGTCGTAGACCCGGACGCCGCCACGCGCGAGCGGGTGGCGGCGGAGACTGGTTGTCGCGCAACCGCCGAGTTCAGGGAAATCCTCGACTCGGTCGACGCCGTCAGCATCGCGACGCCGACCCCGCTGCACCATGCGATTGCACGTGAATGCCTCGAGCGAGGCGTGCACGTGCTGGTGGAGAAACCGATCACCGAGACCATCGAGGAAGCCCGGCAGCTCGTGGAGCTGGCGGCGCGCAAGTCGCTCGTTCTGCAGGTTGGCCACCTGGAGCGGTTCAATCCCGCGATCCAGGCGCTCGCCGGCACGCTGCGCACGCCGCGCTTCGTCGAGTCGCACCGTCTCGCGCCTTTTCGCGAGCGCGGTACCGACGTCAACGTCGTGCTCGACCTGATGATCCACGACATCGACCTGATCCAGAGCCTGGTGCGTTCGCCCATCGTCTCGATCGACGCGGTGGGTACCTCCGTGTTCTCTTCGGGCCTCGACATCGCCAATGCCCGCATCCGCTACGCGAACGGCTGCGTGGCCAACACGACGGCAAGCCGTGTCAGCATGAAGACCGAGCGCAAGCTGCGCCTGTTCCAGGACGACGCCTACGTGTCGATCGACCTGCAGCAGAAGGTACTGACAATCGTGCGCAAGCCGCCCGAGGGATCCGGGGCGGCGCTCGGGCAGGTCGTAATCGAGGAGCGCACCTACGAGCAGGGCGATGCGCTCAGGCTCGAGATCGAGTCTTTCCTCGAGTCGATCGCCGAAGGCCGTCCGGCGGCCGTGTCGGGCGAGGATGGCCTGCAGGCGCTCGCGACTGCGCTAAGGATTTCCGCCCTGGTCCAGGGCGGGGAAGTGCAGTCATGAGGCGGGAGCACTACGCCGGCAGCGACTTCCGGCGCGCCATCACGATCGAGGACCTGCGCCGTATCGCCAGGCGCAGGCTGCCGGCGTTCAGCTTTGAGTACGTCGATGGCGGCTCGGAGGACGAAGTGGCCCTGCGTCGTAACCGCGACGTGTTCGAGCGCATTACGTGGCTGCCGCGCACGCTGGCCGGCGTCGGGTCGCCGGACCTCGCGACCACGATTTTCGGCCGGACGTGCCACCTGCCGGTCATCATCGCGCCGACAGGCTTCAACGGGCTGCTCTGGCCGCAGGGCGACCTCGCGCTCGCCCGCGCGGCGGCCTCTGCCGGCATCCCGTTCACGCTCAGCACCGTGTCCAACTACTCGCTGGCGAAAATGAAAGGCGAGGTGGACAGGCCGCTGTGGTTCCAGCTCTATCCGGTCAAGGACCCGAAGGCGATCGACCGGCTCGTCGATCTCGCCCAGGAATCGGGCTGCGAAGCGCTGGTGGTGACCACCGACGTGCCGATCTTCGGCGCGCGGGAGTGGGACCAGCGCAACTATGCGGCGCCAATGCAGCTGAGGCTCTCACGCAAGCTCGACGTCCTGGCGCACCCGCGCTGGCTGTGGCGGGTGATGGTCCCCCGCGGAGCGCCGCGCTTCGAGAACCTGGTCGAATTCCTTCCGCCGGGCAGTCAATCCGCACTGGTCGGCGCCAGGTACATGGGCACGCAGATCAACGCCAGGCTCGCGTGGGAGGACATGGAGCGGCTGCGAGCCCGCTGGAAGGGCAGGCTGGTGCTGAAGGGCATCCTCTGTGTGGAGGATGCACGCCGCGCGGTCGATGTCGGTGCCGACGGCATCGTGCTGAGCAACCACGGCGGACGGCAGCTCGACTCCTGTGTGTCTGGCGTGGAACTCCTGCCTGCCGTGGCGGGCGAGGTCGGCGACCGCCTTACAGTGCTGGTGGACGGTGGATTCCGCCGGGGCGCCGACGTCTTGAAGGCGCTGGCCCTCGGAGCACACGGCGTGATGCTTGGACGCGCGCCGCTGTACGGTCTCGCGGCCGGCGGCGAGGCGGGCGTGAGCCACGCGCTCGGACTCTTCAGGTCGGAAATGGAGCGAGTCATGCTGTTGCTCGGCTGCCGCTCGATCGCAGAGCTCGGTCGTCATCTCATCCGCGCCTGAGCGCCTGCGACGCCGTTGGCAACGATCGGACCCGGTCAGGGTTCCCCGATCGCTTCGAGATCGGACTGGACCTCGAGCCAGCGCTCCTCTGCCGCCGCGAGCAGGCGCGCGACCTCGGTCGCGCGCCGAGTCGTCGCGTGCACGTCGGCGACGCTGCCGGACGCATAGAACGTCGTGTCCGCAAGCCGCGTCTCGAGAGTGCGCTTTTCGGCCTCGAGGTCGGCGACCTCCCGTTCGAGACGCTCGGCTTCCCTCGCGAGAGGGCGTCGTCGGGCGAGTCGCGCCTGCCGCTCGGCATTCGCGGTTTCGCGTTGTGCGCGACGCGCCTCTCGGTCGGGCAGTGCCGGGCTGCGTGACGCGTCGAGGTCCCCGGGAGACTTGCGCTCGGTCAGCCACGCGAGATAGTCGTCCACGTCGCCATCGAATTCCGACGCCTTTCCGTCGGCTACCAGCATGAATCCGTCACAGACGGTGCGCAGCAGCGCGCGATCGTGCGACACCAGCACCAGGCTGCCTTCGTATTCGGCCAGCGCCCGGGTCAGTGCATGCCGCATCTCGAGATCGAGGTGGTTGGTCGGCTCGTCGAGCAGCAGCAGGTTCGGTCGCCGCCGAACGATCAGTGCCAGCGCGAGGCGGGATTTCTCGCCGCCCGAGAATGCCCCGACCGGCGCGTCCGCCATCGTTCCGCGGAAGTCGAAGCCGCCGAGGTAGCTGCGCAGCTCGAGTTCGCGGGTGCGGGGCTCGGCCAGCTGCAGGTGACGCAGCGGCGAGGAGTCCGGCGTCAGTTGCTCGAGCTGGTGCTGCGCGAAGTAGCCGACCTTGAGGCCG
>Ga0316600_10000888_pt1 | contig 13871 bp, 13 predicted proteins | sample OWC_soil_day5_CT_FD_207652 | JGI IMG/M metagenome (GOLD analysis project Ga0316600, IMG submission 207652) | Wetland soil microbial communities from Old Woman Creek delta, Ohio, United States - OWC_soil_day5_CT | ecosystem: Environmental > Terrestrial > Soil > Wetlands | place: USA: Ohio... | reverse complement strand
CAACCTCCCGGACCTGATGCGGCTCGAAGGGGTCGATCATCCCGGTCGCCGCGGCCATGCGGCGGATCCACTTGTCGGACTTGATGCTCATGGCGGTGTCTCGGGGTCGGCGGAAAAGCGCCGCGAATGTTACACCGAGGACGCCGCCTGCCGCTCGGCAGGTCGGGTTGAATCCCGACGTTCAGCCGGACGCCAAACACGGAGGCCGGGCACTGCCCGGCCTCCGCATAGCCGACGGCGGGCGTCGTCAGTTGTTCTGGATGACGATGTTCGGGAACTTCGCCGCGTAGCTCTTGGCCTGCAGCGACAGCTTCGCCGCGGCCTTGCGGGCGATCTCGCGGTAGATCTGCGCGATCCGGGAGTCGGGCTCGGCCACCACCGTCGGCCTGCCGCTGTCGGTCTCCTCGCGGATGCGGATGTCCAGCGGCAGGGCACCGAGGAACTGGACGCCGTACTGGTCGGCCATGCGCTGGCCGCCGCCCGCGCCGAAGATGTGCTCCTCGTGGCCGCACTTCGAGCAGATGTGGATGCTCATGTTCTCGACGATGCCGAGCACCGGCACCTCGACCTTCTCGAACATCTTGAAGCCCTTGCGGGCGTCGAGCAGCGCGATGTCCTGCGGCGTCGTGACGATGATCGCGCCGGACACCGGCACCTTCTGGGCCAGGGTGAGCTGGGTGTCGCCGGTGCCGGGCGGCAGGTCGATCACCAGGTAGTCGAGGTCCGACCAGTTGGTATCGTTGAGGAGCTGCTCGAGCGCCTGAGTGACCATCGGCCCACGCCAGATCATCGGCGTCTCCTCGTCGATCAGGAAGCCGATCGACATCGCCTGCAGGTGCCAGGCTTGCATGGGCTCCAGAGTCCGGCCGTCGTTCGACTCCGGCTTGCCGGTCACCCCGAGCATCCGCGGCTGCGACGGCCCGTAGATGTCCGCGTCGAGGAGGCCGACACGCGCGCCCTCGGCCGACAGGGCCAGCGCCAGGTTGACCGCGGTCGTCGACTTGCCGACGCCGCCCTTGCCCGAGGCGACCGCAATGATGTTCTTGACGTTGTCGATGGGCTTCAGGGACTTCTGGACCGAGTGGGCGACCACTTTCCAGGATACGTCCACGTCGCACGACGTCACGCCCGCGACCGCCTGCACGCGCTCGCGCACTGCCGCGGCGATCTCGGCCTTGGCCCCGTCGCAGGGGAAGCCGAGCTCCAGCTTGACCCTGACCTTTCCCCCGTCGACATCGACGGCCTTGACGGCCTTTGCCGCCACCAGGTCCTTTTCGAGGTAGGGGTCGACGTAGCCCTTGATGGCCTGCTCGACCTGTTCTTTGGTGACGTCTGCCATGTCTGGAGTCTCCTGCGGGGGCGGCCCCGGCGGCGCGCCTCGGCATGCGGGTTGAGGGAAGGCCGGCGATTCTACACGCGGGCCCGGTCAATTTCCAAGAGAAACAGTTGGTCTTTGCGGGGCGGTTTTCAAGGCCCCGGGGCCCCGCCCCCTCTCAAGGAACCCCTTGGAAGGTCGTTAGCGTGTCGGGTAACCCGCACCGTTGGCCCGCGACGAGACCGGCGCTCCACGACCGGCGGCATGGTACCCGCGGAGCGCACGACCACCGATGGCCGAGGATTCCAGCCACAGCACCGCGCCGAACGCGACCGCGAACGACCTCGACGGCCTTCTCATCCAGCGGGGCCCGCGGCGTTCGCTCCTCAGCTACATCTTTTTCCAGGCCTCGCCGGAGATCACCCACGAGCTGGCGCAGGCCTTTGCGCGCGTCGTCATCACCGGACTGGTGAGCCTGCTGTTCCTCGGACGGGGGTTGCTGGGTGACGGCTACGCCTATTTCTGGATCGTGGTTGTCTACCTGGCGCTGAGCGTCGGCCACCTGGCCATCATCCGGCATTGGACCGACCAGTTCCTCTGGCGGCGCTACCTCAGCATTACGGCCGACCTCGCCATCACGGGCTACATGACGCACGAGCTGGGTATCGCAGGCCTCGGCTTCTATCCCCTCTTCCTCTGGATCGTGGTGGGCAACGGCCTCCGCTTCGGGGTCCACCACCTGCGGGTTGCCACCGTCGTCGGCCTGTTGTCGCTCTTCGTCTCGACCTACCTGAACGGCATCGCCGCGAGTCACCCCGGCCTCGTGATCGGGCTGCTCGTCGGCCTGCTGCTGATGCCCAAGTTCTTCCTGGTCATGATCATGCGCCTTACAGAAGCCAACCTCGCCCTCAAGGAGGAGAAGGAGAAGGCGGAATTCGTGGCCAGGCACGACACGCTCACCGGCCTGCCGAACCGCGCGATGCTCGAGGAGCACATGCAGGTCGCCATCGCCAGGGCCAGGCGCGACAACACCGTGGTGGCGGTGGTGTTCATCGACCTCGACTCGTTCAAGTCGATCAACGACAACTTCGGGCACCACGTCGGCGACCGGCTGCTGGTCGAGGTCGCCAACTGCCTGAAGATCCACGTCCGCGAGGGCGACACCGTCTCACGGCTGGGCGGCGACGAGTTCGTGGTCCTGATCGAGGCTCTCGACGACGCCAACGAGGTCGCATCGGTCATCGAGCGGGTGTTCGCCTGCGTCGGGCGCTACTACCGCATCGGCGACTACCAGACCTATGTCACCTGGAGCGCGGGAGTGGCGATCTACCCCCAGGACGGCGCCGACGCCCAGACCCTGATCAAGCACGCCGACACAGCCATGTACCGCGCGAAGAGTGCGGGGACGAACCAGGTCAGGCTCTATGACGCCGACATGTCGCACGACATCGCCTCGCAGCTGGCGCGGCGCGACGAGCTGCGCAGGGCGATCGAGCAGGATCAGTTCGTGGTCTTCTACCAGCCGATCGTCGACGTCGCGAGCCGGAAGATCGTCGGCGTGGAGGCGCTCGCCCGTTGGCAGCACCCCACACGAGGGCTGGTCCCGCCCGCGGCATTCATCGAGCTGGCGGAACACACCGGACTGATCGCCGCCCTCGGCGCCCGGATTCTCGCGCTCGCCTGCGCGGACGTCGGTGAATGGTGGCGGGAAGGGCTCGGCGAGCTCAGCCTGCACGTGAACGTGTCCGCCCGGCAGCTCGGGCAGCCCGACCTCGCGGAGACCATCCTCGACCTGCTCGAGAGCCACAGCCTCCCGCCACAGGCCCTGGCCGTCGAGGTGACCGAGAGCGCCCTCATCGAGGACGCTGACGCGGCCGAGGCCCTGTTCGCGAAGCTCAAGCGGGCCGGGGTGAGCATATCGCTCGACGACTTCGGCACCGGCTACTCCTCCCTTGCGTACGTCAAGCGCTTCAATGTCGATCACATCAAGGTCGACCGTTCGTTCGTCGATGGCCTGCCCGGGAATGTCAGCGACTGCGCGCTGGTCGAGGCCATACTCGCGATCGGCGATCGCCTCGGCGCCCTCGTCATCGCCGAAGGTGTCGAGACCGGGCCCCAGCTTGAATGGCTGGCAGCCCGCGGCTGCCTGCTGATGCAGGGCTACTACTTCGGCACCCCGACGAGCACCAAGACCATGGCGGCGCGCCTGCGCGAGCCCCCACCCCAGACCACCACGCTGCGCCTCTACGCCGGCGCGTGACGCCGGCGCTGTGAAATAATCGGGTTTCCCGCGCCCGCCTGCCGACGGGCGTCGCCAACCTGGAAGTCCCGATGAGCAGCCAGCCGCGCAAGATCCTCGTCACCAGCGCCCTCCCCTATGCCAACGGCCCGATCCACATCGGCCACCTGGTCGAGTACATCCAGACCGACATCTGGTCACGGTTCCAGAAGATGCGGGGGAACGAGTGCTACTACGTCTGCGCCGACGACGCGCACGGCACGCCGATCATGCTGCGGGCCCGCCAGGAAGGGATCACGCCCGAGGCCCTGATCGCGCGCGTCGCGGTGGAGCACAAGGCCGACTTCGCGGCCTTCCGCATCGGCTTCGACAACTACCACTCGACGCATTCCGAGGAGAACCGCCACTACGCGACCCTCATCTACACCCGCAACCGCGACGCGGGCCACGTCGCGAGGCGCACGATCACCCAGGCCTATGACCCCGTCGAGCACATGTTCCTGCCTGACCGCTTCATCAAGGGCGAGTGCCCGAAATGCGGCGCGAAGGACCAGTACGGCGACAACTGCGAGGCCTGCGGCGCCAGCTACTCGCCGAGCGAGCTGAGGAACCCCTATTCGGTGGTGTCCGGCGCCAAGCCCGTCGACAAGGAGTCCGATCACTATTTCTTCAAGCTCGGTGACTTCGAGGCGATGCTGAAGGCCTGGACCCGCGGCGGGCACGTGCAGAAGGAGGTCGCGAACAAGCTGGACGAATGGTTCGAGACCGGCCTGCAGGAGTGGGACATCTCGCGCGACGCGCCCTATTTCGGCTTCGAGATGCCGGACCACCCGGGCAAGTACTTCTACGTCTGGCTCGATGCACCGATCGGCTACATGGCGAGCTTCCGCAACCTCTGCGACCGCACGCCGGGCCTGGACTTCGACACCTTCTGGGGCAAGGACTCGACTGCCGAGCTCTACAACTTCATCGGCAAGGACATCGTCTACTTCCACACCCTGTTCTGGCCGGCGATGCTTCACGGCGCCGACTTCCGGACACCGAGCGCGGTTTACGTACACGGCTTCCTCACCGTCGACGGCGCGAAGATGTCGAAGTCGCGTGGCACCTTCATCAAGGCGCGGACCTACCTCGACCACCTCGATCCCGAGTACCTTCGCTACTACTTCGCAGCCAAGCTCGGCGCGGGCGTCGACGACATCGACCTCAACCTCGAGGACTTCACCGCCCGGGTCAACGCCGACCTAGTCGGGAAGGTCGTCAACATCGCGAGCCGCTGCGCCGGGTTCGTCACGAAGCGCTTCGGAGGCCGGCTGTCGCCGCACGTCGCCGAGCCCGACCTGCTGGCCGAGTTCATCGCCGGCGGGCCGTCGATCGCCGCGGCCTACGAGGCGCGCGAATACTCGCGGGCCGTGCGGGAGATCATGGCGCTCGCGGACGTCGCGAACCGCTACATCGACGAGCGCAAGCCCTGGGTGATCGCGAAGGAGCCGGGGCGCGACAAAGAGCTGCAGGACGTCTGCTCGATGGGCCTCAACCTGTTCCGCCTGCTCATCGGCTACCTGCGGCCGATCCTGCCGGGCACTGCCGAGAAGGCAGAGGCCTTCCTCCAGATCGCCCCCCTGGAGTGGGAGACGCTTGCCCTGCCGCTGCTGGGCCACACCATCGGCACGTTCGAGCCGCTGATGACGCGGGTCGACCCCAAGCGGGTCGAGGCGATGCTGGAAGCGTCCAGGGAAGATCTCGCCAGGCGCGATGCCGGCGAGCCGGCCCGGACTCCCGGGCCGCTGGACAGCGACCCGATCGCGCCCGCCGTGCCCTACGACGACTTCGCCAAGGTCGACCTGCGAGTGGCCCGGATCGTCGCCGCGCATCCCGTGGAGGGCGCCGACAAGCTGCTGCAGCTCACGCTCGACCTGGGCGGTGAGACCCGCAACGTGTTCGCCGGCATAAAGTCGGCCTACGCCCCGGGCGACCTCGAGGGCCGTCTCACGGTGATGGTCGCCAATCTGGCGCCCCGGAAGATGCGGTTCGGGACCTCCGAGGGCATGGTCCTGGCGGCGGGACCGGGCGGGAAGGAGATCTTCCTGCTCAGCCCGGACAGCGGCGCCCAACCGGGGATGCGGGTGAAGTAGCTTTCCGCGCGCCCTTGCGCCGGGTGCGGCGGTCGTCGGCCCGGGCACCGGTCTGCGGCGAGCAGCGCCCAGGGGTGAAGCGCGACCGAAGGTCCGGCGGACCTTCGCAGCGCGCTGAACGCCCATGCCAGGGATGGCATGGGCTGGACCCAGCCGCGGAGCAGGAATGCGTAGCGGGTGGGTGCGCGGTAGCGAGTGGAGCCTGGACGAGCCATCGAGCGGCGAGCCGCAGCCGGTGCAAGGGCCCCGGACAGCGCCCGCCCGCCGGCCAGCGGGCGTGACGCGTTCGGACACGCCGTGAATACGTCCCTGTAGGCTCGGAGGCGGCATCCATGCCGCCTACGGTCCTCGCGTGTCACGCCCACCGGCCGACCAAAGCCGCTGCCAGTCGGAGAAAGGTTGCGCTATCTCAATGCCGGCCGCCTTCGCGGCGTGTATTTGGAATTCGCCTCGAAACAACGGGTTGTGAATCCGCAACGGCTTGCCTTAGTGTTCGGCGACTGAGCCCCGCCCCACCCCCATGACCGATTACGCCCTGATCCTGGTCGGCACCATCCTGGTCAACAACTTCGTGCTCGCGAAGTTCCTGGGCCTGTGCCCGTTCATGGGCGTGTCGCGCAAGGTCGAAACCGCGCTCGGCCTCGGCCTGGCCACGACCTTCGTCCTGACCCTGTCCGGCGCCACCGCCTACCTCGTCGACCACTGGCTGCTGATACCGCTCGAGATCGAGTTCCTGCGCACCATCGCCTTCATCCTGGTGATCGCGGTGGTGGTGCAGTTCACCGAGATGGTGATGCACAAGACCAGCCCGATGCTCTACCAGGTGCTCGGCATCTACCTGCCGCTCATCACCACCAACTGCATCGTCCTCGGCGTCGCGCTGCTCAACGCCAAGGAGGACAAGGGCTTCGTCGGCGCGACCCTGTACGCCTTCGGCGCGGCGCTCGGCTTCTCCCTCGTGCTTACGCTGTTCGCCGGCCTGCGCGAGCGGGTGGCCGTGGCCGACGTTCCGCAACCCTTCCAGGGCAATGCGATCGCGCTCGTCACTGCCGGCCTGATGTCGCTCGCCTTCATGGGCTTCGCGGGGCTCGTGCAGAGCTGACGCATGCTCGTTGCCATTGCCATCTTCACGCTGCTGGCCGCGATCTTCGGCCTGATCCTCGGCTACTCGGCGCGGCGCTTCCACGTCGAGGGTGACCCGATCGCCGAGCAGATCGACCACCTCCTGCCGCAGAGCCAGTGCGGCCAGTGCGGCTTTCCCGGCTGTCGGCCCTACGCGGAGGCCATCGCCGCCGGCGCGGTCGAGATCAACAAGTGCGCGCCGGGCGGCGAGACGGTCATGGTCGCGCTCGCGGACCTCCTCGGCCGCGACCCCGTGCCGCTCGACGCCGCCATCGCCGGGGAGCAGCCCAAGCTCGTCGCCGTGATCGACGAGGCGCGCTGCATCGGCTGCACGCTCTGCCTCCAGGCCTGCCCGGTCGACGCGATCCTGGGCGCGGCCAAGCACATGCACACGGTGATCGCCAGCGAGTGCACAGGCTGCGAGCTCTGCCTGCCGCCCTGCCCGGTCGAGTGCATCGCCATGCTGCCGCTCCCGCGGACCCAGCGCAGCTGGAAATGGCCCTACCCCGACGCGGCGCGGCCGGCCATCGCCGCGCAGCAGGAGGCCGCCTGAATGGACCAGGCGGTTCGCCAGACCGTGCCTCAGCCCACCCGGCGCCGCGTGTGGGCCTTCGACGGCGGCCTTCACCTTCCAGACCACAAGCTGGAATCGACCGGGCGGCCCGTCCGCCCTGCCGCCCTGCCGGCGCGGCTCTGGCTGCCCCTGCAGCAACACATCGGCGAGCCGGCGCAGCCGGTGGTTTCGGTCGGTGACCTGGTCCTCAAGGGCCAGCTGGTTGCCCGCCCCAAGGGCGCCGTCAGCGCCGGCATCCATGCGCCGACCTCGGGGACGATCGTCGCGATCGGGCCGCACGCCATTCCGCACCCGTCGGGGCTGAGCGCGACCTGCATCGAGCTCGCGAGCGACGGGCGCGACGCCTGGGCCGAGCTGCCGGCGCCCTGGCCGGACTTCGCGGCCCGCGACCCCGCCGAGCTGCGCGAGCGCGTGCGCTGGGCCGGCATCGTCGGCCTCGGTGGCGCCGCCTTCCCGTCGAGCCTCAAGCTGAGCCCGAGGGCGGACCAGCCGATCCACACGCTGGTGCTGAACGGCGCCGAGTGCGAGCCCTACATCACCTGCGACGACATGCTGATGCGCGGGCACCCGGACCGAGTGGTCGAGGGCGCGCGGGTGCTACGCCACGTCGTCGGCGCCGGCATCGTGCTGATCGGCATCGAGGACAACAAGCCCGAGGCGATCGCCGCCATGCGACACGCCGTCGCCACGGCGGGCGACGCGCGGATCGAGGTCGTCGTCATCCCGACCAAGTACCCGAGCGGCGGCGAGAAGCAGCTGATCCGCGTGCTCACGGGCGCGGAGGTGCCGAGCCACGGGATCCCGGCGCAGATCGGCGTCGTCTGCCAGAACGTCGCGACGGCCGCTGCCGTCGCCGACGCGGTGGTGCGCGGCCTGCCGCTGATCTCGCGCATCGTGACCCTCACCGGCGAGGGCGTCGCCGAGCCCTGCAATCTCGAGGTCCTGATCGGCACGCCCGCCCGGGAGCTCGTCGCCCAGGCCGGCGGCTACACGCCGCGGGTCGCCAAGCTGATCCTCGGCGGCCCGATGATGGGGTTCGCGCTGCCCCACGACGACGTGCCCATCACCAAGGCGGCGAATTGCCTGCTGGCGCCGAGCCGCGCCGAGTCTCCCCCGCCGCCGGCGCCGCTGCCCTGCATCCGCTGCGGACGCTGCGCGGAGGCCTGTCCGGTCGGGCTGCTGCCGCAGCAGATGTACTGGTGGGCGCGGGCGAAGGACCTGGACAAGACCCAGGACTACAACCTCTTCGACTGCATCGAGTGCGGCTGCTGCGCGCACGTCTGCCCGTCGCACATCCCCCTGGTCCAGTACTACCGCTATGCCAAGACGGAGGCCTGGGCCAAGGAGCAGGAGAGGCGCAAGGCAGAGCAGGCCCGTCACCGCCACGAGACCCGCGTGGCCCGCCTGGAGCGCCTGGAGGCGGAGCGCAAGTCCAAGCTCCGCAAGAAGAAGGAAGAGCTGGAGACACCGACCGCCGACGCTCCTGCCGGGGACCCGAAGAAGGCCGCGATCCAGGCCGCCCTCGAGCGCGCCGCGGCGAAGAAGGCGGCGCTCGCTGCCCAGGGCGTTGCCCCGAAGAACACGGAGGAGCTTACGCCCGCCCAACAGCGTCAGGTCGACGCCGCCGACGCGCGACGGCAGGCCGCCGACGCGCCTGTCGATGCGGAGAGCCGGGACTAGGCCATGCGGTTCCCTACCCTCAGCTCGCCGCACCTGACCGGACCCAACAGCACCACGCGGGTCATGGCCGAGGTGCTGCTGGCGCTGGTCCCCGGCATCGTCGCCCTGGCGTGGTACTTCGGCTGGGGCGTCGTGATCAACGTCGCGCTGGCCAGCGTGGTCGCGGTCGCGGCCGAGGCCGCGGTGCTGCGTCTGCGCGGCCGCCCCGTGGGACCCGCCCTATCGGACCTCAGCGCGCTGGTCACCGCCTGGCTGTTCGCCGTCTCCATCCCGCCGACCCTGCCCTGGTGGCTGACAGTGGTCGGGATCCTGTTCGCCATCGTGCTCGTCAAGCAGCTGTACGGCGGCATCGGCCACAACCCGTTCAATCCGGCGATGGCCGGCTACTTGCTGCTGCTGGTGTCGTACCCCGTGCAGATGACCGCCTGGCTCCCGCCGACCCTGCTCGCGGACCACGTGCTGTCTTTCCAGGACGCGTTCGCGCTGATCTTCCTCGGCACGCCGCCGGCCGGCCTCGCCTTGGATGCCATCACCCAGGCGACGCCGCTCGACGTGATGCGCCAGAAGCTGGATCTCAACCAGATGATCAGCGAGATTCGGCAGAGCCCATTGTGGGGCGACTTCGGCGGCCGCGGCTGGGAATGGGTCGGCAACTGGTTCCTGCTCGGCGGCCTGTACCTGCTGGCCCGCCGCGTGATCACCTGGCACATCCCCGCGTCCATGCTCGGGGCGATGCTCGTGGCCGCCGGCGTCTTCTGGCTCGCGGACCCGGAAACCCACCCCTTCCCCGCGTTCCACCTGTTCAGCGGCGGCGCGATCCTCGGCGCCTTCTTCATCGCGACCGACCCGGTGACCGCCTGTACCACCAGAAAGGGCCAGTTGATCTACGGTGCGCTGATCGGTCTACTCGTGTTCGCGATCCGCAGCTGGGGCGGCTACCCGGATGCGGTGGCGTTCTGCGTGCTGCTGCTCAACATCGCCGCCCCCACGATCGACCACTACACCCAGCCCCGCGTGTTCGGCCACGCCAAAGGCAAGACGCATGACCGCTAGATACCCGATCGCCATCGCCGGCGTGCTGCTCAGCCTGTTCTCGGTGGCGGGCGCCGGGCTGGTCGCGGTCACGCACGTCGCCACCGCAGAGCGCATCGCGCAGAACGAGCGCCAGGCCCTGCTCGACCGGCTGGCGGTGCTCGTACCGGCGGAGCGGGTGACCAACGACATGGCGGGCGACACGATCGTCGTGAGCGACCGCGAGCGCCTCGGCGCCGACCGCACGACGGTGTATCGCGCTCGCGCGGGCGACGCGCCCGTCGCCCTGATCCTGACCGCGGTCGTGCCCGACGGTTACGCGGGGCCGATCAACCTGCTCGTCGCGGTCCTCGCCGACGGCACGCTGGGCGGCGTCCGGGTGGTGTCGCACAAGGAGACGCCGGGCCTGGGCGACAAGATCGAAGAGCAGCGCACCGACTGGATCCATGGCTTCGCCGGGAAGTCGCTGTCGAACCCGGACCCGGCACACTGGAAGGTCAAGCGCGACGGCGGCGACTTCGACCAGTTCACGGGGGCGACCGTCACGCCGCGCGCGATCGTCAAGGCGGTCAAGAACACACTGCTGTACGTCAAGGAAAAGGGCAACGCGCTCTACGCGCCCGTGGAGTCCACGCAGGCACGCTCGCTGGTCGGGGGGACAGGCTGATGGCCGACATCTCCTACGCCAAAATCGTCCGCGACGGCCTCTGGAACAACAACCAGGCCCTGGTGGCGCTGCTCGGGCTCTGCCCGCTGCTCGCGACCACCACGTCCGCGACCAACGGCCTGGGCATGGGAATCGCGACGACCGCGGTGCTGCTCCTGTCCAACGTCACCGTATCACTCATCCGTCGCCTGGTGCGGCCGGAGGTGCGGATCCCCGTCTTCGTGGTGGTGATCGCCTCCTTCGTCACCATCGTCGAGCTGCTGATGAAGGCCTACTTCCCCGAGCTCTACAAGGTGCTCGGCATCTTCGTCGCACTGATCGTGGTGAACTGCACGATCCTCGGGCGCGCGGAGGCGTTCGCGTCCAAGAACCCGCTGGGGGCGTCGGCAATGGACGGCCTGAGCATCGGCATCGGCTCGACGGCGGCGCTGGTCACCCTTGGCGGGCTGCGCGAGCTGGTGGGTCAGGGCACCCTGTTCGCGCAGGCGCACCTCATGCTCGGCGACTGGGCCCGCGTGCTCGAGTTGGAGGTGGGCGAAGGCTTCCACGGCGCCCTCGCCGCGATACTGCCGCCCGGCGCCTTCATCGGCCTGGGCTTCCTCATCGCGCTCAAGAACGTCATCGACAAGCGGGCAGCCCGCCGGACCGAGGCGGTGCCCGTCGCCCCACCGCAACCCGCCAAGGCGGGATGAACAAGGCGAAGCGCCGGGCGATCTTCGAGCGGCTGCGCGCGGCGAACCCTGCGCCAACCACCGAGCTCGCCTACCGCTCGCCCTTCGAGCTGCTCGTCGCAGTGATCCTCTCGGCCCAGGCGACCGACCGCAGCGTCAACCTCGCCACGGCGAAGCTGTTCGCCGCCGCGGCCACGCCCGAAGCGATGCTCGCGCTCGGCGAGGAAGCACTGAAGGCGCACATCCGCACCATCGGCCTCTTCAACAGCAAGGCTAGGAACATCCTCGCCACCTGCCGGCTGCTGCTCGAGCACCACGGCGGCGAGGTTCCGCGGGACCGCAAAGCGCTGGAGTTGCTCCCCGGGGTCGGCCGCAAGACCGCCAACGTCGTCCTCAACACGGCGTTCGACGAGCCTGCCATGGCCGTCGACACGCACATCTTCCGCGTCGCGAATCGCACGGGGCTCGCGAAAGGCCGGACGCCGCTCGCCGTCGAGAAGGGGCTGCTCAGAAACGTCCCGCCGGAGTTCCTGAAGGACGCCCACCACTGGCTGATCCTGCACGGGCGCTACGTCTGTCAGGCCCGGCGGCCGCGCTGTGGCGACTGCGTGATCGCGGATCTGTGCGACTCCCGGCCGAAGGAGGCAGGCTGAGCCGTGTACGGGACCGATCGTGACGCGATGCGCCGGGTGTTCGTGGACGCCTGGCGCAAGGCGAGCGACAACGAGCCGCTGCAGCCGCTCGAGCGACTCGTCGCCGAGGTCGTGGCCGAGCACCCCGAGTACCACCCGTTCCTCGCGGAGACGGACGGCGGCATCGGCCGCGATTTTCCGCCGGAGCTGGGCGAGACGAATCCTTTCCTGCACATGGGCCTGCACGTCGGCATCCGCGAGCAGCTGTCGGTCGACCGGCCGCCCGGGATGGTGGCCCTGTACCGCCGCATCCGGCTGCGTGCCGGCGACGCCCACGCCGCCGAGCACCGGATAATGGAATGCCTCGCGCAGAGCCTCTGGGAGGCGCAGCGTGCGGGGAGCATGCCCGACGAGGCCCGCTACCTCGACTGCCTGCGGGCGCTCGCCGGGCCCTGACCTCGGTACTCCGGCGCGCGCGGGCGCAACCTCGCCCGCGGTCGCCCCCGGCGCCGGTTCACCCCAGCAGGCTGCGGAGCATCCACGCGTTCTTCTCGTGGATCTGCATTCGCTGCGTGAGCAGGTCCGCCGTCGGCTCGTCGTGCGCCGCCTCGGCCGCCGGGAAGACCGCCCGGGCGGTGCGCACCACCGCCTCCTGCCCCTTCACCAGCTGGCGGATCATCTCCTCCGCGTCTGGCGAGCCGGTCTCCTCCTCGATCGAGGTCAGGGCCGCGTAGGCCTTGTAGGATCCGGGCGCCCGATGACCGAGGGCGCGGATGCGCTCGGCGATCAGATCCACGGCCAGCGCGAGCTCCGTGTACTGCTGCTCGAACATCAGGTGCAGCGTGTTGAACATCGGTCCGGTGACGTTCCAGTGGTAGTTGTGGGTCTTGAGATAGAGCGTGTAGCTGTCGGCGAGGAGCCGGGACAGGCCCGCCGCGATGGCCGTCCGGTCCTGCTCGGCTATACCGATGTCGATCTGCATGGTGTCCTCCTGCTAACGGTGTTCAGGGATGGAAAATGGGGTTGCCGGTGCCGAATTCACGCGCGATCCCCGCGTCGCGCCGCCGCAAGCGCTCCCAAACCTTCTCGTGGAAGAAGTAGGCGACCGTGTTGATTGCCGGCTCCACGAGGGCGATCGCCCCGCCGACCATGACGCTTCCCGTCATGAGATAGGCGACGCTGAACGCGACAGTCATGTGAAGCACCCCGAACGAGAATGTCTTGGTCATGGCCCACCTCCTTCTGCTTTACCTCGACACCAGTCTGGGGGCCCGCCATCCATCTTTGAAATTGATTGTCATACTTATCATGATAGCTATTGGCAATGAGCAGCCGGGGCCCCGACGCCTTGCACGCCGCCATGGCCTGACCCCGCCTTGGTACACTGCGCGCCCTTCGCCCGAGCCGCAGCCCCGCCCATGACCGACCAGGAACACGACCCGGACTGGCACGCCCCCCTCAACCTGGCTTTCACCCCGAACACCATCACCCACGCCCTGTTCTACTCCGCCACCGCCGTGCATACCGGCTGGACGAGCTGCGTCAACAAGGAACTGGTGCTTGCCGACCTCTATGCGGTCGACGACGCCACGGGCAACTACTGCCGTCTCGCCGAGCAGGAGTTCACCGAGGAAGGCGAGGAGGACGTCGTCTGGCACGACTGGACGATCGAGCTGCACATCGCCGGCATCTATGTCGCCGGCCACTGGCAGATCCAGTCCACCGCGTCGCTGATCGACTGGGAGTGGTGCGCGAAGGAAGCCGAGGCGGCCTTCGAGCGGGGCTGCGTGCTGATGGGCAAGCG
>Ga0316600_10000887_pt1 | contig 13871 bp, 14 predicted proteins | sample OWC_soil_day5_CT_FD_207652 | JGI IMG/M metagenome (GOLD analysis project Ga0316600, IMG submission 207652) | Wetland soil microbial communities from Old Woman Creek delta, Ohio, United States - OWC_soil_day5_CT | ecosystem: Environmental > Terrestrial > Soil > Wetlands | place: USA: Ohio... | reverse complement strand
CCTGAAGCCGATGAGCCTCGGCCTCGACCTGCGCGGCGGCATCTACCTCGTGTATGAGGTCGACGTCCAGGGCGCGGTGGCGCAACTGACCCAGGTGCTGGAGCGCGACCTGCGCAAGGTCCTGCGCGAGGCGCGCATCCCCTACGACGAGGTGGCGGCGGCCGGCCCGCAGCTGACCGTCACGCTGAAGGACCCGGCCCAGGCGGCAGACGCCAGGGCCGCCATCTCCGCGTTCGATCCGGGGCTGCAGGTGGTGGACGGCGCCGTGCCGGGCCAGGTGCTCGCTCGCCTGACGGAGGACCAGGTCCGCCAGCGGCAGGACTTCGCCATCCAGCAGAACATCACGGCGCTGAAGAACCGGGTGGACGCGCTCGGCGTCGCCGAGCCGGTGATCCAGCGCCAGGGCCTCAACCGCATCGCCGTGCAGCTCCCCGGCATCCAGGACGCGGCCGAGGTGGTGCGCGTGCTCGGCAAGGTGGCCACCCTCGAGTTCAGGCTGGTGGACCCGGTCAACAGCCCGCTCGAGGCCAAGCGCTCGGGCCGCGCGCCGCTCGGCACGCGCCTCTACGAGGACCGCCAGGGCAACCCGGTGCTGCTCAAGCGGGACGTTATCGCCACCGGCGAGCAGCTCATCGACGCCTCGTCCACGCTGTCGCAGGGTGAACCGGCGGTCGACGTGGTCCTCGACGGTCGCGGCGGCGAGGAGATGCTGCGCACCACGCGCGAGAACCTCGGCAAGCCGATGGCGGTCGTGTTCATCGAGAAGGAACGCGAGCTGGTCGAGCGCGACGGCAAGAAGGTCGTCGTGGACCGTTCCAGCGAGGAAGTCATCAGCGTCGCGACGATCCGCGGGATCTTCTCCAACCGCTTCCAGATCACCGGCCTGACCGCGGGCGAGGGCCAGGAGCTGGCCAAGCTGCTGCGCGCCGGCGCGCTGGCGGCACCGCTGTACATCGTCGAGCAGCGCCTGATCGGCCCGAGCCTAGGCAAGGACAACATCGAGCGAGGCTTCCTCGCGCTCGCGATCGGCATGGTCGGCACGCTGGTGTTCATGGTCGTCTATTACCGCATGTTCGGGCTCATCGCCGTCGGCGCGCTGGTGATGAACGTCGTGATGATCACCGCCACCCTCTCGCTGTTCGGGGCGGCGCTGACGCTGCCCGGCATCGCCGGCATCGTCCTGACCGTCGGCATGGCCGCCGACGCCAACGTGCTGATCTACGAGAGGATCCGGGAAGAACTGCGCAACGGGACCACCCCGTGGGCCGCCATCCACGGGGGATTCGACCACGCGCTCTCGGCAATCGTGGACGGCAACATCACGACGCTCATCGCAGCGGTGATGCTGTTCGCCTTCGGGACGGGCCCGATCCGCGGGTTCGCGCTGGTCCTGTTCATCGGCATCCTGACGACGCTGTTCGCGGCCCTGATGGGCACCCGCGCGCTGATCCAGCTGGTCTACGGTCGCCGCGGTCGCCTCGAGCGGCTGTCCGTCTGAGGGGATAGAGATGGAGTTTTTCAAGAAGGTCCCGCAGATCCGCTTCATGGAGCGGCGCCGGTACTGGTACATCACCTCCGCCGTCATGATCGTCGCCTCGCTCGCGCTCGTGGCCGTGCGTGGCCTCAATTTCGGCATCGACTTCACCGGCGGCGTGGTGATCGAGGCAGCGTTCCCTGCAGCCGCCGACCTCGAGGCCTCACGGGCGGCCCTGGCCGAAGCCGGTGTGGAGGGAGCGCAGGTGCAGACCTTTGGCACGGTGAATGACGTGCTGGTGCGCCTGCCGCCGACCGAAGCCGGGAATACGCGGCAGCAGGGCGAAGCCGCCGTCGCCGCCCTGAAGAGCGTCGACGCAGCGGTCGTGATCAAGCGCACGGAGGCCATTGGCCCCCAGGTCGGCCGCGAACTGGCCGAGAAAGGCGCCACGGCGCTGATCATGACGCTGTTGTTCATCGGCCTGTACGTGATCATGCGCTTCCAGTGGAAGTTCGCGGTCGGGGCGATCCTGGCGGCGCTGCACGACCCGCTGGTCATCGTCGGGTTCTTCGCGCTGACGCAGATGACCTTCGACCTGGCCGTGCTGTCGTCGATACTCGCCGTCATCGGCTATTCACTCAACGACACCGTCGTGGTCTTCGACCGCGTGCGCGAGCGTATGCCCATGCTGCGCAAGTCGACGCCGGTCCAGGCGATGGACGTGGCGATCAACGAGACCCTGTCGCGCACGCTGATGACGTCGGTGTCGACCCTCATCGTGGTGACGGCGCTGTTTCTGCTGGCCGGCGAGACGCTGCGCGGCTTCTCGGTCGCGCTGATCATCGGGGTGTTCGTCGGCACCTACTCGTCGATCTACGTCGCGGGCGCGGTGACGCTCGACCTCGGCCTGTCCAATCGCGACCTCATGCCGCCGGAGAAGAAGGAAGAGGCCGACGCGCTGCCGTGAGCCAACCGCATGCTTGAACTGCTTGTCGACCCGAATGCCTGGCTGTCCTTCGTCACCCTGACGGTCCTGGAGATCGTCCTCGGCATCGACAACATCATCTTCCTGTCGATCCTGGCATCGCGACTGCCCCGGGAAGAGCAGGCGCGGGCCCGCGTGCTCGGGCTGGGCTTCGCGATGCTCACGCGCATCGCGCTGCTGTTCTCGATCACCTGGCTCATCGGCCTGACGGCGCCGCTGTTCTCGATCCCGGTGATGGGCCAGGAGATCTCCGGTCGCGACCTGATCCTGTTCGCCGGCGGCCTGTTCCTGCTGGCCAAGAGCGTCAGCGAGATCCACGGTTCGCTCGAGGGGATCGAGCAGCCACGCCAGGTCAACGCCAGGGCGAATTTCCTGCTGGTGATCCTCCAGATCGGCATCCTGGACATCGTCTTCTCGCTCGACTCGGTGTTCACCGCCGTGGGCCTGGCCCAGCACGTCGAGATCATGGTCGCGGCGATCGTCATCGCGGTGGTCGTGATGATGTTCCTGGCGGCGCCGATCAACGACTTCATCGACCGCCACCCGACGATCAAGGTGCTGGCGCTGTCGTTCCTGATCCTGGTGGGCGTCGCGCTGATCGCCGACGCCTTCGACGTCCACATCCCGAAGGGCTACCTGTACTTCGCGATGGCGTTCTCGGTGGGCGTCGAGATGATCAACATCCGCATGCGGCGCAAGGTGGCGCCGGTCGAGCTTCGCGGCCCGCACCTGCCGGAGGATGGCACGGGTTCCTGAGCCGCCCGGGGCCCCGGGTCCAGCCGGCGGGCAACGTGGTCAACGCTGCCGGTTGAGCGCGCTGTGGCGGTAGCCGTAGGCGAAGTAGATCAGCACGCCGACCGCGATCCACGCGGTCATCCAGTGCCAGTTATCGACGAACACGCGCCAGAACAGCCACAGGCAGGTCACGGCGCCGCCAATCGACACGAACCAGACGAACGGAACGCGGAAAGGCCGCGCCGCCTGCGGGCGCGTGTGCCTCAGGATCAGCACGCCTGCACAGACGGTAGCGAACGCGAGCAGCGTGCCCATCGAGACCAGGTCGCCCAGGACACCGATGGGCAGCAATCCCGCCAGCGTCGCGGCGATCATGCCGACCACCGCGGTGCCGACGTGCGGGGTCCGGTACTCGGGATGCACGCGGGCAAACAGGCGCGGTATCAGGCCGTCGCGCGACATGGTGTAGAAGATGCGCGGCTGCGCCATCAGCATGACCAGGATCACCGACGACAGGCCGGCGATGGCGCCGATCTCGACCAGCGTCTTGAGCCAGAGCAGGCTCGGGTAGGCCTCGAGCGCCGTCGCCACTGGCTTGGCCGTGCCGAGCATCCGGAAGGGCAGCATGCCGGTCAGGACGGCGGCAACGGCCATATAGAGCACGGTGCAGATGGCCAGCGAGCCCAGGATCCCGATGGGCATGTCCCGCTGCGGATTCTTCGCTTCCTGGGCCGCGGTGGAGACCGCATCGAAGCCGATATAGGCGAAAAAAACGATCGAGGCGCCGCGCACCATGCCGTCCCAGCCGAACTTGCCGGGACCCTCGGCCGGCGGGATGAACGGTGCCCAGTTGTCCGGGTCGACGTACTGCAGGCTGAAGGCGAGGAACAGCAGGATCACGACGATCTTGATCGCGACGATGACCGCATTGACACTGGCCGACTGGGTGATCCCCCGGTAGCAGAGGGCCGAGATGGCCGCAACGATGAGGACTGCCGGCAGGTTGAGCATGGCGCCGGTCGGGATCAGCCGGCCATCGACCACGTTGAGTGGCGCCGAGGTCAGGGCCGCGGGAATCGACAGTGGTATGCCCGTCATGCCGGTCAAGGAATCCAGCAGGCCCGTCAGGTAGCCTGACCAGCCGACCGCCACGGTCGCCGCCGCGAACATGTACTCCAAGACCAGGTTCCAGCCGATGAACCAGGCGACGAACTCGCCGAGCGTCGCATACGCGTAGGAATAGGCGCTGCCGGACACCGGCAGCATCGCTGCGAACTCCGCATAGCACAGCCCGGCTAGCGCGCAGGCGAAACCAGCGAGCACGAAGCTCAGCATGATCGCCGGCCCCGCGTGGTCGGCGGCCGCCTTGCCGGTCATGACGAAGATGCCGGCCCCGATCACCGCGCCGATGCCGAGCATCACCAGGTGCCTTGCGGTCAGCACGCGCCGGAAGCTGACCTCACCCTCGAGGCTGCCCTCGACGGGCTCGCCCGCATCCACGTGCGGATGGGCCGATAGCGGCTGCGTGCGGAACAGGTTCATCGACGAAGCGTCTCCCCTCGCGACCGCCGCGACTCTAGCGCAACGGCCTGGGCGAGGCGAGCATGCCTCTCAGCCGGCGAGTTCGGCGGGAACGTGCGGCGCGATCGCCTCGATCAGGGCTGCATAGACCTTCGGCGTGCCGGCGACGATGTGCCCCTCCTGCCGGTACTCGCGGCCGGTCAGCGTGCCGACCATCCCGCCGGCCTCCGTGACGAGCAGCGTGCCGGCCGCGGTGTCCCACGGCGACAGGCCGATCTCCCAGAAGCCGTCGGTGCGACCCGCCGCGACGTAGGCGAGGTCGAGGGCCGCCGAGCCGGGGCGCCGGACGCCTGCGGCCGCGCTCATCACCACCTCGAGCATGCCGAGGTAGGGTTTCAGGTACTTGACGTTGGCCCGGTAGGGAAAGCCCGTGCCGATCAGCGCGCCCTCGAGGCCGCGCCGCTTGGTGACCCGGACCCGCTTGCCCTCGAGCTGGGTGCCCTCGCCCCGCGCAGCGGTGAACAGCTCGCTGCGCATGGGGTCGAACACCACGGCCACCTCCAGCCGGCCCCGGTACTCGCAGGCGATGGACACCGCGAATTGCGGGAAGCCGTGCAGGAAGTTGGTGGTGCCGTCGAGAGGGTCGACGATCCAGGTGCACTCTTCGCCCTCCGTCCGGCCGCTCTCCTCGGCGAGAAAGCCGTGCCGGGGGTATGACTTGCGGATGATGGCGATGATCTCCGCCTCGGCGGCGCGGTCCACCTCCGAGACGAAGTCGTTGCGGCTCTTGGCGGAGACCTCCAGGTTCGGTCCGCGCTCGAGGTTGCGGACGATCAGGTCCCCGGCGCGCCGGGCGGCGCGCACCGCGATGGTGAGCAGTGGATGCATGGCGAATCCCGCTTAAAGAGCATCGCGGGCCGGGCAGGCCGGCCGCGCATGCGCGCTAGAATACCAGCTGGCCGCAGCGCAGTCCCGCCATGAACTTCCCGATACGCATCGTCCTCGTCGACGCCAGCCACCCCGGCAACATCGGCGCCGTGGCGCGCGCGATGAAGAACATGGGGTTGTCCGAGCTGGTCCTCGTGCGACCCAGGCAGTATCCCGACGCCGAGGCGACGGTTCGCGCCTCGTCCGCGGCCGACCTGCTGGCGCGGGCCCGGATCGTGCCGGAGATCGCGGAAGCCGTCGGCGATTGTGGCCTGGTGCTCGGCACCAGCGCGCGGCCGCGCGCCGCCAACTGGGAGGTGCTCGAGCCGCCGGACGCCGCGGCACGAGTGGTGGCCGCGGCGGAGCAGCGTCCTGTCGCGATTCTTTTCGGGGGCGAACGCAACGGCCTGTCGAACGAGGACCTGTCGGCCTGCCATGCCCTGGTCACGGTTCCGGCCAACCCGCAATACGAGTCGCTCAATCTCGCCCAGGCGGTGCAGATCCTCACCTGGGAGATCCGCAAGGCGACGGGGGCGAAGGTCCGGCGCCTGCCTGCGGAGTCCGCGCCGGCCACCGCCGAGCAGATGGCACACCTGCGCGCCCATCTGGCAAAGGTCCTGGCCGGTCTCGGTTTCGACGAGCCGCGCAACCACGCCAACCTCGTCGCTCGCATCGAGCGTCTGCTGGCGCGCGCCGTGCCGGACGAAAAGGAGGTCCAGATCCTGCGCGGCGTCCTGACCGCCGTGGAGCGCTCGGCGGGCCTGGACGGAAACGGCTGATGAGCGGCCCCGTCTACCTCGATTACGCGGCGAGCTGGCCGGTCCACCCCAGGGTGGCCGAGACGATGGCGGACTGCCTCGGCCCCGAGGGTCCGCACGCAAATCCTTCCTCGTCCCATGCGGAAGGCCGGCGGGCCGCGCAGGTGATCGAGCAGGCGCGCGAGTCGGTGGCGGCGCTGATCGGCGCCGCCCCGAAGTCGATCGTCTTCACCTCCGGCGCGACGGAAAGCGACAACCTGGCCATCCTCGGCGCGGCGCGGGCCGGGCGTGACCGCGGTCGGCACCTGGTCACCTCGCGCATCGAGCACCGCGCCGTGGTGGATGCGTTCCGGCAGCTCGAGCACGAGGGATTCGAGGTCACCTGGCTCAGGCCCGGGCCCGACGGACGGGTGGCCCCGCAACAGGTCGAGGACGCGATCCGGCCGGAGACGCTGCTCGTGTCCGTCATGCACGGCAACAACGAGACCGGGACCGTCAACGACGTCGCTGCGATCGGCACCGCCTGCCGGGTGCGCGGGGTGTTGTTCCACGTGGACGCCGCACAGGGAGCCGGCAAGGTGCCTGTCGACGTCGAGGCCTGGAACGCGGACCTGGTCGCTTTCACGGCCCACAAGCTCGGCGGCCCGAAGGGCATCGGCGCGCTGTACGTCCGGGCCCAGCCCCGGCCGGCGCTCCAGCCCCTGCAGTTCGGCGGCGGCCAGGAGCGGGGCCTGCGCGCAGGGACGCTCGCCACCCACCAGGTCGCCGGATTCGGCGTGGCCTGCGAGCTGGCCCGGGCCGACCTCCCGGAGGAGGAGCGTCGGGTCCGGGGCCTGCGCGAGCGCCTCTGGGCGCACCTGCAGACGGTGGGCGGCACCTGGCGCAACGGCTCGGCGGAGGCCTCGCTGCCCGGCATCCTCAACGTCGGATTTGCCGGGATCGAGGGCGAAAGCCTGTTCCTGGCGCTCGATGGCAAGGTGCTGGCGTCGAGCGGTTCGGCCTGCAACTCGGCCTCGGCGCAGCCCTCGCACGTGCTGCGCGCGCTCGGCCTCTCGGACCTGGCCTGCCAGGCCTCGTTGCGCCTCAGCCTCGGCCGCTGGAGCACCGAGGCCGACGTCCAGCGGGCAGCGGACGCCGTGGCTGAGGCTGTCGCCAGGCTTCGGTCCCTGGCGCCGGCTGCAGCCCTCGAGAGGATCCGGTGACCGCCGCGCCCGGCTACTCGGACCGGGTTCGGGAGTTGTTCATGCGCCCGCCGCATGCCGGTTCGCTGCCACCCGGCCCCGGCCGGGTGATCGCGGTGGAGGCCGTCGCCCCGGAACGCGGGGCCTGGCTCGAGGTCACGGCGCGGGTCGAGGGCGACACGGTCGTCGAGGCGCGGTTTCGCGCCTGGGGTTGTCCCCACTTCATCGCCGCCTGCGAACTGGCCGTGGCACGGCTCGAAGGTCGTCCGCCGGGCGAGGCAGTGCAATTTGAGCCCGCGGCGCTGGCGCGCGAACTCGGCGTGCCGGCCGAGAAGTTCGGCCGGCTGCTCGTGGTCGAGGACGCCCTGCGCGCGCTGGCTGCAGCGCCGCCCGAGTCGAAGTAAGATCCGCGGAACTTCCGCAATCCCCGGGGATCAAGACACGACATGGCCATCACCCTGACCCAGTCCGCAGCCGAACGTGTCCGGAACTTCCTCGCCTCGCGCGGGCACGGCGTCGGCCTGCGTCTCGGCGTGCGCAAGACCGGTTGCTCGGGCTACGCCTACGTCGTCAACTACGCCGAGGAGATCACCGACCAGGACCTGGTCTTCGACAGCCAGGGCATCAAGATCGTCGTCGACCAGGGCAGCGTCTCGCTGGTCGACGGCACCGAGATCGATTTCGTCCGCCACGGGCTGTCCGAGGCCTTCCGTTTCCGCAACCCGAACGTCAAGGGAGAGTGCGGCTGCGGGGAGAGCTTCAGCGTCTGATTTTTCCTTCGGGCGCAGGCACTTCCGTGCTTGCGGCCATTTGCCGCCGGGGCACCCGCCCCGCTAGACTATCCTGTTTAGGCAGCCGGTCGGCGGCCCGCGCCGGACGAGTGGGCGTCAGCCGGCTTTCCCTTGTCACACCAGCCCATTTCCGAGGATTCCATGGCCGTAGAGCGGACCCTTTCCATCGTCAAGCCCGACGGAGTCGAGAAGAACCTGATCGGCGAGGTCTACCGGCGCTTCGAGCAGGCCGGCCTGTCGATCGTGGCGGCGCGCATGATGCACCTGACGCGCACCCAGGCCGAGGGCTTCTACGCAGTGCACCGCGAGCGGCCGTTCTTCAGGGACCTGTGCGCGTACATGACGTCCGGGCCCGTCGTGGTCCAGGTCCTCGAGGGCCAGGACGCGGTGGCCCGGCATCGCGAGATCATGGGCGCGACGGACCCGAAGAAGGCCGCGCCGGGTACCATCCGCGCGGACCTCGCGAAGAGCATCGAGGAGAACGTGGTCCACGGCTCCGACAGCGCGGAGAACGCGGCCCGCGAGATCGCGTACTTCTTCAGCGAAACCGAGATCTGCCCGCGGACCCGCTGAGCCGGCAGCCACACATGAGCGAATCCGCCACGCCAAAGGTCAACCTGCTCGGGCTGTCGCGCCCCGAGCTGGAGGCTTTCGTGGCGTCGCTCGGCGCGAAGCCTTTTCGCGCCCGCCAGCTGATGAAGTGGATCTACCGCAAGGGAGAATGCGATTTCGAGCGCATGACGGACCTCGCGCGCGACTTCCGGCAGAAGCTCGCCGCGGTCGCCGAGGTGCGCGCGCCGGCCATCGTCACCGTGCAGGCGTCGTCGGACGGCACGCGCAAGTGGCTGCTCCGCGCGCCCGGCGCGAGCGGGGCCGAGCAGGCGATCGAGACGGTGTTCATCCCGGAGCCCGGCCGCGGCACGCTGTGCATCTCGAGCCAGGTTGGCTGCGCGCTCGACTGCACGTTCTGTTCAACCGCGCGGCAGGGTTTCAACCGCAACCTGTCCGCGGCCGAGATCGTCGGCCAGGTGTGGCTGGCGAACCGCGAGCTCGGGGCGACCGCCGAGGGGCCGAGGCTCATCACCAACGTGGTGCTGATGGGCATGGGCGAGCCGCTGGCCAACTACCGCAGCGTGCTGCCGGCGATGCGGATCCTGATGGACGACCTCGGCTACGACCTGTCGCGCCGCCGCGTCACCCTGTCCACCTCCGGCCTGGTGCCGCAGCTCTACCGCCTGGCCGAGGACTGCAATGTCGCGCTGGCCGTGTCGTTGCACGCGCCGAACGATGCGCTGCGCGACCAGCTGGTGCCGATCAACCGGCTGCACCCCATCCGTGAGCTGCTCGAGGCCTGCTGGCACTACCTGGAGAAGCAGAACGGCCGCAGCGTGACCTTCGAGTACGTGATGCTCGACGGCGTCAACGACCAGCCGGAGCACGCGGACGAACTCGCCCGCCTGCTCAGGGGTCACGACGCCAAGGTGAACCTGATTCCCTTCAACACCTTCCCGGGTACGCGCTACCGGCGGTCCCCGGAGCCGGTCATCGCCGCCTTCAGGGACCGGCTGATGCGCCGGGGAGTCATCGCAACCATCCGCAGGACGCGCGGCGACGACATCGACGCGGCCTGCGGGCAACTCAAGGGCCGCGTGCTCGACCGCATCCAGAAGCGGCTCGGTGACAAGCGCGTCGGCGTCGTGGTGCAGGCATGAACAGGATCCTGGCAGTGCTGCTGCTGTTCGCGTGGGTCGCGCCTCCGGCCCTTGCGGACCAGGCGCCGGCGGCGAGTACTACGGCCGATGCGGCCCGGCTCAACGCGCGGCTCGGCGTCGAGTACATGAAGCAGGGCCAGGTCGCCATCGCGCGGGAGAAGATCGACAAGGCGCTGCAGCAGAACCCGCGCGACCCGGGCGTGCAGATGAGCGCAGGCCTGTTGTACGAGCAGCTGCGCGAGCCCAAGGTGGCGGAACGCCACTATCGCCAGGCGCTCAAGCTCGAGCCCGACAACCCCGAGGCCCAGAACGCGCTCGGGGCCTTTCTCTGCCGGAACGGGGAGGCCGAAGACGGCGAGGCGATGTTCCTGCAGGCGGCGCGGAACCCGCTGTACCGCACGCCCGAGGTCGCCTACACCAATGCCGGCGTCTGCGCGCGGCGCAACGGGCGCCTGGACAAGTCCGAGGAATACCTGAGGCTGGCGATCTCGCAGCGCACGCCGTACACCGAGGCCCTGGTGCAGATGGCCGGCGTGTCCTTCGAGCGGGGAAATCACCTGCAGGCGCGCGCCTTCCTGCAGCGCTACCAGACGGTCGGCCAGGCCACCCCCGAGGTGCTGCTGCTCGGTTACCAGGTCGAGAAGGCGCTCGGCGACCCGGCGGCGGCAGACGACTTCGCCGGCCGACTCAGGCGCCAGTTCCCGGATTCTCCCGAAGCGAAGATCCTGGACGCCCCAGCCGCCGGGAGCACGCCGTGAGCGCCCATGGGCTGGCCCCGGGATCGCCGGGCGCGGCGTTGGCGGCCGCCCGCGAGGCCCGCGGCCTGTCGCACGCGCAGGCGGCCGAACAGATGCGACTGACGGCCGAGGCCGTGGTCGCAATGGAAGAGGGGCGCTTCGAGGCCCTCGGTCCCTCGGTCTTCGCCAGGGGCCACTTGCGCAAGTACGCGAACCTCCTCGGCGTGCCAGCCGACACCGTGCTGGCGGCCTATGACGGTTCCGCCTCGCGGTCGGCCGAGTCGACCCTGATTCCGCCCGCCAGCGCCCACACGCCCGTCCGTTCGCATCGGGTGCCCGAGTTGCCCTGGCAGGCGTTGCTGGTTGCTGCCGTCGTGCTGGTCGCCGCTGCCGCGACGGGTTGGTGGTTATGGCAGTCGCGCAGCGCGACCGGCGAGGCACCGGCGGGCCAGGCCGCCGAGCCGGCGGCGACGTCGCAGCCCGTTCCCGCCGAGGTGCCGGCCGTGCCCGAGGCTCAGCCGGACGTGGTGCAGGACGTGGTGCCGCCCGCGGCGCCGGCGGATGGCGAGCCCCGGGACGAGGCCGCCACAGCGCCCGAAGCGGCGGAAGAAGCCGCCCCCACGGTCGCGCCCCCGGGTCCGGCCACCTCGGGCAACCTCACGATCGAGTTCTCCGGTCCCTGCTGGCTCGAGGTCTATGACGCCGCCGGCGAGCGGCTGGCCTTCGAGTTGGCCATGCCCGGTGATAGCCGTGCCTTCGACGGCCCCCCGCCCTGGCGGGTGGTGCTGGGCAACGTCGCCGCGGTACGGGACTCGTGATGAGCGGACAACCGGTCCAGGCCGTCAGGGGGATGAACGACGTCCTCGCCGAGGACATGCCCTACTGGCGGTTCCTCGAGGACACCGCCCGCGAGCTGTTCAGCGCCTACGGCTACCAGGAAGTCCGGGTGCCGATGGTCGAGCACACCGAGCTCTTCAAGCGGTCGATCGGCGAGCTCACGGACATCGTCGAGAAGGAGATGTACACCTTCGACGACCGCGGCGGCGAGAGCCTGACGCTGCGCCCGGAGATCACGGCGGTGCTGGTGCGGGCGGCGATCAGCAACGGCCTGCTCCACAACCAGAAGCACCGGATCTGGACCTGGGGCCCGGCGTTCCGCTACGAGCGGCCGCAGAAGGGGCGCTACAGGCAGTTCCACCAGATCGACTGCGAGGCCATCGGCTACGAAGGGCCGGACGTGGACGCCGAGATGATCCTGCTCTCCGCGCGGCTGTGGCGGGCGCTCGGCATTGGCCGCGTCGCGCTGCAGATCAACTCCCTCGGCACGCCCGAGTCGCGGCGCGACTACCGCGCGCTGCTGGTGGGCTATCTCGAGTCGCGCCGGGCCGAGCTGGACGAGGACAGCCTGCGCCGTCTCGGCGGCAATCCGCTGCGGATCCTCGACTCCAAGAACCCGGCGTTGCGCGCGGTCATCGACGAGGCGCCGCAGATCACCGAGCACCTCGACCCCGCGTCGCGGGATCACTTCGACCGACTCAGGGCGCACCTCGATGCCTGTCGCGTGCCCTATGTCGTCAACCCGCGGCTGGTCCGCGGGCTCGATTACTACACGCGCACCGTCTTCGAATGGACCACCGACGCGCTCGGGGCCCAGGACGCGGTGTGCTCGGGCGGCCGCTATGACGGGCTCATCGCGCAGCTCGGCGGCCAGCCCACCCCGGCAATCGGCTGGGCACTCGGGATGGAGCGCGTCACGGAACTGCTGCGCGAGACCGGGGTCGCGGTGCCGGGCGTGACGCCGCGCGTCTACGTCGTGCTGTCGGGCGAACGCGCGGAGCACGCCGGCCTCGCCCTGGCCGAGGGTTGGCGCGACGAACTCGCTGGCGTCCGGGTCGCGGTCCACCTCGGCGGCGGCAGCTTCAAGTCCCAGCTGAAGCGGGCGGACAAGAGCGGCGCGGAACTGGCCGTGATCATTGGCGACGACGAGGCGGCGCGCGGCACGGCTGCGATCAAGCCGCTGCGCTCGGAGCGCCAGCAGGAAGAGTGTGCGTGGCCGGCGGTGCCGGCCCGCGTCAGGGCAATGCTGTCCTGAGGGTCGTCAGGGGTGCGGGCGGGCGCCGCGCACCGATAAGGTGAGGGAAGATGGTCGACGAATATCTGGATGAGCGCGAGCAGGCCCAGCAACTCAAGCAGTGGTTCAAGGAGAACTGGTTGTGGCTCGTGACTGGCATCGCGCTCGGCCTCGGCGGGCTGTACGGCTGGCGGGCGTGGAATGACCACCTCGACGCGAGGTCGCGCGAGGCGGGCGAACGCTTCGCCGAGATGCTGCAGGCCTTCGACCGGGCCGACCGGGAGCGCGGCAACGAGCTGGCCGGCCAGATCGCCAGCGAGTACGGGTCCACGCCCTATGCGGACCAGACGGAGCTCGTGCTCGCCCGCGTGAACGCCGACGCCGGAGAACTCGACCAGGCGGCCGTCCGGCTGCGCGGCGTGATGGAGCAATCGAAGGACGCCGAGCTCGCGCTGGTGGCGCGGCTCAGGCTGGCGCGGGTCCAGCTGGCGCAGGGCAACCACGACGCGGCGCTGGCGACCCTCGACGGGGCAGCGTCGCCGGCCGTAGCGGCGACGGTCGCCGAGCTGCGGGGCGACGTGCTGCTGGCCAAGGGTGACCGCGCCGGGGCGCTGGCGGCCTACCGGCAGGCCCTCGAGGCGGCCGGTCCCGCGGCGGCCCCCGGCCTGGTGGACCCGGAGCTGCTGCAGCTGAAGATCGACGACCTGTCGGCCGCGGGCGCCGAGGGAGCCGGCTCGTGAGGCGGCCGCTGCTCGTGCTGTCGCTGGCGCTGCTCGCGGCAGTCGGCGCCTGCAAGAAGGAGAAGGAAGTCGAGCCGCCGGCAGAGCTGGTCGATTTCAAGCAGGTGCTCGAGGTGGACCGGGCCTGGAGCGTCGGCATGGGTGGCGACGAGGTGCTGCGCCTGGCGCTGTCCCCGGCGGTCGACGGCACGACCGTCTATCTCGCCGGACATGGCGGCGAAGTGGCGGCCGTGGGGCTG
>Ga0316600_10000885_pt1 | contig 13886 bp, 13 predicted proteins | sample OWC_soil_day5_CT_FD_207652 | JGI IMG/M metagenome (GOLD analysis project Ga0316600, IMG submission 207652) | Wetland soil microbial communities from Old Woman Creek delta, Ohio, United States - OWC_soil_day5_CT | ecosystem: Environmental > Terrestrial > Soil > Wetlands | place: USA: Ohio... | reverse complement strand
TTTATGGATTGGCAAATAATTATATTGCAGGTGCAAAGTCCATAGAAAGAGAGGTGAACGATATGACAAAAACTCTCTATGTCGGCAATCTACCATGGTCAACTACCGATACTGCTTTAAGCGAAGCGTTTAGCGAATATGGCAGCGTAGTTTCAAGTAGAATTATTACTGACCGAGAAACTGGTCGTTCAAGAGGTTTTGGCTTCGTTGAAGTTGATGATGATGATGTAGATACTATAGTATCGGCAATGAATGGTTCAGACTTTGGCGGACGTCAAATTGTAGTGAATGAAGCGAAAACTAGACAGGACTAGATCATAATGTAAAGCCTTCTGTGATATCGTAGTTTTATAGTAAAGATATGGTATTATTAATCTTTCAAAACTATGATTATTTTTAGAAGGCTTTTTGTTTGCTGTTGCTTATTGCAGGATATTAATAACATTTAGCGAATTTTAGCATTAAGAAGGTGATTTTATATGGACTATGCAGAGTGTAAGGCGATTTTATCGGCGAAACTTACAAAAGAACGTTACAAGCATTCGCTAAGTGTAAGTAGTACAGCCGAACGATTGGCAAAACATTTTGGTGTTTCTTCAGAAAAAGCAAGATTAGCGGGTTTGCTACACGATTGTGCAAGAACGTTTCAAATAAAAGATTTAGTTGAAGTTGCAGAAAAAATGCAAATACCTGTAGGTGAGATAGAGCGTCATGCACCGATTTTGTTACATGCCAATATTGGTGCAGAGTTGATTGAAAATCAATACGAAATTCATGACGAAGAAATTAAACAGGCAATTCGATTACATACAACTGGTGGAATGAGTATGACAAAATTGGATAAAATCGTTTATTTGGCGGATCTTATTGAACCAAACCGTGATTTTAATGGAGTTGACAATTTAAGAGAGCTTGCAGTAAAAAATTTAGACCAAGCATTGTTTGAGGCTTTTAATCAATCCATTATCCATATGATTAAATTAAATCAAGTTGTGCATCCATATACAATCGTTGCTCGTAATGAAATGTTGCTAAAGGAATAGTTTTTAATGAGAGATGACAGGGAGATCAAAGATGTCAAGCGTAACCCTAAAAAAAGACGCCGAATTCGTTGGGGAAGAATATTTATTTTTGTTATTATATTGATAACTTTTATTGGCACATTGGCATGGGCGTCATATAGTGCATATGTTGTCCTTAAAGATGTTTATACTAACTATAGTATGATTCTCGATGATTTTCAGAAGAAGAAGGAGATTCAGACTAAGTTTCAAAATGAGAAATTTAATAATTATACCAATATACTATTAGTAGGAATCGATGAAGGAGATCCGAATATTTTAGGGTCTGCCAGACGTGCTGACACGATCGTTGTTTTAAGTATTCAACATAATGATGGTAGTATTAGACTTTTGTCAATTCCTCGTGATACGCAGGTAGGTATTCCGGGAATAGAAAATCTAGATACGATTAAGCAATCATATGCTTATGGTGGAACGCAATTGGTACTTCGGACAGTAGAAGAATTTTTGCAAATACCAATCAATCAATTTATTGTAATGGACAGTAAAGCATTTATTGATATTGTTGATACAGTTGGTGGTCTTGATCTTTATGTAGAAAATGATATGGATTATGAAGATCCTGAGGCACAGTTTCAAATTCATTTAAAGAAAGGTTTTCAACATTTGGATGGAAATGCGGCAGATCAATATGTTCGTTATTGTAGCGATGAACTTGGTGATGTCAGCAGAGTACAGAGGCAACAACGGTTTTTGAAAGCCTTTTGTGAACAAATGATTAGTACTGATAAGTTGGTGAAAATTCCTAATGGAATTAAGGTTGCAAACAATCAGGTGATGACCAGTATAACCATGTTAGATGCAGTGAAAATCATGAAAAATTTGAAGAATTTTAGTCCTGAGTTGATTAAAACAGAAATGCTTCCAGGAAGTACTGTAAATATTTCTGGAATGAATTATTGGAAACCTGATCAAGAGGCAATTGGCAAAATTTTAGAAGATATGTTTAAAGCTGAAAGTAATGATGATTCTACAAATCAAAATAATGCAAAAAAATAATTTTTAACCATCATAGTGAGAAATATAATAAATAAAATCTAGGAGGAATTATATGTTTAATACAACAGAAGAAATGAGTAAAGCAATTGCTGAGGCAGCGAGTAATAAAAAAGCAAGAGATATTGTTATTTTAGATATGACAAATTTATCAATGGCGACAGATTATTTTATTATCTGCAGTGCTACTTCGTCTACACAGGTAAAAGGGATTGCGGATAATATTGAAGATGAGTTGGCTGAAAAAGGAGTATTCTTTACTCATAAAGAAGGTTATCGTGAAGGTAATTGGATTTTACTTGATTATGGTGATTGTGTAGCCCATATATTCATGGAAGAAGATAGACAATTCTACAATTTAGAACGTCTATGGGGAGATGCACCAATAACGCATTATGAGGATTAAAAACAACTATGGAAAATAATGAAGTTATAAAATTAAAGCCGAGCACGATAACAACTTTGAGAGTTGTTAGAGAAAGTGAAATGGGTGCGTTTTTAGATGCGATGACAGGAAATACTTCTGATGATATTTTACTTCATAAGACGCAACAAACAAGCCCTGTAACAATTGGTGATGAAGTAGAAGTATTTCTATATTTAGATCCTAAAGGACGTTTAACGGCAAGTATGCGAACCCCTAAAATGAAAGAAGGCCAGATTGCTAGGGTCAAAATTATCAATGTTAGCAAAGATGGTGCTTTTGTGGATGTGGGGGCAGAACGTGGTATTTTTATGCCGTATGCTGGAATGCGTGGTAAAGTGCAAATTGGCGAAGTTGTGTGGGCAAAATTATATAGCGATAAATCTGGTAGACTTGCCGTAACAATGGAGGTTGAGGATGAGCTTCGTCGTGCCTCAAAGCCGGCTGAAGTCAATGTTGGTGATATGATACATGGTACTGTTTACAACTATACCGATCAAGGGGCCTTCATTTTCACTGACGAACGTTATATTGCTTTTATGGATAACTGTGAGATTCCAGTAAGACCAAAGGTAGGACAAGAAATAACAGCGCGAGTTACTTTTTTACGCGAAGATGGTCGTATCAATGTTTCTATGCGGCCTATCAAAGAAAAAGCAATCTCGGTAGATGGTGAGAAAATTTTAAAGCTATTAAATGAGCGCGATGGTAAGATGCCATATAGTGATACAACTTCACCAGAAGTAATAAAAGATAAGTTTAATATTAGTAAAGCTGCTTTTAAACGGGCGATGGGGTCATTGATTAAGAGTGGTAAAATCGAGCAACGCGACGGTTGGACCTATTTAAAGGATCAACAATAATTTATTGATAATATGTGTTAATTAATGCAGGAATTTATCGAATGCACAGCGAACATTACACTATAATTGGTAATTAATGAATTTTTTTAATAATTAGATAAATAATTGAATTTGCAATTGGAGTGGGGGAACTTATTATGAGTGATACTAATGCTGTAGATAAAAAAGGGATTTTATTAGAGACAGGTACCAATGAGTTTGAAATTGTAGAATTTAATATTGGTGCAGTTAATTATGGTATTAATGTTGCAAAAGTACGTGAAGTCATCACTAGAGTGCCTGTAACTAAGATGCCACAAGTGCATCCGTATGTAGATGGTCTGTTTACACTACGTGGTCGTGTAATGCCGCTCGTTAATTTACCACGGTGCTTAAAAGAAGGTGGCGAGCAAGAACCTAAAAACATCATTGTAACAGAGATTAACGGTTACAATATGGGATTTTTAGTTGATAATGTATCGCGCATTCATCGTATTTCTTGGACAGATATGGAGCCAGCACCAAATGTCGGAGATAATGCAATGGTAGTTGGGGTTATCAAAATGACCGATAAAATTGTTCTCTTACTCGATTTTGAAAAAATCATTTCTGAAATTAATCCTGAAGTTAATATAAAACTTTCAACATTTGAAGAGGCACAGGATGATGTTAAACTTAAACGTGAAAATCAACAGATTATCGTAGCAGAAGATTCGCCAATGCTTCGTGAATTATTGGTTGGTACGTTACATGCCGCTGGTTATAAAGCGGTAAGAGATTTTAGTAATGGTAAATTAGCTTGGGAAGCTTTAGCTACGATTGCTGAAAGTAACAAACCGTTAAAAGACGATGTTAGTATTGTAATCTCTGATATTGAGATGCCACAAATGGATGGACATCATTTGCTAACTTTGATTCGTGCTGATAAAAAGTTGCGTGAATTGCCAGTGGTATTTTTCTCTTCGTTAATCAATGAAGAGACGCGTCGTAAAGGTGATACGATTGGAGCGAATGGCCAAATTTCTAAACCAGAAATCGGTCAATTGATTACCTTGATTGATAGATTAATTTTTGGCCAAGAAACTCTTGAATAAAATTTAAATTATTTTTATCTATAAGAACAAGTAGTTAATGATATTAGCTACTTGCTTTTTATTTGTAAATTTAGCATGCGTAAATAAATTTTGAGCATTTGTTTATACTACCTTATTAGGAGGTGGAATGAAATGCATAATGAAGACATAAAATGCATGCTTGAAACTACATTAGAAGATAAGCAAGAGCATGTGAGAGATTATCAGGAGTTTGCTGATAAAATTTATGATAGTGAGAGTGAAATCGCTAAGATGTTTAAACATTTTGCTGAGGGTGAGGCTCTTCATGCAGTAAGATTAAAAGAGGCGTTAGACAAATTGGTTTAAATAAGAAAGAGAACAATCTAAAAAATTGTTCTCTTTCTTATTTTTAGACAATAAAAAAACTCACATTTTATGTGAGTTTAAATGACGAATGGTGGCGGCGCAGAGATTTGAACTCCGGACACTGCGGGTATGAACCGCATGCTCTAGCCAACTGAGCTACGCCGCCAAAATGGTGGATGGGGTTGGATTCGAACCAACGAAGGCAGAGCCGGCAGATTTACAGTCTGCTCCCTTTAGCCACTCGGGAACCCATCCATTATTTAGTTAAATGGAGCTGGCGAGAGGACTTGAACCCCCAACCTACTGATTACAAGTCAGTTGCTCTACCAATTGAGCTACACCAGCACGCCTTAACGACAATATTTATTATAGGGTAATATATATCATACGTCAATAGTTTTTTTGTAAAAAATAGCGATTTATTAATTAATTTTATATTATTTAGTATTTATCAGAATTTATTGTATTTTATAACTAAGAACAAAAGGAGAATGATTGGTGAGTGACGAATTTAAAAATTATAGTTAAAAGTCAAATAGTTAAATAGAAAGTGATTAAAACGATGGCGCATAAAGGAATTTGTGAAATATTATTTAAAGATAGTGTAGTAATACCCTCTGTTAGAAATGTTGATGATTTTAAATTTGCTTTGTCGCATACGCAATCAGGGAGCATCATCTTATTATTTGGTGATATTATTATATTGCCTTCGATTCTCCAAGAAGCTAAAAAATATAATAAACGTGTGTTGGTACATTTAGATTTAATTGGCGGTATAGGTAAGGATCGTTCTGGCATTCGTTATCTTGCTAGACTAGGTGTTAATAGCGCGATTACGACAAAACCGCAATTGGTTAAGTTTGCACGTGAAGAAGGCATGATTGTTATTCAAAGATTATTTGTGATGGATTCCGAGGCTTTAAAGTCTGGTATTAACTTACTGAAAAGTTGTAATCCAGATGCTGTTGAGGTATTACCAGCTTCTATTCCAAAGACAATTATTGATGAGTTGGTAAAGGAAATAGGTTTGCCAGTACTTGCTGGGGGGTTGATGCATACAATGGAAGATATAAAAGCGGCATTGAGTAATGGTGTACAAGTAGTTAGTACTAGTAAGAAAGAGTTATGGTACTAAATTCAAAAAGATAAACGAAAGAAGCTATTGTAAACGTAAAATGAACTGACCCCCAAAAGTTAGACCAAAAATCTAACAAATGGGAGGTCGGTTTTTTTATGGAGTTTATAAAATTTGTATAGTTATTTTTTCTTAGTAACAGGTTTAAGCATTGGTTTATTTTTATAACCGCAGTAAATAAAACATGTCAGTCCGATAAAAAAGACGATGAGACTTGTCATTTGTGCAGATTTTATCGATAAACCTAACACTTGACTGGTATAATCGCCACGCAAATACTCTAAGAAGAAACGTGCTATCGAGTATAGCATGGTGTAGAGGATAAAAGCTTGCCCTTTAGCGTGGGCAGTTGTACGGAAAATAAGAAGAATAGCAAATATGACAATATCAATCTGCCCTTCCCAAATTTCCGCAGGCCACAAGGGTTGTGCGCCGTAGGTTTGATAAGCAAGTGTTGTTACTGGATAGATAATACCATAAGCAGCTCCCGTTGGCGCGCCAAACGCATCACCGTTTAACAAATTGGCAATACGCCCGATCGCTTGTCCTAAAATAATTGCTGGAGCCATGATATCTGCCAATGCCCAAGTGTCGATATTGTGCCGCTTGGTGTAAATGATACCGACAATTGCCCCTAGTACGATACCACCTTGAATTGCCATACCACCTTGCCATACGTTAAATATTTCAGTAATGTGATGTTGATAATATCCCCAGTCGAAAAAAAACACATCCCATAATCTTGCCCCGATGATACCACCCAGACCGCAATAAATGCCCATATCAACGATATGTTCATGCCATCTTCCATCTTGTTTTGCTAAAAAATATGCTACGCCAGTCGCAAGGATAATACTCATGCTAAGTACTAGCCCATAGGCACGAATGGGAAAGTCGCCAATGAAAAAAAGATACTGATACATATTGCCTCCTAAAATTTTCATCATTATGTCAATGTCTGATTAATATTATAGGAGAAAATTTCATAATAAGCAATTTATCGGTTAGAAAATTAAACTAGAAACGATGGCAGCAAACATGAAGAGATAATTATTTTTATTTTGGGTATAAGTAATATGTTACTAAGGTGTAGAAAATTTTATCATGAGATAGTAAATAGATGTGATAAATCTTCTAAAATTAAAAAAAACCACAGATTTTTGGTTTCTGTGGTCTGAATAATTTTATTAAATTTATTTTCATTTAGAATATCATGCGTAATGAATTTACCGTTTAAAAATACACTGTATAATGTAAAGAGAGAGGGGGTTTTTAGTGCTTCTTCTCTTGTTGTTATTTTTATTATGTTAAGTGGAATATTGACTTCGGTTGCTAATTTTTTTTGTATTTGTGTAGTATTCTGTATAAGGGCATTGGTTTGAATAGTAGACAGTTAATCCCTTAGTAGCACAAATATTATTTTTAGCAGGCGCATTAAAAGTAGGACTCATCGCTTTTGGATTGTTCTTATAGACCAATAATTCGAAATATGGTGGTGCAAGATCGCATACTTCAAACCATTGCTTTAAAAAGAATTTTTTATCTGATAAGTAGGGCATTTTTTTAGCGCTTGTCACGAGGAAAATCTCGTATTTGCTTTTAGTATCTTGGATGCATTCTTCTAATAATTTTTCCCATACCCTTTACCCTCATATTTGCCAGCCACCCAAAAACAGTTAATCGCCATATAATTTGGAGAAGTAATTGGAAGCCATGCTATTTCCGTAGAACAATATTCGATAAAGACTTTATGCCGAAAGTCGTAATTTTAAAGACATAACCCTGTTTGATTCTTTCTCTAAGCCATTCTTTTTTTGCAAATATCCTTAATTGCACAGCAAATATGTTTTGTATCTATATTACTATGGGCTAATTTAATAAGATCCATGAGCTAATCATACCTCCAAAAGTAAAAAAATAGTAATATTATTATAAACCATCTAGATGGTCAAATGTAGATATCTGTCATAATAAAGAACCACTCAAAAGTCTTGAGTGGTTTTAGGTGCACTATTCTTTTTGGCAGAACAGACTTAATTTTTTTAATGATTCCAAAAAATGATTTTCATCAGATTGAAGAACTCCAAAAAATTTATGATCAAAATTTTCTATTAAGTGAACGGATTGAGAAACTTTTTGAATACCTTCTTCAAGTAAATAAATTACATTTGCTCGTGTATCGGTTGGATGTGGTTCTTTTCTTAGTAGTTTTTTTTTATCTAGTAGTTTTACAATTTGTGAGGTCGTCATAGGGTCAATTTCCGAGTGTGTAGCAATCATTGATTGTGTTACTTTTTCCCCTTGATTTTGCAAATAAGCTGTAACAGCTAGGACAACAAATTGAGGGTGTGTTAACCCCAAAGGTTGTAATATTTTCTTTATATGCGCATGCCAGTTATTATAGACACGGATAAATAAAAGTCCGGGGCTTTTTGAAGAATCGTTCTTAAACTTAGAGGGAAACATTATTTTCTTCAACTGCCCTTTTAATCGCTAGAATTGCCTCTGGTGTATCGCTAAAAATGTGTGCTAAGAAATTAATGTCTTCTTCAATAATCGGTCCTTCGCCTTTTTCTAAACGCATACTATGTTTAACCAGCGTTGTATTACCACAACTTGTAAGAAAGTGTCCAACGCATACTGCCATTCCTGTACCTGGAATTTCTGTTCTATCTAAAACTTCTTTATTTGGAACGACAGAAACAAGTGTAAAAGGCATTTCTGGTTGGTCTTCTAATTTTATAGTGCCACAAGTACCAGTGATAAAATCTCCATTTAATTTAATTTGCTCTAAATCTGATTCCCATTTGAAACGATTATTTACATTAGAATACATCGGCCAAATTTTTTCTGGACTTGCATTTACTTCGGTTTGAAATGTAAATTCTGTTATTTTAATCATCCTCTCATATAGTAAGACAACTTATAATAAGTATACTTATATTTTATTTAATCTTGCGAAGTCTGTCAAGACTTTTGAATTTTGCTTTAGAGAGACCGTTAATCGGATGATTATGAATTTATTATAGTTGCAATTGTATATGAAACTAAATAAAAGTAGGATACCGTCATCGTATTCCTACTTTTATTATTCGTATGTGAATATGGGCGGACTTCAAAATAATTTAATAAAGAAGTTTACTTTACAGTAGAAGACCATTCCTCAAAAGATTTCAAGAGTTCGTCCTTGGTTTCACTAACCAATTCCCCGTGCCATTCTTGACCGGTGTCACTGTCATACCAATTTTCTTTGGTACCGTAAGTTTCCGTTGGTACAAGCTTTTCATTAACTGCATGCAGCATACCGTCAAGTAGACTTTGTTTTAAACTTTTTCTAAGTAGTTTTGTGCCGACTCTTTCGGTGGTATTTACTTCTATGCCATCATCAGAAGCATTGAGTTCAATGTGACTAAGCATTTTATTTTCATTGTTTGCTGTTAAAATAGCTTGTCTTGCTGCATTGATTGCTTGGTCGTGTGAAATGTTATCGTCAATGACACTGATCCTGACATTGCCAATAATAAATTTGTACATAAAATCGCCTCCTTATGGGATTACTAAATTTTATGCAAGCTGAAATAATATAGAACAGAATAATGTTGTAGTAATTATTTGCTGTTTTTAGGTGTGCTAAGCTTTGAAAATGAGGCGAAAATGTTGACTTTGAAAGATTAGATACGATATAATGATAAATAGTAATTTTGTGGTTATTACAACGTTACATGTTTAAAGTATAGTAAGCTGATGATATAGAGTAGTAGACGATTAAGCGCAGTAACAGAAAATCGGCGGTTGATGCAAGCCATACTGTGATTTTGTTGAACTTGCTATGGAGGTTATGAGACAAAGAGAGGGTGGCTTTTGCCATCAATCAGGGTGGTACCGCGTATAATCGTCCTTGGCATATGCCAGGGGATTTTTATTTTTTAGCACAGAATTTTAATTAAGATAGCATCTTTATGATTGCTAATATTCAAGGAGGCACAGGGATGAACGAAAGATATTCACCTCAAGAAATCGAAAGCAAATGGCAAGAAAAATGGCTGCAGGATGGTGCTTTTAAAACAGAACAAGATAAAGAAAAACCAAAATATTATGTACTTGAAATGTTTCCTTATCCATCTGGTAATTTACATATGGGGCATGTTCGTAATTACTCTATCGGTGATGTGATTGCCCGTTATAAAGTAATGCAAGGCTATAATGTACTGCATCCAATGGGATTTGATGCATTTGGTATGCCAGCAGAAAATGCGGCAATCAAACATGGTGTACAACCTGCCGATTGGACATTTTCCAATATTGAAAACATGAAACGTCAACAACGTGAAATTGGTTTAGCTTATGACTGGGAACGCGAAGTTGCAACTTGCACACCAGAATATTACTGTTGGACACAATGGTTATTCTTATTATTTTATGAACGTGGCTTGGCTTATAAGAAAAAAGCATCTGTGAATTGGTGTAACCAATGTAATACTGTACTTGCAAATGAACAAGTAATTGATGGACATTGCTGGCGTTGTGATTCCGACGTTATAAAAAAAGATTTAGAACAATGGTTCTTTAAAATTACAAATTATGCAGATATTTTAATAGAAGATTTAAAAGAATTAAAAGGATGGCCTGACCGCGTAAAAACAATGCAGGAAAACTGGATTGGTCGCAGCCAAGGGGCAGAATTTAGTTTTGATATCCCTGCAATTAGTGAGAAAATTCCTGTTTACACAACTTGCCAACATACTGTGTTCGGTGTAAGTTACGTCGTGCTTGCAGCTGAACATCCATTAGTAGAAAAATTGATTACTGGCAAAGACAATGCACAGGAGATCCGTGATTTTGTTGAAAGAGTTCGTAATCAAAGTGAACTTGACCGTACTTCCAGTGAAACTGAAAAAGAAGGTGTTTTTACTGGCACTTATGCAGTAAATCCGTTTAATGGAGAGCAAGTACCGATCTGGATTGCAAACTATGTATTATTTGAATATGGTACAGGGGCAGTTATGGGGGTACCTACCCATGATGAGCGCGACTGGGCATTTGCTAGTAAATACAATTTACCGAAAAAGTTGGTTGTTAACAATAAAGAAGGCAGTTTAGATATTTCAACAATGACAGAAGCCTATACGGAGGCTGGCATTTTAGTGAATTCTGGTCAATTCACTGGGATGGATACAGAAAAAGCCAAAGTTGCTATTCTTTCATGGTTAGACGAAAAAGAGATTGGTCAAAAACGTGTAAATTATCGTTTGCGTGATTGGTTAGTATCTCGTCAACGTTATTGGGGGGCACCTATTCCAGTGATGTATTGCCCTACATGTGGTGTTGTTCCGGTACCGAAAGAAGACTTACCGGTTATGTTACCGAAAAATGTAGAATTTAAAGCTGGTGCAGTATCTCCACTTGCACAAGTTGAAGAATTTGTGAATTGTACATGTCCAAAATGCGGCGGTAAAGCACGCCGTGAAACCGATACGATGGATACCTTTATTTGCTCTTCTTGGTACTATATGCGTTACACAGATCCTAAGAATGCTAATGCACCATTTGATAGTGAAAAAGCAAACTACTGGATGCCAGTAGATCAATATATTGGTGGAATTGAGCACGCAATTCTTCACCTGTTATATTCGCGCTTTTTCACCAAAGTATTGAAAGATGCCGGTCTAGTAGATTTCAATGAACCGTTTAAAAATTTATTAACCCAAGGAATGGTTATTAAAGATGGTTCCAAAATGTCCAAATCTAAGGGTAACGTTGTATCCCCAGAAGAAATCATCAGCAAATATGGTGCGGATACGGCTCGTTTATTCATCTTATTTGCAGCTCCACCAGAACGTGATTTAGAATGGAGTGATCAAGGTGTAGAGGGCGCGTTCCGTTTCTTGGGTAGAGTATGGCGTATTATTCATCATTTCGTTGATACGATTGCCAGAGGTGAGGATCAATATGATGTAAGTGTGCTTACTAAAGATGAAAAAGAATTGAGACGTATTCTTCATACTACAATTAAGAAGGTAACTGAAGATATCGGCAATAGATTCAACTTTAACACAGCAATCAGTTCCATTATGGAATTGGTCAATGCATTTTATACAGCTAAGGATAAACAGGAAGAATTAAACGCAGGGCTTGTTCGTGAAGTAGTTTCCGCATTATTAAAACTTCTTGCACCATTTGCACCACATATGACTGAAGAGCTTTGGAGTGAAGTGATTGGCCAAGGGAGTGTTCATAAGAGTAAATGGCCTGAATACAATGCTGAAGCAATGATTCTTGATGAAGTAGAAGTTGTTCTTCAAGTGAATGGCAAAGTTCGTGAAAAAATTGTTGTAGCAACTAGTTTAACTGCAAAAGAATTAGAAGCAAAAGCGATGGAACAGCCAAAAGTAAAAGAACTCATTGAAGGCAAAACAATTGTAAAAGTAATTTGTGTACCGAAAAAACTAGTTAATATTGTGGTAAAATAATATAGCGTAAGTTTTTTACGAAGCAGACCGAATGGTTTGCTTCGTTTTATGCGTATCCTTAAAGTATCAAAATTTTATTTTAGGGGGTTGCACAAAATTCGTTAGATTGTGTATTATTAAAGGGTATAGAAAGAAATTGAGGAGGCTTATCAATTGAGTATAATAGACACAAAATCAGTAAATGCGATTCGAATCCTAGCTGCCGATGCAGTACAAAAAGCAAATTCAGGACATCCAGGATTACCACTTGGCAGTGCGGCAATGGCCTATGAACTATGGGCAAAACACATGAAGCACAACCCTAAAAATCCAAAATGGGCAAACAGAGACCGTTTCGTTCTCTCCGGTGGTCATGGATCAACCCTTTTATATTCCCTACTACATTTATTCGGCTACGGTAACTTATCCGTAGAAGATTTAGCACAATTTAGACAGGAAGATTCCCTAACCCCAGGCCATCCAGAATACGGTCACACTGTAGGCATCGAAGCAACCACTGGCCCGCTAGGTGCAGGTATGGCGATGGCAGTTGGAATGGCAATGGCAGAAGCACATCTAGCCGCTGTATTCAACAAACCAGAATACCCAGTAGTTGACCACTATACATATGCATTGGGTGGCGACGGCTGCATGATGGAAGGTATTTCATCCGAAGCTTTCTCACTTGCCGGAACACTTGCACTAGACAAACTCATCGTACTATACGACAGCAATAAAATTTCCATCGAAGGCAGCACAGATATCGCCTTCACTGAAGATGTAGGCAAGAGAATGGAAGCCTTCGGTTTTCAAATCTTAACCGTAGAAGACGGTAACGACTTAACTGAAATCGGCAAAGCAATTCAAGCTGCAAAAGCAGAAACAACAAAACCATCCTTCATCATCGTAAAAACACAAATTGGCTACGGCTGTCCAGCAAAACAAGGCAAAGCCAGCGCTCATGGTGAGCCATTAGGCGCAGAAAACGTAACAGCACTCAAAGAAAACCTTGGCTGGGACAAACACGATGCCTTCTACGTACCAGACGAAGTATATAAAAACTACAAACAAATTGCCGACCAAAATGCAAAAGTAGAAGAAAAATGGAACGCATTATTTGCAAACTACGCAAAAGCATACCCAGAGCAAAAAGCACTATGGGACAAGTACTATGCAGAAAATCCAGCAAAAGATCTAATCAACGACGAAGCATTCTGGGCATTCCCTGAAAAAGCAGATGCAACCAGAAACTTATCCGGTATGGTACTTAACCGTATCAAAGATATCCTGCCAAACCTTATCGGCGGAAGTGCAGACCTTGCACCATCCACAAAAACAAACATGAAAGACGCTGGCGACTTCTCAAAAGAAAACTACGCAGGCAGAAACCTTCACTTTGGCGTAAGAGAACTCGCAATGGCAGGTATAGGTAATGGACTAGCATTACACGGCGGACTAAAAGCATACGTATCCACCTTCTTCGTATTCAGTGACTACGTAAAACCAATGGCAAGACTAAGTGCACTCATGGGCTTAC
>Ga0316600_10000883_pt1 | contig 13912 bp, 18 predicted proteins | sample OWC_soil_day5_CT_FD_207652 | JGI IMG/M metagenome (GOLD analysis project Ga0316600, IMG submission 207652) | Wetland soil microbial communities from Old Woman Creek delta, Ohio, United States - OWC_soil_day5_CT | ecosystem: Environmental > Terrestrial > Soil > Wetlands | place: USA: Ohio... | reverse complement strand
CCCTGGCGGACGATGCCGATCCCCAGCTCCCGGGCCCGGATCGCCACCACCTCCGAGGTGCGCCCGGTGATGATCCCCACCGTCACGCCGCCCCGCTGCAGCATCTTGATCCCGTGGCCGTCGCGCACGTGGAACCGCTTCGTCTCCACCCCGTCGCTGCCGTGGACGATCCCGCCATCCGTCAGGACCCCGTCCACGTCGACGAGGAACAGGCGCACCCGGGCCGCCTTCTCCTCCGCCCCGGGGCGCGCGACGGGGCCCGTCATCCCACGCCCGCCTTCAGGAGATCGTGGACGTGGACGATCCCCACGGGGGTCTCCGGGGCCGACGGGTCGTGCACGAAAAGGCTGGTGATGGAGAACTCCTCCATCCTCCGCAGCGCCGCCGCCGCCAGCTCCGTGGAGGCGATCCGCTTGGGACCGGGGGTCATCACCTCGGCGGCGGTGGTCCGGTAGAGGTCCACCCCGCGTGCCGTCGCCCGCCGTACGTCCCCGTCGGTGATCACCCCGGCCAGCCTTCCCGATGCGTCCACCACGCCGGTCACGCCCAGCCGCCTTGCGCTGATCACGAGCAGGGCGTCCTTGAGCGCCGTGTCCGGCGATACCAGGGGGATCGCCTCTCCCGTGTGCATCAGGTCCCCCACGGTCTGCAGGCGCCGCCCCAGAGCGCCCCCGGGGTGCAGCCGCGCGAAGTCCTCCTCGGAGAATCCCTTCTCCTCGAAGAGGACCACCGCGAGGGCGTCCCCCATCGCCAGCGCGGCCGTGGTCGATGCGGTGGGGGCGAGCCCCAGCGGGCATGCCTCCTCGCGGACGCCCACGTCCAGCGCGACGTCCGCGTAGCGGGCAATGGTGGAGCCGGCGTTCCCCGTCAAGGCGATCACCGGAAGCCCCAGCCGCTGGAACACCGGCATCAACCGGACGATCTCCTCCGTCTCCCCGGAGTTGGAGAGGGCGATGACCACGTCCCCCCGCCGGACCATCCCGATGTCGCCGTGGATCCCCTCGGCCGAATGGAGAAAGAACGCCGGCGTTCCCGTGGAAGCAAGGGTAGCTGCCACCTTCCGGGCGATCAGCCCCGATTTCCCCATGCCGGTGACGACGACCTTCCCGGTCGCCGCCTTGAGGAGGTCCACCGCCTTGCCGAAACGGGCGTCGAGCTTCCCGCGGAGCCCCTCGATGGCCGCAGCCTCTACGGCAAGGACCCGGGAGGCGCGCGCGGCGCGGTCGTCCGTCACCGCTTCCCTTCCCTTTCCGCCGCGTCCCGGATGGCGAGAAGGGTCCGCAGCAGCGGCTCGACCTCCGGGAGCGGGAGGCTGTTCGGCCCGTCCGACAGCGCGCGGTCGGGGTCCGGATGGATCTCCAGGAAGATCCCGTCCACCCCGGCGGCCATAGCCGCCCGCGCCAAGGGGGCGATGTACTTCCGCTCCCCGGAGGAGGCGGTCCCCGCACCGCCCGGCAGCTGCACGCTGTGGGTTGCGTCGAAGACCGCGGGGCAGATCCCTTCGCGGATCGCGGGAAGGCCCCGGAAGTCCACCACCAGGTTGTTGTAGCCGAAGGTCGTCCCCCGCTCCGTGACGAGCACGTTCGCGTTCCCCGCGGACCGCACCTTCTCCACCGCGTTCCGCATGTCCCAGGGCGCCATGAACTGCCCCTTCTTGACGTTCACCGCCACCCCGGTCTCCCCGGCGGCCACCAGCAGATCCGTCTGGCGGCAAAGGAACGCGGGGATCTGCAGCAGGTCGACGCGGGGGGCCACCCGGCGGGCCTGCACGGGGTCGTGGACGTCCGTGGTGACGGGCAGACCGTGGCGCTCCCGGACCTTGTCGAGAATCCGAAGCCCCTCCTTCTCCCCCGGGCCCCGGTAGGAGTCGCGGGAGGAACGGTTCGCCTTGTCGAACGAACCCTTGAATATCACGGGCAGCGGCAGGCGCGCGGCGATACCCGACAGGAATGCCGCAATCTCGAGTGCCAGCTCCTCCGACTCGAGGACGCACGGGCCGGCGATGAGCACGGGCGGTCGCTCCGCTCCGACCTCCACCCTTCCGCCGATGGCGACCCGCCGGATCACCGTCCCGCCCACGCCCCGCCTGGTGCCGCATCTCGGAAATAGGCTGAAGCACCGAGAGCGGCGATGCGCCGCGCCGGCAAGGCGCGCGACTGAGGCGTACTTGAAGAGTACGGCGCAAGGAGCGCAACGCAGCAGGGGCGGATGCAGCGGCGCTCGAATGCCAGCATATTTACGAGACGCGACACTAGGCGGGGCCTCCCTGGCGGGCGCGGGCGTACGCCGCCCCGATGAAGTCGCGGAACAGGGGGTGCGGTGCCATCGGGCGGGACTGGAACTCGGGGTGGAACTGGCAGCCCAGGAACCACGGGTGGCCTTCGACCTCGACGATCTCGACGAGCCGGTTGTCCGGCGAGACGCCCGTCACCCGGAGCCCCTTCGACGAGAGGAGGTCGCGGTAGTCGTTGTTGAACTCGTACCGGTGCCGGTGGCGCTCGGAGATCTCCGGGGCCGCGTACGCTTTCCGGGCGAGCGATCGGTCCTGCAGGCTGCAGGAGTATGCACCCAGCCGCATGGTGGCCCCCTTCTCCTCCACGGCGCGCTGCTCGGGCATCAGGTCGATGACGGGGCACTCGCTCTCGCTGTCGAGCTCCCGGCTGGTGGCCGCGGGGAGGCCACAGACGTTGCGGGCGAACTCCACCACCGCCACCTGCATCCCGAGGCAGATCCCGAAGTACGGGATCCTGTTCTCCCGGGCGTACCGGACGGCCGCGATCTTCCCCTCCACGCCGCGGGAACCGAATCCCCCGGGCACGAGCACGCCGTCTACCCCCTTGAGCAGCGCATCCGCGCCCTGGCGCTCGACCTCCTCGGAGTCCACGTACCGGTGGTGCACCCGCACCTGGTGGGCGATCCCGCCGTGGGTCAGCGCCTCGTTCAGGCTCTTGTACGACTCCTTCAGGTTGACGTACTTCCCCACGATCGCGATGGTGACCTCCCCGACAGGGTTCTTCCACCTCTCCACGACGCGGGTCCAGTCGTCCAGGCGGGGCTCGCTGGCCCAGATGTTCAGCAGCTCCATGATCTTGTCGTCAAGACCCTCCTGGTGGAACACCAGGGGGAGCTCGTAGATGAGTTCCACGTCGCTCGCCGTGATCACCGCGTCCTCGGTGACGTTGCAGAACAGGGCGATCTTCCCCTTGATGTCCTTGGGCAGCGGCCGGTCGGTCCGGCAGAGCAGCACGTCGGGCTGGATGCCGATGGAGCGCAGTTCCTTGACGCTGTGCTGCGTCGGTTTCGTCTTGAGCTCCCCCGCTGTCCGTATGTATGGGACCAGCGTCAGGTGGACGTACAGCACGTTCTCCTTTCCCCGGTCCCCCTTCACCTGCCGGATCGCCTCCAGGAACGGCAGGCTCTCGATGTCGCCCACCGTCCCCCCCACTTCCACGATCGCGAGGTCGTACCCTTTCGCCGCGGCGTAGATGACCCGCTTGATCTCGTCGGTGATGTGGGGGATCACCTGGACGGTCCCGCCGAGGTAGTCCCCCCGGCGCTCCTTCGTGATCACGGAGTGGTAGATCTTCCCGGTGGTGCAGTTGTTCTTCTTCCCCGTGCGGGAGGAGACGAACCGCTCGTAGTGGCCCAGGTCGAGGTCGGTCTCGGCGCCGTCGTCCGTGACGAACACCTCGCCGTGCTGGAAGGGGTTCATCGTGCCGGGGTCGACGTTGATGTACGGGTCGAGCTTGAGCATCGTGATCTTCAGCCCCCGGGCCTCCATCAGGGCGCCGATGGAGGCGGCTGCCAGGCCCTTTCCGAGGGAGGAGACCACGCCGCCGGTCACGAAGACAAACTTGGGCTTTACCGTCTTTTCGGCCCGCATAGCCTTCCCTCCACCGCCTTGAGGTCCTCGGGGGTGTCCACTCCGACCGAGTCGTGCGCCACGTCCACCACGCGGATCCGGTGCCCGTTCTCCAGCACGCGCAGCTGCTCCAGCCGCTCCGCCTCCTCGAGGAGGGAAGGGGGCAGGGCCGCCACGCGGAAGAGGAACTCCCTGCGGTACCCGTAGATCCCGAGGTGCTTGCGGTACCGGCCCGGCCCGGTCCCCGTCTCCCGGGGGCCGGCCCCCGGAAGACGGGGGCTGGCGTCCCGGTAGTGCGGGATGGGAGACCGCGAGAAGTAGAGCGCGTCGCCCCTCGCGTCCACCACCACCTTGACGACGGAGGGCCGGCCGAACTCCGCCGGGTCGTCCTGCAGGATCGCCGCCGTGGTCATGAGGACCCCGGGGTCGGTCACCAGGGGGGCCGCCACCGCGTCGACCACCGACGGGTGCATCATCGGCTCGTCCCCCTGGAGGTTGACGATCACCTCCTCGTCCATGCCGCGGGCCGCCTCGGCAACCCGGTCGGTCCCGGAGGCGCAGTCGGGCGAGGTCATCACCACCTCGCCCCCGAAGCCCCGGACCGCCGCCGCGATCCGCGCGTCGTCCGTCGCAACCACCACCCGCGAGGGCGTTTCCGCCCGCCGCGCCTTGTCCCAGACATACCATATCATCGGGCGGCCGTCGATTTCGGCTATCGGCTTGCCGGGCAGTCGCGTCGCGCCGTAGCGGGCGGGGATCACTACCGCCACGCGGGCTCCGGTCCCCCGGGCGGTCACGGGTAGAGGGGCATCGCCCGGAGACCCTCCTCCTCCGGGAACCCCGTCATCAGGTTGAAGCACTGGACCGCCGCCCCCGAGGCGCCCTTGACGAGGTTGTCGATGGCGGAGACCACCACCGCGCGGCGGCTCCTCCCGTCCAGCCGCCAGGCGATGTCGCAGAAGTTGCTCCCCCGCACGTCCTTGGTGGACGGAAGCAGCCCGGGCGGCAGTACCCGGACGAACGGCTCCTTCCCGTACGCCTTCCGGTACGCCGCCTCGAAGTCATTCTCCGTCACCTTCGCCTTCGCCGTGGCGTAGCAGGTGGCGAGAATCCCCCGGACCATCGGCATCAGGTGGGGGACGAAGGTGACCGACACCCTGTCGCCCGCCGCCAGCGAGAGCTCCTGGTCCATCTCCGGGTTGTGGCGATGCTTCGGCAGTCCGTACGGCCGCACGCCCTCCTCCACCTCGGGGTAGTGGAAGCCGAGGCTAGGCCCCCGCCCGCCGCCGGAGACCCCGGTCTTGCAGTCCGCCACGATCCCCTTGCGGTCGATCAGCCCTTCCTTCAGCAGGGGATACAGGCCCAGGATCACGGAGGTGGGGAAGCAGCCCGGGACGGCGGCGAGCCGGGTTTTCCGGATTCTTTCCCGGTACACCTCGGGCAGCCCGTAGACCGCCGACTCCGACAGCTTCGGGCTCTTGTGCGTCACCCCGTAGACCGACTCGTACAGCGGGATGCTGCGGAACCGGAAGTCGGCGGACAGGTCGATCACGGGAACACCCCGCGAAAGGAGCGACCCGGCGACCGAGGAGGAGACGGTGTGCGGCAGGGCGAGGAAGGCGGCGTCGAAATCCGCACCGAGAAGCTTCTCCAACTTCCCGAACGCTGCGCCGGAAAGCCTCCCCTTGAACGGAGGAAACGCCTGCGCGAGGGGCTGGTCGGAATACTGTTCGGAGGTGAGGGCAACGATCTTCACCCCCGGGTGGGAAAGGAGCATCCGGACCAGCTCGAAGCCGGTGTACCCGGTCGCCCCGAAGATCGCGACGCGCTTCATAGGACTGCCCATCCTTTCCATTGTATCGGGTTTCCCCCGCGAGGGTGCCCGGCTGCCCGCCGCCCGCGAAAAAAAGAAGGGGAAGGCGGGTTGCCCGGCCTTCCCCTTCGGGAGAACGTCCGTTTCGGGGCTTTTCCGCCCCTTCCCGGCTTACCGCTTGGAGAACTGGAACCGTTTCCGCGCCCCCGGTTGGCCGTATTTCTTCCGCTCCTTGATGCGGGCGTCGCGGGTGAGGAGCCCGGCGCGCTTGAGGGACGTGCGCAGCTCGGGGTTCTCGATCTGCAGCGCCTTGGCGATCCCGAACTTCACCGACTCGGCCTGGGACATGGGGCCACCGCCGCCGATGTTCACCTCGACGTCCAGGCTCGTGCGCTTTCCCGTGAGGACCAGGGGCTGGGTTGCGACCGCGCGCAGGGCCAGGACCGGGAAGTAATCGTCGAACTCCCGGCCGTTGACCGTGATCCGGCCGCTCCCGGCCTTGAGGTAGACCCGGGCGACCGCGGTTTTCCGCTTCCCGGTGGCATACACCTTCAGCTGTGCCATGGTGCGGTGGTCCCTCCTATTCGTTGACGGCCAGCACCTGCGGCTGCTGCGCCCTGTGCGGGTGGTCCGGCCCGGCGTATACCTTGAGCTTGGTGAACAGCCGGTCCCCGAGACGCGTCTTCGGGAGCATCCCCCGGACTGCCCATTCGACTACCCGCTCGGGGTGCTTGCCCCCGAGCACCTTCTCCGGGGTGGTGGACTTCAACCCCCCCATGAAGCCGGTGTGGTGGTAGTACACCTTGTCGGTCATCTTCTTGCCGGTTAGCCTCACCTTTCCGGCGTTCACTACGATGACGAAGTCCCCGATGTCGGCGTTGGGGGTGAACGTCGGCTTGTGCTTTCCCCGGAGGACGTCCGCGACCTTCGTGGCCAGCCGCCCGAGGACCTTGTCCTTCGCGTCCACCACGTACCACTTCTGGTCGGCATCTTCCCGGGTCAGCATTCTCGTCGTTTTCATCGCGCAAACCTTCCCCTCGAAATCAAAGATTAGTATTAGAGCGCAAGGCGGACCGGCCGTCAAGGGGAAACCGATCGGTGAGAACGCCGGTACGCGCCGCTGTAACCCCTGCACACCGCCGGAACCGATCCTCGAACCGATTTCTTAAGGGCAAGAGAGGCGAATTTCCCCGGATCTGTTTTCACAGGGAATCCTCATCGAAATTTACGTTGCACCGTGGACAATGTGTCAGTTTTTCCTCTGCGTATACGAAATTCAGCCCCAATGTTTTATTGCATTTAGGACATTTTATTCCGAAGTACACAAATAACACACCGACCAGGAATACACTGCCTGCCCCATACGAGATCGCTTTCCCCAATGGTTCCGGCAAATATTTTTCCGCAAATGCCACAACAGCAAACACTCCGAAACTTATTGCCACGATCACCAAGTAAATATTCTTTCTTCGATTGATAATATCCCTTGGTCTCATTCTGTATTTCCCTTTTGGATAGTGCTTCTAGACGACCGCACCGAAGAGACGTCCGACTGCGGCAGTACACCCCATGGCCACCGCACCCCAGAACGCGACCCGCAGAGCCCCCCGTGCGAGCGGAGCACCGCCAAGGCGAGCCGCCACGCCCCCGAGCACGAGGAGGAGCCCCAAGGTCACTCCCGCCACGCCCGGTGTCAGGCTCCCTGCGGGCAACAACGCGGCGAGAACGGCCGGTGGCGCCGCCCCTACCGCAAAGGAGGTCGCTGACGCTACCGCTGCCTGTATCGGGCGGGCCCGCGTCGTCTCATGGATGCCGAGCTCGTCCCGGGCATGGGCTCCCAGGGCATCGTGTGCCATCAGTTGATCTGCAACCTGGATCGCAAGCACACGGCTTAGTCCCCGTGCGATGTAGAGCCCCGCCAACTCGTCCCGCTCGGCCTCCGGCGAGTTCGCGAGTTCGCCACGCTCCCGGGCGAGATCGGCATGCTCGGTGTCCGCTTGGGAGCTGACCGAGACGTACTCGCCGGCTGCCATAGAAAGGGCGCCGGCCGCCAGCCCCGCGACCGCAGCCAGCAGGATCGCCACGCGGCCCGGCTCGGCAGCAGCCACACCGACAACCAGGCTGCTCGTGGAAATGAGGCCATCGTTGGCGCCGAGGACGGCCGCGCGCAACCATCCGATCCGCTCGCTGCGGTGCAACTCCTGATGCATGGCCGACCTTTCTACTGAGTGCCTTTCGAATGCCGCCACCTAACGTTCAGCTGAGGGAACACAGGAAGTTCGCCGGGTGGGCCGTCGGCTTCAGCCTGTTGTTGGGCGGCATTTTTATAATAATTCTCTTTTTCCTTCCAACTTGTTCACAATTATATCGGCCTCTTTGAGGATTTTCAGCTCAACATAATCGTATCGTGATGGGACATATTCTTGCACTTCCAACGCATGGGTTATTTGTCTGAAATCACAACCAAAATAATCAACCAACACCTTTGTTGTTTTCCCTTTGCAATAATCCATAAATATATCTCCTTCAATATCCAAAGAATACCCTTTGTTAAATAGCCTAACGCTCCGGTTCAGCGGCGTGCCACGCCGCAGACCGTCCGCTGAAACCGGTTGCTAGGCGCTGACGTGTCACTTGTATGCTGTGTCTGAATCGAAGATCACCGTTTCCTCGCCGACCTCTGCTTCGCCATACTTGAGGCCGCCGGGAGGAGGTCGCCGCTGCCGTGGACTTGGATCTCGCCGCCATCCTGCGCCTTGAGCTTCTGGACCTCCTCGGCAACGTTCCCCTTGAGCAGCCGGGAGTTGTTCCAGATGACCGTGTTGAGTGTACGCGAGGCCACGTATTTCGGTCTGGTGTTGAGCGCGGTCGCGTTCTCGTCCGCCGGGTCGGTAGCCTTCGGCCAGGAAGCCGCCGTCACGATCCTCGTCGGGGCCGCCGGGTGCTTGCATGACGCCATCCAGAGTCAGGAAGGTCCCCACAACCAGCTTTCTCATGTTCGTCGTGCCCCTCGGGTCTGCCCGCGCCTAACGCCTGAATTAAGCCGCGCCACGAAGTGGCGCCGGCTTGAATGAATGGTTAGCGCGCACGGATGTCCTCTTCACATCACTGCATCTCATTTGCCATCTTTTTGCGTCGAGCCAACTCCTTCTCACTCGGTTCGGCGCTCGCGAACGAACCGGGGGAAGTCCACACCTCTATCCAGAATCTGCCTAACTCTCAAGCTGAGCTGCGGGGACTCATGATCCCCCGCCGGGCAGCCATCAGCTCCAGCCTGTGGTTAGGCGGCAATCTGATTGACTTCATGGCTCATCTGGAATCTCCGCCTCGACCAGTTTCGCCAGAAGGGCAAGCGACTCTTGCCAGCCAAGATAGCATCCCTCGGCCGGAATGAAATCGGGGACCCCTTCCTGAGTGATGTTTATCTCAGTCCCACAGGACACCTTCTTGAAGGTGATGGTCACGTGCATCAGGCCGGGTAGATTCGGATCGTCGAACCTGTCGGTGTGGCGAATTCGTTCGTGTGGTACCAATTCGAGATACTCCCCGCCGAAGGAGTGGCTCTTGCCCGTGGTGAAGTTCGTGAACGACATCTTGTAGGAGCCACCCACCCGAGCGTCCATCTGGTGAACCTTGCCGGTGAATCCGTTTGGAGGGAGCCATTTGACCATTGCTTCCGGATCGAGGAACGCCCGATAGACCCGCTCGGGCGTGGCCCGGAGGACACGATGAAGGTGGATTGTGCTGGACATAATTCGATCTCCTTTCGATGGGTAACGCCGGGAATGGCCCTCTGTAATCGAGTGGGCGAGCTCGATTTCGACACCCATTTGACGCCTAACGCCCGGCTTTCGCTGCGGGACCTCCGTGTTTTCGCAGGGCAGCCGTCAGCTTCAACCTGTTGTTGGGTGGCAGTTTCCTCCGACGACCCCCGATGGCCAGATTTTCTTCGATGACCATCATGTCGCTTCATCGTTCAGCACCTTGGCGATCGCGGAGATGGTATTCCAATTGCGTATCGTGGCCGGTACCCCGAAGACCCTGTCCAGCGTTCTCAAGTAGCTGATGACCTTCATGTGGCGTCGGTATAAGCCGAGGACGAACCGGCCATCGCGCGCGAGAACTTTCAGGAGCCACTTGCCGCGGGAAGGGAAGTTCATGGGCAGCTGCGACGCCGACCGGGGAAGTCGAGACAGGACGCTCACGAAACGGACGATATCTGATCGCACCGGGTGGCCAGCAAAAATGTCGTGAGACTGCAGCCTGATGATATCTCGGCCTTGGCAAATCATGATTTTGGCATCGAAGGGAAGCCTGCGTTCGACTTCAACGTGCAGTTCCGTTCGCCTGACTGGTTTCCGGATTACAAAGGTGCCCGTCGCTCCGATGTTGACGGCATCAAGGTGCTTCAATTGCTCCGCGAGCACAGTGGGTCGAAAGGCTCTGTAACCACCGACGTTGACACCCCTCAGAAGAACGACGAGCGCCACTTGTCAGTCCTCCTGTCTGCCCAACGCTCCGGTTAAGCTGCGGGCCGAGCGGGTACGCTATTTACCGGTGAACAACAGGAAAAGCGTGAACGCGATGGAGCCGTCAGCTTCAACCGGTTGTTAGTCAGTACTTCTCGATGCTTCTCTTAATGCCCTCATGATCATTTCTCCCGAAGGCATCACCGATGCCCCATAAGTTCTTCACATGAAACCGAAAACTTTGGCGTCACGAACACCAGGGTCGATATCTATGCCGTTGATCTGGACCGTCGGACTCCCCAGGAACTTCAATTCCTTAGCCTCTTCCTGGGAACTGACCAATTTTTTCCGAAGTTGAACTTGGATACCAGATTCGGATATGCACTGCTCAATAAGCTCGATTGTTTTTGAGGTCGCAGGACATTTTTCGTTGTGGAGGATAACCATATTCAATGCCTTGTCCATATTAAGTTCCTTCCGTGTGCTGTTTTCGACTGAATGATTTGTCGCCCCCTCAGTAAAAATCTGGCTAACGCTCCGGCAGAGCTGCGGGCCGCACCCGCAGCGGGCTCACGGATCTTGAACCGGCGGCGCACCAACGAAGGCCCGTCAGCTTCAAGCCATTGTTAGGCCCTTGGCCTGAATGCCGTGGCCTCGATTGGTTTGGGATTGATGCCGTAATCTGGTTTGGATTGATTTGATTAATGCCTGTGGAAAAACCGGCATGCACGCGCCGTCGACCGCAGGGCGACCAACGTTTGCAGAACGTAGTCATGGTGGCCGGGCTATTCAAGCTCGCACGCCTCCGCTTGCCGCCAAAAATTGATTTAATCTGTTTCTGTGCCCTTATGCCTCGATGCCCTTCGGCTTTATCGCCCTATTGATCCATTTCCTTGAGGGTCTAACGTTGTGGATATCCGGCGCGCGAAAGGAGGCAAAGCCGACTGAAGCGCGTCCGGTTGAGCCACGTGTTCGGGCCGACCGTGTTAGATGTCGGGCCTGAGCTTACTCCTGCCTGACTATATCGACCGAGATCTCCACTGCCGGAATCGTTCCTTTGTTCTCAAGCCAGTGTGTGGTGTTCCTATCCTCGGGCCAGCCCACTCCCGGCCCATAGTCCGTAGAGACTCCATTTCGATGGTCAGTGATCGTTCCTTGCAGTATATAGACGGTGCCTGGTCTGTCTTTGTGGTCGTGAATCGGGCCGAAGACGCCTCCAGGCTCGAAGGTCACCATACGCATTCGAAGTTGGCGCCCTGCCATGCCCTCGATCTCAGGGCCAAGGTCAACCGTTGCAAGTAACTTCACCGTTACACCTTTCGTTTCAGGTGCCACCTGTTCTTTGCGCACCGTGCTCTCCTCTCTGTACTTCCATGGCCTAACGCTCGGGCTAAGCTGCGGGGCATTATGATCTCCCGCAGGGCAACCGTCAGCTCCAGCCTGTGGTTAGACCGCGTAAATGATATTTCTTAATTTCATTTATCCGCCTTAAGCCAATCTAGTGCTGCATCCTTGTCGTCGAAGTCAAAGTGCCTTACTTCGGCCTGTATAAAATGGTTGGCAACCTGCGGCATGATCGATAGGAAACCACTGCCCGTTACAGCCGCAATCTTTTTAATTTTCTGATGATGGTTTTTGACAAATTTTATATGAGATAAGAAGGCCGCAAAATTATCCCATCCAGGAAATGATTTCGTAAAAATCATCAAGCCATTCAGTATTCCTTTTTCTATGATATAGGGATCCACCTCTCTGGCTAGTTTCTCGAAATCCGTTGATTCCAATGGCCCGATAGGTTCTAGGATTAATATGCCTTCAGCGCGATTTAATTCGAAATTAAGCATTGATGCTCTCCTATTCTTAGACGGTCTAACGCTCAGGCTGCAAATTATTCAAAGCGAAAGAACGAGACGGATGCCGTCATCGACGGCCTTCATAATTCGCGATGGCATTCGCCCGCACTGTTCTGTCAGAAATGTTCGGTCTAATGTGATGATTTGCGAAACATTTGCGACGGAATCTTTTGGAAGGCCGGAATCGGTTGCAGAGATCAGAACGTTACCAGGAGCATCGGCGAGGCGAACATTAGAGGTGAGGACAACGGCGACGATCGTTCGAATACGACTTCGGTTGAATGCATTTGATTGAATAACAATTACGGGTCGACGAAATCCAGGTTCCGAGGCAATCGGTTCGGGGAGCTGCGCCCACCAAACCGTGCCTCGCTCCATCACCACTCCTCAGAAGGTAGTGATTTCATCTCAGCCGTGATGAACCCCTGCGTCAGAGAGGAATCTTCCTCCTCATAAATATGGTCGAGGCATTCCGTCACCTTTCGGTTCTGATGCCGCAATAGGAATTCAGTGATCGCCGTTGTGTATAGTTGGCTTCTGGATACACCTAGACGCTTCGCCAAGGAGTCGGCGGAACGAAAAACCTTGTCCGGTATCGATATGGCTGTTTTCATACCCGAAGTATAACCATCGTCATACCACCTGTCAAGTCAGCCTAACGACCCAAGCTCAGCGACCCGGCGCACGGGACGCACCGCTTGCAACCGCGACGTTCTTGCCGGGTTCGCTGCAGCGCATGGTTAGGCCGCGTCTTTCTCATCCCGATGGCTACCTCCTCGGCTCATACCTCAGCGCCACCGCTCCCGAGCCGAACTCCAGCCGGCTTACGAGCTTCAAGTCGAGATGCTTCGATAGCCCGGCGAACAACGTCGGCCCGTGGCCCGCCAGCCTTGGCTGCACCACGAACTCATACTCATCGATCAATCCCAGCTCCGCCAACCGGAGCGGAAGCTTCACGCCTCCCACGAACAGTCCTCTACCCGGCTCCTGCTTGAGCCGTTGAACTGCATCTCCCAGATCCCCGCGCACGAGCTCCGCGTTCCAATCCACTCGGTCCAGCGTGCTCGATACAACATACTTCTTCGCCGCGTCGATCGTTCGGGCGAAGGGTTGCATCCAAGGCTGCATCCAATCAGGTCTCACTCCCGTCTGCGCTGGCTGCCGCCATGCAGCCTCCATCATTTCGTAAATCACCCGGCCAAAAAGGAGGGCGTCGGCCTGCTCGAGGTTCTTGACCGCGTGACGATGCAACTCTTCGTCCGGGGGGATTGCACGATGATCACAGCAACCGTCCAGCGTGACGTTGATGGAATATCGAAGGGGTCGCATTACGTGCTCCTGAAGCGGCCTAACGATAAGTCTTGAGCCGCGGGGACTCACCCTCCCCCCTTGGCAACCGTCGGCTCCAAGCGCTTGTTGGGCAGCTCCTATCCGGTCTTTTTCAATTCTTCTCTGACCACGCGCCGAATTATTGCCTCCAACGGTTCCCTTTGCTGCTGGATATGATCCTTTAATGCATTGTTCATCATGGTTTGATAGTTTCCCCCGCCACGGGCATCGACCTCCTTCCGGAACCAGTCCAGAACATCATCGTCGATCCGAATCGTGATCCTGGTTTTTCCAGGGGGAATCGGATCAATAGCCCCCCTCTTGCCTTCACGAAAATCGTATTCCTTCTTCATCGCTCACGCTCCATATTGCTTCCGCTCTTTCTCGGTGGCTTTCCGCGCCGAGATCATTCGGATGTTGTCCTCGCGCCACGTGTAGACGAAGACGGAAATACGGCCCAAAGCATCCATTCCCTACGTGGCAAACCGTTCTTCTTCGGGGTTGATGTCTTCGATGGTAATCGCAGAGTCGTCAAAGAATACGGAGACAGCGTCCGAAAACGCGATTCCGTGCTTGCGTAGGTTCT
>Ga0316600_10000881_pt1 | contig 13938 bp, 12 predicted proteins | sample OWC_soil_day5_CT_FD_207652 | JGI IMG/M metagenome (GOLD analysis project Ga0316600, IMG submission 207652) | Wetland soil microbial communities from Old Woman Creek delta, Ohio, United States - OWC_soil_day5_CT | ecosystem: Environmental > Terrestrial > Soil > Wetlands | place: USA: Ohio... | reverse complement strand
CTCGACGACGCCTCGGTGCCGCTCGACGTCGCGCCGCTGCGCATCCATCCGGTGGGTCGCTATGCGATCCAGATCGATTGGAGCGACGGGCACGCGACGGGCATCTATCCGTTCCGGCGCCTGCGCTCGCTCTGCAACTGCGAACGCTGCGTCGCGGCGCGCTGAATCAGCCCGGCGAGCCGAAGCGCCGGTAGGCGTACGCGACGAGCGGGTGCACGCGGACTGGGGCGAGCCGCTTCACCCACTCCGTAATGCGCGCTTCGGCACAGATCACGACGCGCATGTCGTTGCGCTCGACGGCGCGCAGGATTTTCAGCGCCACCTTCTCGGGCGCCATCGCCATGCGGTCGATGCGCTCGATCATCTGCTGCTTCGCCGATGGATCGGCGCTGCGACTGGTGCGCACGATGTTCGTCTTCACGCCGCCCGGGTGGACGCTGGTGACACCTATCCCGCTGCCGTGCAGCTCCGCCCACAGCGCTTCCGAGAGCCCGCGCACGGCGAACTTGGTCGCGCACTACGAACTCTGCATCGGCATCCCGATGAATCCCAACATGCTCGACAGGTTCACGATGTGCGCTTCCCCGTTCTTGCGCAGATGGGGCAGGAAGAACTTGCAGCCGTGGACGACGCCCCAGAAGTTGACGCCCACGATCCAGCGCCAGTCGTCGAGCGACTGCTCCTCCTGCGCGAGCGCGCGGCCGATGCCGCTCGCCGCGCCCGTCACCACGGCGACCTTGTCCTGGAAGGAACGCACTAGGCCAGCAGCGAAGGACGACGTCCTGCCCAGGGCATCGCTGTCTCGAGCTGCGCGGCGACGCGGATCAGCAGGTCCTCGCGCCCCATGGCCGCAACCACCTGCACGCCGATCGGAAGACCCTCGGCGCTCTCATGCGTCGGCAGTGAAATGGCGGGCTGTCCGGTCGCGTTGAACGGAACCAGGAACGTGGTGAGCTGCGCGGAGCGCAGGAAGCCCTCGAGCGGCTTGCCCGGTCGCGCCACCAGCTCGCCGAGCGGCGGCGACGGCTCGGGCAAGGTGGGGGTCAGCAACAGGTCGAAGTCCTCCCACCACGCACCGATGCGCCGCGCGTAGTGATGCATCGCCTCGACCGCACCGATGTACTGGGCGGCCGTCACGCTGCGGCCCATCTCGATGATCGTCCAGTTGTCCGCGTCGACGTCGGCGGGGCCGATCTTGCGCCCGATCGCGGCCTCGAACTGTTCGATCGCGAGCGCCTGCGCGGCGCCGATCACTTGCACCGCGAACGAGTCGATCGAGCCGTCGGTGAGCGCGCTCGGATGCTCTTCCACCACCGTGTGTCCCAGTTCTTCGAGCTTGCGCGCCGTCGCCCGCAGCGCGGCGAGACATTCGGGATGCACCGGGAGATTGTGGGCGCGCGAGAGCAGCCCGATCCGCAGCGGCTCAGGCGGCGCCTTCGCTTCGATGCGGTAGGGACGCGACGGGCGCTGCACCAGGAAGGGATCGCCCGGCATCGGGCCCGCGAGCACGTCGAGCAGCGCTGCGGTGTCGCGGACGCTCCGGGTGACCGCGAACTCCGCGATCATGCCCGCCCAGGACTCGCCCCACTCGGGCCCGATCGAGACACGTCCGCGCGACGGCTTCAGGCCCACGAGTCCCGTCTGGCTCGCCGGGTTGCGGATCGACCCGCCGCCGTCGCTGGCGTGGGCGAGCGGCACCATGCGCGCTGCAACCGCTGCCGCGGCGCCGCCGCTCGAGCCGCCACAGGAACGCGCGAGGTCCCACGGGTTGCACGTCGCGCCGTACGCCTCGGGTTCCGTGGTGAGCCAGATCCCCAGCTCGGGCACATTGCTGCGACCGACGACGACGAAGCCCGCCGCGCGCAGCTTCTCGACCAGATACGAAGTGGAGTTCGCGCGATGCTTCGCGTCGCGCAGAAAGCGCGTACCCCAATGGATGGGATCGCCCTGCGCATGGCCGCATCCGAGATCCTTCAACAGAATCGGCACGCCGCGGAACGGACCGTCGGGGAGCGCGCCACGCGCTTCTTCGCGAGCGCGCTCGAAGTGCTGGTGGATGACGGCGTTCACCCGCGGATCGAGCTTCTCGATCTGCGCGATCGAGAGATCGACCAGTTCGGCGGCCGTCAGCTCGCCGTTGCGCACGAGCTCAGCCTGCGCGGTGGCGTCGCGTTCGAGTACGGAGAGGGGGTTCGAGGCGTCGCTCATGCTGTCTCCGCCGGGGTGTTCACCATCGCTGGCTGCCGGGCGCCAAGAGATAGCACGCGACGATCCCCGATCAGCCGACCCAGCGGACATCCACGCCGTGCCAATGGACGCGCGCGAGCAGAGCGTCCTCGCCCTCGGGCCAGAGGCGCAGCCGCAGCTCCGCCTCTTCGAGTCGGCTGCCTTCCATACGCAGCCAAGCGAGCGGCGCAGCGCTCGTGGCGCGTGCGCCGGCGGACTCCATCGCCCGCGTTATGCGCGCCCGCTCCGGCTCCGCGATGTACCACCAGACGACCGAGTGGAAGAGCACGGTCGCAGCGCCCGGGGCGCGCTCGCCCAGCTGCGTCTCCACCCACGCGCCGGCCGGCTCGGCGTCGATCGCGGGTGGCGCGCGCACCGCCACCTCGAGGGCTGCGCGCAGGCGCGCCAGGCGATCGAGCTGCTCGGGCCACACGAACGACTCGAGGCGCAGGCGGTGCGCGGGGTCGCGCACGTCGAGCGGCGCGACGTCGCAACCGCGCCGACTCGCGACGCGCAGTGTCGCTTCGAGATCGGGCGGCGCTCCGTCCCAACGCGCCGCGAGCGCGAGCGGCGACGCCGCATCGCCGATGCGGTGCGGTCCCAGCTCGTAGCGATAGCGATCGAAGAAGAGGTTCAGTCCCGCGCTCGATCCGATCTCGCGGATGCGCAGCGGCAGACCCGTGCGCGCCGCGATGCGCAGGAAGCCCGGAACCAGTACGGCACTGCGCTGCACTTCGTTGGTCTGCACGCGCTGTGTCGAGGCCGCTTCGCGCAGTTCGGCGCGGTGCGCGTCGCACACTTCGCAGAGCGCGCGAAAGGCGCCTTCCGCCTCGAAACGACCGCCCGTCGAGGGATAGAATGCCGCGAGTCCGGGTGCGCGACCGCCGAGCACCAGCGCGTGTATGGCGCCGAGCACGCGCAGCGGCAGTGCGTCGAGCATCGGCACACCGCGGTAGCTGGAGACGAGATCTGCGAAGAGACCTCCGCGCGCGACGTCGTCGGCCGCGCGCTCGAGCAGCGCGCCGTAGATCGGGGAACCCGTCAGCGCACAGCCGCGCGCCTGGGCGCGGAAGGCGTCGGCGAGTTCCGCGTGCGACAGCGCTACACCCGTCACGGGGACGCCGGTTCCGCCAGCTCGACCGGAAACACCCGCACGCGCCGCACGCGCCGCAGCAACGCGGCGAACTCCGCCGGCAGGCGATTGCAATAACGGATGAAGCCCGGGAGCGTCGCGAAGGTGCGCTCGGCGGCGGCGAACGTCGGATCGTCACGCAACGTCTGCTCCTGGCGGACCAGCGGCGGTGTGCCGGGATCGCGGCGGTAGCGCCGCACGTAGTCGAGCAGGCGCGCGTGATAGCCCGGGTCCTCGACGATCGCGCCGATCGTGCCGCGACGCGGATGCGTTCCCGCCACCATCGCGGCGACCTGCGACTCCAGTTGATCGAGCCCGTCCGGGAACATCTGCAGCAGCTGCAGGTCGTAGATCGGATTCAGGTGCACCACCTGCATCACGTGACCGATGATCGTGTCCCGTTCGGAGAGGAAGCCGGTCGGGTCGATCATCGAAACCGGGTCGTCGAGCACGCGCAACAGCTGGTGGAAGCCGAACGAAATGCCCTGCTGCGCGTAGTAGTCGCGCGAAGCCGGCTCGATCACGAAGCGCAGCATGTCGAGCCCGCCGAACAGGATCTGCCAGCGACCGGGCTGCTGGTCGATGAAACCCTTGCGCTCGAGTTCGCCGAGCCGGGAGCGCACCTCGCGCGGATCGAGCCACAACCGCGCGGTGCGCGCGAGCCGCGCGAACTTGCCACCGATCGCGCGCGGACCGCCAATCGCGGCGGCGACGAGACGCCACGCTGCGGCGGTCTTGCGGGCGGCGACGGCAGGGGAATCGTCGGCAGTCATGGCGGGGACCCGGTGCGGCGTCGAGGCCGCGGCTAGCTTATGCGCTGCGCCCCGTCTGTCCAAGCGGGCGCCCGTGCCCGTTTCGTGACGCCCTGCGCCACCAATTCGCTCGCGGCGCCACTCACCTTGGAGATCAGCAGGAGAAGCCCTTCGATGGACGTCTTCGAGCCCCGCTCGACCCACACCCATCTCGTCCGCACCGTCCTCTTCTACATCGCCATCGTCGGCGGCAGCATCGCGCTCTTCTTCTGGATCCGAGCACTCGGCACAGGTCTGCACGCGCCCGCGGCCGTGCAGGACCAGGCGCTCTTCGGCACGCCGGCTTCGGCGGCCCAGAGCCACGCGCTCTTGCACGTGCTGCTCGCACTGCCGGTGGTGATCGTCGCGGCGCGCTGCTTGGGTCTGCTCTTCGGCCGCCTCGGCCAGCCGCCGGTGATCGGCGAGGTGCTGGCCGGCATCCTGCTCGGGCCCTCGCTGCTCGGGCGCGTGTGGCCGCAAGCCTCGGCGTTCCTGTTGCCGCCCGAGGTGGCGCCGCTGCTCAGCATCATCGCCCAGGTAGGCGTCGTCCTCTACATGTTCCTCGTCGGGCTCGAGCTGAACCCGGTCTACATGCGCAAGAGCCCGCACGCGGCGCTGGCGATCTCGCACGCGAGCATCGTCGTGCCGTTCCTGCTCGGCGCGAGCTTCGCGCTCTACGTCTATCCGATGCTCGCGACGAGCGACGTGCCGTTCACCGTGTTCGCGCTCTTCCTCGGCGTCTCGATGTCGGTGACGGCATTCCCGGTGCTTGCGCGCATTCTCACCGACCGCCGCCTCACGAAGACGCGGCTCGGCTCGATCGCGATCACCTGTGCGTCGGTCGACGACGTGACGGCCTGGTGCCTGCTCGCGTTCGTGATGGGCGTGGCGCAGGCGAAGGTCGAGGGTTCGTTCGACACCCTCCTCTATGCCGTCGCCTTCATCGGCTTCGTGCTGTTGGTGGTTCGGCGCGGCGCGCGCTGGGCGGCCGCGAAGACCGACCATCTGCCGGAACTCTCGCAGGGCTGGATGGCCGTGATCTTCGTGACCTTCCTGCTCTCCGCCTTCGCGACCGAGTGGATTGGCATCCACGCGCTGTTCGGCGCCTTCGTGGTGGGCGCCGTGATCCCGCACGACAGTCTGATCGCACGCGACCTGCAGAGGCGCCTCGAAGACCTGGTGGTCGTGCTCTTGCTGCCCGCGTTCTTCGCGTACACGGGCCTGCGCACGCAGATCGGCCTCGTGAGCAGTGGCACCGAGTGGATGCTGCTCGGCGTCATCATCCTGATCGCGTCGCTCGGCAAGTTCGGCGGCAGCCTCGCAGCGGCGCGGCTCACCGGAATGGGTTGGCGCGAATCCTCGGCGATCGGAGTCCTGATGAACACACGTGGGCTGATGGAGCTGATCGTGCTCAACATCGGGCTCGATCTGAAGGTGCTCTCGCCGACCCTGTTCGCGATGTTGGTGCTGATGGCGGTCATCACCACCGTCGCGACCACACCGGTACTCGACTTGCTGAATCGCGACGGCGCGCTGCTCGCCGAGCGCGAGCCGGACGCGGCGACGCGATCGACCGTCGAAAGCCACGCATAGCCGCAAGCCGCAGCCTCGGAGCACTTCGCTCGCCTACGCCTCGCTGTGCGCTCCTGCGCCGGCTCCGGCGCGGCCCTTCCAGAGCGCGCCCTGCCGGCGGTAGTGACGCCGCGCCGAGTCGATCGTCATGGCGCCGTAGAGCGCGGCGGCGACCGGCAGCGCGAATCCCCACCGCGCCGGGCGACCGTAGAGCGCAAGCGTCGGCGCGAACGAGAGCGCCTGGAGGATCCACGCGGCGGCTGCAAGCGCCGTCGCTGCGGCACTGTGGTGCAGCGGCCAGGCGAACACCGTGAGCGGCGGCACCAGATACACCAGCGCGAGACCGAGCACGGTGCCGGCCAGGATCCACCAGGAGTGCCGCAACTGCGTGAAGGCGCTGCGCGCGACCATGTTCCACACGTCGGAGATTCCCTGGTAGGGGCGAATCGAGCGCTCGGTCGTGCTGAGCCCGAGCCAGATCGGCCCGCCGCGCTTCACGGCGCGACCGAGCGCGCAGTCGTCGATCACTTCGCCACGCAGCGCCTCGATGCCGCCAGCGCGCGCGAGCGCATCGCTCCGCACCAGCACGCAACCGCCCGCGGCACCGGCCGTTCGCGAGCGCGGGTCGTTGATGCGCGCAAACGGGTAGAGCTTCTGGAAGAAGTACACGAAGGCGGGAACCAGCAGTCCGTCCCAGCTCGAGCCCGCGTGCAACAGCACCATCTGCGACACCAGATCGAGTCGATCTGCTTCGGCCTTCGCAACCAGGCGGCGCACGCTGCCCGGGCCGTGCTCGACGTCGGCGTCGGTGAGCAGCCAGTACTCGGGCGCCGCAGTCTCGCCCGCGGCGCGCACGCCCGTCTCGACGGCCCACATCTTCCCGACCCAGCCGCCGGGACGCTGCGGGGTGCGCGTCACCGAGAGTCGCGCCCCGTTCGGATGTTCGCGCGCGAGTCGTCGAGCGACGTCGCCGCTGCCGTCGCTGCTCTCGTCGTCCGCGAGCACGATGCGGAACACGCCCGGGTAGTCCTGGTCGAGCAGCGAGCGCAACGTCGCGGGCAGCAGCGTCGCTTCGTCGCGTGCCGGGACGACGGCCGTGACGGAGGGCCAGCGGGACGGCGCCGGTTCGTGCCCGGTGAGCCGCTGGTCGCAACGCCAGTAGCGCCCGTGCGCGAGAATCAGATAGAGCCAGGCAGCGAGCGACACTGCGGCGAGCGCGACCACCCATCCCATCGGGCGCGGACTCTAGCGTCGTGCGCGGATCATGCCGAAGCGAATTGCTGCAGGAATTCGCGAAGCGCCGCGTTCACCGCGTCGCGCGCTTCGAGGTTCACGACGTGCCCGGCTTCGGGAACGACGAGTAGCGCCGCGTCACCGAGCGCCTGCGCGAGTTCCCGACAGGGCGCGAGCGAGACCGGGTCGCGTTCGCCGGCGATCACGAGCGTCGGAAGACCGAGCGCGCCGAGCGACTTCGCGAGCGCGCGCCAACCCGGCTGCACCGCGAGCAGCTCGCGCAGCGTATGGGCGATCGCGTGCGGCGCGTGCTCCAGGAATCCCAGCCGCACGAGCTTCGCGGCGTTCGCGTCGAGACCCGACTCGGGACCCCACGCGTAGCGCGTGCCGGCGGCTTCGAGGCCCTCGCGGTCGATCGCGTCGGCGAACGCCAGCGCCCAACTGCGCTGACGGGTCCCTGCTTCGGCACCGGGCGGCAGCGAGGCGAGCGCGAGACCGCGAACGCGCGCGGGGTGCTCCGCCGCGAAGCGCGCGGCGATTCCTGCGCCCATCGAGAGACCGCCGACGACCGCGTGCGCGGCTCCCAGGTGATCGAGCACGCGGGCGAGATCCGCAACGAAGCGCTCCGGTCGGTACGCCGCGGCGTCGCGCGGCGTACCGCTGCGCGCGTGCCCGCGCACGTCGAAGGCCGCGACGCGGAAGCGATCGCGAAGCGCCCGGAGCTGCGGGCGCCAGTTCCGCGCGCTGCCGCCGAAGCCGTGGAGCAGCACGACGAGCGGCCCCTCGCCCTCGAACTCGAGATGCAGTGCGACGTCGCCCGCCACCGTCTCGATCACGCGAACCCACCCCCCGCGCGCTGTGCAATCATGCTGCGACGATGGCCGACGCCCCTCCGACTCCCATCCCTTCTTCCACCGTGATGCTGCTGCGCGACGACCGTGGAGTTCTCGAGGTGTTCATGGTCGAGCGCCACCACCAGATCGACTTCGCGTCGAGCGCGCTGGTCTTCCCGGGTGGCAAGGTCGATCCCGCAGACCGCGATCCGGCGCTGCGCGCGCGTTGCGCCGGTTGCGCAGACCTCGACGACGAGACCTTCGCGGTGCGCGTCGCGGCCGTGCGCGAGACTTTCGAGGAGTGCGGCGTGATGCTGGCCCGCGGCCGCGGCGAAACGGAGATGCTCCCCGAATCGCGCGTGCGTCCACTCGCGACGCGCTACCGCGGCGACCTGCTCTCGCGCGCCACCTCGCTCGGCGCGATCGCCGGGGCGCACGACCTCGAACTGGCCCTCGACTCGATGGTGCCGTTCGCGCACTGGATTACTCCAGTCTTCATGCCGAAGCGCTTCGACACCCGCTTCTACCTCGTTCCGACGCCACCCGACCAGGTCGCCGTGCACGACGGCGGGGAATCGGTCGATTCGCTGTGGATCTCGCCAGTTCAGGCAATTGAAGACTGCCGGGCAAACCGACGGCGGATCATCTTTCCGACGCTGCTCAACTTGATCAAGCTCGCGCGCAGCGACAGCGTCGCCGAGGCGATCGAGCGCGCGCGCCGCGAGCCGATCGTCACCGTGCTGCCGACCGTCGGCCGCGGCGAGAACGGCCCCGTGATCCGGATTCCCGTCGAAGCCGGCTACGACGTCAGCGAAGCCCCGCTCGGAGACCTGCGGTAGCAGTCGCACTTACCTGGCCCGCACCAGATCGCGCAGCGCGCGCATCCCGACGGTGCGGATGCCTTCCTTCGCGAAGCGATCGCGGCCGGCCTGGCTCCCGTAGAAGCCGTGCTCGAAAACCCGCGCGTGCGCGTCGGGGCTGATCGCGCGCAGCTCCTCGCCGTCCCGGGCCGGATGGGTGATGAGGTAGGTGACGCCCGTGCCGATGCGCGAGAGCCGCGTCGTGGTGTGGCTCTCGCCCGCGCCCGCTTCGAAGTCGAGCGAGAACAGCTCGACGCCGTCGAGGATCGGCAGGCCCGCGGCGGCGATCTGCTCGGTTCCCCTGCGCAGCACGGCCACGAAGGCGCCGAGCCCCGCGCGCTCCAGCACGGCGGGATCGGGATGGGCCGCGAAGACCGGCAGCCGGTACTCCTGCGCGAGCCTCGCGTAGAAGCCCACGAAGGGATCGAGCAACACCGTTCCCATGTGCGAGTCGAGATGGGTGACGTCGATCCCCGCCGCGAGCGCCGTCTCGATCTGTGCGCGCAGCTCGATCTCGACGTGCGCGGGCTTCGCAGCGCGCAGCACCTCCAACAGCGTGCGGGGCAGGTAGCCCTGTTCGTCGAGCAGCGACGGCACGCGGTCGCGACCGGCGACGGGCCCCCAGCGGTACTGCGGCCACTCCGAGTTGAGCGTCAGGTGCACACCCAGATCGAAGTGCGGGTTCGCACGCGCCAGGTCGGCGGCTTCGCGAAACCACGGACAGGGCACCATGATCGAGCCACAAGTGACGACGCCATTCGCGAGCGCGTCGAAGGCGCCGGCGTTGGCGGCGTGGCACATCCCGATGTCGTCGGCATGGACGATCGCGACGCGATCGCTGGCGGCGAAGCCGAGCTGCTGAGCCAGAGGCTGAACCAATGTCGATGCCATGCGCGCTCTCCGCTTCGAGGTGACCCATCTTAGGACGGGCGCCGCTGCGACGGAACCGCGGCCGCGCGGGTGTTAGATTGCCCTCCATGCAACCGCGAACGCGATCCTCGTGCGCCGCCATGCTCTTCGCGTGGCTGACGCTCGCGTCCGGGAACTCGCACGCCGTCGAGCTGCTGCTGCAAGGTGCTCTGGAGGACGGCGACGACCCGTCCTACGCGCTCTCGGCGCCGACCGGGATCGCGGCGAGCAGCGACGGCCGGAGCGTCTACGTCGCGGGGTTGGGGGAGGACGCGCTCGACGTGTTCGCGCGCAATCCCGCAAGCGGCGCACTCACCCACCAGGTGGCAGTGCGCGACGGCGAGCGCGGCGTGGACGGACTCGGCGGCGTCCTCACCGCGATGGTCAGCGCCGACGGCCGGAACGTCTACGCCGTCGGCGTGACCGATCAGGCGATCGCCGTCTTCGACCGCGATCTCGCGACGGGACTGCTGCGTTTCGTCTGGCAGAAGAAGAATGGGATGGGCGGCGTCACGGGGCTCGCGGCCCCGCGCTCGATCGTCGAGAGCCACGACGGCCGGCACGTCTACGTCGCATGTGAAGCGGCGATCGTCGCCTTCGCGCGCAGCGCCAGCGGTTGGCTCACCTTCGTGCAGGCGGTCGAGCTTCCCCCGCAGAGCGGCACGCAGGGAATCGCCGTCGACCCGGAGGGGCACAACGTCTACGTAGGTGGCTACGAAAATGCAGAGCTGCGCGTCTACACACGCAATCCTGTGTGGGGTGGGCTCACACTCCTCGAGGTCGAGAGCAATGGGAAGGATGGCGTCGAGGGCCTTGCCGGCATCGACTCGATCGCGGTGACGCCGAGCGGCGACAGCGTCTACGCCAACGGCACGATCGATTCGTCGGTCGTCCACTTCGCGCGCGACCCGGAGACGGGCCTGCTCGCATTCGTCGCGCGCTACCAGAACGGCGTCGGCGGAATCGCCGGGCTCGGCCTCTCGGCGGGCGTGAGCATCGGAGGCGATCGTGGCTCGCGCGTCTTCGCGGGAGGCGCCGACGCGGCGGTCGCGGTGTTCGAGCGCGATCGCGCGAGCGGCGCACTCGACTTCGTGACGGCGTCGCCGCTGCCCGGCTCGGGCTTCATTGGCAGCGGGGCGCAGGTCCTCGCGGTCGGCGGAAATCTCTATGTCGCGAACAGCATCGACAACCGTATCACGACCTTCGGGATCGCGGCGCTCCATTTCCTCGAAACGAAAGAGGACGGCATCGACGGCGCAGACGGACTCGCGGGGGCCGAGGGCGTGGCCGCTTCGCCCGACGGCAGGCATCTCTACGCGACCGGCACCGGCGACGACGCGGTGACCGTCTTCGCGATCGACCCCGCCAGCGGAGCGCTCACGGCGTCGAGCGTCGTCGTCGACAACGCGGGCGGCGTGGACGGCATCGACGGCGCGGCCGGCGTCGTGGTGAGCCCGGACAGCCGCCACGTCTATGCGGTCGGCAGCAGCGATTCATCGGTCGCGGCCTTTGCGCGCAATGCGGAGACGGGAGCGCTCTCATTCGTGGAACGCGAGCAACAGGGCAAGAACGGTGTGCAGGAATTCCTCGCTCCGCGCATCGCGGCGATCAGCCCGGACGGCAGGCACCTCTACACGTCGGTCTTCCTGAGCGATGCGGTGACCTGGTTCTCGCGCGACGCGATGAGCGGCGCCTTGAGTTTCGGCGGCTTTGCGAAGGACGGTGTCGCGGGTTTGGACGGACTGGACGGCGCGTACTCGGTCGCGGTCAGTCCGGACGGCAAGCACGTCTACGCGACGGGCTTCTACGACGACTCGCTGGTGGTGTTCTCGCGCGACGTCGCGACTGGCGCACTTGCCTTCGCGTCGCAGGTGCAGGACGGCGTCGCCGGGGTGGACGGCCTCGACGCCGTCTCGGGCGTGGTCGTGAGCCCCGATGGTCGCCACGTCTACGCCTCCAGCGCCACCGACAGCGCCGTCGCGGTCTTCACGCGCGACGCTGCGACCGGCGCCCTCGGCTTCGTCGAGCGCAAACGAGACAATGAAGGCGACACGCTGCGGCTCAACGGCCCATACTACGTCGCGGTGAGCGGCGATGGTCGCTACGTGTTCGCGACCAGCTCGACGGAACACACATTGAACGTGTTCCGCCGCGATCCCGCGACGGGTCGTCTGTCACTCGCGCAGCTCGAGTTGGACGGCGTCGACGGGGTCACGAAGTTGTCGAACCCGCGCGGCATCGCGGTCGCCCGCCGGGGCCTCGCGACCTACGTCGCGAGCAGCGCCGAGAACGCGGTCACGGTCTTCACGCCCGAGCCGGACGCAGCGCTGCTCGGGCTTGCAGCGCTCGCGGCGATCGGTGCGCTGGCTCGCCGTCGCACGTGCCGGTAGGCTGCGCGTCCATGCCGTCCGATCTCGCCTTGCTCGCCAAGCTCGCCTCGCGCGCCGCCGACGCCGCGCGCGCCGAGATCCTGCCGCGCTTTCGGCGGGTCGCGGTGGAGATCAAGCAGGACGGCTCTCCCGTCACCGAAGCGGATCGCGCTGCCGAGCAGGCGATCCGGCGCGTGCTGCACCAAGGCGACCCCGATGCGGCGATCCTCGGCGAGGAATTCGGCGCCGAGGGCGAATGGAAGCGCGGCGCGTCCTGGGTGATCGACCCGATCGACGGCACGATCGGTTTCGCGCGCGGCATCCCGCTGTTCTCGACGCTGATCGCGCGCCTGGAAGACGGCGTGCCGGTGCTCGGTCTGATCGATCTCCCAGGCCTCGGCGAGCGCACGGTCGGCTGGAAGGGCGGCGGCGTCACGTGCAACGGCGCGCCGCTGCGCTGCTCGCAGCAGACCGATCTGCGCCGCGCACTCGTCGCGCACGGCGACGTCTTCTGCTTCGACCGCTGCGACGAGCGCCCCGCCCTCGAGCGGATGGTGCGCGAGATCCCCATCCTGCGCGGCTACACCGACGCCTTCGGCCATGCGCAAGTGCTGGCCGGCGGCGTCGACGCAATGGTCGACCTCGACCTGAACCCGTGGGACGCAGCCGCCACGCAGGTGCTGGTGCCCGAGGCCGGCGGTCTCTGCGTCACGCTCGAGTACCCGGCGCGCGGAAAACTCGGCCTCGTGATCGGCGCGCCCGCACTAGTCGAGCAGCTCGCCAGTTGGCTCACGCGCGGAGAAAGGGGACGGTCCTCCCCTGTGCCTGGCTGAGGACTCCGGGGACACACCTCGGGTCCGCGCTGCGACATGCGCCGGCGAAGTCTGTCCCTCCCGTCCCATGCCCGGTCACGCGAGGACCGTCCCCTTTCTCCCGCTAGACTGGGCGCCGCGTTTTTTCTGTGGAGAATTTCCGATGAGCGACCAGCCCGTCCTCCCCACCCTCGACGACGCTCGCCAGCTGCTTGCGGCGGCGGATTCGCTGCTTACCGGCGCGCTCGCCCGCGCCCGTGTCCTCACCCAGAACGGCAAGGCGATCGACGACCACCAGGTGCTCGCGGAACGCGTCGCCTACGCCGCAACCGAAGCGCGCGCCGCGCGCGAATTGATCGAGTATGCGGCCGGCGCCCGCCGCGAAGGTCGCGGCGACGCATGGCTCGAAGCCACCGCGGCGGCAGGCGCGGCGGAGTTGGTGGCGAGCCTGGTCGCGCGCCTCACGCCCGCCGTCGACGACCTCGGCATCGGCGACGACGCGCTGCAAGCCAGCTTCCCCCCCGATCTGCGCAAGAAGCTGCGCGCCGCGTCGAACGAATCCGTGTTCCGCGCGATCGGACGCGAGGTCGCGGGGCGGCGCGGTCGCAACGAGACGCCGCTCGACGAGACGCTCGAGCAGGTGCGTTCCTCCGTTCGCGAGTTCGCCGAGAAGGAAATCGCGCCCCACGCCGAGCGCATCCACCGCACCGACGATCTCGTCCCGGAAGAGTTCATCACGAAGATGGCCGCGCTCGGCTACTTCGGACTCTCGGTGCCCGAAGAGTACGGCGGCTACGAGATGGGCAACCTCGCGATGATCCTCACCACCGAGGAGCTCTCGCGCGCGTCGCTCGCCGCGGCGGGTTCGCTGATCACGCGCCCGGAGATCCTCACCAAGGCGCTGATGGCGGGCGGCACCGAAGAGCAGAAGAAGTTCTGGCTCCCAAAGATTGCCGCGGGCGACTTGATGGTGGGCATCTCGGTGACGGAGCCGGACATCGGCAGCGACGTCGCCGGCGTGAAGTGCCGTGCCGATCGCGCGACCGTCGGCGGTGTCGAGGGCTTCGTCGTGAACGGCCCGAAGTCGTGGTGCACCTTCGCGGGTCGCGCGAACGTGCTGGCGCTGCTCGCGCGCACCGACCCGGACATGAGCAAGGGCCCGAAGGGCCTGTCGCTCTTCATCGTCGAGAAGGAGCCGCAC
>Ga0316600_10000880_pt1 | contig 13945 bp, 10 predicted proteins | sample OWC_soil_day5_CT_FD_207652 | JGI IMG/M metagenome (GOLD analysis project Ga0316600, IMG submission 207652) | Wetland soil microbial communities from Old Woman Creek delta, Ohio, United States - OWC_soil_day5_CT | ecosystem: Environmental > Terrestrial > Soil > Wetlands | place: USA: Ohio... | reverse complement strand
CCCCGCCCCGCTGTCGGCGACAAGCTCGAGCAGATCGGCCAGCGGCGCCGCCCCCTGCTGCGTGGTCACCCAGACCTTCGGCACATCGGACAGGCCGGCCAGCCCCAGGATCGTTTCAAATTTTTTCCGGCTTTCGGCACCGAAGCCGCACAGCAGGAGCTTGCGCGGGCCGTAGAGGATCTTCTCCGTCCGCGTGACTTTTTCGAAAGTCGATTTTTCAGCCATTTCGCCCATCCCCGGTTTTGACGATTCGAAAGCCTCGCGACGTCACAGCGCTCAACCAGCGCATCCCGATTCAACCGGGATGCGATGCGTCCGCCGTGACGTTAGGGGGCGCGCCAAGGCGTGCTCGTCGCGAGCGAAACCGTTCGAGTTGAAGGGTTCACCGTTACCCCGGCGTTTAAACTGGAATACCAGACCCCGATGGGGCGTCCCGCAGGGTCAAAAATGGTGAACCCGGTTGTGGAGGAGCCCGCCACCGGGAACGACCGCACCAGGCCCACCACTTTTTCGAACGTCGCGGAGTCCGGCTCAACCGCTCGCCAATTATGCCCTCCCTCGAACTCGTACCCGCGATCCAGGCCGATCACTCCGAAGGGATTGTTCTCCTGATTCAAAAACCAGTACCGGAAATTGGGATTGACCTGCAGGCTCTCAAACTTCCGGGAGACCTCCGCGGAGGTTTTAAGGCTCCCGATGTTTCCCATCGCGCATGCGAAAGCAAGCGTTGCCGCAATCACCGTCACTGTCAAAAAAAATTTCCTGTACATGCCACGCCTCTTTCCTGAAAAGGCTTTATGATTGCGCTCAACAACCTACTTGAATTTAAAGGGGTCTAGAACCCCAACCGGATGCCGACGCCGGCGCCGCCGGACCCGATCCCGACGCCGGCGCCGCTCCCATACCATCCGTCGTTGCCGACCCAGGGCATCGCGGCGTTGACGGAAACCACTTTGGTTTCAGGGTTGACCTTGATGCCGGCATCCAGGCTCGAATACCACATCCCGATCTGCTGCGCCTGCGGATCCAGTATGTACGCCCCGTACGTGAAGGATCCTCTCACCGGAAAACCCTGCACCAGGCCGATCACTTTCTCGAAGGTCTTGGAGTTGGGGTCCACCTCCTTCCAGTTGATGTCCTCGATTCGGTATGGCTGCTGCAGCCCGACCACCGCGTAAGGGTTGTTTTCCTGGTTGTAGTACCAATAGCGGTAGTTGGGTTCGGCGTGGAAGACCTCGAAGGCCCGGCCGGCCTCGCGGCTGTTCCTGAGACCGCCGCGGTTCGCCCCCGAACAACCGGCGACGAGCATGGCCGCCACCGCCAGAACGCCTATGATCCCGTAGAGTCTCGTGGTCTTAAATCCGTTCATCGCTGAGCCTCTCGCAATGGCAGGGGCTTGATCGAGGAACTTATAATAACGATGGAAACCTTTAAAGACAATACGGGGAAAACCCGGCGGTTCCCGACTCGCCCAACTCGCCGCCGTCATCGAAAACAAGGGGTGCCCGGCATCCCGGGCACCCCTTGTCTCAATCAGTTGATTTTTAAGCACCCTCCGCGGCTATACCTTAAAGAACATCGGCAGGAGGAGGAAGCCGGCGGAGATGATGACCATGTAGATGATGAAATAAATCATGCAGTAACCCATGATGTCGCGGAAGTTGAGCTTGGCAACCCCGAGCAGCGGAATCGCCCAGAACGGCTGGATCACGTCGGTGATCATGTCGCCCCACGCATAGGCGATGACGGTCATGGGACCGCTGACCCCCAGGTTCTTGGCGGCCGTCATGATGTAAGGCGCCTCAACGGCCCACTTGGCCCCGCCCGAGGGCACGATGTAGTTCAGAATTCCGGAATACCACATGACGATGAACGGGTAGGTCTCCTTGGTCGCGATGGCCGTGAACCAGTCGCCCATCACCTCCGCCAGCCCTGAAAACTTGATGATCCCGAAGATCCCGGCGTAGAAGGGGAACTGTACGACGACCCCCCAGATGAACGAGCCGCCCTCCATTGCCGCCTTCAGGAACGAGGCCGGCGTCCAGTGCAGCAGGACGCCGATGACCAAAAAGACGAAGTTCACCACGTCGAGGTTGATTCCGGCCCACCCGTTCTTCCCAAAGTACCAAACGAGCCAGATGATCCCGCTCGCCGCCACGATAATGTTGATGATGGGCGAGTGCTCGAGCCACAGAGCCGGCGTCATGTCCGCGGGTTTCGGTTTGGGCGGCGCCTCGAAGGTGGACTCCTTGACCAGCTCCGGGTCCGCAATGAAAGTCTCCTCTTTCCGGGGGTGCATGAGCGGCCCCACGATCGTCAAGACGACCAGAATCGCCAGCGCCAGCAGCAGGTTGAACGGGTGGAAAATGGTCTCGGTGATCGGGATGATCCCGATGTCCTTTTCGAGGAAGTGCTTCGGGGTGGCCACCAGCAGCGGGGCGGAGGCGGAAAGCCCGGAATGCCACATCGTGCCCAGGCCCAGGTAGGCGGTCGCCACCAGCAGCCGGTAGTCCACGCCCTTCTGTTTGCGCACCATGAAGCGCACGAAAACCGCCGAGCCGACGATGCTCAGCCCCCAGTTGACCCAGGCCAGCCCCATCGACACAAGGGCCATCAGGGCGATAGCGCCCTTGTTGCCTTTCGGCAGGCCGGCAAGGCCGTTGAGCATTCGACTGAAAATCGGGGTGGTGGCCAGGATGTAGCCCGTCATGATGATCAGGCACATCTGCATGCCGAAGGAGAGCAGCACCCAGAAACCGCTGCCCCAGTTCTGGATGAGCTGGAAGGCCGTGGCTTTGGTGAAGATGAGACCTAAAACGTAGGCGGCAATGGTGAGGATGACGGCGATGACCCATGCGTCCGGGACCCAGCGCGTGCTCCAGCGCGTGCTGGCCGATGCGAGTTTCTGAAGCATGATTCTCCTCCTTTTGGTTGCTGGTTTGAGATGGCGCTCAACCGGCGCTTATGCTTCACTGCACAGGAACCCGATGTCTTACGATACGGCGTTGCTTATCTTTTCCTCCTTCCAAAGTAAATTTGCCGCCATTCTCGCAGCCTGCAAATGTTTTGTCAAACCGGATCACCACCTAAATGCTGTCGGGTAGGACGATCAAGGCCTCCCCCCGGCGGCCGTCGATGCAGATGTCCAGGGGCTGCCCCCAACGCAGGAGCCGCAGGTATTTTGTCTCGCGGGGGGATCCAGCGGCCTGCAGCTGATCCCAGCGGATGAAAGCAGCCGAGCCGTAGGGCACGGACAGGCATCCGATGTTGAGCGATGTGACGTTCTGGAAAAAATGGGTCCCCTGGGCGGGGTCGACGTTGAACCCCTTGAGCCCCACCTCCACCAGGACCTTGACCCCTGAAATCTGGGCCCAGCCGACCCCGATGCCCATCCAGGGGTCGGTCGAGCCCCAGCGCCCGAAACCGACGAGCACATAGGGCCGCCCCTCGTCGACCAGCCCCTTGTTCAGCACGCCGATCTCCCGGGCGATCTCGCGTGTTTTGGAAATATCGAACCCTTCGGGCTTGACGCACACCAGGTCGTAAATGCCGCGGTAAAACCCGTTGCCGTGGGCCAAGTTCGAGTAGCAGAACGCCTTCTCCGTGAGCCCGGCGGAAACCTCGACCCTCTCCCAGCGCTTCTGGGAAGCCATCGGCCTGAGCTGCAGGGGGTAGAACACGGGACGCTGCTCTTCGGGCAGATCGCAGGCGAATTCGATCTCGACCGGGATCCGCATCGACCGCTCGCAGATGGAAAGCAGGCTGGAGAGCAGTTCGCCGAATTTCAGCCGCGGGTCCCGCAGGACTTTCTGGAAGGTGACGATCCGGGGGCCGTCGTAGAAAAAGCTGTCCACCAGCAGGCCGCTGTCGGACTGGTAGACGGAGGCCACCTTCTGCAGCACCCATTGGCTCTCCGCCACCGAGAGCGGCAACAGCTTGAGCCGGTCCATCGTGGCCGGGTCCCGCGGCTCCCGGATGGGCTCCATGTCGAGCGCATAGAAGTTCTTCTGGGTGAAGTACAGCCAGTCGCGCATGTCGGCAAACTGCGGCAGCAGCATCGGGTAGCGCGGGCAGAACCGCACGATGGGCCCGCCCTCCACCACGGTTTTTCCTAATCCGAGGGCGATCTGGGCCACGCCGTCCTCAGGTTTCATATACGAGATGGGGTAGAAATTGTGCGACTGGGCCACGCCGGAGAAGGTGGGATAGAAATACCCCCCGCGCTGGCAGCCGCCCAGGGTCTGAACCACCACGGCCATGCGCTCATCCTCGAGCCGGTAGCTCGTCTGGCGGAAATAGGCCCGCGGGTTGTCCCCGAAGGTGGACGCCCACACGAGCTTGACGGCGGCCAGCAGCGACCAGAGGCGCTGGTCCAGGGACTCGTCGCTGTTGGGCAGCATGTAGGTGGAATAGAGGCCCGCCAGCGGCAGGTTGTGGGAATCCTCCAAAATGCTCGAGGAGCGTACGGCCAGGGGCTCGCGGACGGTCTGCAGATAGGCCCTCAGATCGTGGATCATCTCATCGCGGAGCTTCCCCTTCAGGAAGCGCTGCTGGAGCTCGGGATGCTCGATCGCGCCTTTCAGGGCAAGGTCCCACAGCCGGTTGTCTTCGAGAAAGCGCACGAATTCGTTGGAACAGATGACCAGGGTCGGTGGGATCTGGATCGCGAGGTCGGGAAACCGCTGACGGATTTCGAGCCGGGAGAGCAGGTAGCGCAGGAACCCGATGCCCCGCGCCTTGCCGCCGAGAGAGCCTTCCCCGCAGCGCAGGAACTGCAGCTCCAGCGGGTTGCGGCCGGGGGCAAAACGGGTGATGATGTCGCTTTGCTTCTCGTAGAGCACGGTCTCGATCACGCGGATCAGGAAGCGGCGCAGCTCCTCGGCGTCCCGAAAGTCCTCCGCACGCTTCGGGTAGAGCTGTTCGGCGATCTTGACCTCGGTGCGCGCCATCATCCAGTGCGAAAAGTGCTGCTGCTCGGCATGGTGCAGGATCGATTCGGCCGGCGCCTCCCGCAGGCGGTCGAGCAGCTCGCGCGGGTTTCCCGCCCGGGCGACCTCGCGGCCGTCGGGCATCCGGAAAATGAAATCGCCGAAGCCCATGGTCTCCCGCAGAAATCGCTGCAGGTCCTCCATCAGCCGGCTGGAGTTCTTGTCGATGAAATAGGTCTGCAGCTCCTCCGCCCGGCTGCGGTTTTTCTCCGGATCGGCGGACTGGATGCAGATGGGCAGCTCGCGCATGTCCCGGCGCAGCATGCGGACGAGCTCGAAACCGGCTTCGTCGTCCAGCCGGCCGGCCTTGATGAAGCGCACGTCGGTGATGACTCCCAGGATGTAGGGCCGGTGGCGCCGGTAAACGTCGACGGCCTCCTCGAAGCTTTCGACCAGCACCACCTTGGCACGCGAGCGCATCCGCAGCTGGCGGTGCAGGTGGTTCAGCCCCTCGTCGATCAGCCGCTGGGTGAGGACCATGATGGCGGTGTAGATGGCCGGCAGGAAGGTGGAGTAGTGCGCGACGGAATCCTCCACCAGCAAAACCAGGCGTACGCCGCCGACGCGGGTGTCGTGGTCGAGATTGGCCCTGTCCTCGAAGTACTTGATGATGGCGACGAGCAGCGTGGGGTCGTTCTGCCAGAGGAAGATGCGATCCACCCCCTGGGGCTTCTCGCCGCCCTGCATCCGCGCGAGAAAAGCGGGATCGGTTGCCAGCACCGCGACCGGCAGTTCGCCCCGGATCGCCTTGGCTTTCTGGGCCAGATCGTAGGCCAGGTCGGCCTCCTCGTGCACGATGGTGAGCACGAGGTCGATCGTCTCCGACCGGATGACATCCAGGGCCCGCTCGACGCTGGAGACCTTGCGGATCCGCGGAACCGTGGACAGCCCCCGGTCCGCGTACTGCTGCCAGATGCGCTCCTCGAGGGTGCCGTCCTCCTCGATGATGTAGCCGTCGTACACGCTGGAGACAAGCAGGATTTCCCGGATGCGGCTGTTCATCAGGGAGCGGAACGTGTCGAAGCGATGCTGAAGGGAATCGATGTCCAACATGGGCCACCTCCGGCAGGCCATACCCTGATGGAAGCTTATACGCCGCCGGTGTCCGACAAAGCAAGCCTCGTACCAGGCAGCAATCCAAGGCAGGGAAAGGTTTCGTCTGCGACCGGCCGTGGTCGGCGCCGGCGGCTTCCTGGCGGGCTGTGCCGCCGGGTGCCGAGCGAACTCAGCCGGTGCGAAATTCTCCGCTGGGGAGAATCGCCCCATGCAAAGCCGCCGTGGTAAGCGCTAGAAAAACAAGACGCCGGCGAGCCGGAGCGATGAAAAATGAATGTTAAACCGATGGCTTGTCCCCTCCACGGGCTTGCCTGGAAACCGGCCGGTGATTTTGGTACGGCACCTGCAATAGAGAGTTTCGTGGCGAGGCGGACCGCCTCTCCGACAAAAAAACCGATCAGCGAAGGAGCCCGAAAATGGCAACCAAAAAATTCAAAGTCACCTATGGCGTCGACCAGCGCGTGGAAGAAGAAGATGACAGGATCCGGATGCAGATGGAACAGCGCATCCTTGAGAGTTTGTGCTCGAACTGCAAGCATCAGGGCGATTGCGCTTTTCTGCTGAAAGCCTGTTCCCCGATATTTGAGTGCGAGCTTTACGAATGCGGTCCTTCGGGCAAACCCCGCCTCACGGTGGTGAACAAAGCCTGCGCCGCCGCCGCAGCGCATCCGGAGATCGGCGACGCGCTGCTGGGCCTTTGCATCAACTGCGAAAACCTGAGGGGCTGCAACTTGCCCAAACCTGCCGCCGGCGTCTGGATGTGCGAGGAATACTGCTGAGAGCCTGCCGCCATAAGTAATGGGAGACGATCTCGACTCCCTCGGCGGGCTCATATTTCAATCGAAAAGGAGAAACGAGCTCGTGAGTGAAGAACCTGCTATCACCATTTCATCCCGGGACTTTAAGCGGCTCGACCAGCTGCTGGACTCCCTGCCGCCCAACAGTTACCCGGAAGCAGAGCTCTTGAGGGCGGAACTGGAGCGGGCCGAAGTGCTCAATCCGGAACGAATGCCGTCGGATGTTGTCACCATGAATTCAAGAGTCCGCTTCCGCGTAGAGCCTTCGGAAAAGGAATACGAGCTCACCCTGGTCTATCCGAAAGACTTGGACGGCAGTTCAGGCCAGATTTCAATTCTTGCACCGGTCGGGAGTGCCTTGCTGGGCCTGCGCATCGGCCAGCAGATCGAGTGGCCGGCGCTTAATGGGAAACCCGTTCGGGTGCGGATCGTCGACATTCTCTATCAACCGGAGAGGGAAGGGGATTATCGCCGGTAGGCGGTGCGGTCTGTTTATTTTTTTGCATTTGAAAGCAAGAGACGCTAAGTTGGCACCGGGTCGACATCATGAGGCGGCTGCCGCTGCCGGTCCATGTCTCTGAAACCCGGAAACGCTGACGAAATCGGGAGGTTTTATCATGAGCGGGAAATTCAATGCCTTCGAAATGGCTCAGGCGCAGTTCGACAAGATAGCCGAAACCCTCGGCTTGGAACCCGGCGTGCGCGAACTGCTGCGCTGGCCGATGCGCGAGTTCCATTTCACCATCCCGGTGCGCATGGACGACGGGTCCGTGAAGGTCTTTCGCGGCTTCCGGGTGCAGCACAACGACCTGCGCGGCCCGGCCAAGGGCGGCATCCGGTTCCACCCGCAGGAGACCGCGGACACCGTGCGCGCGCTGGCGACCTGGATGACGTGGAAGTGCTCACTCGTCGACATCCCGCTCGGCGGCGGCAAGGGGGGCGTCATCTGCGACCCGCGCAAGTTATCGCCCCGCGAGCAGGAGCAGATCTGCCGCGGGTGGGTGCGCCAGGTGTTCAAAAACGTGGGGCCGGTTTTGGACGTGCCGGCGCCGGACGTCATGACCAACAGCCAGCACATGCTCTGGATGCTCGACGAGTACGAAACGCTGGCGGGCGGTCACTACCCCGGGTTCATTACCGGCAAGCCGGTCGGCATGGGCGGTTCACTGGGGCGCACGGAGGCCACCGGCTTCGGGGTCATGTTCTGCGTGCGCGAGGCGTTGCGGCGCCTGGGCCGCGACGTGAAAGGCATGACCGCGGCCTTCCAGGGCTTCGGCAACGTCGCCCAACACGCCGTGCGCTGGTTCACGCAGGCCGGCGGCAGGGCCGTGTGCGTCTCCTGCTGGGACGGCCGCGACAACGCCTCCTACACCTACCGCAAGTCGGATGGAGTCGACCCGGATTTCCTCGTGTCCATCACCGACAGCTACGGCGCCATCGACCGGCAGAAGGCCAGGGATGGGGGCTACGAGGTCCTTCCCGGCGAGGACTGGATCAAGCAGCGCGTCGACATTCTCGTCCCCTGCGCCCTGGAGAACCAGATCAATGCGGAAACCGTGCGCCACATCGCGGACAGCGTCGTGCTGATCGCCGAGGGCGCCAACGGCCCGACCACGCCGGAAGCCGACCCGGTGCTGAAGCATCGCAAGATCTATGTCAACCCGGATTTCCTCTCCAACGCCGGCGGGGTGACGTGCTCCTACTTCGAGCAGGTGCAGGCGAATATGAACTTCTTTTGGGAAAAGGAGGAGGTCCTCAATCGCCTGGACGGGGTCATGACCCGGGCTTTCCACGCCATGGCCGACATGGCCGAGCGCCGTGGGGTCTTCATGCGCGATGCCGCCTACATGATCGCCGTCGAGCGGGTGGCGCAGGCCGCCAAGCTCAGGGGCCGCGTTTGAAGTGCTTTCCCAACCCCGCCCGACCCCCCGACGGCGGTGCGGCAGGTCGCTTCGAAATGCACACAGGCTGACGTGTATGCTGCGCTTTCGAAGCCGCCTGCGCCTTGCCGTCGGGTGTGATCCAGGGCCGCGAAACCGCTTCGCGGGTGCATTGTAAAAAATCCATGGAATCAAATGCCGAACGGACGCAAAACCAAGGCCGGCGGTCCTATCGAACCTCTCTCCGCGCGAACCTACCAAGACTTCCGACGGCTCTTCGACGACATTTTCTCCTCGGCCGGCGAGGGGCGCATGACCCTCGAGGTCCTGAAGGGGATTGCGGCGACGCTGCTGCGGTTTTTCAGGTGCCGCGCGGTGGAGATCGTCTGCGAAGAAAAGGGCAAACTCCTCCACGCCAAGGCCTTGAGCGGCCGCCCGGCGTCCGTGTCCGGCTGGAGGGAGAAAGACCCCGGCCCCAGGACCTTTTTCGACGTCATCGAGACCGCCCCGGCCGAGATCGTCGACTCCCTGACATCAGAGGATCCGCTCAAGGCCGGCCGTAAAAAATTCGTTTTCATGTTCCCCGGCGGCGGCGAGCCTCCCCGGAAGCGGCCGGGGGATTCCGCAGGGCATGTCTTTCTTCTGCTTCCTTCCGGACGCGCCGTCGCGGGCATCGTGGCGCTGTCCTTTCCAAAGGCCGGGCGTGCCGACGACGCTTCCCGCGACCTTCTCACCCGCCTGGCCAACATCATAGGCCTTTCGCTGAGCCACAACCTTTCGCGGTTCGAGCTGCGGGAACGGGTCAAGGAGCTGACCTGCATGTACAACATCGCCAACCTGGCGGTGAGCGCCGACCGCCGTGAGGATCAATTCCTGCAGCAGGCAGCCGAGCTGCTGCCGCCGGCCTATTTGTACCCGGAAATCACCCAGGCCCGGATCGTGCTCGACGCCCAGGCGTTCCAGACCTCCGGTTTCCGCGAGTCCCCGCATTCGCAGCGCGCCGTGATCGTGGCCGGGGAGGCCAAGCGGGGAATGGTCGAGGTCGTGTACCTCGAGCCCCGACCCGAACTGGATGAAGGCCCCTTCCTGGCCGAAGAGCGCCGCCTGTTGGACTCGGTCGCGCGGGAGATCGCCCTCATCATCGAGCGCCGGCAGGCCGAGCTCGAGCAGGTGCGGCTGCAGGATCAGCTGCGGCACGCCGACCGCTTGGCCACCATCGGCAAGCTGGCGGCCGGGGTCGCCCACGAGCTGAACGAGCCTTTAACGGGGATCCTGGGGTTCGCCGAGCTCCTGAAAGAGCTGCCCGGCATGCCGCCGCAGGCGGCGAGCGACCTTGGGCGCATCGAATCCGCGGCCCTGCACGCCCGTGAAGTCGTGCGCAAATTGCTCCTCTTCGCCCGTCAGATCACCCCCAGGCAGGGCAACGTCTGCGTCAACCGCCTCGTCCAGGAGGTGGTCGCTTTCTTCCAGGCCCGCCTGACCGAACAAAGCATAAAGGTTCAGACCCGGCTCGGCGGCTCGCTTCCCGAACTGCTGGCCGATGAATCGCAGATCCGTCAGATCATCATGAACCTCTGCATCAATGCGATCCACGCCATGGAAAAAGGCGGCCTGCTGACCATCGCCACTCAGGTCCGGGGGGAGGAGATCGTTCTTTCGGTCCGCGACACCGGGCCGGGCGTCCCGGAGGAGATCAGGGACAAGATCTTCCTGCCGTTTTTTACCACCAAGGATGTGGACGTGGGAACGGGATTGGGGCTGTCGGTGGTTCATGGTATTGTCAAATCCCATCGCGGCCGGATCAAGGTCGTCAGCAACGCCGGCAAAGGCGCTGAATTCAGGGTGTATCTGCCGGTCACACGGGAGCAGCCCCTATGAAACCACAGAGCTCGGGCCCGGCAGTGCCCGCGGGCGCCACCATCCTGGTGGTCGACGACTCGCCGGATGCGCTCGAACTGACGAAGCGGCATCTCGGGCCGCTGGGGCACACGGTCATTGCCGCCCTGAGCGCCGAAGAGGCCTCCCGCCTGATGAAAGACACGGCGTTCGACCTGGTGATCACGGACATGAAGATGCCCCGGGTGAGCGGGCTGGACCTCATCCGCCACATCCGCACCCATTACAAGGGCGTCGGCATCCTGATGGTGACGGGGTACCCTTCGATCGGGGGAGCCGTGGAAGCGGTCCGGCTGGGCGCCGAGGATTATCTCGCCAAGCCCTTCACCAAGAAGGAGCTGCTCGACGCCGTGGAAGCCACCCTGGCCAAGCAGCGCCGGAGGCTCCTGGGCCCGCCGGCAGCGCCCGCGCCTTCCGGCATCATCGGCGAATCCGAGGTCATTCAGTCCGTTTTCCATGCCATCGAAAAGGCCGCGGCGGTCAGGGCCAACGTGCTCATCACGGGGGAAAGCGGCACCGGCAAGGAGCTCGTCGCGCGGGCCATCCACTACAGAAGCAACCGCGCCGCACACCCCTTCGTCCCGGTCAACTGCGGCGGCATCCCCGAAGGCCTGCTCGAAAGCGAGCTGTTCGGCCACGTCAAGGGCGCCTTCACCGGCGCCACGGAGACCCGGGCCGGTTTTTTCCAGACCGGCAACAAGGGGACGATCTTTCTGGACGAGGTGGGGGAGACCAGCCTCGCGATGCAGGTCAAACTGCTGCGGGTCCTGCAGGAAAAAGAGATCTGCATGGTCGGCTCCGCCCGCCCCCAGCAGGTAGACGTCCGCATCGTCGCCGGCACGAACAAGAATCTCCAGGGTCTGATTGCCGGCGGCCGCTTCCGCGAGGACCTCTTCTACCGCCTGAACGTGATCAGCATCGAGCTGCCGCCGCTGCGCAGCCGCGGCGCCGACGTGCTGCTGCTGGCGCGCTACTTCAGCGCCAAGTATGCCGATGAGATGGGCCGGGCGGCGCCGCAATTCACCGACCGGGCCCTCGAAAGCCTGAGCCGCTACCCATGGCCGGGAAACGTGCGCGAGCTGGAAAACCTCGTCCAGCGCCTCATGGCCATGGCCGAGGGCGACATCATCGACGCGCCGGACCTTCCCGCCGGCATGCGCTCCGAGTGCTTTGCCGAAGAGCGCGGCCTGGACCGGACCCTGGAGCAGGTGGAAGCCGAGTACGTGCGGCACGTGCTGGAAAGGGTGAAAGGCAACAAGAGCCGGGCCGCCAAAATCCTGGGCATCGACCGCAAGACGTTGAGGGAAAAACTCAAGCGCATAGGCTTGGACAACGGAGCATAAACTCTTTGGCGGCGCGGCTATGTTATTAAAGCAATCGTCAGATTGGGGTTCCCTTTGCGGTTGCCAGGTTGATGAGGCTTGTTTTTAAAACCCTATTACAGACCGGCGGCGATGGCGGCCGCCCCCAGCAAGGCGGTTCGGTCGTTCTTGATGACGTGAAGCGGGGTCATCTCCACCAGCGGCGACAGGCGGCCCTTTCGGAGGTAAGCCTCGACGGTCCCGCCCTCCTGAAGCTTTGCCGCCACCTTCGGCGGGATCCCTCCCCCCAGAAACAGCCCGCCGGTGCTCAAATAGGTGAGCACCACGTCCCCGGCCTGGGACCCGAGCAGCCGCGCAAAGATGTCGAGGGCCATGGAACAGATGGCGTATTTTCCGCTCAGGCCGTGCCCGCTGACGACCGCGGCCGGTGCGGGTGCTGCGGCTATCTCCGCGCGCAGGGCCTCGGGTTCATCGCAGCGGGACCGGTCCCGCAGGAAGGAATAGATGTTCAGGATGCCCGGGCCGCTCAGCACGCGCTCGACGCTGACGCGCTTGTGGAGTTTTTCCTGGAGGTATTTGAGCAGGTCGAACTCGAGTTCGTCCTTTGGGGCGAACTCCACGTGCCCGCCCTCGGAGGGAAAGGGCTGAAGGCGGCCGTCGGCGCCCCGGACCGAATACGCCTGCCCCAGGCCGGTGCCCGGCGCGAGGACTGCAAAGACCCGGCGCTCCCGCTCCTCCCGGCCCGGATGGAGCGTGATCAGCTCCTCCGGCCCCAGCAGGGGCAGGGCGGCGGCCGTGGCGGCGTGGTCGTTCACCAGCCGCACCTTCGGGATCCCCAGGCTCTCGCCGAACGCGCTTTCCTCGATGACCCACGGCAGGTTGGTCGCCCGCACCGAACCGCCCACCACGGGCCCGGGCAGACCGATGCACGCCGCTTCGATTGGGCCCGCTGCATGGTTCCGCTCCAGGAACCCCCGGACGATCTCTTCGAGGGACGGAGCGCTGCGGCTTTCGAAATCCGCCGAAAGCAGCCGCTCGAGGGCGCCGGCGCCCGCCGAACCCTTCCGATCATAGAGAGCCAGCCGCGTCTTGGTCCCGCCCGCGTCGCCTGCCAGGATGGTCATGGATCGATCCTCCGCAGCTTTTTATTACTCCGGCAAATAAACAGGTGCAACTTCAGCCGATGTTAGGCGGGAGGTGATGGAATTAGACATATTTTCTTGCCGGAGTAATATCTTTCCGATGAAGACGGGTTACGCAGTGCGAATTTAACCTGCTTCCTCGATCGTCACCCGGTTGCGGCCGTTGGTCTTGCTCGCGTACATCAAGGTATCGGCACGCTTGACGAGCGCGGCTGCCGAGTCCTCCGCCCTGGCCAGGGTGCCGCCGATGGAAACAGTGACGTTCAACACACCGATGCCGGTGTTGACCCGTGAATGCGCCACCAGGATGCGCAGCCGCTCGGCGATCCCCTGAAGCGTCGCCGCATCCGTGTGCGGGAAAATGCCTGCAAACTCCTCCCCGCCCCAGCGGCACACAATGTCGAACGGCCGCACGGAAAGGGCCAGCGTGTTGGCCACGATCAACAGGACCTGGTCGCCGATGTCATGCCCGTAGCGGTCGTTGAACTGCTTGAAGTGGTCGATGTCCATGAAGAGCAGGCCGAAGCCGACCCCGGAGCGCCGCAGTTCCTCGAGGCGCGAGTGCAATTGGGCTTCCAGGTGCCGCCGGTTCGGCAGGCCGGTCAACGCATCGACCAGTGCCAGCTTCTTCAGCTCCTCCACCTGCTCCTGCAATGCCTGGCGCGAGCCGATCTCCGTGAAAATCTCGACGGCGCCGGCAAATCGGCCGTCGGCGGCGGGCAGCGGGGAGGTCCGCACCCATACCGGCAGGCGGTGCCCCTGCTTGTGGTGCAGGTAAACCTCGGCTTCGTGCGGTGCGCCGTCGGCCATCGATGCGACCAGCGGGCAGGAGCCTTTGCAAAGCTGGCGTCCGAGGGCATCCAC
>Ga0316600_10000879_pt1 | contig 13952 bp, 12 predicted proteins | sample OWC_soil_day5_CT_FD_207652 | JGI IMG/M metagenome (GOLD analysis project Ga0316600, IMG submission 207652) | Wetland soil microbial communities from Old Woman Creek delta, Ohio, United States - OWC_soil_day5_CT | ecosystem: Environmental > Terrestrial > Soil > Wetlands | place: USA: Ohio... | reverse complement strand
AGAGTTTGTTGACGAAGTCATCACTGTTTCTGACTTTGATATTGCAGAAGCAATACTGCTCTTAATCGAAAAGCATAAACTGATCACAGAAGGAGCAGGGGCGCTGTCCTTAGCTGGTTTAAAGAAATTATCTTCCAAGAATAAAAAGGTAGTTTGTTTAGTCAGTGGCGGAAATATTGATATTTTAACGATTTCGGCTATCATAAATAAAGCCTTGGTATTTAGGGGAAGGCTGTTCTGCTTTACCATTAATTTACCTGACAAACCAGGGGAATTATTGCATGTGGCAAAAATTATCTCTGAATTAAATGCAAACGTAATAAAATTGGATCATAATCAATCTAAAGTGATGGATAGCTTTAAGCAGGTTCAGCTAGAAGTTACTGTGGAAACAAACGGGCATAGTCATGTAGAGGAAATCGAGGCTGCTTTTCAGCGAAATGGCATTGAGATTCAGAAGATTTACTAATAGATTGCAATCTTTGACTGCAGTGAGAATATACAATGAGGTGAATGTATGACTGTGAAAAAGTTATTTTGGGAAGATCCTTATTTAAAACAATGTACTGCAACGATAATGACTGTCGATGGTAATCGTATTACTCTTGATCAGACAATCGTGTTTGCTTTTTCTGGCGGCCAGGCATCGGATTCGGGGACCATTCATGGTTATGCTGTGTTAACAGCCCAAAAAGTTGCAAAAGAAATTATTTATGAGATTGATGTATCCCATGATTTGCAAGTGGGACAGCAAGTGAATGTGGTTATTGACTGGGATAAACGTTATAGAATCATGAAACTTCATTTTGCCGCAGAAATTGTGCTGGAGCTGATGGTTCAAAATTTTAATAATCCTAAAAAAATCGGCGCCAATATAATGGAAGAAAAAGCAAGAGTCGATTTTGAGTGGTGTGGAAATATTTCAGAGGTCTTGCCCTTATTGCAAAAGAAGATGGAGGAAATTATTAATTCCAATGCTCCCATTTTAAGTTGTTTTAGTGATGAAGAGCAGGAAATCAGATATTGGGAAATCAAAGGTTTTGGCAAAGTTCCTTGTGGCGGAACTCATATAAAAAATACTGGTGAAATGGGTACTATTTTACTAAAAAGAGGCAAACGCTTAGGTGCTAACAAAGAGAGAATCGAGATCTATCTAAGTTAATTTATGCGAATTCTAATTTAAGTATTGCCTATTATGATTCTTTACCTTATAATGAAAGAAAAAAGTGTCAATTAACTGACACAAGCAAAGACGCTTGTACAGGGACTAATTATAGTCCTGTATGGGGCGTCTTTTTTCGTTTAGCAAAGCCTATCGCTATCGTTCATAATGCAAAGACTAGGAAAACGTTATTATATTATAAGGGAGGCATGCTTTTATGAATTCTCAGTATCCCTTGCCGATTGAGGAGTTTCGCAGTTATCTTGAAGCAGACCAATCAGAAAAAGTAATAGAGAGTTTTCAGCAGCTTTTAACCTTATATGAGTTGCAGCAGGCTAGGCTGGAAGCGCTATTAGATACAGTTAATGAGGCAGTATGTATTATTGATGAATCAGATAAAGTGGTAGTGTGGAATCATCATGCTGAACTTTTATATGGAATTGCCGCTGATGAAATTATTGGGCGTCCTATCGAAGGTTTTTTTTCCAATTTAATGTTAACCAAAGTGATGAAAGAACGACGCACCGTGCATGAACAATACCACACTCCTTGTCCTGATACTCATGTATTAATTAATGCAAGACCTGTAAAGTTATCTGGACAGGTGATCGGCGGAGTTTGTGCGGAACGAGATATTACAGAAGTAGTGCAGCTAAATCAAAAACTATCCCAGACTCATCAGGAAGTACAAACCCTAAAGCAAGAAATTGATAAAATTCATTCCCAGTCAGATTCCTTTTCGACGGTTTATGGTCATAGTACCGCCATTCGTGAAGCGGTTAGTATTGCCAGACGTGTTGCAGCAACGGCGGTTCCAGTATTACTGCGTGGGGAAAGCGGTACAGGAAAAGAATTATTTGCCCGTGCTATCCATGATGCCAGTCAATTTACCGGTCCCTTTATTGCTATAAACTGTGGAGCGATTTCTCCTAATCTATTTGAAAGTGAATTGTTTGGTTATCAGCCAGGAGCATTTACGGGAGCTGACCGCAAAGGAAAAGTGGGGTTATTAGAGCAAGCAAATGGAGGAACTCTCTTACTGGATGAGCTGGGCGATATGCCGAAAGACATGCAGGTAAAACTATTGCGAGTTCTACAAGATAAGAGTTTCTATCGTGTGGGCGGCAACAAAGCGATTCATATTGATGTTCGTATTATTGCTGCGACCCACCGCAATTTAGAAGAAATGATTAAGAACGGTGAATTTCGAGAAGACCTATATTATCGTTTAAATGTAGTGGCGGTGTCCCTGCCTTCATTGCGTGACAGGTTAGATGATATACCAGAATTAGTTCATAAAGGTATTTTGCATTATGGCACAATTCATAATAAAAAAATCTCAAAAGTGAATCCCGCACTCATGGCATCTTTTATTCAATATCCATGGCCTGGCAATATTAGAGAGTTATTCAATGTATTAGAGCGGCTGGTGATTTTGGCTGATAGTGACCAATTGGGTATCGATAATCTGCCAGCTACGTTCTGCCAATTGGATTTTCCTGTGGAAAGTATAGATCCCTGTGCTATGGAAGGCAGTTTGTTGGAAAAAACCATAAGCCTAGAAAAAGAAGTGATTGCTAAGGTTTTGGTGGAGTACCATTTTAATAAGGCAGCTGCAGCAAAGAAACTCGGTATCCCTCGCAGCACCTTATATTACAAAATGCAGAAGCTGGGATTGGAGTGTCAATAAACTGACGCTAGCGTCGAATGGTAGATAAAAAACGTTGTTATAAAAGGTCATTTATTAAAATAGATACAGAAAAAGTGCCGAAATGAATATGATTGGCACTTTTTTCTATATTAATAGGCTAGAATCTTATCTATGTTTTCTCTGTGTTCTCTGCGCCTCTGCGGTTCGAAGCTGTAGTAGTGTTTTTTCTGTTTTCACTAAATTTATAATATAAAAAATATATAGTTGGCACGGTTATTGCATTAGGAATAGGGCAGGAGGTGTTTAACTATGAGAATTGTCAACCATCCAATACTGACATTTCCAAAACGAGATATGGTGACCTTCACTTTGAATGGTCAGACGATAGAGGGAGTAGCGGGAGAGCCAATTGCAGCTGCACTACATGCCGCTGATATAAAGGTATTGCGTCATAGTCATGGGCGCCATCGTCCTCGTGGTCTCTTCTGTGCCATTGGAAACTGTTCATCTTGTTTGATGACAGTAGATAAAATTCCTAATGTACGGGTTTGTACTGAGCCTCTTCGCGCTGGCATGGTAGTTGAGACCCAAGAAGGGAAGGGGAAGATCGTATGATAACGACAGAAATCTTAGTCATAGGAGCTGGCCCGGCTGGGTTAATGGCTGCCATTCATGCTGCAGAGGCTGGTGCAAAGGTATTGCTTGTTGAACGGGCGGATCGCTTAGGCGGTCAGTTAATTAAACAAACTCATAAATTTTTTGGCTCGAAGGCAGAATTTGCCGGTGAGCGTGGAATGGATATAGCTGAAAAATTAATCAACCAGAGTTCAGATATTTCAGGTATCACCATTTGGAAGAATGCTGTAGTACTAGGAATCTATCCAGATGGCGTAGTTACGATTTCTCATGAAGGTGCTTTTTGCACAGCCAGACCTAAAAAAATTATTATTGCAACGGGCGCTTCGGAAAAAACAATGGCCTTTCCTAATAATGATTTACCAGGTATTTATGGTGCAGGTGCAGTCCAAACCTTAATGAATGTTCACGGAGTAATACCAGCAAAAAGGATACTGATGATTGGTGCTGGCAATATTGGTGTGATTGTAGCCTATCAATTGCTGCAGGCGGGTGTTGAAGTGGCAGGCATTGTAGAAGCGGCACCGCAAGTTGGCGGTTATCGTGTTCATGCTGCTAAGCTGCAACGTCATGGCGTTCCTATATATACTTCTCGTACCATACAAGCTGCTCATGGAACCTCCTGTCTAGAAGGCGTTACGATTGCAAAATTAGATGAGAATTGGCAGCCGGTACCAGGTAGTGAACAATATATTCCTGTAGATGGACTCTGTTTGGCTGTTGGTTTAAGCCCCTTGACAGAACTGCTGTGGCAGGCAAATTGTGAAATGAAGTTTGCAGCAGAATTAGGTGGTTATGTGCCACTGCGTGATGCCAATATGAAAACAACACATGAAGATATTTATGTAGCTGGTGATGTCTCAGGAGTCGAAGAAGCTTCGGCAGCTATGGTCGAAGGAAAATTAGCAGGCTTATATGTTGCCTCCGTCTTAGGACATAAAAAGGATTCGTTTACAAAAGAGTTTCAGACTGCAAAATCACAATTGAGTGCTCTGCGCTCTGGTCCAGCAAGTGTGAAGATTTGCACGGGACTTAGCAAAGTTGTTTTAGAGGAGGTTGGATAAAATGCCGTCACAAGAGCGCTTTGCGAAAGGCCCAATCGCTTTATTTGAATGTATGCAGCAAATTCCCTGTAACCCTTGTGCTGATGCTTGCCCACGGGGTGCCATTACCGTAAAAGAAATTAATGATTGTCCTTCTTTAAATGAAGAACTTTGCAATGGCTGTGGAGTGTGTATGACTCACTGCCCTGGGCTATCTATTTTTGTTGTTGACTATACTTATGGAAAAGATGTGGCCTTAGTTAAGATTCCCTATGAATTTTCTCCTTTGCCTGAGGCTAAGACTGTTGTTGATGCTTTAAATCGACAAGGTCAATGTATTGGCACTTCAGAAGTCATTCGAGTACAAACATCACCAAATAAAACAAATATTATTTGGTTGTCTGTGCCTCGGGAATTAGCTATGGAGGTACGCAGCATTCGCCTAAGAAAGGAGGAAGATCATGAATCATAATGATATTATTATCTGTCGTTGTGAAGATATAACCTTAGGAGAGATTAGAGAGCAGATTACACAGGGAAAACATACTCTGGAAGAAATAAAAAGAGCTTGCCGTTCTGGAATGGGTCCTTGCCAAGGAAGAACTTGTGCTCCTCTTATTGTGAATGAAATTGCCAAAGCCACAGGAAAGCCTGTCTCGGAAATTCCTTTGCCTACGTTTCGTCCTTCTACCTCTCCCATTAAGATGGCTTCTTTGTTAGGAGGAGATAAGCATGATTAAGACTGCAGATGTTGTGGTAATTGGTGGTGGTGTCATCGGCTGTTCCACTGCCTATAACTTAGCTAAATTAGGTGCAGGTAAAGTAGTCGTATTAGAGAAAAAGTACTTAGCCAGTGGTGCCACGGGTCGCTGTGGGGCAGGTATGAGAATGCAGTGGGGAACAGAGACTAATTGTCTTTTGTCTCGTGAAAGTGTTAAGATGCTCTCCCATTTACCAGAATTGCTGAATGTGGATGTAGATATTGAATTTACCCAGAATGGTTACTTAATGCCCGCTTACTCGGAAAAAATGGCAGAGCAGTTTAAAAAGAATTTGGTACTGCAAAATTCTCTTAACATTCCTGCACGCTGGGTGACGCCAGAGGAATCTTTAGAAATTGTTCCTTTTCTAAATACAAAAGGAATGTTTGGCGCTACCTATTGTGCAGAAGATGGTCATTGTAATCCTTTTAAAGTAACAGAAGCTTATGCACAAGCTGCCAAAAATTTAAAAGTTGAGATTTATACCGATACGGAAGTGCAGGGCATTGTAACGAAGAATGGTAAAATTATTTCCGTCCGCACCAATCAGGGCAATATTCAAACGGATACGGTTGTAAATGCGGCAGGAGGATATGCAAAAACCGTTGGACGTATGGTCGGCGTTGAGCTTCCTATTTTCCCAGAACGTCATGAAATTTTGGTAACAGAACCAGTGGAGCCTACTATGGGACCCATGGTGATGAGTTTTTATCATAATTTATATTGTCAGCAAAGTCCTCATGGTAGTTTTATTATGGGAATTGGTCATCCAAATGAACCGGAAAGCTATAATATAAAATCCAGTTGGCAGTTCTTACGTGATATGGCGCAGCGACTTGTGGAAATTCTTCCCCCTTTAGCAGGTCTAAATGTAGTTCGGCAATGGGCGGGATTATATGATATGTGCCCTGACCGCACACCGATATTAGGCAGCAGTCCTGCTCTCAATCGTTTCTTCACTGCTGCAGGCTTTAGTGGTCATGGTTTCATGATTTCGCCTATCACAGGTCAATTAATGGCAGAGATGGTAGTGGGAAAACCTACGGCCTTTCCTATCCAAATGTTTGATGCTGGGCGGTTTGACCGCGGAGAGTTATTTGTAGAGCCATCCGTTGTGTGAGTCAATATATATAATTGCATTTAAAATACGAAAGTGAGGAATTTAAAATGATTACAGAATACAAAAATGAACCTTTTACTAACTTTGGTCTTCCAGAAAACAAGGCTGCTATGGAGAAGGCATTGGCTGCAGTACAGTTGGAGAAAGCTGCTCATTATCCACTCATTATCGGCGGAGAAACTGTCGATACAGAAGCGCGCATTACGTCGATCAATCCTTCCAACACATCTGACATTGTTGGTACCGTTGCTCGGGCCAATATAGATTTAGCTGAAAAAGCGGTGCAAGCAGCCAATAAAGCCTTTGCTTCATGGCAGTATGTAGACGCCGCGGAACGATCTTTGTATTTGTTTAAAGCTTCTGCTATTTTACGCCGACGTAAATTTGAGTTTTCTGCTTGGCTAGTGGAAGAGGCAGGGAAAACTTGGGCGGAAGCGGATGCCGATACTGCAGAAGCAATCGATTTTATGGAATACTATGCTCGCCAAATGGATAAGTATGCAAAAGGCATGGAAGTAACACCTTATCCTGGAGAACAAAATGAGTGTGCTTATATTCCTCTCGGTGTTGGTGTTGTAATTCCGCCATGGAATTTTCCCTTAGCCATTTTAGCAGGGATGACAGCAGCAGCTATTGTAGCTGGTAATACGGTGATTATGAAGCCTGCAAGCTCAACGCCTGTAATTGCTGCTAAATTTATGCAGTTGTGGGAAGAAGTCTCTTTACCTGCTGGTGTTGTAAATTATCTTCCAGGCAGTGGTGGAACGATTGGCGATTATTTGGTATCCCACGCTCAAGTGCGCTTTATCAATTTTACAGGTTCTAAAGAAGTCGGACTTCGCATTAATAAGTTAGCTGCTGATTTATCCCCAGGGCAGAAATGGATTAAAAGAGTAGTAGCTGAAATGGGCGGTAAAGATTCTATAGTTGTAGACAGTGAAGCTGATCTTGATGAAGCAGCTGCTGGAATTGTTGCATCTGCCTTTGGCTTCCAGGGACAAAAATGTTCTGCTTGCTCTCGCGCTATTATCGTGAGAGACGTATATGATGCAGTACTTGCAAAGGTGGTCGAAAAGACGAAGGCTCTTAAGATTGGTGCTGCCAGCAGCCCTGAAAGTAATATTGGTCCTGTAATTGATGAAAGTTCTTATAAAAAGATTTTAAGCTATATCGAAATTGGCAAAACAGAAGGGAAACTAGAGTGCGGTGGATCTACGGCTGGTGAACAAGGCTACTTTATTGAGCCAACTGTATTTTCAGGGATTTCTCCCGAGGCCCGTATTTCCCAGGAAGAGATATTTGGACCCGTGCTTGCGGTAATTCCTGCTGATGACTTTGACCATGCTCTTGCTATTGCCAATGGCACTGAATATGGCCTTACTGGCGCTGTGTATTCAAAGAGCCGTGCTAAACTGGAAAAGGCTCGTCGCGAATTTCATGTAGGCAATCTATATTTTAACCGTAAGTGCACAGGTGCATTAGTCGGTGTTCATCCTTTTGGCGGTTTTAATTTGTCAGGTACAGACTCTAAAGCGGGCGGCGCTGACTATTTATTGCTGTTCTTACAAGCAAAATCGATTTGTGAAAAGTTATAAATCAAAGTTTATTTATCCCTGTGCTAACTTGCAAGGTGAGTGTTAAGAGTATTATTTATTTTACGAAATATTAAAAAAATGTACTGAAAATGTTTTAAAAAATATAAAATGTTTTTTTAGAAAAAACACTTGTCAAGTTGAGAAGCGCACGGTATAATAAAAAACAAATATAACAGATATAACAAAAATAAAACAAAAGAATAACAATAAAGCAATGGTGCTTTAAATGAGGGAAGATTTCTCTTATTTGAAGCGCCTTTTTCGATATTTTTTTGGGGGTGGTAGGGAAGAAGGTAAGGGTATAGTATAAGAAACTTAGAAATAATACGATTATTAAGGGGGATTATTGTGTTTAAAAGAATGAATGCTAAATGGTTATCTTTATTCGTTGTTGCTATTTTAGTTGCTGGATTAGTAGCTGGGTGTGGTGGAAGTGCTAGCAAAGATATTAAAATTGGTGTTGTATATGAATTGACAGGCAATACTGCATCCTTTGGTACAGCTGCTGCCAATGGCGCGAAGCTGGCATTTAAAGAAATCAATGCTAATGGTGGCGTTTTGGGCAAGCAAATCCAAATCGCAGTTGCCGATAACAAAGGTGAACCATCTGAATCCTCTAATGCAATGACAAAAGTTATTTCTCAAGATAAAGTAATTGCTGTTACTGGTTTTACTACCAGCTCTAACGGTATTGCAGGTTCAACCGTTGCTGAAGCGAATAAAATCCCATTTGTCGCCGCTGCAACAACGAATCCTAAAGTAACCTTAGATGAGAATACTGGAAAAGTTAAAAACTATACCTTCCGCGTATGTTTTATTGATCCTTTCCAAGGTACTGTAGGAGCAAATTTCGTATTAAACTCTCTTAAAGCTAAAAATGCTGCTGTCATGATTGATAACTCTAGCGATTACAGCAAAGGCTTATCTAAATTCTTTAAAGATGCTTTCACCAAGGGTGGCGGTAACATAGCGATTGAAGAAGCTTACTTACAAAATGATCAGGATTTCAAAACACTGTTAACAAAAATTAAAGCTACGAACCCAGATGTAATTTATGTGCCTGGCTATTACGGCGAAGTAGGAAAAATCATAAAACAGGCTCGTGAAATCGGTATCACCGTACCATTTGTTGGCGGCGATGGCTGGGATTCACCTAAATTGGCTGAAATCGGTGGACCAGATGCTCTTAATAATACGTACTTTACGAATCACTATTCTGTAGAAGATAACAGTCCTAAATCAAAAGCATTTCTTGATGCTTTCCAAAAAGAATATGGTCAAGTGCCAGATGCAATGGCTGTTCTAGGTTATGATGCAGCTTATGCTTTAGTAGATGCCATTAAACGGGCTAACAGCACGGATTCTGAAAAGATTCGTGAAGCACTTGCCAACACAAAAGATTTCCAAGGTGTAACTGGTTCCTTAACATTAAATGATACCCATGATGCAATAAAAAGCGCTGTAATTATTGAAATGAAAAATGGTAAACAAGTGTATAAAGAAACTGTAAAACCTTAACAAGAACCAATAAAGAAACTGCCAGGGATTTTATTCCCTGGCAGTTTCTTTATTGGTTCTATTGCCATTCATGCAAGGCAATTCCCTAAGGAGCCATTAATGTAATATGATTGCTGCTAAAAAAGTCTGTATATTCATCATCTGGTTTTTGATTGGTTACAAATACTTGTATATCTTTTAAGTCGTAATACGTTATTAATGATACTTTGCCGAGCTTCGTATCATCTGCCAATAGTATTTTTTTATCGCAATGTTCTACTATATATTTTTTTATATCGTACTCAAGAGATGAGGAATTTGTGATTCCTTTTGCAATTGAGATCCCAGTTGTGGCTAAAAAGGCTTTAGAGATATTGTACTTTTTCAAGGAGCTTACTGCTCCTGAATCAACAAAAGAATTCGTTCTTCTAAATAGTGTTCCCCCTGTAGATATCACATTTAAGTTTTGATAAGGGAGAGCTTTTAATATCACATGTAAATTATTGGTGATAATTGTTAAGTTCTTGACATCTGACAAATAGGGTATCATGTGCATCGTAGTTGTCCCAGAGTCGATATAAATGATATCTCCATCTTCAATTAATGTACTAGCAAGCTTTGCGATAATTAATTTTGCATCTTTGTTTTTGACTTCTCTAGATTCAAAAGGCTCAGTCGTTTTCTTATCTGTTAAAATAATGCCGCCATAGACTTTTTTTATTTTACCTTGAGACTCTAGTTGATTAATATCTCTTCTCATTGTGTTTTTGGAAACATTGAACACACTACAAAGCTCTTCGATGGATGCTCGTTCTTTTTCAAGAATATAGTTTTGAAGTTCGTTAATTCTATCTTCTTTCACGTTATAAACTCCATTTCACATTATTATATTCAATTTGGCTTATATCGTATTAGCCCTCCATGAGACTAAATATAACCACAATACTATTACCATAATACCATAATATAACCAAATATGTAACTGAATTTTCTTATAAAATTAAGACTTGCATTAAAGTTATAGAATATACTATAATGTAACCAAAACGTAATAACAATATAACAATTGTTAATCAATAAGTAACAATAATTCGCTAGAATGTAATCAAATAGAGGTAATATAAGGAGGGGATGGGAAAGAAATTCGAAGATAGTGATTAAAGACGAGGTTTGTATTAGAAGTAAGGGATAAATGATTCCATATAAAAAGGAGAATGTTGATTATGACAATAGCAAAATTAAAGTATAGCGTAAATGGAGAATGGAAAGAATCGGCAACAGCTACCTATATGCCGATTACGGATTCGAATACGGGAAAAGTGATTGCCGAGGCACCATGCTGCACCGTTGGCGAAGTCAATCAAGCAGTTAGCGCAGCAAAAAACGCATTTCCTGCTTGGTCTTCGACACCTGTATCAGCAAGAGCTCAACTTATGTTTAAGTATAAAGTCATTTTGGATGCCCACCTGGAGGAGCTAGCCTTGCTGGTAGCTACGGAGTTAGGCAAAAATCTCAATGAAGCTCGCGGCGATGTTTTGAAGGCTATTGAAGTGGTAGAGTTATCATGCTCTGCTCCTGTTATGATGCAAGGTGATTCGTTGATGAATGTTTCCCATGGTCATGACACGGTTATGTATAGAGAACCTGTAGGTGTATTTGCTGGTATTGTGCCCTATAACTTCCCTGCGATGATTCCCTTTGGCTGGATGATTCCTCTCTGCATCGCTACAGGTAATACCTTTGTACTTAAAGCCGCCAGTCATGTTCCTCAAACCGCTGTAAGAATGTTGGAACTCTTAATTGAGGCAGGACTGCCTAAAGGTGTTGTCAACTTGGTTACTTGCAGTCGAAAAGAAGCGGAAACATTGCTGAAACATCCGGATGTTGCAGGCATTTGCTATGTTGGTTCCACTTCAGTAGGTCTTCATATTTATTCCACTGCAGCAGCTCATGGCAAGAGAGTTCAAGCTTTATGTGAAGCAAAAAATCATGCTTTAGTTCTTAAAGATGCTGCTTTAGAAATGGCTGCTACAAGAGTTATTAACTCAGGTTTTGGCTGCGCAGGACAACGTTGTATGGCTCTGCCAGTGGTTTGTGTGGAAGAAGAAGTGGCCGATGAATTCGTTGCTCATCTGGTAAGGCTTGCTAAAGAGCTTAAAGTAGGTCCGGCTTATGATCCTTCCTATGACTTAGGACCTGTTGTATCAGCCGAACAAAAACAAAGTATTGTAAATTGGATTCATAAAGGCGTTGAAGAAGGGGCCAAACTGATCTTAGACGGCAGAGATATTGTTGTTAAAGGCTATGAAGACGGTTTCTTCCTGGCACCAACTATTTTTGACCATGTAAAACCAGGAATGACGATTGGCGATATTGAAATTTTTGGACCTGTTGTATGTATTAAACGTGTAAAGAATTTTGAAGAAGGTCTTGCTGTAATGAACGCAAATCCATTTGCCAATGGTTCCTGCATTTTTACCCAGAGTGGCTATTATGCAAGAGAATTTGCAGCGAAAACCCATGGCGGTATGGTTGGAATTAATGTAGGTATTCCTGTTCCTCTTTCTGTATTCCCCTTTGCAGGACATAAGAAATCTTTCTTTGGTGACCTGCATTGTATGGGCAAAGATGGCGTGGCTTTTTTCACGGAAGCTAAATGCGTGACTAGCCGGTGGTTTAATGAAGAAGATAAGAAACATATCAAAGTGGATACTTGGGAAGGTACCATGACTCGTAAGTAAAGGAAAATAGCTGAAATTGAAAGGAGGCAACTATGTCTTTAGTTACATTGGAAAATGCATTGAAAAAAATTGGTGAGGGAAAATATGGAATTGGGGCTTTTAATGTAGCAAATATGGAAATGGTTATGGGGGCTATAAAAGCAGGGGAGGAATTAAATTCTCCCATTATTCTGCAAGTAGCAGAAGGGCGGCTGCGGTATTCTCCGCTGCATCTTATTGGTCCTGTGATGGTAGAGGCGGCTAAGAAAGCTGCCATTCCCATTGTTGTGCATCTGGATCATGGTGCTAGTATGGACGTGATTGCCCAGGCGCTGCAGCTAGGATTTAGTTCGGTTATGTTTGATGGATCCGCTTATCCTTTGGAAAAAAATATTGAGATGACAAATAAAGTAAAGAGAATGGCGGCGGAATATGGTGCCTCTGTGGAAGCGGAAATTGGTAAAGTTGGCGGCAGTGAAGGCGATTATAAAAGTGTAGAAGTGCTCATTACTTCTGTGGCTGAAGCCAAAACATTCTATGACGAAACGCAAGTTGACGCTTTAGCGGTAGCAATCGGAACAGCTCATGGGCATTACAAAGAACAGCCTAAATTGCAGTTTAAACGGTTAGAGGAAATTGCTCAGGCTATCGATTGTCCTTTGGTCTTACACGGTGGTTCAGGGCTTACTCCTGATGATTTTAAAAATTGCATACAGCATAAAATCAAGAAAGTGAATATTGCTACAGCATCTTTTGAAAATGTTGCTCAAAAAGTTAACCAATTGTCTAAGGGATCGAAAGATATTACGTTCTTTCAATATCTTGACACTGTGCTTGACGCGACATATGAAAATGTTAAAAACCATATTTTAATTTTCGGCAGTCAAAACAAAGCATAAAAAACCTTACCTTAAGTAACAGTATTCATTCAAAGGTACTTGTGAAAGTACTGCAATGAATTTATAAAATTATAAAGTAAGAGATTACCAACTACCACGGAAGAGGGCATTCGTGTGGAATTCATTTTTTTTATGAAGAACATATCAAGCAGCTGGCGTTAGCTACGAAGACCAGCAGGATTGTTATCTAAATGTGAAAAAGTAACTTTTACTGAGAAATATAATTACTGAAAATTTATAATATTGAAATAATTTAAAAAGAGTGATAATTTAATATTGCAATTACTCTTTAAACATACTAGAATATAACTATAAAATAATTAAATAAGCAACTTAATATAACCACAATGTGATCAAACATACAAAAATGCCTGTGTGAAAAAGGATGATGATTGTGCCGAATGTATTTTTAATTCCAGGAACTATTATTTCGGGGAATGAGGCATTAGAGAGATCTGGCTCTTATTTGAAGAAATCTGGAAATAAAGCGCTGATCGTTACTGATAAAATGATGGTGAGCATTGGAAATGTTCAAAAGTTAATCAACCTATTAGAAAAACAAAAGATCAGATATCAATTGTTTGCAGAAATTAATAGTGAGCCTACGGATGAAATGGTTGATCAGGGAGTGAAAACCTATCGGGAAACCAATTGTGATTTTCTGATCGCTATAGGCGGGGGCAGTCCGATTGATACGATGAAAGCAATTGGTGCTATGCTGACAAATCCAGGAACATTAGCCGACTATATGGGAAAAGAAATCACTACTCTACCACCTACGTTAATTGCCATACCAACAACGGCTGGAACTGGTTCAGAGGCGACACAATTCACCATCATATCGGATGCACAAACTGAGGTGAAAATG
>Ga0316600_10000876_pt1 | contig 13966 bp, 10 predicted proteins | sample OWC_soil_day5_CT_FD_207652 | JGI IMG/M metagenome (GOLD analysis project Ga0316600, IMG submission 207652) | Wetland soil microbial communities from Old Woman Creek delta, Ohio, United States - OWC_soil_day5_CT | ecosystem: Environmental > Terrestrial > Soil > Wetlands | place: USA: Ohio... | reverse complement strand
AAAAGATTTTGAAGCGGCTGGTTGGGCAGGCAAATGGACGCAGCATGGTTGTGGACTCTTCTGGCAAGACGCCAATGGTGTGCCGTGGAGTGCGAAGTATATTTCTTGCCTTGGTGATCCGATTGCCGATCTTACTGCCAATCTAGCTGCTGAACAAAATGCACGGGCAACTTACGAGCATTTAATTGCCCAGACCTGCGACCCGCATGTAAAAGATTCGCTGCGCTTTTTATGGCAAAGAGAAATTGTGCATCTCCAACGCTTTGGCGAAGCGTTAGATGATATGGAAGAATGGATGTGCAAATGTAAACGCGTTTGGACGGGGACGGAGAAGGATAATAGTGACAAAGTATAAATTTAAGATATAAGGATAGTTCTTCGTGGATTTATAGTAATTTAGCAAGCGAAAAAACTTTATATGAACCTTTAAAATAACTGACACTATTTATTTCATGGTGTCAGTTTTTTTAGTGAGAAGAAGTAGACAAGGTGAGGTTAGAGTGTTTTAGATACTATATTCAGATTGAATTTTACTCGTGAGCACTTCAAGGAAATCCTAAATAGTGCGCAGAATTTTATGTGTAAATATAAGATGATTGGTCATAAAATTAAAATAGCTATATAAATAACAAATATAAACAAATGTGGAAATGGTCCTATTTACATGGAAAAATTTTTCTGTTATCGTAAAATGATGAATTAAATATTTTTAATTTTTATTAGGATTAAAATCAACAAAAATAGGAGGCTATTGTTTTGAGAAAAATTGTTGTCAGTTTATTAATTAGTCTATTCGTATTACCAGTCCTAGTATCGTCAGTGTGCTTGGCTGCTGATACGACGGTAATTTCTGCTATTAATGCGGTACTGCATAATAACAAAGAGCAACATGGCTATCGATTTTCGGCGAATCAGCTAAAAGAAATAATCGACGCTGATATCCAGCCGGTAATTGTTGATATTCGATCGACAAAAAGTTTTAGCGATGGACATATTCTGGGTGCAAAACACATCCCCTTATGGTCATTGGTAGAAACAATTGAGAAAAACACTGCTAGGTTACCAATGGATCAGCCTATTTATGTAATCTGCTGCCAAAAGGATATATTTGCAGCTTATGCTGTTACGGTATTGCGGATGGGGGGATATGATGCCTACCTTATACCAGGTGGTATGCCGCAATGGGGTGAGTTGGGATATCCTATAGAACAAGGAGCTGTAGAAGAAAAAAATACGGATCGTTCTTTACAGCAAGTACACCTGCCGAATATAAAAAATATGCTACAGGCAGATTCTTTTATTCAAGGAATTCCACAGAATAAATCTTATCAACTGCATCTTCAGGACTTGAGAGAAGATGAAAAAAATCAGCGTAGTTTTAGTGCTATTGATGTTCGATTAGAAGGGCAGAATACGCGGGAACTACTATCAGGTGCTCAGCGGATTCCCTTAAATAGATTAGTGGATGTTCTTCAAAAAAACCCATTGCTAATTTCTAAGGAAAAGCCGGTAATCGTTGTTGATACGCTGGATTCGCAAGCTGCATTTGCTGTTCTAGCATTAAGATTATTAGGATATGAAGCGTACATGATTCCTAGTGAAGAATTGTTGCAGGACACAAAATCTATATAAGCTTGAAATGGTGAAGAAGCAGAGAGGAGTAGCTACATGCTAGGAAAGTTTAGCAGAATATTATTTTACAGAGCGGGCTGCTTGGCTTTGTTATTCGTTCAACTGCTTAGTCCAGTGTCAGGGGCTGCATCTCCTGCACCAGGGGCAGAGCAAAACCAACAAATTGAGCAGCAACAGCAACGCGAAGAACTAATTCGGAAAAATCGACAGCAGGCAGAAGAACGACAACAGCATCAGCAGCAATCAGATGTCTTTTTACAACAACAGATGAAAGCAGATACAGATGAAAGTCTGCCTGAAGAAGCGATTGCTTTTCCTATTAAAAATATACAATTAACAGGGGAACGAGTAAAGCATTTTAATTGGATTCAGAAGATGCTAAAACATTATGAAGGACGGCGTATAGGCAAAGAAAGTATCAGTGTTATTGTTAAACGAATAACGAAAGCACTGGTTGATCGGGGTTATATTACCACTCGTATCATGGTGCCAGAGCAGGAACTTTCAAATGGAACATTACGACTCGTATTGATTCCAGGTACCATTCGTCAGATAGCGATTGACCAGCACCCTGAATTGAGCTCTTGGAAGCCGGCTTTTCCGGTTAGCCCTGGTGACATACTGAATCTACGAGATTTAGAACAGGGTCTAGAACAGATGAAGCGCATACCGTCACAGGATGTTACGTTAAAGTTAGTACCGGGAAATAAAGCGGGCGAAAGTGATGTTATCATTACGCTTAAACAAAAAAGGCCATGGAAACTTATTTTGTCTGTAGACGACTCTGGAAGCAAAACGACTGGACGTATGCAATCCATGCAAACTTTGTCAATGGATAATCTTTTGGGAGTCAATGATTTATTTTCATTCTCCAATAATCATGATGCTGATTTCAAGGAAGACATGCATGGTACGCAGGGCTACAGCTTCAAGTATTCTGTCCCGCAAGGCTATTGGACATACAGCTTTTCTCACAGTTATTATGACTATCATCAAACCGTTGTCGGATCTAGTTCTAACTATGTTTATTCTGGGGATAGCGATACAAGTGAATTTTCTATTGAACGGTTAATCGACCGTAATCAAACCAGCAAAACAACATTACAAGGCAAGCTTATCAAAAAACATAGCAAAAGTTATCTTGATGATACTGAGATCGAAGTCCAGAGCAAAGATACTACCGCTGCTGAACTTGGCGTATCTCGCCGAAAATATTATGGTAAAGCAGTTTGGGATATAGACCTAGACTATCGTATGGGCACTCCTTGGTTTGGTGCTCAAGCAGAAACGGATAGCGGATCATCAGCGTCTACTACTCGTTACCACATCTGGACGTTGAGCAGTAGCTTCGTTAAACCGATTAAAATAGGACATGCTGATGCTCGTTATACGTGTAATATTAGAGGCCAGTTTACTAACGATTCTCTATATACTATAGACTGTTTTAGCATTGGCAACCGCTATACCGTAAGGGGATTTGACGGTGAACAAACTTTAACTGGCGAAAATGGTTGGTTTATTCAAAATGAAGTAAGTATGCCTCTTGCAGTAGGGAGCGAACTATATGCAGGCATTGACTATGGAAAAGTAGGTGGACCAAAGGCAGGAGAGTTGTTAGGTACAGAATTAGCCGGCGCTGTATTTGGGATACGTGGTACGCTGAATCAGCTTTCTTATGATGTATTTGCTGGATGGCCAATATATAAACCGGATGGGTACGAAACGGCACCTACGACATATGGTTTTCAAGTGACTTATCAAATATAAAGGATAAGAAGGGGATAAAGTGTTTAATACAAGGCGTTTTAATAGGCGGAATGTTTTTCAAAAAAGTGTCACGTGGATGATAATTGCCATCTTTTTTGCGCAACCCATACTGGTATCGGCCGAAACTGTTGCCGATTCCAATGCGGCAGGCAAGGATCGTCCTGTTGTTGAAAATACGGCCAATGGAACAACGATTGTACAGATTACAGCACCTTCCGCGGCGGGCGTTTCTCGAAACCAATACAGCAAATTTAATGTAGACACAAGCGGTTTGATTTTAAATAACTCGACCGGCATAACACAAACGCAATTGGCTGGATATGTGGAGCGTAATGTTAGCTTGGGCACTGCGGCACGTGTTATTTTAAATGAAGTGACGAGCACCAATCCCACCAGCCTGCTGGGTTATATTGAAGTAGCCGGGCAGAAGGCGGATGTCATTGTAGCAAATCCTAATGGAATATCCGGAAACGGCTTCGGTTTTATTAATACCAGCCGTGCTGTTCTTACCACCGGAACCCCTGTTTTTGGTGGCAGTGGCAGCTTAGATGCCTTTCGAGTGACTGGTGGTCAAATTGCAATCGAAGGGACTGGTCTAAATGCTAGTGATGCAGATCAGGTAGATTTAATCAGCAGGGCTACGACTGTCAATGCTGGCATATGGGCCAAAAACTTAAATGTAATTGCTGGTGCCAATCAGGTTGATTATAGCACGCTGGCTGTTCAAAAAATTACAGGTGATACGAACGCGCCACAAGTCGCTATTGATGTTGGGGCTTTAGGTGGCATGTACGCCAATAAAATTTTCATGGTGGGTACCGAAAATGGAGTTGGTGTAAAAAGTGAAGGTATATTATCGGCAACAAATGGGGATCTGATAGTAACCAGCGAGGGGAAAGTGGTACTTGGAAACAGTACCTCTGCTAATGGTAACATACAAGTAACAGCCAAAGAGGGAATTAAAAATACTGGCACTTTATATGCACAGGGAAACGCTGAGCTTTTCGCGCAGGGAGATATCGATAATCAGGCTGTCCTAGCCGCTGGGGAAAACGTAGTTTTATCTGGCAATACTATATCTTCTACTGGAACGCTGGGCGCAGGTATCCAGAGTGATGGCAGCCTAGGTACAACGGGAAATTTAATCATGCAGGCACAGAATACCTTGGCGGTAAATGGACAAAACCTAGTTGCTGGGGATTTGTCGATGACTGCAGGCAATCTGAATCTGAAAAATAGCAGTACCTACGTTGGCGGTGATGCGGTATGGACTGCTTTAGCTGGAGATATCAATCATACAGGGAGTACTACGCAAGTGGGAGGAACGTTAACTGCTACTGCTCAAGGTACAATTAGCAACAGTAAAAATGCAGCAGGAACAGCAGGAGATATTGTGACGGGTCAGTTAAATCTGACCGCGAAAAACATAGACAATACTGACGGAACCATTGCGGCAACGCAGACAGCAACTGTTCAAGCCGATTCAGTCACCAATACAGGTGGTCAATTAGCAACCAATAAAGATCTGAACATTTCCGCAGAGAAGATAACCGGAGATGGTAAGCTAATTGCCGGACAAGATTTAACATTAAACGTTAAACAGGATTTTACGAATCAGGCAAGCGGCGTTGTGCAGGCGAACAATGATCTGCAAATTACTAGTGATAGTGCGATAACAAACCAAGGAAGTCTTGCTGCGGTAGGTGCGATGTCAGTGAAGGGCACGAATATCACCAATGATACCAACGGAACTATAGCAGCCCAAAATGTAGCATTGCAAACAACTGGTGATGTTACCAATGCTGGACGTATTGACGGTAGTGATATCCAAGTTACAGCACAAAAAAGTGTAAAAAATACGGGTAAAGTATTTGGGGATACGCTAACGATTACAGCCGATCGGCTGACGAATCAAGGTGAAAATGGCGTATTGGCCAGCAATGTACGGACTGATTTATTGGTAAGCGGTACGGCTGGCTCTACCGAAAGTGCATCCATAGAAAATAAAGACGGAGCCACGATTTATAGCTTAGGTGATATTCATATTGCCGCGAATACGCCGGATACACAAACCGGGCAGTATACCAATAAAGCGGATAGTGTCCTCAATCAATCCGCGACCATTGAAGCGGATGGTAATATCAGTATATCTGCTAACAACATTACGAATAAAAAGCGAGAATTCGAACTACAGTCGCAGACGACGACAACAACCGTGTCCACAGATATTACACCGTGGAGTGGCTATTACAAGGCAAAGCGCAATTATACCGAAACTAGTACCCAACTAGTGGTCGTAAAAGACAGTGATTCAGGTAAAATTATAGCCGGAAAAGATATGACTTTGCTAGGCGATATTGAAAATAATGTCAGTACAATTACTGCTGGTGGTACACTAAGCTACGACAGCAACAGTTTGACGAACATCGGTTATAGCAACAACCTTCAAGTGGTTCGTAGCGGTACTGATACTCAGACCCGCAGCGAGCGATATTGTTCTCATAGTCTTTGGGGGAAATGCATCGACCATGATTGGCGAGATGTAGCTGTATCCGCACCTTATTATGAAAACACTTCTACCAACTTGGAAGGATATAATGCCATCATTAGCGCCAATGTTATAAAAGGAACGGGTGGAAAAGTAGAGAACCGTACAGTAACTCCCACGGGATCGCCAGTAGGAAGTACAGTTACGACTGCTACAAAGGAGTTTACCTTTGAAGTTCCAGAAAGCGGACTGTATACCGTACATACCGAATCAACTGCCAAATATTTGGTGGAAACCGATTCCCAGTTTACGAACTATAAGAGCTTTCTTTCTAGTGACTACCTGCTTGCGAAGCTATCTACCGACCCCTCCAATGTTCAAAAACGTTTAGGGGATGGTTTCTATGAACAGAGGTTGGTACAGGAACAAATATTGAAAGAAACCGGGAACAGCTATCTTGAAGGCTATACATCCAGTGAAGAACAGTATAAAGCGTTAATGAATAATGCGGTTACTGAAGCTACGCAGCTCAATTTAACTGTGGGAGTTGCTCTAAGCGCTGAACAGTTGGCAAGTTTGAAAAGCGATATTGTTTGGATGGTAGAAAAAGAAGTTGACGGGCAAAAAGTATTAGTGCCAGTTGTTTATTTAGCGAGTACCAGTACAAGTGAAGTGACCACCTCAGGGGCGTTGATTAGTGCAAATGCTATTGAGATTACTGAAACAGGTACGGTTACAAACTCTGGGGTTATCAAGGCCAAAGATAATGCGAGCATTACCGCCGATACGATTACCAATTATGGTGGAACAATAGAAAGTGGCGGAACAACGAAGCTCAATGCTACCCAGGATATTGTCAATCAAAGCGGAAGTATTGTCGGCAATGAAGTGAATCTATCGGCCGGAGGAAATGTAAAGAATGAAACAGTGGTATCGACAGTAAGTCAGGGAAATGTAACGACTACCCTAAACGATGATCAGGCTGTCATCAAGGCTACTACGGGCGAACTGACTATTCAAGCCGGACAAGATATCAGCAATAATGGTGCGGTTATGAAAGCGGCTGGCGATGTAACGCTAGTGGCAGGAGGCAATGTCGAAAGCAGTACGGTGGAACGCACGGAGCATGCCGCACAGCAAACAGGTTCCTCGACCTATGTGCGAGACTCTGTTACCAATCAGGCCAGTACTATTGAAGGTGGTGGAAACGTCACCATAGCAGCCCAAAAAGATGTAACACTCAAAGGCACCGAAGTAACGTCCGGTGATAATTTAACCCTAGTTGCCGGTGGCAATGTTTCCATAGAAGCGGCTAAAGACAGTAGTATGGTAGATTACAGCAGTACCGGCAAAGCCACCTATCGCCGCAGCATGACCGATAACGAAACACTTGTCAGCAGCGATCTTACTGCTAAGAACAATGTCACAGTCATTGCTACCTCGTCAGCAGACGCAAAAGCGGGCAATATCCTCATTCAGGGCAGTAACGTTACCAGTACGAGTGGCAATATTACTCTAGACGCGGATAAAGATGTAACGATCAAAGAAGAGAGTGTTCGTAAGGAGACACTAACTCAGTCCAAGGATAAAACAGAAGGTTTCTTGTCGAAAAAGGAAACAGAGAGTCTTGATCATACGATAGATAATACGGTAGGGAGCAGTACCTTATCTGGAGAGCAGGTTACCGTCCAATCAGGGAAGGATATCACCGTCCAAGGCAGTAATGTGGTAGCAACGAATGATGTAGCCTTGCAAGCCGCAAATAATATTACGGTTACAACGGCACAAGAAACGGTTGAAAAAGAAAGCTATTATCGTGAAAAAAGTAGCGGTATCTCCGTATCTCTAAGTAGTAGTGGCGCTAGCCTCTTCGCGGGAACTACCACAAACAAGACAACGAGTACGGAAAAGGATGTCGAACAAGTCGGAAGTGTGATTGGTTCGACAGACGGCAAAGTAACCCTAGAAGCGCAGAAGGATGCAAGCATCACAGGCTCACAGATAAGCAGTAAGGCGGGAACTACTGTGACTGCTGAAAATGTAGACATAAACTCGGCAGAAAGCACAGCAGCGCTTCAACAAACTACGGAATCTACAAAAAGCGGGCTAAGTATCTCTGTTGGCAACAGCACGATAAACTCCATCGGCAAGGCCAGCGATGAAGTCACTCATGCTACAGAAGTGAACGATACGCGCTTGAAAAACCTACTGGCTTATCAAGCGGCAAGAAATACAACAGATGCAGTCAATAACATAACAGATGGTAAAGCCTTGAGTGGTGTTACTATTAGTGTAGGTGCAACTAAAACTGAGCAAACCTCACAAACAATTGAAAAAATAACAACAGCTGAAGGTAGTACGGTAAAATCAGATGGAGATATCAAAATTGTCGCAACCGGCAGTGGTAAAACAGATGAACAAGGAAAAGCCACAGATGGAAATATCAACGTTGTCGGTTCCACGGTAAGCGCAACTAACATTACCCTAGACGCTGCTAAAGACATCAACTTAACATCAGCGAAAAATACCACTACCACGGATACGACAACGAGTAGTAAATCCAGCGGTTATGGTGTAGATTTAACTCCAACTGGAGCCATAACCGATGCATATGTAAGTGCCAGCAAATCAAACGGTACAGAAAATGCCGATACTACCACCCATACCGAAACCGAAATCACGGCACAGGATACACTGACGATCAAAAGTGGGCAAGACACCAGCTTACTTGGTGCTAAGGCACAAGGGGATACCGTAGTTGCTAACGTAGGCGGCAACCTTTCCCTAGAAAGTCAGCAGGATACGGATAACTATAAAGCGAATACCACTTCAATAGATGGAAAAATTACGATAGGATCAACTACCAGTGTTAGCGGTTCTGCAACAAAAGCCAATACCGATTCCACCTATAGTAGTGTAGTAGACCAAACCTCGATTAACGCTGGAAAAGGTGGCTTTGACATCAACGTAGGCAGTAATACCGACCTAAAAGGTGCAGTTATTTCGAGTGATGCTACGCCAGATAAGAATAAGATTAGCACAGATACGCTGACGTACTCCGATATACAGAATAAGGCAGATTATAGCGCAAGTAGTACAGGGGTAAATATCAATACTTCGAAAGATGCTAAATACAATGAAAAAGGCGTTACTCCTGATATTGGCATTCCAGCTAGTGGTGATGCCAGCAGTACTACGAAGTCGGCGATTGCAAGCGGAACAGTAGAAGTAAAGAGCAATCCAAATCAAGATATATCTAACCTAAGTCGTGATACTAGTGGCGCATTGAATGAGTTAGGTAAGATCTTCGATAAGAAAACAGTACAAGAAAAACAGGAACTAGCTAAAGTCTTTGGTGAAGAAGCATATGAAGAAGTTCACAAAATAAGTGTAGCTAATGGATGGGATGAAGGTAGTCCTCAAAAGATTGCACTTCACGCTCTAGTTGGCGGAATAATGTCAGACCTTGGTGGAAGTAGTTTTACATCTGGAGCAGTAGGCGCAGGGGTCAATGAAGCTGTTCAAAAACAGCTTTCAAAGATTACTGATCCTGATCTTCATCAATGGGCTAGTGTAGTTGTAGGAGCTGCAGCTGCGAAAACAGTTGGTGGAAGTGCACAAGCTGGTGCTAGTACTGCTGCTAGTGGGACGAAGAATAATATTCTTTGGGAACATATCCCGGAAATGAGAAAATCTTTAGCAGAAGTGGATGTTTCAAATCTTGCTGAAGGATATTGTAAAATAATTTCGATGGGTGGCGGTGCGTCTATAGCGTCGGCTAGTGATAGTGCAATTATCTTCAATGTTGAGGGTGAACCTGTTTTTTCTTCAGGTGGTGTTGATATAGGCCTATCATTATTGCCAGCCAGTGGAACTGTCACGATTGGACATTTAGAAGATCCAAAAGGAAATACTGTGACTGATAAAAAGATAATTATGGATCAAATAACGGAATGGTCTGCAGGGGGAACCGCTACTGTAGTAGGAACGACTAGTAGATTTTACAACACAGCTGGATATGTATTTGTGGTAAAAGGCGTATCTACAAATGTAGGGGTCAGTGTAGGAGCTTCATGGACAAGATATTTAGGAACTAAAGAAGAGGTAATAGCATCATGAATAGATTAGCTTATTTAGCAGGAGTTTTGTGGAAAAAGTTGACCGTTCCACAAAAAGTGTTTTATATATTTGTAATCATAATGTTATTGTTAGCTGGGAGAGAAACTTATAAAGGAGAACACAAGAAACAAATGGAATTGAATGAAGCGATAACGACGTTTTATAAGATTTCTTTACCTAGGCCGCAAAATATTACAAGAATAGAAATATCAAATAGGCTTGGAGGAACGTATTCTATTAGCTGCTGGTATAAGAAGGAACGGGGTATTGATGAGGAAGTAAGTTGCTATAGAAAAATGTTATTAGATCAAGGATATATAGAAAAGAGAGAGAATAAGGCTTATTTATTTACTAGGCATAATGATCTTACAGGATTTTGTTTAGAGGATTGGGGTAATAATATATTTTGGATTGACATAATGGCTAATAGGCCAATACCAGTTTACGGAAAGGAGTAAGAATGGAAATAAAAAGATTACTTATGAATAAAAAGTATGTAAAATATTTTTGGTTTGGTGTAATTTGGTTGTCGATTCAATTATATCTAGCTAATATGACAAATTTATATAGAGATGAATATACAGAAGGTGATGAAGTATCTCTTTTATATGAAATTCATGAACTGGGAATACCCAAAGAGTGTGAAATATTAAAATTCGATATGATTGATGTTCTAGGCGGGGATAGAATCATATTTTGTAAGTTCAATTCAAAGGAGAAAACAGAATTTTATCTAGAAAGGGCAAAAAATTGTCAGTGGAACAATTTATCGTATACTGGTAATTCTATTAGCGGAGAAAAAGGAGAAAATAAGTTATATGTAAAAATAGATAATGATAGGACAACAACTATATATGTTTATATAACAAGGTCAATGTGGGGGGATTTGGTTAAAACAATATATTGTATATAGCTTGATTGCAATAATAAAAAGACGAGATAACGATTATTGTGAAAACACCCCTAAAAAAGGCAACAAGAAACAAACCTAAATAAATTAGATAAAGTGACATTTTACAGTGCTTGAAAAATTCGGACACTGTCCCTATATGGAAAAATAGGTAAATAGACGTGGGTAGACGTGGTGACGGTTCTTTTTGTCTACATCAGCTAGTGCTAAACAAAATGAAAGTGGCGTTACTCCAAATATTGGCGTACCTTCCAGCGACAAGGCGAGCAGTACAACCAAGTCAGCTATTGCTGCGGGAACGGTGCAAAATCATAACGGAGAAAAAATTAACCTAGAAAGTCTCAGCCGCGAGGCGAATACAGTAACAGACGCATTAGGTAAAATCTTTGATAAAACCTCAGTCAAAGAAAAACAAGAATTATCCCAGCGGTTTGGGGAAGAAGCCTATAATCTGGTTCATGTGATTAGTGAAGAGAACGGCTGGACGGAAGGCAGTTCGGAAAAAATTGCACTTCATGCCATGGTTGGTGCTTTAATGGCTAAGCTAGGAAGTGGAGATGTTCTGTCAGGTGCAGCGGGAGCGGGATTTAATCAAGCTCTACAAGGCGAATTATCAAAAATTCAAGACCCTGCCGCACGGCAATGGGCAAGTGCATTCGTAGGCGCTGCAGCGGCCAAGGTAATTATGGGCAATGCGCAGACTGGTGCTTCGACGGCCGCTAGTGGGACGAAGAATAATGATCTATGGGAGTCGACAAAACAATGGGCTGTGCAAGCTGGGGTAGATGCCATTGCAGCGTATAATGCGTATCAAGCCGCAATTAAAGCAGGTTTTTCTCCTGCACAGGCACAAGCGGCAGTATTTGTTACGGGGGCGTTGGTAAGTATTTCCGATAATAATTACAATTGGAGTGCTGCTGTCGTGAAGTATTGTACTGAGTTAAAGATTGATACAACCGAAGAGGATCCAATACAGAGAAATAGGGCTTTTTGATAACTTCGATATATAAATACTTTATTCTTGCGCACCAATAAGGCTAATATTCATATCCTCTATGGCGAATTTGTTTCAGCAACTTAGGAATAGTTTGAAATACTGATAAAAAGTAGTAGCCTTATTGTGAAAGGGGTATAATCATTGAAAAAATGGCTTAATGTTAGGAAGACTGGTATGATTGATGTTTTATTTTGTACTGCAATAAGTTTAGTAGGTGTCTGTAATTTGAATCATACATGGTCTTATGCAGTTATATTGTTTTCGTATGCAATTGTGTGGTTTGTTAGGTTACGAGAGTACGAAGGTAGATTTAAATTGTTTATTTTCTTTGCAGCGATTTTTATATTGTTCGTTGCATTTTATCAGGTTTTTTACATAATGATGAACAAGTGACGTTTTTTCATTTGTATAGCTTCTTAAGCAATTCACCAGATAACTATAAATGGAGTTGGATTTGCTGCTGCTGGTCTTTCTGTTATGTTAGTTAACGGACAGAAAAGTTTGGTTGATGATACTGGTAAAGCAATAGCATGGCTTTCTGATACTGGAACATGGATAGCTGATGAGGCAAGTAGTACATGGGATGATTTTGTTCTTTGGGCAAAGAAATCAAGGCAATCTGATAGGGACAAGGCTAATGATCCTCCATCGTGGGCAAAGGGAAATAGCCCTAATGAGGGGGAAAGTGGTAACGATTTTGCTAAAAGATTAATGGATGAAAAATATGGTGAAGGTAATTATGATAAAGGACCAAATACAGAATACAATAAAATTAGAAAATGGGGTGATAGGGGATTCAATTGATAATAAACAAGAAAAAGAAGGAGGAAAAGTGGTATGAAAGTAGTTTATCTTCTTCAGCATAGTTATGAAGTTGGTGAAGAAGAAGCGTTTGATGAGGTGAAAATGCTGGGAATCTATTCGTCTAAAGAAAAAGCAGAAAAAATGGTAGAAAAGTATAAAAATATTCCAGGATTTAAAAATTGTCTTACAAGTTGTTTTTATATTGGGAAATATGAAATAGATAAGGATCATTGGACAGAGGGGTTTTTTAAAGACAAATGAAGGTGTTTTTAGATTGGTGGGGGGCAAGTAATTGATAAGTATACGGGGGAAAATGACATGGAAATAGTTTATGTTGTGCAACATAGTTATGAGGTGGGTGATAAAGGAGAGTTTGAGGGGGAAGACTTTGATGAGACAAAGATGATAGGAGTTTACTCATCTAAAGAAAAAGCTGAAAAGACAATAGATCGGTATAAAATGCTTCCAGGATTTAAAGACTATCCAATCAGTTGTTTTCATATTGATAAATATGAAATAGATCAGGAGCATTGGGCTGAGGGTTTTGTTAAATTTGCTGAAGTAGTATATCCATTATGGGCGGAAGGAAATATTCCTTATTCGGGTGAAAGTGCTAAAGCGTTTGCTAAACGGTTGATGGATGAAAAATATGGCGAAGGCAATTATGAAACTGGGCCGGATTTAGAGTACAACAAAATAAAAAAATGGGGATATAATTTGAAAAAAACAAGATAAATAGGAAGCTACTAAAAGTCTATATCATAAAATTATAAATACAAAGCAAAGGCTGTTGAAACGCATAAATGCGTTTTAACGGTCTTTTTCATGGGAGTATATATTTGTTCGAAACCGCTAAAAAAGTAAAAAAATAGTAAACCACCTACAGAAGTCAACGATACGCGCTTGAAAAACCTACTGGCTTATCAAGCGGCAAGAAACACAACAGATGCAGTCAACAATATAAAAAACGGTACAGCGTTGAGTGCTGTTACCGTTAGTGTAGGTGCAACTAAAACCGAACAAACCTCACAAACGGTTGAAAAAACAACAACAGCCGAAGGTAGCACGGTAAAATCAGATGGAGATATCAAAATTGTCGCAACCGGCAGTGGTAAAACCGATGAACAAGGAAAAGCCACAGATGGAACTATCAACGTTGTCGGTTCCACGGTAAGCGCAACTAACATTACCCTAGACGCTGCTAAAGACATCAACTTAACATCAGCGAAAAATACCACTACCACGGATA
>Ga0316600_10000874_pt1 | contig 13971 bp, 13 predicted proteins | sample OWC_soil_day5_CT_FD_207652 | JGI IMG/M metagenome (GOLD analysis project Ga0316600, IMG submission 207652) | Wetland soil microbial communities from Old Woman Creek delta, Ohio, United States - OWC_soil_day5_CT | ecosystem: Environmental > Terrestrial > Soil > Wetlands | place: USA: Ohio... | reverse complement strand
AGACAAGTGATGATGACCCCAAAAGGAACAGCCACCACAAACAGTGCATCACAGCTCTGGGATAAAGCCCAAGCCTCTGTTAAAGACTATTTGGGAGAAACCGATCTGGCTGTGCTAGTTAAATTACTTTCAAAACTAGAGGCATTAGTTCCTTAGTAAAGACTAACTGCTTTATTCAAAGGGATATCGTATTCCCCATCGAGATCGAACTTCATCCATGATTTCCATGACATCCATGGATAATTCTACGGTATCCATTTTGGCTTTATTCAAGATGCATTGATTCATGTCTTCCACTTCATATACCAATGCTTTTTCGGTTTCACCAGCTTCTATCACTTCCACTTTTCCGTCTAGATAGTGTATCGTAGCCTCCGATGCTCTTGGAAAATTATCGATTGTAATAAATCCAAATTCTCCTGCTATAACACCTCGTTTTGGCATTTTTGCTCTCATCGTTAGAGAAATCACTGCCATTTCATCCTTGGAGTTTTTAAGCAGGATACCTGACTGCTCATCTACACCCGTTTCGAACTTTTTCGCAGTAGTCAGTACCTCGTAGGGTTGGCTGGAAAGGAAGTATCTAGCAAAAGACAAAGCATACGTCCCAATATCAAGAAGTGCGCCCCCTGCCAATTCTTTACTAAAGAATCGATTGGTAACATCGTATTCTTTGCAACTTCCAAAAGATACCTGAATCATTTTAAGTGTGCCAATTTGCCCTGAGGTAACAATATGACGCAGCTTTTTAAATAATGGCATGTGATACACAGTCATAGCTTCTGCAACGACTAAATTCTTTTGCTCTGCTGTAGCAACAATTTCTCTTAATTGCCTGCTATTCACTGTAATAGCCTTTTCACAAAACACATGCTTATTGTTATGAAGGCTCTTCATAATAAATTCATAATGATTACTATGAGGCGTTGCGATATAAACTACATCAATTCCAGGATCATTCAGCATTTCTTCGTAATTGCCATAGACCTTTTCAATATGATAAATACTTGCAAAGGCCTTTGCTTTTTCAAGATTTCTTGCGCCTACTGCATAGATACTGCCATTCACTTCCCTGATTGCTTTTGCAAAATCCAAGGCGATTGCCCCAGGACCTAAAATTCCCCATTTTAATGTAGTCATATCCTCACCTCAAAAAAGATTTTTCTAACGAAGTTCTTACCACATTGCTCCTTCTTTTCTATTCTTCCAATTTATACTATTTTCACAATACAATGCAAAACTCCTGCAAAGCGAACAACTTTGCAGGAGTTTTTATTAGGAAAGCACAGTTGAAAGGACTACTCCCATCTATTTTGGCATAAACTGATTCATCTACTACTATGCAGGGAGTGATTTGCTGTGAAAAATCAAATGAATCATGGGCAACATCCAAAACAACTTTATTCCTTGCCTGACCCTTATCCGACTCCCAGGGTTATGGGTAAAAACCCCTACTATGCATCTATTTTATTAGAAGACTATGCTGGTATTTCTGGAGAATTAACGGCAATTCACCAGTATATATATCATTACCTTACATTGGAAGATTGTCATACCAAGATCGCAACACTTGCACACCAAATCGCCATCGTTGAGATGCATCATTTAGCCTTATTGGGTAAAACCATTTACTTACTTGGTAAATATCCAGTCATGCATAGCAATGATCATGGATTGACTCGATTTTGGAATGCCGATTTTGTATACTATGGCGATACCGTTTATGATAAATTATCGGCAAATATGAAGCACGAAATCGATGCAATCCAAAATTACAGAAGGCACCAACATCTCATTGATGATCCTTTTATTCAAGAATTACTGGAACGTATTATTCTTGATGAAGAGCACCATTTACAATTATTCAAAACATGCAGAGATGAATTTTGCACTACTTTTTATGACTAACTGTTACTGGAAACACCAAGACTAATTTTCGATTGATGAATCTTAACCTTTGCAGTATATCTCTTCTGTACAGACTTCTATGCCTTTATCTTTAAGCATTTTGGCAAAGATACCATCACCAGAAATCAAATTTCCCGAAAATGTACCATCATAGATCCACCCTGCGCCGCAAGTAGGCGACTTGGATTTCAGTATCGCTTTTTGGCACCCGCTTACTACTGCGATTTCTAAGCCCATTTTGGCACCCGCCCTATATGGAACTGTCTGATCATCACCATTTAAAGAGATGATCTTTCCTTCAAATTGCTCTGCCGGAGGACGAGGAGTTGGTAACCCAGCAAGTATTTCAGGGCAGATTGGTATAGCCTTACCTTGTATTACCATTTCTACAATTTGTGGAACTGAGTATGATGAACCATTGTATCTACATTCGACACCTGCTAAACAAGCACTTACGATTATCATTCCTATCATGATCCTTTTCATCTAAATTCGTACCTAAGTGTACTATTTCCTATTATAATAAAAAACTCCTGCATGGTCTAAACCGTGCAGGAGTTTGTCATCGTAAGAAAAGCACTGCCCATCCGTTTAAAACATATAGACGAATTGAACCACAAAGGCGCAAAGGACACAAAGGGGAGATTTTATTTATAACTTCTTTTTTGTGCTCTCCTTTGTGTGCCGCGGGCAGCGGCATTGTGCCTTTGTGGTTCATAAAGTTCTATATTTTCCCACCTACAGTTTTTATACTTCCTTATATAACAAGAAATCTTTACTTTTTGCATTTTAAGATTCTTTTTTATAGGGCAGCTCATACCTTTTCTGATTGGCGGGGGAAAGGGCAGTCTCTGCGCTAGGCTGATGGGGGGCGTAGGAAAGAAGTCGTGTGGAGTTCATTACAACTGCCAGGGTACTTGCATTGTGCAAAACAGCTGCTATAAATGGTGAAATTAATTTCGTAGAACCAAGCCCTAATCCGATGATATTCGCCCCAATAGCAAAAAGAAAGTTCTGTCTGATGATCTGTAAGGATTTTTTACCAAGGCGGATGATTTCCACAATTTTTTCTGGATTATCCTCTCTCAGAACAATACCAGCTGTTTCAATCGCCGCATCGGCCCCACCTACCCCCATGGCAATGCCAACATTGGCAAGAGCTAAGGATGGAGAGTCATTAATTCCATCCCCGACCATCCCCACTACATATCCCTCTTCCTGCAAGGATTTTATTACATTAAACTTATCCTGTGGGAGCATATTGGACCAAAACTTCTCCAGTCTTAAAAGATTGGCAATCTCTTTTACCCCTGTATCCGCATCACCAGAAACAATTCCAATGTTCGTAATCCCCTCTTCCCGAATACTGCGAATCGCTTTCTCTGCATTAAGGCGAAGAGAGTCTACGATCACAATGACTCCAGTAAGAGTCATGCCACTAGCTACGTATACTAACGTTGCACTTTCAGCCCTGTTTTGCATTTCAAAAGGAATGTGTGGAGGAATTTTTATACCCATCTGACTTAAGTATGAGGAATTTCCAACGTGAACAACCACACCATCAATCGTAGCCCTCACACCACGACCAATTGCCATTTCACTATCAGGAATACAGGGTAAATTAATTCCCTGCTCTTTTGCAGCTTCTTTGATTGCATTTGCCAGTGGATGATTTGCATTCGCCTCTGCCCCGGCAGCTAAGGCTAAAATAGAATTGGAATCATATCCTTTATGAATCGGGATGACGTTAGCAACGGCAGGTTTTCCTTCTGTCAGCGTACCCGTTTTATCAAATAGTAAAAAATTTATTTTTCCTGCTTCCTCTAGATAACGGCCGCCTTTCACTAAAATCCCCCGACTGGCAGCATTCCCAATTGCTGCGCTAAGAGCAGTAGGCGTTGCTAGTCCTGCCGCACAGGGACAAGCAACAATCAAAATAGTCATCGTTCTTCTGATATCCCCTGTTAGAAGAAACACCAGCAATGCCAAAAGAAACGAACTTGGGATGAGGCGAGCAGAATAGGTATCTGCCATTTTTTGTATGGGAGCTTTAGAATGGGTCGCTTCTTCAACAAGATGTATCACACGGGCAACGGATGTTTGATCCCCCACTTGTTCTGCCTTAACATACAAGGTCCCCTGTTCAATTGTGGAACCAGCCAATACCTTATCACCAACTTGCTTGTGCACAGGCACAGCCTCTCCTGTTAATGCCGCTTGATTGACTACCGCCTCACCATTCATAACGATTCCGTCTACCGGAATTTTGCTGCCAAGTTTTATGGATACGATGTCTTCTTGCTTTAGTTGAGAAATAGGTATGATGACTTCCTGCCCATTTACAACAATCCAGGCGTCTTTTTGATTGCCTTCCAGCATACTCCGAATGGTACGGCGTGATCGATCCAATGTAAGGGTTTCGATTAAGGTGCTGAGGTTCACCAGCCATACAACCACTAAGCCAGTAGCCCCTTCTCTTAGCAACACCGACAGAATAATGGCAGTTCCAATCAAAATCTCATTATTTAAAACTCGGCGCAGAAAAAGATTTTCGATACCACTGCGCAATATGGGAAAAGAGGTAATTAATGTTGCCAAACTGGTTAAACTCAACAAATTAACGGAAAAGAATCCTGGGCGAAACAGATAACGAAACAGATGATAAAGCAGTGTTAAACCGCCAATAGCCACTAAAGCAATCTGAGTAGGAATGGGCACATCCTCTACCTCAAAAGGTTTTGCCTTCTGCCTTCTTAAAATCTGGGTCTTAGAAGTCTGTTTGATGTGCTGTTGCAAGAAGGACCATAAAACGCCTTCAGAAGTCATAGCCCGATTATATTGAATCAATATCTTACCCGACTTAGGATTTGCGCTACATTCTTGAATCCCTTTTTGCGTCCTTAAAAGTACTTCAAGTTGTGAAGCAAACTTAGGATTTTGTTTTATTCTAGGATGAAAAACACGAATACGCCCAGGTATTTTGTGAACAATTTGTAGATATGGTGCAGCCAAACAACGTTTCCCCCTTTTAGGTATTTATCCGATAAAAATAAGACCTTTTGAACCGCGAAGACGCGAAGAATAGGAAGAACACGAAGTAAACATATCCGACCCATTAACTTCGCCTCTTCGCGCCTTCGCGGTTCCGTATTTTTGCTCCAAAAAAACTTATAAATTCTAGTGTATGATACTACAAGAAAAAAAACGATCCTCTAATAAACGCAAAAAAATCCCAGACACTGGGATTTGAGAGTGTCTAGCAGGATCAGCGCCCACTAGAATGTATTATATGGAATACAACTTTTTATTATACTGCTGCTTCTGTAATCGACAAATAGGAATTTTGCTTAAAGGTTAACAGCTGTTCACCAATCTGCTTCATTATTAAGTTCTCCCAATCATAGAGGAAATTAAGAATACATCCCTTAATACGTTCAGAAAGGTCAAGCAATGCTAATTTCATTTGCTGTTTGCTGGAGCATCCTAAGGATTCCATGGCTAAGGTTGCTACATCGACCTGAAAAGGAAATATACCTTTCGTGACTGATTTCAAAGAATAACTGCAAGCTTTATTGCCCAAAAATTCAACGCAGCGGGTAGCTCGTAATGTAGAGCGATGTTCATGAACTACAGGCAGCAATGACCTTAGAGAAAGAGCGGGAAAAGGTCCTTTTAATGCTAAATTTCTCTCATATGAAAAACCATGGGCTTTCACTTTTTCATTCAGCTTATTAAGAAGCCGATCTAAAATTCTTCCTTTTTGCAGCTCTAACAAAACTGCAGGCCATGCAAGAGAATTTTGACAAAACAAAGAATCCGCCAATTTATGAATTTCTAAAGAAGAAATTCGAGAACGTATTTGGCAAAATTCCCCTCGTATATCGTTTGTACATTCAAGCCGCAATACTTCAATTGGTTTTATATATATTGACATAGGCATAATCCGCCTCCTGATGATAGCAATTATCATTATCACTATTATTGATTATACTACAAAAAATTATACCTAGTCAATATAATATCTCAAATAAATCTTATGAAAAACGTATACAACATGGATAAACATGGGAACAATACTAATGATTACATCGCATAAATTTGGAAAGGTAGGGTTATAATGTCCGATATAGAAACAGGATCATATAACGAATATGAAATAAAGTCTAAAGTAAAACAAAGCAGAGGGCAGCTCATGCGTGCGCGAGCTATGGAAACTTGCTGTGAGGACACGACCTTAGGGCTTGAACAAGTCTTTGAGGCGAAATTAGCCGCCATACGTATATATGAACAGAAATTAAACACAGTTACCGATCCCTATGCGCGTAAGGCATTGCTGCAAATGATCCGCAAAGAACGTAAAGAACTGCTGGAATTGGCAGAACTAACAGACTTAGTAGAAACAGGACCGGGAATGAATGGCTTAACTAGAAGAAAACGCTGCTTTAATCACGAAATTAAAATGCGTACTGGACATAATGTAACCTTTTGGATTGGAGCCGTTGTTGTAGCAGCCGCTTTGATGCCGAGTGTTAGAGAAAAACTTCGTCCCTTGGCTGTGAAAGCAGTGCAAGGTGTAATCGGATTAACAGAGCAGGCCCAGGGAGTTTTCAGCGGTGTGCGGGAAGACATTGAAGATCTGGTAAGCGAAGCTCAATTTGAGCGTTTTAAGGACTCACTTAATGAGGTCGATGAAGATCTAGAAGAAGCTAGTGAAGAAACATTCGATACTACCAAAGCTGATCCTAGCTAATCCATATATCAGGAGGAACAAGTGGCTATTACGATTGAAATGTTACGCCAGAAAATCACCAATGCAAATCGTGAACTGCATGAAGCAATTGATATGAGTATTGAACTCAGACAGCACTCACCAGAAATAAAGGGAGAAGTGGTTACCATTTGGGAAGAGTTCTTGGGACAGTTTTTCGGTTACATCAAGAAAAGAAGTAAAGAATCGAAAGACAATTTACTTGCTGGTATCTCCTGGGCACGTTTAAAGCTTTTTTAGCCAGCGGCACATTTATTTACATTAACAGCAGGGAATCATTCCTTGCTGTTGATTCTTTCACGCTCCATCATCCTTTGTCTGTTTATGGCTATAATTTATTGGTTTTCCAAAAGAGTATTTTAATCAAAAAGGAGGACGCTTTTCATTGGCAGCAGCTAGTCTTACAACAAGCCAGTACAATTTATTGCCAGGACGGTTACGGATATCCATTAAATCACTTCTGCAAAGCCCCGCTTTTGCTCACTATATAGCAACGAGATTAGTAAAAGAAAAATATATTTATTCCGTGACAGCAAATCCATTAACAGGCCGAGCGCTCATTCATTTTAATCCAACTTATATTTGTCTAACTGAAATTCAATCATTGATTTTTGCAATAGAGCAAAGATATTCGATACAAAAGTCCACTATGCATGAGAGCGTAAAAATGGGCTATAACCATCCCCCAGAACTTATCAAATCACCGGGGACCTATGCCTTAGCAACAGGTCTTATTCTAGTAGGACTAATCACCAAACGCTTCTTTGCAGGCAAATCTCCCTTGTCTTCTTCCCCACAAATTTTCAGTTTTGCTGCTCTTGCAACTTTAATCGCTGGTTACCCCCTCTTACGTAACCGTTTTGAAACAGTGGCAAAAAAACACAATATGAACTATGAATTGCTTTTGTTTCTGCCTACCTTACTACTGCTAACCATACGAGAAAGTATTACTGGATTGTCCGTACTCTGGCTAGTCCAATTAACCTATTGGCTTGGCACAGCAGCGCAGGAAAATTCCCATAAAAGCATATCCAATCTTCTTATGAGAAAGCAGTTGCAAGCACTAAAAAGCCCGTCTGAAGAAAAAGAGAACCTCAATATTAAAGATACAGAAGTGAAAAATAACATCTCCACTCATAAAAATGAAGAAAAAAAATCTTCATCCTCTTTATTGGCTGAAAAAATCATATGGTATTCCTTGGCGATTTCAGGAATTAGCTTTCTTCTAACAAGAAACTTTATGCGAAGCCTCGCAATATTACTCGCCGGTTGCCCTGCTGCGATTTCCCTATCCAAAGACGCAGCGATGCATTCTGCAGTCAGACAAGCAGCCGAGAAAGGAGTTTTTATAAAGCAGGTTGAGGCTCTAGAACGCCTAGGAGACGTTGATACAGTATTATTTGAACATGAAAGCTATACAGGAATAGACCAGCTGCATTCCTTAGGTATCAAGGATATTCGTGTGATAACGAGCGATCCTACTGCCAACTGGCATTCTATGCTTCCTGACGATAAAGAAAAAATTATTAAAGATATGCAAACTCTAGGAAAAAAAATTGTAATGATCGGAGACGGGACAAATGACTCTCCTGCCTTTGCTGCCAGTGATGTTGCCATCGCTATGGGCAGAAAGGGAACAGCTCAGGCAATTGAAACCGCTGATATCGTGATTGCGAATGATGATCCGCGAAAAGTGGCTGAAATCATCTATCTTAGCAGATATATGAACAAGGTCATTCGTCAAAATGTATCCTTTGCTACGGTCTTCAATATAGCTGGTGTGGCACTAGCTGCTACCTCGCTCATTACTCCAATAACTGCAGGATTACTGCTGAATATCAGTACATTGGCAATCATTATGAACTCAAAATGCTCGTTGTCTGGTAAGAAACCATTTTGAATCGCTAGGATTATAAAAAACATAATAAAAAACGCAGAAGCACAGAATACTGAGAAAAGATCAAATAAAAATCTCTCAGCATATTCTGTGCTTCTGCAGTTACTTCATTATTTCGCTGCCCTCAAGAACATATAAGATCTACCTTTAGCGAATGGCACGACGTCTTTTTGCCTCATCTACAATACTTTTAAATTCAGCTTGTGCCGCTTCTTTCAATGTCAATATCTTGGCAGTCGTAGCAACGGCTATCCGGTGCCCTTTTTCTCTAGCTACTGCACCACGACAAGGTGAAACACCTCGAACTTGACGCGCTTCTTCTACAAAATCAGAAGCTCTAGCACTCACTTTTGCTGCTGCATTTTTCATTTCGTCTTTGGCAATTAAAGCCCCTTTAGTCACCTTCACTGCACCAGACCGTAGATTGCGGCGATCCGACAGCAAAGCTAGAACAATACCACCGGCCAACAATAACAAGAGAGAATTTTTGCTGAACAAATTGGCACCAAATTTCAAAAAATTCATATACATTACACCTCCTCGCACTTATTCTAATTTTCCCGTTGTATGAAAGCTTTATGTATTTTAAATTAAGGATTCATTCCATAATACATTATCATCAATTATCACTAATCTTGTCATCACTTCTAACCAATATTGAATAAAAATAGTAGGTACATATTGCCAATAGTAACGCCGTCGTTGAAAATAAAACGAAATATCCCAGATGCTCAGCTACACCGCCCAATATGGCGGCAGAAAGAGCAGTTCCAATATCACCAGCTGCAATCATGATACCTAGAGCGGTTCCTCGATTCGTTTGCTGGATTCGTTCTACTAAAAGTAAAACCAAGGTGGGATAAACAACACCAAATCCTAGCCCAAACAGAAGTCCAGAAAGAACCAGTATAATAGGCGAAATGGTAATCAATAACAACACGATACCGAGCAACATTATGATACTCGCATATAGTGTCGCATTTAAGAGCCCTAAGATATGGCCTATCTTTTGTACGAAAAGACGGGAAAAAACCACTGAGATGGCAAAAGCAATAAAGAAAAGAGAGTAAAAATCAACACCCTTATCAATGGCAGCAAGTGGGATAAAGGTTAGAGCTGCACTAAAAGCAAAACTTGCTGCAAACTGAGAAAGAGTCGTCGCACAAACAACATTGGATTTCAGTACATCCATAAATGGTGCTCGAACAACATTTCTCGCAGCTAACTGAATTGGCTGTGAACGCCACTTCATCACATTAAAAGCAATCCCGATTAGAATAACACTAATGCCAACAAGTGCATTGAATCCAAAATTATCAAAAGCTACCTGAGCCATGCTCATGCTAAGACCAAGACCACACATGGTAGTTAACGTATACATGGCAATCGAGTTGGAATTACTTTCTCCTGATCCGATACTGCTGGCAAAGGTAACTGCTCCTGTACCATAAAAAGCCTGCCCAATACCGTAAAGGAATCGTAAAACAAAAAGGCCCAAAAAACTTGTCGCCCACCAATAACCAACAGTTGATAAGATAAGTACGATTTGTCCAAGGAGAATCACTGGACGGCTGCCTTTAGTATCCACTTGAAAACCAATCCACGGCCTTATAATTAGGGAACTCATTGCCGTAGCGCCCATAATAATCCCAATTTGCGTCTCACTTAATCCGCTATTGTGCAAAAAAACTGGTAATACAGGAACCAGTAAGGAAGTACCAAGAATTGTATTGAAGTGTGAAATTGCAATACTTTGAAATTGTTGGTTCTTAAAAATTTGAAATGAATTAGCCATGAATAACCCCTTTTAGTCAACGTGATATCTTATATGAAATGAAACGAAGGATAGCACCCTTCTTACTATGAAATATTCAATCCTGCAAAGTTACGTACTTTGCAGGATTCTTTCTTACCTATCTTCCTTCCTAATTATACACCAAACTTACCGCTTATTACGTATTAATTTTAAACGTTAAGGCTTTGATTCCATCTGAAGACGATCAAACTTACTAATGGTATTAACCAGATGATTATTAAAAATTTGACGTGCTATCACCAGCAGCTCTCGAATCATGGGATCTTGCAGTGAATACGATACTCTTGTTCCATCTTTACGGGTTTTAACAATGTTTTTATTGCGAAGAATCGCTAATTGCTGGGAAATAACGGCTCCTCCAACACCACATAGTGACTGCAGCTCATTGACGTTCTTATCGCCATCACATAAGATCTCTAAAATATTAATTCGCAATGGGTGAGATAAGGCTTTAAAAAAATCAGCCTTAAACTCTTGGATTTCTCTATTCATACTGTCTACTCCTTCTTCACCAGAACCTCTTTTGCCCACATTCCTCATAATAACGTTGTGATTTACATTCAAAGATAACTATATAGTATTAATTGAATATATGATACTATGTATCTATCTATATTTCAATATAATAATGTTTCACATTTTTTGCATAGAGGTGTATAATAATGAGCATATTGTTTTTCGGACTGAAAGGGGATTTACATGACACGCGCTATTAGAGTACCACTAAAACGTTATTTTACTAGATTTTTTAAGAAAGATTTATTAGCAGGTCTGACGGTAGGTGTGATTTCTCTGCCCTTAGCCATGGCCTTCGCAATTGCTTCTGGCGCAAATCCTGAAAATGGTATTTATACCACAATTATTGCAGCTTGCCTAGTCGCTCTATTTGGTGGAAGCAGATATCAAGTTGCTGGTCCAACCGGTGCTTTCATTCCCATCTTGCTCTCCATTGTACTCACCTATGGATTTGAGAACCTTCTGATTGCTGGATTCTTATCCGGAATTATACTGGTTGTCATGGGACTTTTAGATATGGGATCTCTGATTAAATTCATTCCCCGCTCTGTTACCATCGGTTTTACAGCCGGTATTGCTGTCAACATTTTTGCCGGCCAGATTTCTAACTTCTTTGGTTTAACTGGCCTTGAACGTCATGAAAGCTTTTTATCTAATATGCAGGAAATCGTAACCCACTTCCATACGATTAATCCTTATAGTACATTAACTGCGGTCATTTGCTTAGTAGTGATTCTCATTACACCTCGTTTTTTACCAAAAGTACCTGGTTCTCTCGTTGGACTCATCCTATCGACAATGATCGCAACTTTTTTCTTTCCAAATGATGTAATTACTATCGCTTCGGCCTTCGGTGGAATCCCCAGCGATTTACCTCATATGCAATTTCCTGGCATTACACTCGAAAAAGTGCAGCTGCTGCTTCAGCCAGCTCTGACAATAGCTATTTTAGGTGCCATTGAGTCTTTACTATCTGCCGTTGTCGCCGATGGTCTGACAGGTACACATCATAACAGCAATCGCGAATTAGTAGGACAAGGTATCGCCAATATAGTAATTCCCTTATTTGGTGGAATCCCGGCTACAGGTGCCATTGCCCGTACAGCAACCAATATTAAATCTGGCGCGGCAACACGATACTCTGTTGTAATCTCTGCCGTCTTCGTACTCCTTACGATGCTCGCTCTTGCGCCCTATGCAGGTCTTATTCCACTAGCAAGCATGGCCCCTGTTTTAATGGTTGTTTCTTATAATATGAGTCAGCATCAAGCCTTTATTGGTATTGCAAAAGTCAAATCCTTAAGTACCGGAGTCTTACTTATTACCTTCTTCCTTACCGTATTTGCAAATTTAACGGTAGCTGTGGAAATCGGTTTATTACTTACTATGATGCTGTTCGTCAAACGAATGAGTGAAATCATGGTCGTAACACAAGTTGTACCCGATCACGAGAACCATTTAATTGATATCGCAGACCAAAATGCACTTCATACCTATGATTGTTCCCAAATTAGCATTTTTAGCATTGAAGGTCCTTTATTCTTTGGGGCAGCTCAAATGTTTTCGGAAAGCATCATGAGTACAATTCACTATGATCCTAAAATTATTATATTGCGCATGAGCCGAGTTCCAATTATGGACATTACGGGAGAAAATCATTTACGCATGATCGTAGAAAATATCCAGAAAAAAGGCATCACCGTCTTGATTTCGGGTTTAAATGAACAACCGGAGAAAAAAATGAAAAAAACTGGTCTTTATGATCAGATTGGACAAGACCATTTCTTTCCTCACACCAATCATGCAATCGCCTATGCATTAGAACATATTAATAAGAATCATTGCAACACCTGCCAAAAAATAAATGGAAATGAATGCGTGTTAGATAAAAAATAATTAGAAAATGGAATGAAACCTCTTTCAAAGTATCTACTTTTGTAAGAGGTTTCATTCCATTTTCTAAATTGCTATCACTTGTACGTTATTCGGAGAAAGAACCTATTCTGCAATCGGCTGCGCTTCACCATTTGCCTGTTCTTCCGGTATAATTTTTTCTACCTTAACATGCAAGGGAAGAAGAATAGAAGACGAAATTGCCGTAGTATCACTATAGGCGGGACTGAACACTGACTTTTGGATTGATTCAATCACTGCATTATCAAAGGCAGCATCTCCAGAACTAGTAATGATCTTCACCTCACCATCTACCGTTCCATTCACAGATATCGTTGCCTTAACCTTCACAGCCACTGTTTGCTCTGCATATTTCTCCTTCACATCCTGAGGCAGAGAAATCGCCGCTAACGTAATAATCTGCGGAGGAGTCACTTGAGGTTTGTCTTTAGCTAAAGCAGATACTGACATTCCTGTTGTCAATAATAACATAAGTACTACAATAAATCGCATTTTTTTCACACGAATACACCCTCTTTACTTTTTTTATCTATTTTAAAATCAGAACAATAGTCCTGCTCCATGCCAGTCCAAAAGCTTATCAGCCCGCCCTAGTTAAAACCTTCTCTATTTAGCCTTCTTTATAATTATAGAGACAATGAAAATCATTGTCAATTAAAGTCTTGAAATCTCTTGATATTTTTTCCAAAGTTTAATCTCATCAATAGTACACTCTCCTAGAAACAAATGGCTCTTTTCATAGTCTGTTCTCTCTAGAAGAGCTGACAAACGATCCTCCAATTAACGAGAAATATACAAATAAAAAAATGCAGTTAGAACCGTTTAATTCGATTCTAACTGCATTTTTGCTCACGCCAGCATATACAGCGCATTTTATAAACCGTAATATGTCAGCATTTCCTTTATTTTTGGTATTGCTTCTGCTTTTGGTTCTCTGACTGGAAGTCGGCACAAGCCAACAGGCATATTGGATAATACTAAAGATTTTTTCAATACGGAAGGAACAGTCCCCAATTTTAATACACTGCGCAGCATTTCAATCTTTTGCTGCGCTTGTTCTGCTTCTTCCAACTGGCTATTCATAAAGTTTTCATAGATGGCAACATCATTCTTCGTCAAAAGATTGGCTGTTGCTGCAATAGCCCCTTTGGC
>Ga0316600_10000873_pt1 | contig 13974 bp, 16 predicted proteins | sample OWC_soil_day5_CT_FD_207652 | JGI IMG/M metagenome (GOLD analysis project Ga0316600, IMG submission 207652) | Wetland soil microbial communities from Old Woman Creek delta, Ohio, United States - OWC_soil_day5_CT | ecosystem: Environmental > Terrestrial > Soil > Wetlands | place: USA: Ohio... | reverse complement strand
AATGCAGATACCACCCACCACAACGGATGGAATCATATAGGAAACCCCTGTCATCAGATGGTTTTTCACCTTCTTTAGTTCATCCTTTACCAATTCACTCATATCTCTTTCCCCTTCTTCTCTGCTTTCTCGATCACAGCAACCGGATTCTCAATGGCTTTGCCAACTTCCACCATGATGCTTGGCTTACCATGAAATCGTTCTTCTCCTTCTACGTTCACACCCACGGCAAAAATAACAACATTAGCTTCTGCCACCTCCTGCATCGACAGCTCATTTTCAATTCCCATCGCTCCTTGGGTTTCAATCTTGATATCATGTCCTCTTCCCAATGCAGCTTTCTCCAAGGCAGCCTGAGCCATATACGTATGGGCAATCCCCGTCGGACATGCACATACACTAATTATTTTCAAAATACTCCCCCCAATACTTCTAGATTAGAAACCATCCAATTCCCCTCTTGAGAGGGGTGCCTTCAGGCGGGATGTGTCACGTCCCCCTCCCTATAACCCCATCTCTCCGAATATTGCGACTATTTTTGCTGCACTTGTGGCCTGTACTAACCTTTCTCGATAAGAATCATTCATCAGACCCCTACTGATATTCGCTAAGATCTTGAGATGCAAATCATTCGCTTTCTCCTCTGGTACGCCAATGAGGAAAATAAGCCTAACTTCCTGATCGGTCCTGCTATCCCAGCTAAAGGCTTCTTGGCTTTTGGCAAAAGCGATAAAGGGCTCCTGCACATAGCTGCTTTTGCCATGAGGAATGGCAATACCATAGCCGATGGCAGTAGAAAATAACTCTTCACGTGCAAAGACGGCTTGCAGAAACCCAGCAACATCACTGACACGACCAAGTTCTCCTGCTTTCCGGGCTAGAGTTTCGATGATTTCTTCTTTGTTTTTCAATGTTACATTTAATTCGATAAGTGATTCATGGATAATCATTTTTCGCCCCCATTCCATTTTTAAAATACAACGATGATCAGACCTACAGTCCCATTTCTTTAAATAGTTCCACCACTTCCGCTGCATCGGAAGTCCGCAAGAGCCGCCTCCTAAAGGACTCATTCGTGAGACCGCCACTCATATGGGTTAGCATTTTAAAATCGAAATCATCGTCCTGCTCTTCTGGTACGCCAATAAGAAAAATGAGTCTCGCTTCATGATCAACTCGATGATCCCAAGTAAACGCTTCCTCACTTCTGGCAAAAGCGATGAAGGGAGTCAGGACATAGCGACTTTTGCCGTAGGGAATGGCAATGCCATAGCCGAAGGAAATAGGAAAAGATTCCTCCAGGGCAAAGACATCTTGCAGATAGCCTTCTACTTCACTGATACAACCTAGCTCCTTCGCCTTATGGGCTAGGGTTTCGATAATTTCCGTTTTGCTTTTGGACTTCATATGGAGTTCGATAAGTGATTCGTGAATGATCATTTTGTTCGATCCTCCAGCTATTTTAAATAAAAAATTATGAATTTAAATTGATTCACTTTTTTGCCTATATTAATTGCTTTTCCTTGATAGGCTATAAAAAGCACTTAGATTGCATATTAACAGCTATTTCTCACCAACTTAGACAAATTAACTATTAATTTTGTTACTTATCATTCTTTGTCCTAGATAGATTTACGTTTATTAACAAATGCGGTATAATAAAATTGCTTTATTATGGAAATATGATACTTTTACTCTTGCAAGCGCGCCAACGCAAACAAGGCATAACTACTGGTAGCACATTGCTTACCAGTCTAGAGGTGATTGCTTACTTGTTACTTATTTTCACTTTAATGTAATTGTGTATGAATGAGTATAGTGAATCACTCCTTTCTGACTTGAATTTTTATATCTATTTCCCTCCCTCTTTGTGCATTTTAATTGCACTGTCACTTTTATTATAGTGCAATTAAAATGCACAGTCAATACATTCTTATGAAATGATGTGATTTTTTATGTCTTCTTTTGGTGAACGTTTAAACCAGTTAAGAAAAACGAATAATTTAAAAGCTGAAGAATTAGCTATTATTGCAGGTGTCAAACGTCGAATAATCTTTATGTATGAAAAAGGTGACACTAAGCCTAGCTTTGATGTTCTTATTTCATTAGCCGACTATTTTAATGTCTCGTTGGATTATCTTGTTGGTCGATCTAATAGTTCAGCAAGGAATAAATAGATATGACAAAAGAATCTGTTCTTTACAAACATGACATCAAAAAACCTGCTACAGATAAATAGCAGGTTTTTTCGTAAAACTCAAAAACACCCCCTTAATCCTGAAATTCACAGGATCAAGGGGGTTTTCCGTCTTCAAATCATTTTTTTCTTCAATTTCTATACAATCAAATATAAAATACAGTTCTCTCGATCTAGTAGAGCATGACAACGCATCCAATCTATTATGAAAGCCACCCTCTATTCTCCAGATACTCTTCAATTTCTTTAAAATTTTTAAAGGCGACGAACTCTTGTTGTTCCTTACTAAGTAATTCCTTCAAATCCTTCTTGGCAAAAGCAACATCCGCTTCCTTGGCTGCTCCTAAATCCGGCTCGCTATCTCCGGCGAAAAATACCGTCTCAAACTTCTTTTTCAAGTCTTCTACGACTTTGGCTTTATTAATGCCAAAAATTTCAGAGAAATAAGGACTCCCTTCATCTGGAGTAATTTCGATACCACCATCTTTATATACTCCGCTCATGGAAATAACCGTTACACCTTCAATTCCACGATGAGCAAGCAATCGATCAATATAATACGTTGTACCAGCACTTAAGATATAAAATTTCCCGCCTGCTTCTTGTACTCTACGAATAAAATTTACCGCATACTCATCCAAAGGCAAACGATGGATTTCAGCCAGAATCTCTTCCTCAGTTCTTCCAATCGAGCCCAATATTTTATTTAGAAACTCTACATTAATTTTCTTCGTTTTTTTCCAATCCTCATAAAACGGCCTTCCCCAATCCTGTAAATAGGTATCAATAATAATATGATAAAAATCTTTTTCTGTTAATGTCCCATCGAAATCCGATACAAATGCAAACTTTTTCAAAATTATTCCTCCATAGTAGCTTCGGCTATTGCTATATTTTTTCTTACTGCTTCACTCTACTGGTTGAAGAAGAATGGCAAGTAAAACGTAACAGAAGTATCTCATATTTCGATATTTTTTTCAAACTTTTCTTTATAATGTGTGTTTAACTTGTGATAATGTCACTATGTAGACTATCGTGAGATAATGTCACCATGAACAATGAGGTGCGTTATTTAATGTCTGAAAAACAACTGAATCGATTCTCCGTCATTTCAAAGACAATTGATGGTCATATGACTATTGCTGAAGCTGCTGTTAGCTTAGGAAATAGTGAACGCCAAATTATACGGCTTAAACAGGGCGTGATAGCCGAAGGTGCTTCTTTTTTCATCCATAAGAATACTGGACGTAAACCACAAGAAGGACTGTTAATTCAAATGGATGCGACTCCTTTTGAGTGGTTTAGCTCTTCTGAAAAATTTCCTTACATGGTGCAATTGATGATGATACTGGTAACATTGTCGGTCTATATATGACCAAAAACGAATGTCTTCATGGATATTGGGACGTCATGCGACAATGCCTTTTAAACCACGGCATCCCTGCAGCTTATATACCGACCGACATGCCATCTTTTTATCAACACTTGCTGGAAAAATTTCTATTGAAGACCAACTCGCGGGAAAGGTCGTTAACGACACTCAATTTGGTAGAGCTATGGGCGAACTTGGGATTACCTTAATTCCTGCACGATCACCTCAAGCCAAAGGTAGAGTAGAACGGCTCTGGGAAACGTTGCAAAGCCGTTTACCTGTTGAATTTAAGATTGCCGGTATTTCAACTGTTGATCAAGCAAATGAGTTTTTAGCAAATTACATTGCATCATTTAATGCTAAATTCTCAGTGGAACCTGAAAGCACTGAATCTGCTTTTAGATCCTTATCAACTAAATTGAACGTGGATTCTATTTTATGTGTTAAACTTACCAGATCTGTTGATGCTGGTGGGGTATTCTCATTTTATAATAGACAATTCAAGGTCATTGCATCTTCAGATTTACCCCTCCTTGCTAGCAAGGCGAAGGTAAGTGTTTTAGTCGGTCCTAGAATTGGGGTCGCTGTGCAATTCAAAAAGAGTATTTTTCAGGTATTACCATATATCAAACAAACAAGGCCTGACAAAGTTGCTGCTCCACCAACTAGTAAAACTCCTCATTCAACACCAGATAGTCATTACTTCAAATACGGACATAACTTGGTTAAAAAACTTACTTTTGAGGACAATCACAACGATATACTTTTGATGCTAGAAAGCATCTTTCTTAAAAAATATGCTTAACTTTTGAAGTGACATTTTCACGCGATAATTAACTAGTTCTAAGGGTGACATTTTCACAAGTTATTGACACTTTTCTTTATAATGGAACATTCGTCTTACAAAAAGATACAAAAAAAGCCACGTACGTGGCTTAACACAATCTACAGTATATAGATAGTATTGTTAACATTAAGAATCGCAATCCACAAATAATTACCATTTATAGAATTTACGAAGGTCTGGCTATATTGCTTAATTACTTTCCAAGAATGAAACCATAGTCACAAACCTCTAATGGCAGCGAAGCGGACAATTTGCCAGAACACATCAGGAAAGAAATATGTTAAAAGAACTTATTCTTTACAAACATAACATAAAAACTGCTACAAATAAGTAATAGGTTTTTCTGTAATCTCCGTCTCTATTAAGATTGCTTTTAAATTTCAATAATGATTTTTTTTGATTTGAATTATACTTTCATCAAATATAAACTGATAATAGTCATCATCTTGACCGACAATTTTAACATTTCCATAATGAATTTGTCTATGATGTAATGGACATACAGCTAATACATTGTTTGATACTAATGAACCAACCTCATTTTTATAAACCTCAGACACATGATGTGCCTCGACATACTTAATATCTTTCCCTCGCAGTTTAAACCCCAACGGATCTACCCCCATAGCCTTACAAATTTGACATTCATAATTCGCAATCTTTTTAACCAAAGTCCCTATGGAGCCCCGTTCAATTACTTTACTAAGTATATTTCTCACTTGTGGTGCAGCACCCATATATTTAGTATCCAACGCTTTCAGTTTATTAACATCTAGCTCCTCCCTACCAACAATATCCTCAATTAGCGTTGTATCAATTTCTCCGGCTAACTTTCTAATTACTGCAAAAGCATCATTAGATAGTGGCATAGTACGAGATTCCATTCCACTCAATAAATGAATATCTTCCTTTAGTAAAGGATCTTCCTTGATATCTTTTATTAAAATAGGCTTCTCAATTAAATTTTTTAATATTTTTAATCGGACACTTGGTTCACCAATTATATGCTCTCTATCTACCAACCAATACTCGGGATCAATTGTACTCCTTGGATATGGATCAGTTAAAACCATGACAATAGCATAAACTCCCGATTCTACCTTTGGTTTCCCACCTAGAATTACATTAGTGCGACTATCCTTTCCAATTCTAACAACTCCTAGCTGACCCGCTTTCATTACATCACGGTGCCAATTCTTTGATATGAGATACTGCATTTCTGATTCTCCACTCTCAAGGAATCTATCAAATTCCCATTTTGCCGGATTATTGTAAAATGTCCAATATTTTACCGCATTACGTTGGTCTTTGAAAGGCTTTATGCTCTATTCCTCCTCTAAACGTACACTTATTTACTGTCGTAAGATTTTATCTCCATCTTGAAAAAGTTCTTAATGAGATGCCATTGCAATTGTAACTATTCGTCTCATTTGGAAACAGGCTGTCCCCATATAATCCCCACAAACTGCTGGATTTTTTTTGCATAAATATCAACCGTTTCACATACAACTATACAGGGTGAGCTAAAATGAATGTATATAAAACGTTTAGTCTTTATGGATATTGCCTAATTGACGAAAAGCCTCCAAGAATAGATTCGGAGGCTTTATACCTATTGGTGGATTATTCAAGATATTTTAAAGGTTGTGCAATCATCGAACGAAAGGATAAAAAAGAATTTAATGGAGTCAAGAAATGGATTGTAGAACAAACTTCACTTGTTCTAGTTAATCAATCTGTTTAATTAAATCACTTATTCTTGAAGCTTCTACATTGCACTTAATAAAATCACTATACATTTTTTCTGCGTTTGAAATTAACTCGGCATACTGCAATATTCTTGTATTAAAAGGCTTCATAGCATCCAAAAATGCTTTTCTGGTACCTTCCGCCACTTGCCCACCATCAATGGGTTTTCCTATAAGGACGATAATGGTAAAACTTGTTCCTTCATTTAATTCTGCAAGGATTTTTTCCATGGCCGAATGGTACTTACTAACTTGGTTTAATAACTCTCCAAAATGTACTGTCCGCTGTCCTCTTTTTAGTTCAATAATTACATGCTGACTAGATGCCTTTTTGTATCTTATGTCAAATCTAGCATCTTGTTCTTCTTGGGATAACCCCATATTTATAGCATTTAACTGCTTTCTTATAGTTTCTTCAACAATAGGAACTTCCGTACCTCTATCCCACGAGGGATCAAGTAACCATAAATTTTTTGCCAGATGATGCTGAACAGCACTTTCTAATTGATTTTCTTGCACACATTCTTTAAGTTTTCTTATAACTGCAAGTCTCTCTTCTACTATTTGATAGTAATACATTGATTCAATATCATCTAAGATCGCAGCTGCTTTTAAAAAACCTTCTAAATTATCAGTGCTTACATCATTTAAATCTTGTAAACAATTTTTTAATTTTAGTGATTCAAAGGCTAAAACCCCGTGTTTAATCAAGTCCTTTTTTTCTTCTGGAGCAACGGTCATACGATTAATTTTACCAAATAAATTTTTTGCAGTTTTTTGATCGTCCTTTCCTAAATCTCCATACCAACTCTTTACTACTCCGAATTTTAATGCTTCTTCAGTGCCGCTCTTATTTCTTAGTTCATCCCAATTATTTTTTATATTTTTTAGTTCCTCTTTTATAAAGTTTCTAAGAGCTAAATATCTTTCGTCATCCTCAAAAAGGTTTTGCCTATTGCTTGTAGTTATGTCATCTTCAGAATCTTCATCTAGAAAATCTGCGTTAATTTCTCCAAAAACATATTTTGCATACAATCCTGTTTCAACAAAATCGCTCAATATATCTTCTTTGGCCATCTTACCACGTATCATCAAGGAAACTCGATTTAAATTTTCATCCTCATCTCTTAACTTACTTGGTTCCGATGCCGTTGCTATCCATCCGCTAATACAATATTCTTTTCCATTAGAAACAATTTTTGAATCCCTAATCTCGTTATGTTTTTTATTCACACATAGTTCAAATATCTTATCTTCCCCATACTCCCATAAATACTCGACCTTATGGTAATATTGCCTGTCATCCAAAGTAACTTCGCTATCATTTATATAGACGCGGAAATCATTATCTACACCTATTATGCCAAACCGTCTAGCAACTTTTTGCCTCAATGAAATTTGAAGCCTGCTAGTTCTTTTTTTTAAATCGTTTAGAATAATTTTTGTGCCATTAGCTTCAAAATCAACTTCATTGATATTTAGTTCTTCAGGATAGTATTGTGTATTATTTTCAATACATTTTTTTAGCTGACGTGTATTTATACACATCGCATTTTTTTCTCCATCTTTATAAGAAAGAACAGTTATGCTATGAGCAATTGAAAATAAAGATAGTTTTCCAATACCTTTTCTTCCCATGACTTTTCTATCCATATCAGTTATAGCTCTAGTTGTGCGCTTACCATAACCAACTTTCAAATATTTATTATTAATATCATCTAAACTCATACCAATTCCATCATCTTTAATTATCACACGATCATCATCAATATTAATATCTACACGTTTAGCATCAGCATCCCATGCATTGGCTATTGTTTCGGAAATTACTGCTGTCATATTGCTATAAAGATTTAGACCTAAATGATTCAGAACCTGTAAATTCATAGATATAACATATTTGTTTTTTTCCATAATGAAGCCTCCATAATACCAAACTTTCCCTTATTACTGCAGCTTACCACCTTGCTTCTTAATTTGTCAATAATAGCTTTTTTGCATCCTTTTTAATATCCTGATAAAATTCATCTGCACTCCCGCCTTCCCCAACGGTTTACATATGACATCATACAAAAAGGCTTCACAGCAAAAATGCCGTGAAGCCTTATATTATCTATGGCGAAAACGTGTAGCAATCGAATCCACTCATCGACAGTTAAGATGATATAAGCGGTTTTGAAGACTGCAACTAGCAATCAACGCCCCCTCATTGATATAAATCTATCACTTATTATTTATAAGTCTTTTTATCATCTGCTACACTTTATAATAGGAGAATACATCGCTCAAGTTTACATTATAGAAGCCAGAGAGTTTACTTTCCCGTTTAGCAAACAAAAAATTTATAAGCTCTCTCTTATCTTCCCGTCGGGCATTGTGTATTTTCTTATGGCAATTAGGACAAAGTGCATAGATATTACTATAGTGATCTAAAGATTTATCGAAGTCAAAGTATTTCTCCATAGGAATAAAGTGATGCTTTTCCATAAACATTTTACCACTAGCCGTAAAAAAAGTATTATGACTTGGATCAACCTCACATCTATTCCCGGATTTTTTTAAGGCTTTCCATCCTTCTTTTAGACTCCGAGGAGGATGCTGCGAGCCTCTTTTAACATTCGTTCTATCCAGTTTATCTGGTGGAGGATAATCTTCTTCAGCATCCCCCTCCATATCTGCCTCTATATCCGTTTCTTGGTAGTCTTCTTCTTTATCCTGCAATACAATATCTAGTACCCAATTGCGATATATATCGACTAGACTTATTAAATCATTCTCTAAATTTGATGATATCTCATTGGCACTGTACTCTTTGCCAAGTATGTTAGCAATTTCATACTTACCAGGTCGGGAATTTTTACCCAACTTACATATTGAATGATCTGTAGGGCGGAGAATAAGAGGCTCAGAAGAAAAACTCCTAGTACTCCGTAATTCTCTATGTATCCCTGCGACTAAATTAGATATATCCTTTAGCCCCATATCTTCTGTTCCATGCTGAATTGATAAAGAGATTCCAGTTCCATCAACTTTAAAAAGGATAGTTACATATATTCCTGTTGTAGGTTTGGAATCTATTCGCCTATCGTGAATCCCCAACCAGGGAACATCAGCCCAATTTGTCTGCTGAGTATGACCTTTAACCTCGCAATCAGGAAAGAGCAGCCTTACTTCATTTGCTAATTCAATGTCTACAAGTTTTTTCAATGCCTGTCTATTAGCATCATTTTGGATTCTAACTGGAAGATATTTGAGAATATCTTCCAGAACTGATGTGAGCGACATATAAATCACCTCACTATTATGTATATATAAGTTCAACATTGGCACGATACCCTTATTATTGAGAGATGTAGTCTTGATTAATTACCTCCCAAAGATACAATGAAGCTACTGTACAGTAAGGGCTCCAAACTTCTCTTAGTTCCTTTAGAGTGAACGCATTAGGAGCCGAATCCAATTTGTAAAGCCATTTAATAGCCCTTTGTAAACCCACATCAGCCATTGAAAGAATGTCTAACCTACCTAATGAAAAAATAAGAAACATTTCAGCAGTCCATTGTCCTATGCCCTTAATCTTGGTTAGTTCTTGAATAACCTCCTGGTCGGTCATTTTTACAAAAAGCTCAAAGTTAATATCTCCTGCGAGCACACTTCTGGCTACATTTTTCAGATAGACAGATTTAGCCGTAGATATTCCCTTTGCTCTTAAAGCTTCATCACTACAATCAAGTATAGCTTGTGGAGTAATGTATCCGCTGCATAGTTCCATAACTCTCTGACGTAAAACAATAGCTACTTTAGCAGACAATTGCTGCCCAATTATCGAGTAAATTAAGGCTTCAAAATAATTGATATGAAGTTTTAATGTATAGTTCCCTACTCGGCTAATTAACGAAGCCATTTCCTCATCAACGGTTGTCAAATACCTGATGGCAGAACTATCCTCGTGAAATATGACTACTTTATCCATATTTAAACCCCTTCTTAATAACCATAAACAAGAACTACTTATTCATCCATTATCTAAAATTGCAACATTTAAACAAGATCACTTCAAAATCAAGAGGGAACTAGATTCACGTAGAGTCCAAGCAACTATGTTTAAATTCCCGTTAGTTATTACTTCCAGAAATCATCTGATATTTCTATATACTTTCTTACTGTTAGTATGTTATCTTGTGTAGCTACTGATGGAAATTCCTCTGCTATTTCTTCTACTAGAGTTTCTATCAGCTTTGTACCTAACTGCCCTGCGTATTTCCCTCTTAATGCTCTCTCATACCACTCTATCAGGTCATCTTCGGTTACTATTGACTGTATTTTTGATTTCCAACCTAATTGATTTAACAATGATACTATTAATGCCTTTTCTGCACTTCTACATACTATAACTATTTTGTCACTTGATACAGAATCTACTATACTTTCTGCTAATTCTTCGTCTAGTGCTAAATGTTTAATCTGAATAGCCGGCCCCCAATTTGAGTACATATCAAGTCCTCTATCTGCTGCATTTGTTACCCCAACTCTATGCACTTTTGCTGACTGTGTATATATTGGTTTAGATAAATCTATACACACTACATTCCTTGTAAAGTCCTCAAACTCTTGAAGTATATTCACCTTATCGTTATTTATAGATACTTCTACTTTTAATTCCAACTCTTCTACTAATGTTGAAAATAAAGCATATACCACTATTTCATAGAGCTTATCCAGACTTCTCTTTAGTCCGACTTCTTCCCGAAAGGAATCAATGAATGTCTTTACATTAAATGTTTCTTTTGTGCTATTGATACAATAGTTTAATGCAGCTGATAATTGGCTATGCTTGTTGTCAAATCTTCTATATATATAAGCTTCTACCGCTCCGTTTGTCCTATTATTTTCTACCCCTAGCACCTCTAGCACAGTAGGTGGTATGGCTGTATTATTAAATATGTCATCTTGGAACTTTGCTGATGATGTACACTTCCTGCCTAAAAGTTCAATACATACTTCATCTCTCCATTTCTTAGACTTACTTCTATAACTCTCTAACTCCAATAAATCCATACTAGGGTCTTGTCTTTTCCTGTATAGTATCTCTGCTACCTGTATTGGCTTGTATAAATGTACTCTTGATTTCCTTATCACTTCATCTAATGCAAACTTAGCCTGCTCTCTATTCATTTTTATCTCCTATTCTTCTAGTGCTTTCTTCATTTGCCTAGCAACTGCTTTTATTACAGGAACTGCTACACTATTGCCTGTTTGTTTCTTTATATGCCCATAACCTAATATTATCTTGTACTCCTCAGGAAATCCTTGCAATCTCAAGAGTTCTCTTGCTGATGGTTTCCTTTTGCTATTAACCAATAAATAATTTGCACTTGCACCTGCTCTTAAAGCACAGCTATAGGGATGGGGTGTTACACTGCCACCAACATTCTCATGACATATGTAAGGATAATCATGTTTTTTCTTTATCCTTTCTAATCTTCTTTCTCTTATTTCCTTTGATGAAAATAATTTTTTGTCTACCTTATCATCATCTTCTAATATATCTTCTAGTCTTGCTCTTTTTCTTAACGGCTCAGGAAATTGAAACTTAACATTATCTTTAAAACCCACTATAATTATTCTTTCTCTTTTCTGGGGTACCCCATAGTCTAATGCATTTAATACTTTATGGTGAACGTGATAATCAAGTGCTTCTAAATGAGCTACTATTGTCTTAAAAGTTCTGCCGCCATCATGTGCTGTAAGATTTCGCACATTTTCTAACATAAATGCTTTAGGTTCTTTTACCCTTAGTATTTCTTCTATATTGAAGAATAAAGTCCCTCTTGTATCTGTAAAACCTAACATATCACCTATTATTGAAAAAGGCTGACAAGGAAATCCACCTAATAGTATATCATGGTCAGGTATAGTCTCTGGCGGTATTTGTGTTATGTCACCTGCTGGTCTTTCACCAAAATTAGCTTCATAGGTTTGTGCCGCATATTTATCCCACTCAGAGCTAAATACACATTTCCATCCTACTGACTCGAACCCTAATCTAATGCCGCCAATCCCTGCAAATAAATCTATAAATTTCAAATTATCGCACTTCATTCCTCTACCTCTATTCTACATTCAATGTTTTATATTATAACACACAAACAAAAATAGCTAAATGAGTTACAATTAACACTTACTCCTTCTTGCCTTTATAGAACCGTCCATCCTATAAGTGGGTACTAAATATTTTCCAGCGCGGACGTTGGCAGTGTCGGAAGATTGGATGAAAGGCGTTCTTTTGAATTGAAGGTGTAGATCGCTACTAGCAGAAAAGATACTATAAACTCGAGCACACGAAAAGGGGATTTTCATATTCTATAATTAAATTAGCCCTAAGGACTGCCATTCTTCTACACACTTTGCTTCTCGCCCTGTGACGCTTTCACTCCTCTCAATACCCAAATCATCTTTTAAGGCTAAACCATCTTTTTTCTACCCAAAAACCATGATGTCTTAAAGACACTAAGGGACGTTCCTTTTCTGTCAACTTCTTGCTATTACACCACGAGATATTCCGGTGGCTCGCTCAATTTGACGAATAGATAATCCATCTTTTTCTTTTAATTGCCTAAGTAAAGTATCACGCTCTGCTTTAGACCAAGCTGCGATTTCATGAGGTTCGCTTCCTTCTGTACATCACAATATTTTTGCGACGAATTTCTTCTTCAGATGGATTCCCTTCCAGACACATCAAAATGGTCATTTGTGTTAATTTGGTGCAATCGCAGCCATTCATCTCTACCCAACAGTCCCAAAGAAAAAGCTGTATCTGTCAATGTCCCCCCACGCACATAGTCTCGATAACTGCTAAATCTATATTCCTCCAGCGTTCCAACTATTCCTGCCTTGATAGAGTTTTGGTGTATATAACGTATTAATGGAATAAAGTATTCATTGACTTCAACTGGTTGGCTTTTGTATCGACTGGCAATTAATGCACCATTTCTTTCGTATTTTCGATTAAAATATATTGCATACTTTGTTAAGAGCCGTTTCATAACTAGAGAAATATCACCCATTTTGCTTTCCTTGATCAATAAATGAACGTGATTGCTCATTAAACAATATGCATGTAACTCAAATGCCATCTCCGTCTTTAATCGTTGTAAACTTTCGAGAAAATATAAAAAGTCTCTTTCGTCCTCAAATAAGTGCTGCCGATTATTCCACGAAAAACTATATGATAAAAACCTGTAGTGCTTAGTCTCCTCGCCTGTCTGGCCATTTTTACCACCTCTTTTTTATTCTATCATATTTATGACAAAAAAGGAGCGTCCCCAACCGTTCCATTAATGTTTTGAAATCACTGTAATAGGTAATTTAAAAGTTCGAGGTTCAGAGAACTCTTCACATATTACATTTACTTGCACCTCAAAACTCCCTGGTTGCATTGGAGTTATCACAAACTCTCCAATTGTACGTTTCCTCGTATGCATGAGTGTTTCTAATGTATTGAAACTTTATTTTTTTGAATATTAATCGAATTTCATCATCAAGTCTGGATAGATAAAATCATTACCATCATAAATGCAACTAGCTCCTAAGTATTCCAGATGTTTCCATCGTTCATAATGCGGAAAAACCGAATATTCCACAAACTAAATTAAAAAAGCTCCCAGCTTGGGAGTTTTTTAATTTAACTAATTCCATTTGAAAGCTACTATTCATTCCTTATTAAAGTTTTACCTATTTATTAGTTTACTCCCAGTGATTTTTGAAAAACAAAGATTTTGCAATAGTGAGACATATAGGGACGTTCTTT
>Ga0316600_10000872_pt1 | contig 13984 bp, 10 predicted proteins | sample OWC_soil_day5_CT_FD_207652 | JGI IMG/M metagenome (GOLD analysis project Ga0316600, IMG submission 207652) | Wetland soil microbial communities from Old Woman Creek delta, Ohio, United States - OWC_soil_day5_CT | ecosystem: Environmental > Terrestrial > Soil > Wetlands | place: USA: Ohio... | reverse complement strand
GGTCCCGTTCGAGCGGCACCGTTGTCCGGTGTATTGGTGGGCGTCAAGGCAGGCTCGAATCGACGAGCAATATCGAATGCTAGCCGCTACTCGATGCCCCGCGGTGCGGGCATGCCCGACCCTCAAAGTAGGGGGGCGAAGGCTCGTTCAAGGCCCAGGGTCTTGTCGTGACGAAGGCGCCAAGGCGCAGGCGCCGAAACCCTCGACGACATTCGACGCCGGGCGTCGCCTCAGAGGGCGAAATCAGATATTTTCTTGCCCGAGGCCAGTGCCTGCTTCAACCATCTGGGCTGCAAGCCACGGCCCGACCAGGTATCCCCGGTGGCCGCGTCGCGATACTTCGGTGCGACCTTGGCGCCGGAGCGCTTTGGCGTCGCCGCCTTGCTGGACAAATCGGCGAGCGTCAAACCATGCTCGGCCATCAGGGCACGCACCTTGGCCACTGCGCCGGCACGTTCGGCGCGCTGGACCTCGGCGATCTGTTGCTCGATGGCAGCCTTTTGGGCCAGTAACTCGCTGACGGTTGTCATACCGGGTATCTCCAAACAGGATGATCAGAACGCGAATATATCACCTCAAACCAGGACGAACTTTTCCGATGAGCAGCGATTATCCCATCCGCGCAATAGCCGGCAGGCCGGTAGAGCGATGACTTGGCTCCTTCCTCAGTCAGAGGGAGGGACATAGCCCGCGGGCTGTTCGGCCCCGGTGCCGAAGAAGAACTGTTCCATCTGTCGCGCCAGATACTGCCGTGCGCGTGCATCGGCCAGATTCAGGCGGTTCTCATTGACCAGCATCGTCTGATGCTTCTTCCAGGCTTCGAAGGCTTCCTTGCTGACGTTGTCGTAGATACGTTTCCCCAGTTCACCCGGATAGGGGGAGAAATCCAGGCCCGGCGCTTCCTTCTTCAGATAAATGCATTGCACCATTCGCGTCATCATTCCACTCCTTTTGTTTGCCGAGCGCCCGACTTCAGCCGAGCTTCTTGACCAGCACCATCGAGCGCCGGTCCCAGTTGTATTTTCTCTTTCGTGCCTCTGGCAGGCGATCCGGATCGACCTGCGCAAACCCGCGCTTGATAAACCAGTGCATCGTGCGCGTGCTCAGCACGAATATGCTGTCCAGCCCCATCGATTTGGCGCGCTGTTCGATTCGCTTCAATATTCGCTCACCATCGCCCTGACCCTGAACCTGTGACGATACCGTCAGCGCCGCCATTTCGCCGGTACGCGCCTCGGGGAAAGGGTATAGCGCGGCACAGCCGAAAATGATGCCGTCGTGTTCGATGACGGTGTAGTTGGCGATATCGCGCTCGATTTCCGTGCGCTCGCGCCGCACCAGAGTGCCGTCGCGCTCGAAGGGTTCGATCAGCTGCAAGATGCCGCCCACGTCATCGGCGGTGGCCTCGCGCAGGCTCTCCAGCTTTTCGTCGACCACCATCGTGCCGATGCCGTCGTGGGTGAAGACCTCGAGCAGCAGTGCGCCGTCGGTGGCGAAGGGCAGGATGTGCGAACGCTCGACGCCGCCCTCGCAGGCGCGCACACAGTGCTGCAGGTAGAAGGCGGTGTCGCTGGGCTGCGTGGGCGCGGGCAACGCGGCCAGCATGCGCTTGGCATCGGCCAGTGCCAGTTCGGTGTCGATGGCGGCATCCGCGTCCTGCGGGTTCTCGCGGATGCCCGGCACCTCGGTCAGGAACAGCAGCTTGTCGGCGCGCAGCGCGATCGCGGTGCTGGTGGCCACGTCTTCCATCGTCAGGTTGAAAGCCTCGCCAGTGGGAGAGAAACCGAAGGGGCTGAGCAGCACCAGCGCGCCGATGTCGATGGCCCGCCGCATGGCCACCGCATCGACACGCCGCACCACGCCGCTGTGCATGAAGTCGACGCCGTCGACGATGCCCACGGGCCGCGCGGTGAGAAAGTTGCCCGACACCATGCGCACCGTCGAGTTGGCCATCGGCGTGTTCGGCAGACCCTGCGAGAACGCGGCTTCGATCTCGAAGCGCAGCTGGCCTGCGGCTTCCTGCGCGGCATCCAGCGCCACCGCATCGGTGATGCGCAGCCCATGGCTGAAGCGCGAGACATGGCCCTTGGCGGCGAGTTGCTCGTTCACCTGCGGCCGAAAGCCGTGCACCAGCACCAGCTTGATGCCCATCGAATGCAGGATCGCCAGGTCCTGCACGAAGGCATTGAGCTTGCCCGCGGCGATCAGCTCGCCGGCCATCGCCACGACGAAAGTCTTGCCCCGGTAGGCGTGCATGTAGGGCGCGACGGCGCGGAACCATGGCACGAAGGTGTGGGGAAAGACAAGGTTCATGGGCGCTCGCTGGGGGACGCCGGGATTGTGCCGCAGCGTGTTGGCACCGACGGGCGGCGACCATAATCCGCGCCTCGTGAACAGCGCCCCCGACTCCCCCCGCCGCGCGCGGCCCGGCAACCCGGTGCCGCCGATCAGCTACCCCGAAGCGCTGCCCGTTTCGCAGCGCCGCGACGAAATCGCGCAGGCATTGCGCTCGCACCAGGTGATCATCGTCTGCGGCGAGACCGGCTCGGGCAAGACGACCCAGCTGCCGAAGATCGCATTGGAACTGGGCCGCGGCCTGGGCGTCGGCGGCAGCGGGCTTATCGGTCACACCCAACCGCGGCGCATCGCCGCCAGCTCGGTGGCCAAGCGCATCGCCCAGGAGCTGAATTCACCGCTGGGCGAAGTCGTAGGGTTCAAGGTGCGCTTTCAGGACCGGCTGCAGCCGGGCGCGTCGGTCAAGCTGATGACCGACGGCATCCTGCTGGCCGAGACGCAGACCGACCCGCTGCTGCGCGCCTACGACACGCTGATCGTCGACGAGGCCCACGAGCGCAGCCTGAATATCGACTTCCTGCTCGGCCACCTGCGGCAGATCCTGCCGCGGCGGCCGGACCTGAAGGTGGTGGTGACCTCGGCCACCATCGATGCCGACCGTTTTGCGCAGCACTTTGCCGGCGCGGCGGGCCCGGCGCCGGTGATCATGGTGTCCGGGCGGCTGTTCCCGGTGGAGCAGCGCTGGCGGCCGTTTCAGGAGCGCCGCGACCACGACCTCAACGATGCTATCGCCGACGCGGTCGACGAACTGTGGCGCGACGGCGGCCCTGGAGACATCCTCGTCTTCCTGCCCGGCGAGCGCGAGATCCGCGAGGCCGCCGACCACCTGCGCAAGCACCTGGCGCAGGCGCAAAGGGGCTTGCAGTCGGAGATCCTGCCGTTGTTCGCGCGCCTGAGCCAGCAGGAACAGGAGCGTGTGTTCGAGGCCGGCAACGGCCGGCGCATCGTGCTGGCCACCAACGTGGCCGAGACCTCGCTCACCGTGCCCGGCATCCGTTATGTCATCGACAGCGGCCTGGCGCGAGTCAAGCGCTACAGCTACCGCAGCAAGGTCGAGCAGCTGCAGGTGGAGCCGATCAGCCAGGCCGCGGCTCACCAGCGCGCCGGCCGTTGCGGCCGCGTGGCCCACGGCATCTGCATACGCCTGTACGACGAGGCTGATTTCGCGCAGCGCCCGCGCTTCACCGACCCGGAGATCCTGCGCTCGTCTCTGGCCGGCGTGATCCTGCGCATGAAGTCGCTGCGCCTGGGTTCGGTGGAGGAGTTCCCGTTCCTGGAAGCGCCGCCGAAGAAGGCCATCGCCGACGGCTACGCGCTGCTCGGCGAGTTGAATGCGGTGGACGAAGCCAACGAGCTGACGGCCATCGGCCAGGCGCTTTCCAGGCTGCCGCTGGACCCGCGGATCGGCCGCATGATCCTGGAAGCGCGCGATCGCCAATGCCTGCACGAAGTGCTGATCATCGCCTCGGCCTTGAGCGGCCAGGACGTGCGCGACCGTCCGCTGGAACACAGTCAGGCCGCCGACGAGAAGCACAGGAAGTTCGACGACGAGAAGTCCGAGTTCATCGGCATTCTCAAGCTGTGGAAGTGGATCGAGGAGGGCCGCGGCGTGCACGGTCATGCCGGTGCGGGCAGCGACAGCCACAAGCTGTCCAACCGCCAGCAGGAACATCGCCTTCGCGACAGCTTTGTCAACGTGCGCCGCGTACGCGAATGGCGCGACATCCACAGCCAGCTGCACACGGTGGTGGCCGAGCACGGCTGGCGGCTGAACGGCTCGCCCGCCACCTACGAGCAGATCCACCTGGCGATGCTGGCCGGGCTGCTGGGCAACATCGGCTTGAAGAGCGACGACGACGAGTGGTACCTCGGCGCGCGCGGCATCAAGTTCTGGCGCCACCCGGGCGCGCACCTGAGCAAGAAGCCCGGCCGCTGGCTGGTGGCCGCCGAGTTGGTGGAAACGACAAGGCTGTACGGCCGTGGGCTGGCCGCCATCGAGCCGCAGTGGTTGCCCGGCATCGCAGGACACCTGCTGAAGACCCAGCTGCTGGAGCCGCACTGGGAGAAGAAGGCCGGCGAGGTCATCGCGCTGGAACGGGCCACGCTCTACGGCATCGTCATCTACAGCAACCGGCGGGTGAACTTCGGCAATGTCGACCCGGCCGCTGCGCGCGAGATCTTCATCCGTGAGGCGCTGGTCGGTGACGAGTGGGAGACGAAGCTGCCCTTCCTGTCGCACAACCGCAAGCTGATCGCGCAGGTGGAGGAACTGGAGCACAAGAGCCGCCGTCAGGACGTGCTGGTCGACGACGAACTGATCTTCGCGTTCTATGACCAGCAGCTGCCGCACGACGTGTGCTCCGGTGCGAGCCTGGAGCGCTGGGTCCGCGACGAGGTGAAGAAGCAGCCGCGGCTGCTGATGCTGACGCGCGATGAGCTGATGCGCCACGAGGCGGCCGGCATCACGACCGCGGCCTTCCCGAAGACGCTGCGCCTGGGCGGCATCGACTGCGAGGCCAGCTACCTGCACGAACCTGGCGACCCGAAGGATGGCGTCACCGTCACGGTGCCGATCTATGCGCTCAACCAGGTCAGCGAGGAGCGCTGCGAATGGCTGGTGCCCGGCATGCTGAAGGACAAGGTGCTGAGCCTGCTGAAGACGCTGCACCAGCGGCCGCGCTCGCGGCTGGTGCCGTTGCCGGCCTATGCCGATCAATTTGTCGCCGGCACGCCCTTCGCACAGGGGACGCTGCTCGATGCGCTGTTGAAGGCCGTGCGCGAGCGCACGCAGCTGGCGGTGCAGCGCAACGACTTCAAGCTCGAGCAGCTGCAGCCGCACCTGTTGATGAACTTCCGCATCGTCGACGAGCATGGCCGGCAGCTCGGTACCGGCCGCAACCTGGCCACCCTCAAGGCTGAACTCGGCGGCCTGGCGCGTACGGCCTTCCAGGCGCTGGCGGCCTTGAAGCTGCCGGCCGCGGCGCCGTTGCCGGCGGCGCCGGCCGAAGGCCCGGTGCGCGGCGTCAAGGCGCAGCTCGCGCCGCGTGCCACGCAGGCTGTGGAAGCGGCGCGCCATACCACGTGGAGCTTCGGCGAACTGCCCGAGCTGATGGAGATCCGCCGCGGGGCGCAGAGCCTGGTCGGCTTCCCGGCGCTGGTGGACTGCGGCGACGGTGTCGAGATCGAGGTCTTCGACGAGCCCGAGGTAGCGGCCGCGAAGCACCGCGCCGGGCTGCGCCGGCTGGTGGCGCTGCAGATCAAGGAGCCGCTGAAGTACCTGGAAAAGAACATCCCCGACCTGCAGAAGATGGCCGCTGCCTACATGGGCCTGGGCACGCTGGAGGAACTGCGCGAGCAGGTCATCACGCTGGCGTTGGACCGCGCCTTCCTGGCCGAGCCGCTGCCCACCGACGAGACCGCCTTCAAGCGCCGCATCGAGGAAGGGCGGTCCCGCCTGACGCTGATCGCGCAAGAGGTGGCGCGCCTGGCTGGGCAACTGCTGACCGAGTACGTGGCCGCGCAACGCAAGCTGAAGGACAGCCGGCCGCCGAGGGAGGCGGCCGACGACATCCAGGCCCAGTTGCAGCGGCTGATGCCCAAACGCTTCATGCTCGCCGCGCCCTATGCGCAACTGCAGCACATGGTGCGCTACCTGAAGGCCGTGACGCTGCGCCTGGACAAGCTGAAGGCCGATCCGGCCCGAGACGCGTCACGCCTGGCCGAACTGCGGCCGCTGGAGCAGCGCTGGCTGCGCCGGCTAGGCGAGTTGAAGGGCAGTGGCGATGCGCGGCTCGATGAGTACCGCTGGCTGCTCGAGGAGCTGCGCGTCAGCCTGTTCGCGCAGGAGCTGCGCACGCCCCAGCCGGTGAGTGCGAAGCGGCTGGATCGTGCATGGGCCCAACTCGTGAGCTGAGCCCCGCGAACGTCAGGCCGGCACCGACGGCAACCCCGACAACGCCATTGCCAGCTCAGCCTCATCGTAGGACTGATCGCTCAGCTTGCCAGCGAAGTAGTTCTGGTACGCCGTCATGTCGAAATGGCCGTGGCCACACAGATTGAACAGGATCACCTCGCTGCGCCCCTCGGCCTTGCAGCGCAGCGCCTCGACGATCGCGCCCTTCACCGCGTGGTTGGCCTCGGGCGCAGGCACGATGCCTTCGGCGCGCGCGAACATCACGCCGGCCTCGAAGCAGGCGGTCTGGTGGTAGGCGGTGGCCTCGATCAGGTTCAGTTCCTTCAGGTGGCTGACCAGCGGCGCCATGCCGTGGTAGCGCAGCCCGCCGGCGTGGAAGCCCGGCGGCGTGAAGGTGCTACCGAGGGTGTGCATCTTGGTCAGCGGCGTCAGGTGCGCGGTGTCGCCGAAGTCATAGGCGAACTTGCCGCGCGTCAGGCTCGGGCAGGCGGCGGGTTCCACCGCCACGATGCGGCGCTTCTTGCCGCCGCGCAATTGCTGGCCGATGAAGGGGAAGCTGATGCCGGCGAAATTGCTGCCGCCGCCCGTGCAACCGACGATCACGTCCGGGTCGTCGCCGGCCATCTCCAGCTGCAGCATCGCTTCCTGGCCGACGATGGTCTGGTGCAGCAGCACATGGTTCAGCACCGAACCGAGCGCGTACTTGGTGTCGTCGTTCGTCGCGGCGATCTCCACCGCCTCGCTGATGGCGATGCCCAGCGAGCCCGGGTGGTCGGGTCGCTGCGCCAGGATGGCGCGCCCGGAATTGGTCTCGTTGGACGGGCTGGCGACGCAGGTGGCGCCGTAGGTTTCCATCAGCGCGCGGCGGTAAGGCTTCTGGTCGTAGGACACGCGCACCTGGAACACCCGCACCTGCAGACCGAACAGCGATCCGGCGAAGGCCAGCGAGGAGCCCCACTGGCCGGCGCCCGTTTCGGTGCTGAGCTTCTTGATGCCCGCCTGGGCGTTGTACCAGGCCTGGGGCACGGCGGTATTGGGCTTGTGACTGCCGGCGGGCGAGACGCCTTCGTACTTGTAGTAGATCTTCGCCGGCGTGCCGAGAATCTTCTCCAGGCGATGGGCGCGGACCAGCGGGCTCGGCCGCCACAGCTTGAAGACCTCGCGCACCGGCTCGGGAATGGGGATCTCGCGTTCGGTGGACACCTCCTGCAGGATCAGCTCCATCGGGAACAGCGGCGCCAGGTCGTCCGGGCCCACCGGCTGCATCGTGCCCGGGTGCAGCACCGGGGCCGGCGGCACCGGCAGGTCGGCGGCGATGTTGTACCAATGCTTGGGCATCTTGCTTTCGTCGAGCACGAACTTGGTGGGCGAACTCATGGCGGGGGTCTCCTCTTGGGGGGTGGATCGGCAGCGCACATGCTAAGCCGCGACGGCACCCGGGCGAAAGCGGGAACGCCAACGCGTTGATGCGGCTCAAGCCGCCCGTCGGTGCGGCCGCCCAGAATCGGCCCATGGCAAAGATTCCCCTGCGCGCGCTTCTTGCATGGCTGGCTCTGCTGGCTGCGACCGTCCCGGTCCTGGCCGAACCGCGTGACACGCCAATGCCGGGCGAATTCGTCGTCATCGATGGCCGTATCGATGCCGGCACCTATGCCGGGTGGAAGCTGTTCCACACCGCCTGCTATGTGTGCCACGGCGTCGGCGGCACCGGCACCGATGTCGCGCCGAACCTGGTCGAGCGCGTCGGCAACTACACGCCGCGCGGCTTTGCCGCCAAGGTGCTCAGCAGCTACCGCATCGTGCCGATGCCCGATGGCGCGCTGGCCGATCGCGAGGCCGAGCGCGAGGCGCTGCTCGAACTGCTGATGAAGCGCGAGCGCCAGTTGCAGGGCCAGCCGCTGATGCCGGCCTGGGACGTCGACGACGAGGTGGCGCCGCATGTGCTGGACCTTTACGCCTACCTGACGGCGCGCTCCGCCGGGGTGCTGGGGCCGGGCAGGCCGAAGCGCCTGCCCGCTAAGCCGCGCTGAGCGGCAAGTACCTCAGCGCAGGATCTCCAAGGCCCGGTCCATGCCGCCGGACATGATGGAGACCAGCGCCTTTTCGCGCACCGCCGGCTTCGGGTGGTAGGCGATCGACAGGCCCGCAGCCATCATCATCGGCAGGTCGTTGGCGCCGTCGCCGACGGCGATGGCCTGTTCGGTGGAGATGCCCATCAGCTCGCACACCTCGAGCAGCACACGCTTCTTCTCGGCACCGTCGACGATGTCGCCCCAGGGCCGGTCGAACAGCGTACCGGTGAGCCGCCCGTTGAACACGCCCAGCGTGTTGGCGCGCGCGAAGTCCAGCTTCAGGTGCTGGCGGATGCGCTCGCTGAAGAAGCTGAAGCCGCCGCTGATCAGCAGCGTTTTCAGCCCCGCCGCCTGGCAGGCGCGCACGAACTCGGCCACGCCCGGGTTCAGCTGCAGCCGCTGGTCGTAGACCTGCTGCAGCGCTGATTCGCTCACGCCGGCCAGCAGCGCGACGCGGCGGCGCAGGCTGTCCTTGTAGTCGGCGATCTCGCCGCGCATCGCGGCTTCGGTGATTTCGGCCACCTCCGCCTTGCGGCCGGCCACGTCGGCGATCTCGTCCACGCATTCGATGTTGATCAGCGTGGAATCCATGTCGAAGGCCACGAGCTTGTACTCAGCCAGCCGCAGCGGCGGCTTCAGGCCGCGGATCCACAGGCCGATGGCATATTCGATGGCGTTCATCGCGCCTGCACCAGGGGTTGGCCGACCGGCTTGCCCAGCGAGCGCAGCAGGTCGCGCATGAAGGCCGCGCGCTGTGCCGGCTCGGCGATCTCGCGTTCGATGCGCAGCTTCTCGTTGCCGGCCAGTTTGATGTGGCGGTTCTTCTGCACCAGCGCGATGATGGCCGCGGCGTCGATCGGCGGGTTGGGGCGGAAGCTCACGCTCATCAGCTTCGGCCCGGCATCGATCTTCTGCACGCCGTAGGGCTTGGCCAGCACGCGCAGCCGGTGCGTGTCGAACAGCGTCTGGCCCTGCACCGGCAGCTTGCCGAAGCGGTCGGTGATCTCCTCCAGCAGCGCGTCGATCTGTTCGGCTTTTTCCGCCGTGGCCAGCCTCTTGTACAGGCTCAGCCGGGTGTGCACGTCGCCGCAGTAGGCGTCGGGCAGCAGGGCCGGGGCGTGCAGGTTGATCTCGGTGGTGGCGCCGAAGGGGCTCAGCAGGTCGGGCTCGCGCCCGGCCTTGAGCGAGCTGACGGCCTCGGCCAGCATGTCGTTGTACAGCTGGAAGCCCACCTCCATCATGTTGCCGCTCTGGTTTTCGCCCAGCACCTCGCCGGCACCGCGGATCTCCAGGTCGTGCATGGCCAGGTAGAAGCCCGAGCCCAGCTCTTCCATCTGCTGGATGGCATCGAGCCGCATCGTCGCCGCCTTGCTCAGGCCCTGCAGGTCGGGCACCAGCAGGTAGGCATAGGCCTGGTGGTGGCTGCGGCCGACTCGGCCGCGCAGCTGGTGCAGCTGCGCCAGGCCGAACTTGTCGGCCCGCGCCATGACGATGGTGTTGGCGGTGGGCACGTCGATGCCGGTCTCGATGATGGTCGAGCACAGCAGCAGGTTGTGGCGCTGCGCGATGAACTCGCGCATCACCCGCTCCAGCTCGCGCTCGGGCAACTGACCGTGGGCCACGGCGATGCGCGCTTCGGGCAGCAGCTCTTCGAGCTGCCGGGCGCGGTTCTGGATGGTCTCGACCTCGTTGTGCAGAAAGTACACCTGCCCGCCGCGCTTGAGCTCGCGCAGCACCGCCTCGCGGATGACGCTGCTGCCTTCGCTGCGCACGAAGGTCTTGATGGCCAGCCGGCGCTGCGGCGCGGTGGCGATGACCGACAGGTCGCGCAGACCCTCCAGCGCCATGCCCAGCGTGCGCGGGATCGGCGTGGCGGTCAGCGTCAGCACGTCCACCTCGGCGCGCAGCGTCTTCATCGCCTCCTTGTGGCGCACGCCGAAGCGGTGCTCCTCGTCGATGATCAGCAGGCCCAGGCGCTTGAACTTCACCGTCTGGCTGAGCAGCTTGTGCGTGCCGACGACGATGTCGATCGTGCCGTCCTCGATGCCCTGCATGGCCTGCGCCACCTCCTTGGCGGAGCGGAAGCGCGACAGCTCGGCCACCTTCACCGGCCACTTGCCGAAGCGGTCGACCAGCGTCTGGAAATGCTGCTCGGCCAGCAGCGTGGTGGGCGCCAGGATCGCCACCTGCTTGCCGCCGTGCACGGCGACGAAGGCGGCACGCAGAGCCACCTCGGTCTTGCCGAAGCCGACGTCGCCGCACACCAGCCGGTCCATCGGCTTCGGACTGACCATATCCTGGATCACCGCATGGATGGCGGCGCGCTGGTCGGCCGTCTCCTCGAAACCGAAGCTGGCGGCAAAGGCTTCGTAGTCATGTGCGCTGAAGCGGTGCGCGAAACCTTCGCGCGCGGCGCGGCGTGCATACAGGTTCAGCAGCTCGGCCGCGGTGTCGCGCACCTGCTCGGCAGCCTTGCGCTTGGCCTTGTCCCACTGGCCCGAGCCCAGGCGATGCAGCGGCGCCTCTTCCGAGCTGACGCCGGTGTAGCGGCTGATCAGGTGCAGCTGCGACACCGGCACGTAGAGCGTGGCCTTGTCGGCGTATTCCAGGTGCAGGAACTCGCTGGCGCCGCCTTCGCCTTCGCCCAGATCGATGTGGATCAGGCCCTGGTAGCGGCCGATGCCGTGGTTGGCATGCACGACCGGATCGCCGATCTTCAGCTCCGACAGGTCCTTGATCAGCGCATCGACGTTGCTGGTCTGCTCCTGCTTGCGGCGGCGCCGCGCCTGCGGCGTGCTGGCGAAGAGCTCGGTCTCGGTGATGAACTGGATCGAGATGCCTTCTGCGGGCTCGTGCCAATGGAAGCCTGCGGCCAGCGGTGCGGCGGCAATGGCCACCTTCTCGTCCCCGGCTTCGAACACGGCCAGCGTGGCAACGCTGGGCACATCGATGCGGTGGTCGCGCAGCAGCTCCAGCAGGCTCTCGCGCCGGCCTTCGCTTTCGGCCACCAGCAGCACGCGGTGCTGGGTGGCGTCGATGTGCTGTTCCAGCGCGGCCAGCGGCGCGGTGGCGCCGCGATCCACGCTGACGTCCGGCAGCGGCCGGGCCCAGTCCACCTCGCCGCTGCCGCGCAGCACCAGCGTGGCATGTGCGTTGGCGCGCGCGAAGAAGTCCTCGCTGCGCAGGAACAGCTCCTCGGGCGGCAGCAGCGGCCGCTCCGGGTCGTGCTGCAGGAAACGGTGGCGCTCGCGCGTGTCGGTCCAGAAGTGCTGCAGCGCCTCGTCCAGCTCGCCGTGCAGTACCAGGGCGGCGTGCTCGCCGATGTAGTCGAAGATCGTCGCCGTCTGCTCGAAGAACAGCGGCAGGTAGTACTCGATGCCGGCGGTGGCCAGCCCGGCGCCGATGTCCTTGTAGATGCGCGAGCGGCTCGGGTCGCCTTCGATCCTCTCGCGCCAGCGCGCGCGGAAGGCGTTGCGCGCCGGCTCGTCCATCGGGAACTCGCGCCCTGGCAGCAGCCGCACCTCGGGCACCGGGTACAGGCTGCGCTGCGTGTCCGGGTCGAAGGTGCGGATCGAATCGACCTCGTCGCCGAACAGGTCCACGCGGTAGGGCACCGGCGAACCCATCGGGAACAGGTCGATCAGCCCGCCGCGCACCGCGTATTCGCCCGGCGACACCACCTGGCTCACATGGCTGTAGCCGGCCAAAGTCAGCTGCCCCTTCAATGCGGCCTCGTCCAACCGCATCTTCTGCTTGAAGTGGAAGGTGTAGCCGGCCATGAAGCCGGGCGGAGCCAGCCGCGTCAGCGCGGTGGTGGCGGGCAGCAGCACCACGTCCAGATCGCGTGAGCGCACGCGCCACAACGTGGCCAGGCGCTCGGAGATCAGATCCTGGTGCGGCGAGAAGCTGTCGTAGGGCAGGGTCTCCCAGTCCGGGAACAGCGCCACGCGCAGTTCGGGCGCGAAGAAGGGCAGCTCGTCCACCAGTCGCTGCGCGTCGGCCGGATCGGCGGCGACGATGCACAGCATCTGTCCGGCCTCGCGGCGCGCCAGCGCATGGCGGGCCAGCAGCAGGGCGTCGGCCGAACCGACGGGGCGGGGCAGGGCATGGCGCTTGCCACGGGCGATGGAAGGCAACTGCATGGACGGTGCGGACAACACAAAACGCCCCGCAACGGTTGCTGCGGGGCGATGGGTGGATTGTAGGCAGGCCCCACGCATGCCGTGCGCCTCAGGCCATGCCGGTCTGCCGGGCTACCATTGGCGCGTGAGCCCATTCACTGACCCGGCGGCAAATCACGACGGTGCGCGCTGCTTTGCGCTGGTGCCCTGTGCCGGTGTCGGCGAGCGCGCCGGCCAGGAACTGCCCAAGCAGTACGCACGCATCGGTACGCGTGCGATGGTGGCGCACACGCTGGCGGCGCTGGCCGCCGTGCCACGGCTGCAGGCCACGCTGGTGGTACTGGCCCCGGGAGATGCGCATTTCGAGGGCCATGCGCCGGACTTTCGCGGCGAACGGGCTTGGGTTGCGCATTGCGGTGGTGCCACCCGCGCCGCCACCGTGGCCAACGGACTGGCCGAACTGCAGCGCCGCGGCGCCCGGGCTGGCGACTGGGTGCTGGTGCACGACGCCGCGCGCTGCCTGCTGCGGCCCGAATGGGTAGACAGGCTGATCGACGCCTGCCGTGGCGATGCGGTGGGCGGTCTGCTGGCGCTACCGCTGGCCGACACGCTCAAGCAGGCTCGCGCCGGCCGCGTCGAGCGCACGCTGGACCGCAGCGACAAGTGGGCTGCGCAGACGCCTCAGATGTTCCGTCAGGGACTGCTGCAGCAATCGCTGGCGCAGGCCGGGCCTGGCGTCACCGACGAGGCCAGCGCGGTGGAGGCCGCCGGCCACGCGCCTTTGCTGGTGTCAGGCGAGCTGGAGAACTTCAAGCTGACGTGGCCGCAGGAGCTGGTGCTGGCCGCGCGCTTGCTGCGCGCACGCGAGTTGGAGGCTGCCGAATGAGCGCGTCGCTGCGCATCGGCGAAGGCTGGGACACGCATGCACTGGTCAGCGGCCGGCCGCTGATCCTGGGTGGTGTACGCATCGAACACAGCCATGGGTTGCTCGGCCACTCGGATGCCGACGCACTGCTGCACGCCATCACCGACGCGCTGTTCGGCGCCGCCGCCCTGGGCGACATCGGCCGCCACTTTCCGGACACCGACTTGGCCTTCAAGGGCGCCGATTCGCTGGTGCTGCTGGCGGAGGCCGCGCGCCGCGTGCGTGCCGCCGGCTGGGACATCGTCAACATCGACAGCACCATCGTCGCGCAGGCGCCGAAGATGGCGCCGCAGATCCCGGCGATGTGCGCCAACGTGGCCCATGCGCTGGGCATCGACGCCGACTGTGTCAACGTCAAGGCCAAGACGGCCGAGAAGATGGGCCCGGTGGGTGAGCACCGCGCCATCGAGGCGCGTGCGGTCTGCCTGCTACGTCGTTTCGCCTAGCTACCAAGGGAGGCCCCCCGGCTCTGCCGGGGAGGCAGTAAGAGTTTGACGTTTCCGGAAGTTGGCATTGCCGCAGGCCAGTCCGGGCATCGGGGAGACAGCGACGGGACTCCAGGGGCTGATGGTGCAGTCGGTTCAAACGAGCCGGAAGG
>Ga0316600_10000871_pt1 | contig 13994 bp, 10 predicted proteins | sample OWC_soil_day5_CT_FD_207652 | JGI IMG/M metagenome (GOLD analysis project Ga0316600, IMG submission 207652) | Wetland soil microbial communities from Old Woman Creek delta, Ohio, United States - OWC_soil_day5_CT | ecosystem: Environmental > Terrestrial > Soil > Wetlands | place: USA: Ohio... | reverse complement strand
TCAATGTAGACCGCGCGATCACCTAGCAGGTAACTCTCCGGCACCGCTTTGACGATCTCGGACGGCCCGGCCTGCTGGATCCACTTGTTCGCACGAACGATCGCGTTCGTCAGCGCCTGCACCGTGTTCGGGTTCTTGTCGATGAATGCCACCGGCGCGTACAGCGTCGCTGCCGGCATCGGGCCGCCGAAGACTTTGTCCGCCTCGGCGACGTCGCGCGTGTCCGAGATGATCTTGATGTCGTTGCCGCGCGCGAGGATCGTCATGACTGGATCGAGGTTGGAGATCGCGTCGATCTGCCCGGACCGCAGCGCCGCGACCGCGCCCTGCGAGACGCCGACTCCGACGTACGACACGTCGCTCGGCTTCAGGCCGTTCTTGGCGAGCACATAGTTGGCCATGATGTTCGTCGACGAACCGGGCGCGGAAACGCCGATCTTCTTGCCCTTCAGGTCTGCCACTGACTTGAAGTTCGGCATCGTCTTGGTGCTGACGGCGAGCACGATCTGCGGCGCACGTCCCTGCAGCACGAAGGCCCGCATCGACTGACCCTTGGCCTGCATGTTGATGTTGTGCTCGAACGCGCCGGACACGACATCCGCACTGCCACCCACCACGGCCTGGAGCGCCTTGGCGCCGCCGGCGAAATCGACGATCTCGACGTCCAGGCCTTCGTCCTTGAAGAAGCCCTTCTGCTCGGCCACCGTCAGCGGCAGGTAGTACAGAAGGTTCTTGCCGCCGACGGCGATCGTGACCTTCTTCTTCTCGAGCGCCTGCGCCGAAACCAGCGGAGGGAACAGCAACGTGGCAGCCCCGGCCAGCAGTACGGAACGTCGGTTGGTACGCAACAGCATGTGGATCTCCTTGGGTTTGCAGTTCCTGGGCGATGTCTCGCCTCTGCGACTGATCTTAAATCACGCCGTCGCGCCGCAGCGTGTCGATGGCCGCCTGATCGTGGCCGAGCTGCTTCAGTAATTCCTCGGTGTGTTCCCCGAGCGCCGGCCCGAGCCAGGCGGTGCCGCCCGGCGTCGCGGAAAGTTTCGGCACGACCGACGGCACCTTCAGCGCCGTGCCATCGGGCAGATGCTGCTGCTCGATCATGTCGCGCGCTGCGAACTGCGGGTCGCTGAACATGTCGGCCACGCTGTAGATGCGCGACGCCGGCACATCGGCCGCCTTGAGCGCGGCCAGCGCCTCGTCGATCGATCGGCCGCTGCACCAGGACTGGATCGCCGCGTCGATTTCACCGGTGCGCTTGACGCGGCCTTCGTTGCGCGCCAGTTCGGGATCCTCGGCCAGGTCGATACGGCCCATCGCGGTCATGAGTCGCTTGAAGATGGCATCGCCGTTGCCCGCCACCACGATCGCCGCACCGTCGGCGCAGGTGTAGGTGTTCGAGGGCACGATGCCAGGCAGTGCGCCGCCGGTGCGTTCGCGCACGACACCGAAGCGGTCGAATTCGGGCACGGTGCTTTCCATCATGTTGAACACCGCTTCGTACAACGCGACGTCAATGAACTGGCCCGCACCGCGCCCGCGTCCCCCCGTCGCATCGCGATGGCGCAGTGCCATTAACGCGCCGATGACGCCATGGAGGGCTGCAATCGAGTCGCCGATCGAAATCCCGATGCGCACAGGCGGACGGTCCGGATGCCCGGACACATAGCGGATGCCGCCCATCGATTCGCCGATGGCGCCGAAACCCGGCATGTCGCGCATCGGGCCGCTCTGCCCGTATCCGGAGATGCGCACCATGATCGTCGACGGGTTGTGCGCACGCAGTTGCTCGTAGCCGAGGCCCCACTTTTCGAGCACGCCGGGCCGGTAGTTCTCGATCACCACGTCGGCATCGAGGGCGAGGGTGCGCGCGATCTCCTGGGCCCGCGGGTCCTTGAGGTTCAGTGCGATCGACTTCTTGTTGCGCGCCTGCACGTACCACCAGAGCGACGTGCCCTCGTGCAGATAGCGCCAGTTGCGGATCGGATCGCCGCCCTTCGGATCCTCGACCTTGATGACCTCGGCGCCGAACTCCGCGAACATGCGTGCCGCAAACGGCCCGGCGATCAGCGTGCCGAGCTCGAGCACCTTGAGTCCGGCCAGCGGTCCAGTCATGGATCAGGCCCCGAGCAAGAAGATCGTCAGGCAGGCCACGAAACCGATCATCCACACCAGCGAGCGCACCGCTTGCCAGTCCGCCAGATAGCAGACGAAGTAGCCGAGGCGGGCGACGATGAAGATGATGGCGAGGATGTCGACGCGCTCCTGCGGTGCCTGCGTCAGGTGCGCAACGATGACCGCGGCCGCAAAGAAGGGAAACGCCTCGAAGCCGTTCTTCTGCGCGTTGTCCGCGCGTCGGCTCAGGCCGGACTGGCGGTCAAGCCACGCACGCGGGTCACGGTTGTTGTAGCGCTCGCCACTGGACTTCGCGACGATGGTCCCGAGGTAAGGCAGCAGTGCGGCGATCAGCACGCACCAGAACGCTATCGTCATCCGTGCTCCTTCATCGGCATCCGAGCCGGCCGCACTCAGGCCGCCCGGCGATCGAGCATGGCCTGCGCGATCGTGTTGACGTCGGTGTACTCGAGTTCAGCGCCCGCGGGAACGCCCCGCGCAAGCCGCGTGACCCGGATTTCAGCATCGCGGCCGCGCAGCAGTTCGCCGATGTAGTGCGCGGTCGCGTCGCCCTCCGGCGTGAACGACGTCGCGACGATGACCTCACGGACGATGCCGTCACAGGCACGCGCCAGCAGTCGCTCCATCTGGATTTCGCGCGGACCGATACCGTCCAGCGGTGACAGGCGCCCGAGCAGCACGAAATACAGACCGCCAAAGCTCATCGACTGCTCGATGATCAGCTGGTCGGCCGGCGACTCGACGACACACAGCAGCTGCGCATCGCGCTTTGCACTGGCGCACGTCTCGCAGATCTCGAGTTCGGTAAGCGTGTTGCAGCGGGCGCAATGCCGGATCGACTGCACCGCCGCCAGCAGCGACTCGCCGAGCCGCACCGCCGCCTCGCGGTCATGCTGCAGCAGGTGGAACGCGATCCGCTGCGCCGAGCGCGGACCGATGCCGGGCAGATGCTTCAGCGCATCCACCAGCTTATCCAGCGTAGGTCCCAGTTTCATGGATTCGGATCGGGTGTACGCGGCGCTTCGCGCCGCACGTGCACCCGATCCGCTGGAAAGTGTGCGGCGGGCTTCGGGCGGCCGGGCGCCCGCCGCATTTTCAACTGCACTGGGGAGACTCGCCGCATCGCCGCGGCAGGAGCTAGAACGGCAGCTTCATGCCGGGCGGCAGCGGCATGCCGGCCGTGATCGCCGACATCTTCTCCTGCGACACCGCCTCTGCGCGACGCACCGCATCGTTGAAGGCCGCGGCCACGAGGTCCTCGAGCATGTCCTTGTCATCGCCGACCAGGCTCGGGTCGATCGCAACGCGCCGGACGTCGTGCTTGCAGGTCATCACGACCTTGACCATGCCGGCGCCCGACTGGCCCTCAACCTCGGTGTTGGCCAGTTCTTCCTGCAGGCGCTTCACGCCTTCCTGCATCTTCTGCGCCTGTTGCATCAAGCCGGCAAGCTGGCCCTTCATCATTTCTTCGTTCCCGTGTCGTTGGCATCGCGCGGCTTGATCGATGCAGGATCGACCGATGCGCCGAAATTGTCGATCAATTCTCGCACGAAGGGATCACCGTAAATCGCTTCCTCAGCCTGGCGCTGACGTTCCGCGCTCGCCTTCTCGGCGAGTCCGGCAGCCGTCGGGCCGGTCGTGCTGCCCACCTCCGCGGTGACCCGCACGGTTCGGCCGAGCGCCGCTTCGAGCGCTGCCTTCAGCTTGTCGACCGTTCCCGCCTCGATCAGCGTCTTCAGTGGCGCCCTCAGCCGGAAGTGATCGCCCTGGGCTGCGACGAGTTCGCTTCGCTGTGCCAGTTCCTTCACCAGCCCGCCGACCTTCAGTCGTGCGACCAGCGCCGGCCAGTCACCATCGAAGTCGACCGGCGCGGCGGCCTCTGCGCGCGGGACGGAAGGCGCGGGCGGCTGCGGCAAAGTTGCACGCGCTGCCGGGCTACGCGGCGCTGGGAGGATCGTCGTTCGCGCCGCGCTCGCGGCTGGCTGTGCCGCTGGCCGCGGTGGCGGCGGCGCGGCCGCCTCCGCGCCCGGCGCAAAGGCGAGCATGCGCAGCAAGGTCATCGTGAAGCCGGCGTACTCGTCGGGCGCAAGGTGCAGGTCATTGCGCCCGTGCAGGGCGATCTGGTAGTAAAGCTGCACGTCGTCGGGAGCGAGCGCGCGGGCGAGCCGCAGCACCTCGCCCGCATCGACATCCTCAGAGAGCGCCGCCTCGGTCTGCTGCGCCATCGCAATCCGATGCAGCAGGCTCGCCAGATCACGCAGCGCCTGCGCGAACGAAAGGCTCTGTCCGTTCATCTCGTCGGCCAGCGCAAGCGCCGACCTGGCATCGCGCGCCACCACTGCGTCGAGCACGCGAATCAGCGTGCCTTCGTCGATGGCACCCAGCATGCCGCGCACGGCATCGAGCGATACGGTGCCCCCCGCGTACGCAATCGCCTGGTCGAGCAGCGACAACCCGTCGCGCATGCTGCCGCGCGCTGCATGCGCCAGCAGGCGCAAGGCTGCGTCCTCGGCCGCGATGCCCTCCTGCGCCAGGATCTCGCGCATGCGATCGGCGATGCCGGTCGGAGTCATCTGCTTCAGGTTGAACTGCAGGCAGCGCGACAGCACGGTAACCGGGACCTTTTGCGGGTCTGTGGTCGCGAGGATGAACTTGACGTAGTCCGGCGGCTCCTCGAGCGTCTTCAGCATTGCGTTGAACGCATGCGTCGACAGCTGGTGGACCTCATCGATCATGTAGACCTTGAAACGCGCGGCACTCGGCGCGTACATCGCACGCTCGAGCAGTTGCACCATCTCGTCGACGCCGCGATTGCTGGCCGCGTCCATCTCGATGTAATCGACGAACCGGCCGGCATCGATCGCCGTGCAGGCTTCGCAGACGCCGCACGGAGTCGCCGTGATGCCGCCGCTGCCGTCTGGCCCGACGCAGTTGAGCGCCTTGGCCAGGATGCGCGACAGCGTGGTCTTGCCTACCCCGCGCGTACCCGTGAACAGGTAGGCGTGATGCAGGCGGTTGGCACTGAGGGCATGCGTCAGCGCGCGCACCACGTGGTCCTGACCGACCAGCGTCGAGAAATCGCGCGGCCGCCATTTGCGAGCCAGGACCTGATACGACATGCGCGGGATTCTACGAGGCTGCCGCAGGTGCTGCGAGACGATCGAGCGCTTCGCCGGTAATGCGGCAGATGCGCCAGTCCGGCATCACGATGGCACCGATGGATTCGTAGAACTCGATCGCTGGCGTGTTCCAGTCGAGCACCGACCACTCGTAGCGGCCGCAGCCCCGTTCAACCGCCATCCGCGCCCCGAGCCGGATCAGCGCCTTGCCGATACCACGGCCGCGAGCCTCCGGCACAACGAAAAGATCCTCGAGGTACAGGCCGCGGCGCGCCAGGAACGTCGAGAAATTCTGGAAGAACAGCGCAAACCCGAGCGCCCGGTCGCCTTCCCACGCCACTACGGCTTCGATGACCGGCCGCTCCCCGAACAACTCGCGCCGCAGATCGTCGGGCGTGCCCACCACGAGGTGCGTGAGCTTCTCGTACTCAGCCAGCGCCCGGATCAGGTCGAAGAGAACGCCAGAATCTTCCGGCCGCGCCGCCGCAATGCGTACCGACATGCCAAAGGGCCCAATGCGAGGAAAGAGGGGAGGTCCAGGAGGGGGCCAGCCCCCTCTTGCGTCTTCAAGCGAGCCATCAGGCTCGCCTCTTTCGCCTAAGGGCGAAAGAGGCGAGCCTTGTCCTCGGCACTGAAGGGAATCCGCTGTGGCTGCTTCGTTCCCGACCTGACCAGGTTCACGGCACCTCCATGCGAGGGGGCCCGCCGAAGCGAATGGTAACAGCGGTGCCGGCTCACTCAGCGCGGGCCGGCGCCTTCATGTCAGCTCACTTGGCTGCGAAACAGAGGAACAGTCCGTCGCCTCCGGTGGCGCGCAGACTGTCTGGATCGCAACCTACGGTGGGATGCGAGGAGTTCCACGACGTGGCCCATGACGCCGGAATCGCGCTCGCGCGATCGTGGTGTCCGGTCATCGCCGATCCTTCTTTGCCACCCTTGGTCCAGTTGCCGCAAGTCATGTCGGGATTCGGCGCACCGGGAAATGCCGTGCCGTCCGGACGCGAGCCCGTCAGCATGTCGTGCTTGTTGGGCTTGTCGGTACGTCCGTTGACCAGACTGCCCTTCTCGTCGAGCGCGGTCTCCTTGGTCAGGTTGTTGGCGGCCGAATGAAGTTCATCGACATTGCGCGCGATGACAACGCCCTTGGCGTTCTGCCACGGGCCCCGGCCAATGCGATCACGCGCATCCACCGCTCCCGGCTGGTTCCACATCGGCGACTGCGTGCTCAGATAGGCGCGCCACTCGCGGTCACCCGCACCGGCCGCCTTTGCGAGCGCCTGACAGTGGGCATCGGCACCGGCAAGGCCACCGAGATTACCGCCCTTGCCCAACCCCACGCTGGTCACGAAGAACGTCATATCCTTCGGTCCCGGCGGCGCGCTCACGCAGCCGACAAGCGCCATCAGACCAGCTACTGCCAGACCAGTCCCTGCCATGTGGTTCATCACTGTCTCCGAGGGTTGATGTCGTTTCGCTTACTGCTGTCACCGTCCGTGGGCTCCATCGCCGACCCGAGCCCGGGGAACAATGTTTCCGACGCCGTTGAAACCCGTCAATGGCGCGCTTACGCAGGTGCGCCGTCCGTTCAGGCCGCAACTTCGGCGAACACCGCCGCGGCCGTGATTATTCCCATCCTCACGGGCTTGTCGTTGCGGATCGTCTGCAGGATCTCTGCGTAGCGCCGCAGCTGAGCCTCATAGGGCACCTGCTCAGCTTCGGTCACACGCCACTTGAAGTCGATGATCCACAGGGCGTCTTCGTCCTCGACGAGACGGTCGACCCGCACGACGTCGCCGTTGGCCGCAACAAACTCAACCTCTGCCGTTGCCGTGGTGCCGAAGAAGTGCGGCCATGAAAGCCGGATGCGCCGCGCGGCCGCCACGGCGCTTTCGGCCTGGGCGGGCGTCAGAGCATGGGCACGGGCCACGGATTCCACCGAGGCGGCATCGCCGTGCTCGAGAAACGCATGCCACGCACGGCCGAGACGCATGGCGTCGCTGTCGGGCTCGGCGGCTACCCGCTGACCGGTGGGCAGCGGCTCGGGGAGGAAGTCGCGCACCGAGCGCTCGCTCGCCGCCGGCACGATGCGCTGCGCCGGTGCCGCACCCACCGACAGCGACTCGGCCGCCTGCAGCCGCGCGTACCAGGTGTCGTCGAGGGTTCCGCGTGCCGGCGCAGTGCCCGAAACGAGCAGCACCTGGCGGGCGCGCGTGGCCGCCACATACAGCAGGTTCCAGTCCTCCTGCACGCACTGCGCCTCGTCTTCGCTGAACCAGGCGGCGCGTACCGGGTCCGGGGCGGCAGCGTCGCCTCGCGCGACGAGCGAGAAGTGCTCCGGCGTCGCGGACTGCGGCGGCCAGACGACCAGGACGCTCTCGCGCTCCGGGGCGACGCGCGCGTGCGCATCCGCCAGGACGACAATCTCGGCTTCCAGCCCCTTCGCGCCATGGATCGTCATCACTCGCAGCGCGTCGCCCGCGTCGGCCGCCCCCTCGTCCGGTGCTTCGTCGGTGCCGTGGCGCTTGAGGCTCGCCAGTTCGTCGATGAAGCGCGGCAGGCTCGGATAGCGTCCGGCGTCGATCGCCAGTGCGAGTTCAATGAAGGCATCGAGATTGGCCTGGATCTGCGGATGCAGTGCAGCGGGTGCAACTGCTGCGTAGCGGCGCCGCACATCGCCTTCGTGATAGATGCGGTCGAGCAGGTCATGCACCGGCACCACGCCGGCGAGATCGAGCCACCATTGCAGCAACTGGCGCGCGCGCAGCAACGCGGCTGATGCATCGCTGCCAAGACCCTGCAGGCGTTCCCACCAGCTCGCGCCGGGCGCGGCGGCCAGAACGATCAGGTCCTCGTCACTGCAGCCGAACACCGGGCTGCGCAGCGCATGCGCGAGGCGAAGATTCGCGTACGGAGAAGTCAGGAAGTCAAGCAATGCGATGAGGTCTTCGGCCTCGAGCGTCGTCAGCAACCCCCCGCGCCGGTCGCTGACAAAAGGCAACCCGGCATCCCGCAGTGCCCGCTCATAGGCCTCCAGATGCGTGCGGCGACGGACTAGAACAAGGACGTCCGACCAGCGCGCCGCACGCTCGGTGCCATCGTCGAGCGCAACTCGCGTGCGCCCGACCCAGTGCGCAATCTCATTGGCCAGTACCCTGCCCTCGCGATAGCGCGCGTCGTGATCGGGCTCGCTGCGGGCGACCGACAGCACGTCGCGCAGGGCGTGTGCCTCGGCCACCTCCGCCTTGGGCTCGGGCTCCGCGAGTGGCAACAGCACGAAGGCGCCATCGCGGCGCGAATGCGTGCCTTGTGTCTGGAACAGAGGATTGCCTCCCGACATCGTCCGGTTGAGCACCTCGACAATCGTGCGGGCATTGCGCCGGGTGACGTTGGTGCGCAGGTGCGTCGCCGCGAAGTCCCGGCGCAGCAACTCCATCGCCGCGTCGAACACGCGTGGCTCGGCGCGCCGGAAGCGATAGATCGACTGCTTGGGATCGCCGACGATGAACACGCGCGGCCGATCCTCACCTGCGGCCGCTTCTCCAGCATCGAGCAGGCCATACGCTGCCAGCCAGGACTGCAGCACCTGCCATTGGAGTGGATTGGTGTCCTGGAACTCGTCGAGCAGAACCTGGCGATAGCGTGCGTCGAGCCGGACCTGCATATAGGCCGCGTTGTCGGGGTCGGCGAGCAGGCGGTGCGCATGCCACTCGAGGTCGGTGAAGTCGAGCGCCTGTTGCTGTGCCTTGAGCCGCTGGTACGCGGCGACCAGCAGGCGGCCGCACGTCAGGCCCGCGTCGTTGAGTCTGAGCGCGCGCCAGGTGCGGCACTGCTCGACAAGTTCGAGCAGTCGTCCAGTAACACAGGCATGCGCATTGGCATAGCGCGCGGCATCCGCTGCGCCGAGCTTGCGGGCAAGCTTGGTCGGCAACAGCAGGTCGCGCGGAGTGAGGTCCCTGGTCAGCACGACGTGGCAGGCCGCCAGGAAGTCGCGCCCGGGCCGAACGTCGGTCGATTGCAGCCAGCGTCGCGCACGGTCGATCGCCTCCTGAATCCGGACGCCCGGCGGAGCGATCGTCCCCCAGAGATCCAGCAGTTCCTGCAATGCCGTGACGACTTCAGGCGTCCGCACCCGGACCATCGGATTTTCATCACCCGCGACGCGCAACGGTTCGAGGGAACGCGCGAACGCCGCTTCCTCATGGCCCGCGGAATAGCTCCACCATTCGGCACGCTTGTGGAGGAACTGCAGCAGCAACTTGCGCGCCGAAAAGTCGCCCAGCTCGTCGACCAGCCACTCCCACGCTGCGCGAGCTTCAGCATGTTCGTCACGCACCAGCATCGCGGTGAAGTGCAGCCACGCGTCCGCGCGCACGCGTTCGGAGTTCTCGAGCAGCGTCGGCCCAGACGGCACTCCCGCCCCGAGCGGCGCGCGTGCGATCAGCCGCCAGAACCACCCGTGGAAGGTCTCGACAGTGACCGGCACGCGCGCGGTGACGACGCGTTCATAAAGCCTGCGGGCGGGCGCCACGGCGGATCGCGCCGCGACAGCATCCAGTCCACGCGCCAGCAGAAATGCCTGGATTGCATCGTCATCTCCCCGAGCAAGTTCCTGCAGGGCGCTCAGCAGACGTGCGCGCATTTCCTGCGCAGCGCGCCGCGTAAACGTGATGGCGAGGATCTCGCCGGGCTCATAACCGGCCAGCAGCGCCCTGATGATCCTGGCCACCAAGAGCCACGTCTTGCCGCTGCCCGCGCACGCCTCGACGACGACGCTCGCTTGCGGATCGCAGGCCTGGCGTGTGAACTCATCCCCGCTAATAGGCCTTTCGTCCGCGAGGTAGTCACTCATCCTGAGTCCCCGCGTCATGCTCCCAGTAATCGCGCCGGCACAGCCCGCGCATCTCGCAGTATTCGCAGGTCGCCGGTCTTCCTAGCGCAGGCAGCGGCGCGCCGTCGGCGATGCGCTGCAGATCAGCGCGTAACCGTGTCCCCACTCCGTCCACCAGCCCTTCGAACGGTTGCGAAGGCGCAATCATCTGCACTCCGCTCACGTTGTCCCGACCGCGGTCAAATGCGACATACGCGGCACCGACCCCGCCCGATGCAGGCTGCGACTCCCGCAACAGCAGTCCGTAGAACGGCAGCTGGACGTCCTCACCCGCCACCTTCAATTTGCGCCGGAGTTCGTCAGCGACGCGCGCCTTGTAGTCGAGCACCAGCAACGTGCCGTCGGACTTGCGGTCAACGCGGTCGAGACGGCCTGTCAGTTCCACTTCGCGGCCGTCGTCGAGAAGTAGCGAGCTCGCGATTGCCAGCTCGGCCGCCGCCCAGCGCCAGCCCGCGACGCTGTGCTGCTGCGCCCACGAGACGTAATCATCGACGAGGCCAAGGAAGCGGCGCTCCAATGCGAGCAGTCCCGGCATGCGCGCTTTCTCTCGCGTGAAAACTTCGCCCGCATGCCGCGCCAGGCTGAGCCGCAGTCGATCCGGTTCCACGGCCCCGAGGTCAGCCGCGCCCCACTCCGCGTGGAATCGCCGCAGCACCTCGTGCAGCGCCTCACCGAACTCGCGCTTGCCCGGGGCCTCGAGCACATCCTCCATGGGATCCAGCCGGAGCAGCCGCCGCGCGTAAAACTGATACGGGCAATCCACCAGGCTCTGCGCGTGACTAGCCGACAGTCGCGCCGGCAGCAGCGACGCGGCGCTCGGGGCGGGGCACTCGAGCGCGATCGACTCGATCTCGAAAACCTCTGGCTCGATGCGACGTGCGAGGCCAGCTCCGGTTGCCCGGGCGGCGACGAAGCGCAGCCGCACGAGCAGTGGCGAGAGTGAGTTCGGTTCATCGCCGCGCCGGCAACGCCACGTGGCCACGACGTGCGGTGTGGTCGCCAGCAACGCCGCCAGTTGCCCCGCCTGCTCCCGCAGCGCGGCGTCGGCGGTGGCGAGCCCCAGTTCCGCACGCACATCGTTGGAGAAGAACAGCAATTCGCCGGGGGCCGTAGGCAGATGGTCTTCATCCGCTCCGATCAGGACAACTGCGTCGAAGGTACGCAGCGCGGTAGCGGACAACGACACCATGGTGACCGGCGAGTCGACCTCGCGGTCAACATAGGCCGCTTCCTCGAACCGCGCCGCGAGCAGAGCACGGAACTCCTCGACGCTTGCCCGACCGCCAGCAGATTCGAGCTCCGCGGCGAGCGCATCGATTTCGCGCAGCACATCCCGGCCCACCGGATCGGCCGCCAGCGCGGTGCGCATGCCCAGTGAATCCAAGGACGTTTGCAATGCTCGCGCGTGTGCTGCAAACGTCGGCTCGGCGCTGCGTACTGCCCGGACCTGTCCCTCCAGCAGCGTCAGCACCTTGAGCGCACCTCCCGCGGGCGCCGATGATCCGGCGTGGTGAAGTTCTTCCGACAGTGCCAGCCGTAGCGCGCGCGCCCCCTGAAGCACGCCACGAGTGCGGATTGCATGCTCGAATGCCAGGATCTCCTGCGCCTTGTCCGGTCGATCGGACAGCGTGAAGCTCGATTTCAGCCAGTCCAGCAGATCGCGCCAGTACAGATCGTCGGCAACGAGGTCGTACCAGCGCATGACAGCGGCAGCCGCGCTGGTCGTCGAGAGTCGCCAGCCGGTCTCGTCACGCACGCTGATCTGAGCGCGCTCGAGCAGCGCGCGGACCCGACGCGCGGTCAGTCGATCGAGAGCCACGAGCGCAATCGACTCGACGCCCTCGCGCCTCCACGCCAGCACCTGCCGCGCCACCGAGGTGGCCTCGTCCTCAAGCGAATCCGCGTCAACGATAGTGAGCGGAGGGCGCCTTGCGCCATCCTCGCCACGCACCGCGTCGGCCCGCTCTGCGATGGGTACGGAGACTTCGGTCCCAGCGATCTCCGGCCACGCCGCGACCAGCAGCGGCCGGCCACTCAGAGCGGTCGCAAGGTCTGGCACCAGCAAGAGTACGGGCGCGCACTCTGCCCATCGCTCGACAAAGCAACGCTCCCACGGAGCGATTCCGTCGCCCGCTGCATCGGTCACGGCAACGGGCGACACATAGACCAGCGGGGCCGTGGCCTGCGAAGCGCGTGCCGCGAGCTCGCGCCAGGCGCCGGAAGCACCGTCGCCGGCGCTGCGACGCGCCCGCCACAGTTGCAGCACCAGTTGCGCCTGTGGCCTCAAGGCTCGTGCTGCTCGGCGATGGAAATGCCGCGCCAGGCTCGCCGCTAGGCGCCCTTCGAACGCGTCCGGGCTGTCTACCGCGGCCCACGTTAGTTCATCACTAAGCTGGGCCACGTCGCGTGCGAGTGACCACAGCGTGGCAGGCTGATCGCCAAACGCCTCACGCACCCAGGCATTGCCACGCAGCGCTGCGTAGAGTTCCGCGCGGGCCGCCGTGCCTGCAATCATTCCCCGTCCGAGCCAGGCGCCGAGAGGTGCAATGCGCGGAGGAGCGAAGGCCGCGCCTCCCAACGCGTTGCGCAGGGCCGCGCGCGCGAGCACCGCGTGTGAGCCGCCGGGCACCAGCCAGTGGATGCTCTCTAACCGTCGCTCTGGTGCCCCGCACCGGGCCGCGAAGTCACATACGGCCCGTCCGGCGGCCGGCCAGAAGCGGGCGTCGGCTGGAAGTCGCAGGCGTTCGAGCGTCATCGACCGATTGTATGAACTCAGCCCCGCAGAACGAAAATGCGTGCAAAACCCGCCCACGGTGTTACCATTGCTTCCGCATCGAGCCTGCCACTCCGCCGATAGGGGTTGTGCACCGGCGCCACCATCCCCACTTTTCCATCCTTGTGTTTGCGCGCTATGTCTGGCGCCAAAAGGACTCAAATGAGTGACATCAAGTACGTCAGCGACTCCAGCTTCGAGCAGGACGTCCTCAAATCCGACACGCCGGTTCTGGTGGACTACTGGGCCGAATGGTGCGGCCCGTGCCGCATGATCGCGCCGATCCTGGATGAAGTCTCCAAGGAGTACGGCGGCAAGATTGCGGTCGCCAAGCTCAACGTCGATGAGAACCAGTCGACGCCGGCCAAGTACGGCATTCGCGGCATTCCGACGCTGATGCTGTTCAAAAACGGGGCCGTTGTCGGCACCAAGGTCGGCGCACTTTCCAAGTCGCAACTCACGGCATTCATCGACAGCAACATCTGATCGTCACCCGGGACGGCGATCGCCGTCCCGCCTGCCCCGCGGGCGCCCCGAACAGTCAAAGGGCGTCCCACAACTCCTCCGGTTGTCTCCATGCACCTTTCCGAACTCAAAGCCCTGCACGTCTCCCAATTGCTCGAAATGGCCATCGGCCTCGAGATCGACAACGCCAACCGGCTACGCAAGCAGGAGTTGATGTTTGCGATCCTGAAGAAGCGCGCCAAGGGCGGCGAGCAGATCTTCGGCGATGGCACGCTCGAAGTCCTGCCCGACGGCTTCGGCTTCCTGCGTTCGCCCGAGACGTCGTACCTCGCCAGCACGGACGACATCTACATTTCGCCATCGCAGATCCGGCGTTTCAACCTGCATACCGGAGACTCGATCGAGGGTGAGGTGCGCACGCCGAAGGACGGAGAGCGGTACTTTGCACTGGTCAAGGTTGACAAGGTCAACGGCGTCGCTCCCGAGGCTACGAAGCATCGCATCCTGTTCGAGAACCTGACACCCCTGTTCCCGAACCAGCCGCTGACCCTCGAGCGCGACATGAAGGGCGACGAGAACATCACCGGCCGCCTGATCGACATCATCGCGCCGATCG
>Ga0316600_10000865_pt1 | contig 14094 bp, 10 predicted proteins | sample OWC_soil_day5_CT_FD_207652 | JGI IMG/M metagenome (GOLD analysis project Ga0316600, IMG submission 207652) | Wetland soil microbial communities from Old Woman Creek delta, Ohio, United States - OWC_soil_day5_CT | ecosystem: Environmental > Terrestrial > Soil > Wetlands | place: USA: Ohio... | reverse complement strand
AAAGAAATCGTCGAAGAAATCAAGAAAACATGTGGAGCAGATTTTCCGGTAACTCTTCGGTACAGCCCTAAGAGCTTTATCAAGGGTTTGCGTGATGGGGCACTTCCGGGTGAGGAATTTGAAGAAAAGGGCAGAGATATCCCTGAAGGAATTGAAGCTGCTAAACTCCTTGTGTCCTATGGTTATGATGCTCTTGATATCGATGTGGGATCGTATGATTCCTGGTGGTGGAGCCATCCCCCCATGTATCAGGCAAAAGGTTTATATATTCCTTACGCTAAGATTATAAAAGACGTGGTTGATGTGCCTATAATATGCGCAGGACGTATGGATAATCCAGCTTTAGCATTAAGCGCATTAGAAGATGGTGCTTGTGATATGGTAAGTCTCGGTCGACCACTACTCGCTGACGAAAGCTATGTAAATAAGCTTCGCAGTGGAAAAACAATTGACATACGACCATGTTTATCCTGCCAAGAAGGCTGTATGGGACGCATCCAGGAATATTCTTCCTTAAACTGTGCCGTGAATCCAAGAGCCTGCCGTGAAAGAGAAACGGAGCTTACACCAGCGCTTAAAAGCAGAAAAATACTGATTGCAGGTGGTGGAGTCGCTGGCTGTGAGGCGGCTAGAGTCTTAGCACTCCGCGGACACAAACCTATAATTTATGAAAGTACAGGCCGTTTAGGAGGTAATTTGATACCAGGCGGTGCTCCTGATTTTAAAGATGATGACCATGCTTTAATTGCTTGGTATGAAAATACATTAAAAGAACTTGATGTAGAAGTTCATCTCAATACGATAGTTACTCCTGAATTGATAAGTAAAAATCAAATCGATGGCCTCATCATTTCCACAGGCTCCAAGCCCAAAATGTTTAGCCTTGGAGATAATAGCAAAGTTTACTCTGCTGCACAAGTGCTGCTGAAAAATGTTGATCCTGGCAGCAAAACTGTTATTGTTGGCGGTGGACTTGTCGGCTGTGAGCTGGCTCTTTGGTTGGCAGATCAGGGGAAAAAAGTTACACTAGTAGAAGTGCAAAATAAGCTCTTGGCGCTAAACGGCCCTCTTTGCCACGCTAACTCAGAAATGCTGGAAAGGTTAGTTCCCTTTAAAGGCGTGGAAGTACTAACATCCGCTAAAATTATAAAAACTACAGACAAGGGAATTTTGCTAGAAGCCAATAACAAAACCGAAGAAGTTCCTTGTGACAGCGTAATCCTAGCTGTCGGGTATACCTCCGAAAATTCCCTTTATAATGAACTTAAATATGAATTTTCCGATATTCATGTAATTGGTGATGCCCGTAAAGTTTCAAATATAATGTATGCCATATGGGATGCATTTGAAGTAGCCTCAAAATTATAAGTTTTTATATTTTAAAAACCTCTGGTAGCACTTGGCGCATATCAGAGGTTTTTTATTTGCTGCCATTAATTGAAAACCTTTTTTGAATTATATATAATTAGGCTAATTGTGAGTCAAATAGCCATTTATATAGAGGTGAAAGTATATGACAAAATTAACAAGCCGAGCAAAACAAGCTGTGGAGACAAAGAATAGAATTTATGAATGCGGTGTTAATCTGATTGGCAAATATGGTTTTGATCAGATTACAGTAGAGCAAATTGCCTCTGAGGCAGGAGTGTCTGTCGGTACATATTATTATTATTTTGAATCAAAGTTTGAACTCTTTAAAGAAATGTTTAAACGTGCTGATGAATACTTTTTAAACAAAATTGCTGACAATTTGGAAAGCAACATTGCACCAGAGCAAATCGTTGAATTCTTTGAAAAATATGCTGATTTTACTTATGAAAATGGAATTGAAATCGTAAAAAAGATTTATATTTCAGATAATAAGATGTTTATTACTGAAAACCGACCCATGCAAACAATCCTGCAGTCAATTATTGAAAAAGGACAATCTAGCGGAGAAATTCCAAAATCAATGTCTTCAATAGAACTAACCAATATGCTTTTCCTAGTTGGACGAGGTGTGATATTTGATTGGTGCTTACGGGATGGTACTATTAACCTAAAGGCTACTATGAAAAAAGTAATGGGTATTGTGACAAAGGGCTTGAGCTAAGCTAAAATGGGGCACGGAGACAGGTCCCTTGTCCCATTTAAAACCAATAAGTTCTTAATTGTCTTTCTATCGCTCATGTGTCGACTAAAAGAGAAGCTACGACATGTTAAACTAAGAATGAAAGAAAGCGGGAAAAGCATATTAAAATATACAGATGAATTTAAATCGCATGCTCTTAACAACAAGTTTATTTTAGTATTTCTGGATTTACAACAAATTTGGGCCGCCTGCCTTCAAAATAATCTATAATCCCATTAGCAACAGCCAAAGATATACGCATTCGGCAATTTTCGGTATACGCAGCTGCATGCGGCGACAATACAACATTATCCAATTCAAATAACGGATTGTCTTTCTTCACTGGTTCATCTTTAAAAACATCTAGGGCAGCACCAAGGATTTGTCTGTTTTTTAGAGCTTTATATAGCGCTGTTTCCTCTACAATTCCGCCCCTGGCAAAGTTTACAAGAACAGCCGTTGGCTTCAGTAACGCTAGTCTTCTTGCATCAATAAGATTTCTTGTCTCATCGGTTAGAGGCGTATGTATCGATATGGCATCAGCGCTTATACAGATTTCATCAATATCGTTAACTAACGTTACACCACTATTGCTGGCCATTTCTGGATTTATATACGGATCGTACGCAATGATTTTCATATTAAAAGCTTGCTGAGCTTTTTTCGCTAATAAAAGACCTATATTTCCTAGACCGATTAATCCGAGCGTTGCTCCATCAAGATCCAAAGATTTATTGTCGAATTTAGCACCCCATTCACAATTTCTCGTAGCACGATCCATAAATAGTACCCGTTTAAACATGCATCCCATTGCTATAAGCGTATGCTCAGCCACTGAATTTGCATTTGCATCTCCGGCATTTAAAACTAGAATATTATTGGCAGAAGCCTTTTTTATTTCAATATCATTAAACCCCGAAGCATGTTTAACAAGCAGCTTCAAATGATTGCCTTTATCCAATAGACTGCTCTCTATTTTCGTTAATTTCACTACCAGAGCATCCACGTCAACTATCATTTTACTTAGAGTTTTATGTGATTTATCTGGAGCAATAATAATCTCGAATTTTTCTTCTAAAACTTTCATCCCAACATTATGCATCGCTTCTGTCATTAATATTTTTTTTAACATTTTAACCTCACCCTTTTAGATAATTTCTTACATAATGTGTCCAAAACGCTCCTTTCTGTAGCCCTAAGAAGACCATAAATTCAATAAACGTGGGATTCCTAAGCTGTATTCCGAGTTTTTTCTGCATTATCTTTATAAATTGTTTGGTAGACCCAAGCTGCATTTACTAACAGCACAACTCCAGTAACATAAAAAATCGCCTGAATGCTAAAAAAGACAGCCATCTGTCCGCCCAAAACGGCGCCTAAGAACATACCCAAATACTGAGCCGACTGATTGTAACCAAAAACACTACCAGTCAGTGCATCAGGCGTAGTTTTGCGAAGTAGATGATTCACCGATGGTAAAAGTCCAGCGATAGCCAGACCTTGCAAAAAGCGTAACAGGCCAAGCTGCAGGGAGCTCTCCACAAAGGCCTGCGGAATGGTGGTAATGCCAGCAAACACCAACGCTCCTAATAGAACTTTATGCGCTCCAATTTTATCAGAAATCCTTCCTAAGTACGGAGCGGCCAAGACACTTGCCAAACCGGTTGCAGCAAAAACAGCTCCCGAAACCATCGCAATATGCTGAACATCAAAAGAAATCTGAGAAATATATACAGAAATAACCGGTTGTGCAGACGCCAGTGCCAATTGCATGACCAACGTAGTAATAAAAAGGCACATCATCACTTTATGTTTGGGTAAGCTGTCCCATACATCCCGAAAGCCGAGTACTTTTTTAGCGGGAACAAAATTTCTTTCATGCACAAAGAAATATGAAGCTACAAAGGCAATAAAACACAGTATACCAATCGTGATAAAATCTTCGCGGAACCCAACCATCTCCGTCAAGTATCCTCCAAACAACGGCCCCAATAGATTACCGCCAACCTGACCGCTAAACAGCATGCCCAATGCCCACCCGGAATGCTCTTTTGGTGTTTCAGCCGCAATTAAAGTGACCACCGCGCTCTGAAATCCAGACATGATCCCTTGCAAGATTCTCAGGATAATCAATTGATACACGTTGCTGACAAACCCCATGCTAGTGACAATAAGCGACAGCCAAAGGCTGGCACGCAACAACATGGATTTTCTCCCATACTTGTCGGCAAATCGGCCCCAGATAGGCAAAAAAATTGCCATACTGATAAAATTGCACCCAATCACAATGCCCGACCACCTGGCAATCTCCGCTGGATCTTTAATTCCAAGATGCTCAATATATAAAGGCAGTATCGGCGCCATCTGGGTCATGCCCATAGATACGATAAACACCGCCCCCCAACATACCAACAGATTTTTCTTCCAGTCTTCCATAAAACACCTACTATCTTACTGTGCTTAACTTTCATGTTGAAGAATAACGATTAATTTGAAAAACTCTAACGGACCGTGTAGAAACGTATTGTTCTCTACACAGTCCGTTCAGTATTTTTGAGGCGAAGCAAGCCCTAAAAACTATTCTTCATAATTCTTAGCATATCCCTGCTGGATAGTCTCCTCAGAAAGCTCACCTTCCCAACGGGCAACAATCAACGTCGCAATCGCATTACCAATTAGGTTTACTGAAGTTCGCCCCATATCCATAAGGCGATCGACGCCCATGATCATAAATAACCCTTCCATAGGCAAGTTAAACATAGCTACCCCTGCTGAAAGTTGCACAAACGCCATACCAGGCACTCCAGCGGATCCTTTTGACATAATCATCATGGCAGTTACCATCGTAACCTGCGTGGGGATATCCATCGGTATTTGAGACATCTGCGCAATAAACATTAACGCCATACACTTGTATATTGCCGCACCGTCAAGATTAAATGAATAACCTGTTGGAAGAACAAAACTTACAATATGTTTAGGTACACCAAACTTCAACAATTTTTCCATGAGTATAGGTAATGCCGCTTCACTAGAGCAAGTGGAAAAACTAAGAATTAACGGTTCTTTAATGACTCTAAATACCTGAATCATATTTATTTTTAATATAAAGCATGCAAGCCCTAATATACCAAATACAAATATAGTCAGCCCTAAGTATAAAGTTCCAATCAATTTCGCCAACGGCACTACCAAAGAAAGTCCATACTTACCAACACTCCAGCCCATAAAAGCAAAAACACCAACAGGAGTAAGTTTCATGACATAATGGGTCACATTAAACATCGCTTCAGAAACTGCAGTCAGAAAATCAATGATGGGTTTCCCCCGCTCTTTCAATGCCGCTGTAGCCACACCAAAAAAGCAGGAAAAGAAGACTACTTGTAGTAAATTTGCAGTACTTAATGCCTCGAATATATTGGTTGGAATAACAGCAAGCAATAGTTCAGTCGTACTGCGGAACTTAGCTGCAGAAGCCGCTCCTTCTGGAGCTGCAACTTGCATAAGGGCGACCCCGGATCCTGGTTGAAGAATATTTGCCAATACCAGACCAACAATTAACGCAATTGTCGAAGCGAAGGTAAACCAAAGCAATGTTTTTCCGCCCAATCTACCCAATTTTTTGAAATCACCGGTACCAGCGATTCCCATAACCAACATGGAGAAAACTAGTGGCACGATAATCATTTTGATCATTTTAATAAATGCATCACCAATTGGTTTTAAAGATACGGCAAAATCCGGGAAAAAATACCCACATGCGATACCTCCAATCAAGGACATAAGCACCACCCACGGTGACGTACTTTTTATTTTTGTAGTAATCGCCGAACTACCGGAAGTGGTTTCATCCACTAGCTGTTCTTTCATTTATAAACACCTTCCTATAATTAAATATTACTCCATCCATAACATTGCAGAATTCCATATATCGGTATAATTTATTCATCATCAAATTCACCTTGTATGATCGCTAAAAAGTATGATGAAGTCCAACCGTTTAATAAAACTAATCTTCTTTAACATCTTAATTGTGGGTCATTTTACTTATAGCAGTCATCGATAATTTCGCAGTCCAATTTTTCTAAGATTTTATCACCCACGATTTGTCGCGAGGAACCCTATCTTTAATCCTTTTTATATCATCCTCCTTGTAATAAAGAAATAATATTCGTTAGAAACGACAAAGACGTCAGTGACTTATAATTATGCCACATGACGCCTTTGTCATCCTAAAATATATAAAGCCTTCGTCTAATAAGTCTAAGGCTTCATTGCCTTGAAATTAATCAAACTTTAATTTATAAACTCTAGAAACAGTTGTCAATAGCCTTTTTACAAGTTTATAAAATTAAATATTACAATCATCTTATTTATAATAGTCGTCAATAATCTCGCATCCTATTTTTTCTAATCCTTTGTCTACCCAAGGCTTATCTCGAGTGATTCGTTCTTTAATACCTTTGATGATTGCCTGTTCCTTTACAAGCTTTGCTTTAGCCTTTTCCAATAACCCAGGTGCATCTTGTGGATTAATAATTACTATGCCATCCGCATCTCCTACTACAATATCGCCTGGATTTACAACGACTCCTCCGCAGCAAACCGGCACGTTAATTTCACCAGGACCATCTTTATAAGGACCCTTAGGTTGAACACCGGCAGCGTAAACAGACATGTCTAAATCCTTCATTGCCTCCGCGTCACGGATTGCCCCATCAATAACCACACCAGCGATTCCATTCACAGCAGCCTGGGTCATCATAATTTCGCCAGTTATGGCATTCGCTAAATCTCCTCGCCCATCAACAATAATTACATCACCAGGCTGTGCCAGTTCTAATGCCTTATGAAGCAATAGGTTATCCCCAACTCTTGCTTTCACGGTAAAAGCCGTTCCTAGTAACGACTTAGTATTAAATGGCTTTATTCGCGCATCCATACAGAAAAACCGATTCATCTCATCAGCAATATTGGCTACCGGCAACCCTCTAAAACCCTCTACCAATTCCTTATTGGGGCGATGGATCTTCAGAAAAATTCTGCACCCTGCATTAGCCATGTAAATTCCTCCTGTTTTTTAAGGTCAAACTTTAGAGTTACAAATCTTTGTAACGCTTGATGAATGCCATTTGCAACACTTCATCTGGCAGTTTCTTTTCCCGTCTCGCTACTATGTTTAACTCAACACAGCAATAGCCGCTTCGATCCGTTCAAGCCCTTTCACTATATTCTCCATTGAGTTTGCATAGGAGAATCTCAGCTTATTCTTGGCGTTGAACGCTTCTCCCGGAACTACTGCAACATGTGCTTCTTCTAGAAAAAAGGCGGCAAGATCCATCGAGCTGGTGATTGTTTTTCCAGCATATGCCCGCCCCAGCAATGCTGATATGTCGGGAAGCAAATAAAATGCGCCTTTGACCGTATCGCAGGTAAAACCATCCAGCTCATTCAGGCGTTTCTGCATAAAACGCCTCCGTTTATCATATTCCTCTCGCATGTTATTCAGGTCATTCTGCGGTCCGGTTATCGCCGCGAGTGCTGCCTTTTGCGAAATGGTACAGGCCCCTGATGTCATTTGACTCTGGAAAGCATTGATTGCCTTAGCAATCGGTTTAGCAGAGGCAGAATAGCCAATCCGCCAGCCCGGCATGGCGTATGCTTTGGATACCCCGTTGATGATCACACAACGGTCTTGCACCTCAGGAGAAATCGACCCAATACAGAAATGTTTTTCTTCATCGTAAATCAGTTTCTCATAAATTTCATCTGAAATTATGTAAAAATCATGCTCCACTGCCATGGCAGCAAGTTTCCGTAAACTCTCCTCGCTATATACCGCTCCGCTTGGGTTGTTCGGCGTGTTGATAATGATCGCCTTAGTCCGCGGTGTTATGGTTGCCTCGATTGCTGCGAGATCAAGGGCAAAACCATTTTTCTCGTCAACTTCAACCAGCACCGAAACCGCTCCGGTCAGCTTAACCATCTCCGTATAGCTCACCCAACAAGGCACAGGAATAATTACTTCGTCCCCCTCGCCACACAGCGCGTACAACGCATTAAGCACCGACTGCTTTGCCCCATTGCTGACGCAAATTTGCTTGGGCTCGTAGGATACCCCATTATCCATGCGCAGTTTATTAACTACTGCCTCTTGCAGATCAAAAAATCCGCCAGCGGGAGGATACTTTGTAAAGTTCTGGTTAACCGCGTCAAAAGCTGCCTTTTTAATATAATCCGGCGTCGGAAAGTCCGGTTCACCAATATTAAATGAAATTATATCTGTTCCTTGCCGCCTAAGCTCAGCTATCTTGCCTGATAGCGCCACCGTAGGTGAAGGCTGTACCTCGCCGGCTCGTCTGGAAAGCATTTTTAATTCCTCCATTTTCTTATCCTAATTGATAAATTACTTAAATAACATCTTGACACCTCATATACTCCGCACATAATGGAATCTCACTCCATAAGAACATATCATCCCCCTCATATGCGAAGTTGTATTTAAGTATTAAATACAACTATATTTTATTAAAAAAGTATTAAATACTACATTCACATTTGTAGCATATCACCCCTTTTATCAACTGTCAAGATATAATTTAAATTTCCAATAACATTGCTAATTCATAAATCATGATATAATAATAGGTATTAAAATAATATCAAATGTTAGGGTGATATAATGGAACTAAATATATTGCAGAAAATTCAAAGCTCCACTAATGATTTAACGAAGACACAGCTTCAGGTCTCCGAATATATTCAAGATAATCTTGTTGAGGCATCTTTTCAAACCCTCGATCAAATAGCCGCAAGTATAGGTACCAGTACCACTACTGTCATGCGTTTTGCTTTTAGTCTAGGGTTTAGCGGATATTCCGAATTACAAAAAGAACTTCAAAACTATATTCGGAGTAAATTAACCCCTGAATCCAGACTGGCGAAGAACTTGGAAACGGTTAATGAAGCTTCCCTTAAACTGAAATGTGCTGAAAAACAGATAAATAACATTAAAAATACCCAAGCGAATCTATCTGAAGAAGCAATCCAAGAATCCATACGATTAATTAAAAAAGCAAAAACAATTTATATATTAGGTGCAAGAACCTCATTTACAATTTCATACTTTTTGTATCAGTCTTTAGCCCAACAGTTGGACAATTGCGAATTACTTTCCCCGGTAGGACACGACGTTGATCGAATATTAAATATTAACGCGGCTGATTTGATGATCGTAATCAGCTTGCCGCGCTACGCCAAATCCACAATAGAAATGGTTAAAGCGATTCGAACTTTAAGAAACCCATCAATAATAAGTATTACTGATGGGTTTACGGCGCCTTTAGTACCGTACTCAGATATTGTATTGCCTTGCGAATATGATAGTTTATCTTATCACAATTCCATGTCAGCACCGCTATATATTGCCGATCTTTTGGTCACAGAATTATCGCAAACGGCTAAATCAAAGGCAGCTAAAAGGTTAGTTGATGCCGAAGAACTTATGAAACTACTTGATTACCACTATGAATAAATATTTCAGGATGGGTGGTTACATATTTACCTTTGTCCGCCCCTTCGATCAGGTTCGGCTTCACTAATACTCTATCGCCTGGCTGTATATACTTTTCTATTCCGCCTAAATGGGACACAGGGACAGGTTCCTTGTCCCAATTTAAAGACGATACTTCTAAATTGCCTTTATTTTATCGGTATGTCAAAATAAAGAGAAATTACCCATAATCTGCTAGATTATGGGTAATTTCTCTTTTTAAAATACTAAATACTGCTATATTTTTACATTATAAGCATTATTTTACCAAAGCAAGGCTCTGCTTCAGGTTTCTTATTAATTGTAACTCAGTAACTACCTATGGATGGGTAGTTACTGAAAAACCTTTGATACTTGCCTAAAGAAAGTAGGTAATTTATATATTTACATGCGTGCCTTTATACAAAACTGCTATTGCCGCTGCTATGAGGATCATACCCATAAAAGCGGGTGCGGCATGCCCAAGTGATACATAGATTTGCCCTCCAATGATAGGCCCAATCATTCTTGCTAAAGCCTGAATCGATTGGCTACCTCCTTGAATCCTTCCTTGTTCACTAGAATCGACAGACTTGGAGAGCATCCCATTGAATGAAGGCCCAAAGATCGAATCACCAAAACCAAATATAAACACTCCAGCGATAAAAAGAGGATAGAATGAGAACAAAGCCGATGCTGCAATAAGACTGTAGCCTATAATCTCCGAAACCATTCCAAGAATTGCTATCTGTTTATCGCTAAATTTTATCAAAAGCTTTGGCATGATGAAACCTTGTGAAATGATGTCTTGGAAGCCCATAATTGAAAACATAAGTCCGATTAGTGCAGGCTTCCAACTGAAAGTATCTATTGTAAATTGTGAAAAAACTGCCTGTAAAGACCCGTTGGGTATCCAAAGTAAGAACGCTGAGACAAGCAGCCTTTTTAAGTTCTTCATGGAGAGTAGGTTTGCAAGCTGTGTAAACGGATTCAGTCTTACAAAGGTAATCTCTTTCAGTCTATTATTCTTGTCAAGGCTCTCAGGCATAAGATAGAATCCATAGACAACATTCAATAACGTTATTATTGCTCCAAAATACATGGGTACAGAATAACCAAACTTGGCAAGTAATCCGCCTAGAGTTGGGCCAATGACGGTGCCTACACCTACAACCGCACTCAACCATCCAAAGTATTTGGTTCGCTGTTCTGGAGGAATAATGTCTGCAAAATATGCGAAGATAGTGCTTATGCTCCCGCCTGTTATACCTTCTATTATGCGCCCAGCAAATAATACCCATAGAGCTCCTCCTATGCCAAAAACTAAGTACCCGATTGCGGAACCCAAAAGGCATACTAAAAGCAATGGACGACGGCCATATTTGTCGCTCAAAGCTCCAAGTGCGGGAGCCACAAAAAATACGCAGACTGCATAAACAGAGGTCAGCAGCGTAACAACTATAGCTTGTTCTCCCGGATTGCTTGTATAAGGCTGCACTAAGAATGGGACGACAGGTAGTATGCTACTGAAGCCTATTCCGCAAAGAAACACAGAGATAAGACCGAATATTAAAGCGTGTTTATCTACGGTTCGTTCTGTGTTCTGTTCATTGTGTGATCTAAATTTGAACATTAAATTCTCCTCTCAAAAGTTACGTTTTTGTTTCCTTGGAAACATATTTATCGTATCGCAATTTTGCTTCCTTGTCAACAAAATAACAGCAATAAAAATGCAGCCTGTTCTCAATAGAGTTGGGCTGCCTGTGGTTTCATTTTCATTATTTAAATTTATTCCGACTTAATATTTATATCTAGTTTCTTTATTTCTGCATCCAAATGCCTACTATACTTTTTCACGAAGCTAAGCATACTGTCAAATTGTTCCTCGGTTACCTGCTCAAATACGGCTTTATCCCGCTCTTGAAACTCGTTGTGCAGTTCCTCATGGATTTTATAAATTATTTTCCCTTGCTCAGTAAGCCTAAAATAGATTTCTTTCTTGTTATCCGGCTTTTGGTAGCTTTCGATAATGCCTTTTTTTATGAGCTTCTTAGTTAGTTTACTTATGGCACCGCTAGTCATATAAAAGGACTCCGCAAGTTTTGTCACGTTGGAATCTACATTTCTTCCAATGTATTCGACGCAATGTACTTCAGAAGACTTATAACCCTTAAGACTGTCTTCCATCTTAAACTTATTAAGCCAAACCATCTTGTTAAATAAGTCCCTGAAACCCATTATGACCTGTTCTTCTTTGTTCATGGCCTGTCCTCCCACCCGTTGGTGCATTAACAATATTATATTAAATTTTTGTTTCTTTTTCAACAATATTAAAAGGGACAGTCTTATGGTAAGTAGAGAATCCAGCATCTTCCAATTAGCAGGAGTGCTGGCGTTTTTATTTTGGCCCTCGATATAACATTTCTTATACGAAGTACATATGCTATTAAGATATGTGGTTTGTAATCGAGGTTTTTTTGCATGGAAGATGTGGTTCTTGAACCTTCAGAGGGCTCCCTTTCTATGACTTAAGGAGGTTTTAAAATGTCCCCTATATTAACAAAGTATCCCCGATCAGGTTTCTCCGCAGAACAAGAGAGACATATCTTTGAATCCCTGACAAGCCAATCACAAACTTTTATTCCTAACGTTGGTCAGGTGGCCACGCCCGCACATTTTTACACCCGCGGCGCAGGCTACGGCTTTTACTTTACCCCAGCAGCAGTAAATATGGCATTCGTCGAACGCTCGGCAAAGCAAACCAAACTAGATCGCCATCACCGGCTTTTTCGTCCGGATGAGGCTCAGGCGGAAACGGAACAAGTCAGGCAGGGTATGGCTCTTTCCCTCCGGTTTATTGGGTCCAATCCATCTGCCAACATCCAAGCACGCAAGGAAGAACCAGGCACCGTTAACTTCTTTATCGGCAAAGACCCTGCCAAATGGCGGACCAATTTGCATTCCTATTCTGAGATTGTCTACCCTGAGCTGTGGCCGAACATCGACATGGTATTTCGCAACGTTGGCGGCGTGCTGAAATATGAGTTCATCATCCAACCCGGTGCAAACCTGCACAACATTCGCCTGACCTACGACGGGGCAGACAACCTATCGAAGGATACTGACGGCAACCTGCTCATCCACACTCCAATGGGCATATTAACCGAGCACCGCCCGGTGAGCTACCAACCAGACGGTGAACAGCAATTGCCCGTCGCTACGGAATTTACCCTCGAACGTCAGTCGGACGATGCCTTGGTATTCGGCTTCACCACTGGCTCTGACTATGACCCCCATTACCCGCTGGTAATCGACCCCGGCTTGGTCTACTCCACCTACCTCGGCGGCAGCGACGAAGATGGAAGCTTTGGCATCGCGGTCGATACATCCGGCAATGCCTATGTCACTGGGTCGACATCATCCCCCGATTTCCCCACCACCCCGGGCGCGTTTCAGACTACTCCCAGAGGCTTTGGCGGCGCTTTTATCACCAAATTAAACCCCGCCGGCTCAGCCCTTGTCTACTCCACCTACCTCGGCGACAGCAGCTCAAACGTCAAAAGTATCGTGATCGACACATCCGGCAACGCCTATGTCACCGGGACGACTGATTCCTTGAATTTCCCCACCACCCCGGGCGCGTTTCAGCCCTCTCGCTTAGGCTTTATCTTTGATGCTTTTGTCACCAAATTAAACCCCGCCGGCTCAGCCCTCATCTACTCCACCTACCTCGGCGGCATTCTCGGTAGTTCAAGTGGCAATGACATCACGGTCGACACATCCGGCAACGCCTATGTCACCGGGACGACTGGATCCTCCAGATTCCCCACCACCCCGGGCGCATTTCAGATCATATCCGGCGGGACTTTTGTCACCAAATTCAATCCTACCGGTAGCGCCCTCGTCTACTCTACCTACCTCGGCGGCGGTATTATTATAGCCAATGGCATTGCGATCGACATATCCGGCAACGCCTATGTCACTGGGTCGACTGAATCCGATTTCCCCACTACCCCTGGCGCGTTTCAGACCTCTCGCAAAGGCAGCCGGGACACTTTCATCACCAAATTAAATCCCGCTGGTAGCGCCCTTATCTACTCCACCTACCTCGGCGGTAGCAACTATGATTTCGTCAATGACATCGCGATCGACCCATCCGGCAACGCCTATGTCACCGGATGGACTTTATCCACCGATTTTCCTATCACCCCAGGCGCGTTTCAGACCTCTCCTAATGGCGTCGAGGATGGTTTTGTCACCAAATTAAACCCCACTGGATCAGCCCTCGTCTACTCCACCTACCTCGGAGGTGGCTATGGCAATGGCATCGCGGTCGACACATCCGGCAACGCCTATGTCACCGGGACGACTGGATCCGCCGATTTCCCCATCACTCTGAGCGCATTTCAGACCTCTCTTAATGGTGAATCTGACGCTTTTATCACCAAATTAA
>Ga0316600_10000864_pt1 | contig 14096 bp, 11 predicted proteins | sample OWC_soil_day5_CT_FD_207652 | JGI IMG/M metagenome (GOLD analysis project Ga0316600, IMG submission 207652) | Wetland soil microbial communities from Old Woman Creek delta, Ohio, United States - OWC_soil_day5_CT | ecosystem: Environmental > Terrestrial > Soil > Wetlands | place: USA: Ohio... | reverse complement strand
TATACAGTACATTGAAAAGGAAAGTACAAAAAGTAGCATATTAAAAAATAAGTTAGGTGGAATGCAAAATGTTATTGTTTACGGATTTGGTGACAATTTCTTCCGCTCTAGATCATCTTGTGGTCCTTTGTCCGATTTGAATATAAAAGTTGTAATTGACCAGCGTTGGGAAACATTGAAAAATTCAGAGGAATATCGATTGTACCAATTCGCCTCACTAGAAGAAGCACTTCAAACCTATCCTGATTTACCGATACTTGTTACTGCTTCGTGGGACTTAAATAAAATAGAAAGCAGCATTAGACAAGTGAGCAATTCTCTCATTATACCAATTTAAGGTGAATGGTGTAATGGAAAGTTGACGATTGATCTTGTGATAAATAAACTGAATCGTCAAAGTAGAAACATTTTTATGAGAATCTTAATTACCGGTATAGGTGGTTTTGTCAGATGTAATCTAAAAGAATATTTATCAGCACATAAAAAAGGTGGCAAAATGAAGAAATATCTATTGATTTTGAGTTTCGGGATTGAGGGTAGATTGTGATATTTAGTAGTGTAAACTTTCAGAAGAAAATTTTAAACAAGTTATAAATATCAGTTTTTACTGATAAAGACTGGAGGAGTATATTTGGTTGACTATAGTAGTGAATTGTTAAGTCTTTTTGAAAAAAGAAAGGATAGTGAAAATTTCTTGTATAGACTTACTAGTGAATTAAAGAATGCTCAAACCCAGTATGTTTGTATATTTGGTGCAAAAGAGCTAGGGGTTTTTCTAGTAAATACATTTTTAAAGTTGAATACGAATATAAAAATTGACTTTTTTTGTGATAATGATAAGAAAAAATGGGGAAGAGAAATTTGTAATAATATAAAATGTATTTCCCCAGAGGAATTAGAAATTTATAAAAACGATGTTGCAATAATTATTGCAAGTAAAAGCTGGAAAGAAATAATGGAACAATTGCATAGTAATCATTTTAGAAAAATATATCCTGTTTTTAGTATGATATATTTAAATTTTAATTTTTTTTACAACGATAAATTGAATTATCTTCAAAATAAGTATCTGAATGTAATAGATATGTTTGCTGATCAGGAATCGAAGCGTACTTATTTTACTGTAATCAGAAATCTATTTGTGGACAGCCCAGTATACGCTGATTATACAGAAATATGTTGCGGCAAGCAAAATTTTGCTGAAGGCATTATAGAGCTAAATGAGAATGAAGTGTTTGTGGATTGTGGGGCTTATGATGGGGATACTGTAAAACAATTTTTGCAAGAAGTTCACAATAGATTTTCTGAAGTACATGCTTTTGAATTGGATAAGACTAATTATATCAAATTAGGCAAAACAGTAGAAGCTTTAGGAAAATCTTTACAATGTAAAGTTTCTACTTATAACGTAGGATTGTGGGATAAAGAGGAAATTATATTATACAATAATCATGCAGATGAGTCGTCTAGAATAACAGATCAAGGAAATGCGGAGGGGAAAGTAGTTCCACTTGACTCTATTTTAGAAGGGAAAAAGGTATCTTTTATAAAAATGGATATTGAAGGTGCTGAACTTCAGGCATTACAGGGAGCAAAAAATATTATAATGAAGCAACAACCTAAGCTTGCAATCAGTATATATCATTCGCTGGAAGATTTATGGCAAATCCCAAGTTATATAAAAAGTATAGCCCCGCAATATAAACTATATTTAAGGCATCATACTACGGCTTATTACGATACAATATGCTATGCTATTCCCTGAATAGGATAAAATCCCCCCCGGTGCTAGCTGGGGGGGATCAGTCATTGATTAGCCTTGACCTTGGAAGAAAAAGCTTAGCGACACGGCGGTACTGCCGGCAGGTGAATAGTATACTCTCGAATATTTGAGGAATCTGGAAGGAACCATCGTGGCAATCGTATTTTGCGTGACCGTTACATATGAACTGTTGTCTGTCCAGACGCTGCCATCAGGACTACCCTGCATTTTAACCTCTGCTAATGCAGTAGCTACTTCAGAGGTATTGTAAGCAATCCATGACCATTCTGAAAGAGCTAAAACATTTTGAGCGGGAGTCGTTAGGGCGCTACCAGCACCACCAGCTACTGATGCGGGTGTTGTATATGTTACATCGGTAATAGCTAATGATGAAGTGACAACAAGCTTATTTTCTGCATCTTGCAGTAGTGCAGCGTTATTGCTACCATACACCTTTACTCTGGCCTCGTCAGGTTGATCTTGAATGATTTTAAAGTTGGGCATTATAGATCCTCCTTAAATTTAATTCTCAATACAAATATATTCATATTTACTACATAATATGGTTTTAGTAATTAAAAGGTTCTCAGTAAAACATAAAAAATACCTATTTATTGGGGAATGGCACAGTCCAGCAGGAGTGACAATACTTGATTTGCAATCATATAGTAAATAAAAACGAGATAAAAGAGTGGAGAGCGTATGACTGCAAAAATTAGTTTATGTATGATTGTTAAAAATGAAGAAAAAAATATTGGGCGTTGTTTACAAAGTGTAGCTGATGTGGTGGACGAGATTATCGTTATTGATACAGGTTCCAGTGATAAGACCAGCAAAATTGCCCAGACTTTCGGGGCAAAGGTTCAATCTTTTATTTGGAATGATAATTTTAGTGATGCTAGAAATGCATCCTTAGACCTTGCAACAGGAGAGTGGATTTTTTTTCTTGATGCGGACGAGGAGTTAAGCCCAGAAAGCGGCGTAGTTTTACGCGGTGCTACTGAGAATGGTGACGTGGAAGGTTATTTTAATAAGATAATAAGTTACACTGGCAATGAAGCATGTCCTGAAAGGAGTGGGGATGTAGTATTTCGTCTATTCCGCAATAAACCAGAGTATCGATTTCGTAATGCAATCCATGAGCAGATATGTGATGTGATTTCAGAGCAGAATAATCAGATGAGCTATCCGTTGTTAGAGGGTTTAGTAATTTGCCATTATGGCTATCTGAATAGTCATATTCAAGAAAAAGATAAAAAAAGGCGCAATCTCGTTTTATTAGAAAAAGAGCTTATGAATAAACCACAAGATTCTCTAGTACGGTTTCATTATGCAGTCGAGTTATATCGAATGGGTGAAAATCTGCTCGCGGCAAAAGAATTCGAAAAAGTTTCAGAAGAGATAAATCCACAGGAGGTTATTTATGGCCCCAAGCTCATGCGATATATTGTCTCAGCTTATTATGGAGGCAAAGAATTGGTGGGGGCATTAAATGCATTGCAGCGAGGGTTAGCATTGTTTCCAGATTATGCTGATCTTTATCATTTGGGTGGGGGAATTTATTATGAAGTAAGAGAGTATGGGGCAGCTTATGAATATTTTCAGAAAGCGTTACATACACCAAAGCAACCCGTTCATTATGCATCACTTTATGGGCTACAAGGATGGAAATCCTACTATTATTTGGGTCAGATTGCAGAAAAGTTCTGCAACGAGGAAGAGGCACTCCGTTACTATATCGACAGTTTTAGAGAAAATAGCAATTTCATAACAGCACTTAATCGTATTATTACCATCCTGCAGCCACGTAGTGATCCAGACTACGCTACATACGCAATCAATAAAATATGCGACCTTTCCATACCTCAGGGCAAACTGCTGATCGGAGAGCTATTGTTTAATCATTCTGCCTATGGGGCGGCACTAGCATATTTTGAAGTGGTTCCGAATGAATTTTTTACGCCACAGTTCAGCTTACATAGGGCAATCTGTCTTATTCAGTTGCGGCGCAGTTTAGAAGCACTTCATCTATTGGACTCGATAGATGAGGATGAACAATTATCTTTTATAGCAAAGCTAAATAAACTGCTATGTTTTTGGCTTGAAGGCAATCGACTGAAAGTGAGGGCAATAAGCGCCGAATTATTAGCCGTAGGGCTATCCGAAGATACGGCCGCAGTGATAGAACTACTTAGCAATACGTATACCAAACAGAAAGAGTTCAAGTATATTGGCAGTGAAGGAATGACGCTGCTACTGGAAATCGTTAAACGGACGCTAGATTTAGGCGCCATAAAACGTTGCAGTTTACTGCTGTCAGGAGTAAGTTCCCAGTCAATGGTGGAGTATTATTTGGTATTTGGGGAATTTTTTTATCAATATGGACACGTAAATATAGCTGAAGAATATTTAAAACAGCATATGGAGCAAAACAGTGAAGATGCAGCAGCTTACTTTCTCTTAGCCGAGATAAAAAAGGAACAGGAATTGTATTTTGATGCCATTGATTATTATCAGAAGGCATTACAGTTTGATCCTAAAGAACCTAAATATTATATCAAACTCATTCAGTTATACGAAAAGGTACGCGCAGAGTTACTGAAAGAGGCCGTAGTCAAATATCCAGAATTCCCTATATTCGGCACTCTACTAGAGGAGGCTGAAAAATGATAAAGAGGATAAGTCTTGCCATGATAGTGCGGGATGAAGAGGCTAATTTAGCGGAGTGTCTGGGCAGTGTTAAGGATGAAGTGGATGAAATTGTCATTGTTGATACTGGGTCAACAGATCAAACCCTAAACATTGCCAGTAATTTTACAAATAAGATTTATCACTTTCCCTGGCAGGGTGATTTTAGTGCGGCGCGTAATTTTGCGATTAGTAAATGCTCAGGGCAGTGGATACTTAGCCTGGATGCCGATGAAAAATTGGATTCAGAGAAGGGGAGTATCAGGCAATTAATTGGTAGCAGTCCGGAAACCGAGGTCTTCGGCTTATCTCTTTTAATCTACTCAGCTACCGAATATGAACGGTTTACGGTGATGCGGTTATTTCGCAATACTGCTGAATATCATTTTGTGGGCAAAATTCATGAGCAGGTAGTGATAAACAATACAAATGTCGTGGATATTGGGGATGCACCTGTAATTTGTCATAAATTTGTTACACATAAGCAGCGCAATAAAAAACGGTGGCGCAATTTGCGACTATTGAAACATGAATTACATCGTGATCCTGATAATTATTACTTAAAATATTATATGGGGGTCGAATGGCTAGGTATAGGGCGGTATGAAAGAGCAGTAGACTGTTTGCAAACTGCAGTCGCGAGCATTAGCTTGTACCAACCTATGTTTAGGGGGCCAGCTGTAAGATACTTGGTTGATTGTTTAAAATTCTTAGGACGCCCTGATGAAGCTTTGGAAATTTGTCAAAATGAGTGTGAGCTAAATCCAGACTTTACGGATGTTTTTTTTGAAACAGGGGCAATTTTGGAGGAACAGGGTAAGTTTAAGCAAGCAATTGATTATTTTCTCAAAGCAATACAATTAGGAGACCCACCACTCTGGCTTTTCCATTCTAAGGGTACGGAAAGTTTTTTGGCCTGCTATCATTTAGCATTTTGTTATGAAAAAATAGGGCTCTATGAATTGGCCGAAAATTATTATTGGCAGGCCCTTGAGACAAATCCTAAATATACTTGCCCCTTATATAGCTTATTCTTAATGAAAATTACCAATTTAAAGCCATCAGAGGTATTTGATTATTTTAATAAAAAGAACAGTTTTCTTCATGACCAATGGGCAACGACATTGGCGATGCTATTTTTCGAAGTGGGTTTGCCAGAACTCGCCGCCCAGTGCTATGAGCAGTCATTAACATTACGTGGGGATACAAGTATTAATCGGATAAGAAGTCTGTTATACAGCGGTTGTGTACAAAAAGCTTTGGATCTTATAAATAGTATGGATAGGGCGAGCATTGCCATCGAAATCAAGATCGAAGAAATCCTAGCCCATATTCTTAACGGGGATTTTAGTACAGCCAAGCGATGGGCCTTTGACTTATGGGTAACTTCATCTGAGCAGCGCAGCAAGGCATGGGCAATGCTCACAATTATTGCGCGCATGAGTTCTAGCCCAGGATATAGTAGGCCGGAAAAATCCCGGGAAGGGGCGGTTATTGAACTACAACTATTAATTTTAGAAAACTGCTTACGCTTTAGCCCGAAATATCTTGGTATTACCTGTGACGGCGCATTTAAAAAGTTAGTAAAAACAGTAACTGACATTCTAATGGATTCATCAGTTGAAAGTAATATGAAGCTTATTGATTATATGCAGGGTAAAGCCGAGAACCTTCGCTCTATGCTTTATTATAAATATACAGCAGCAAGGGGTTTATATTTATGAGTAGGAATATTAGCGTGACCTTATGTATGATAACAAAGAATGAAGAAGATTATATTACTTGTTGTATTGATAGTGTGAAACATTTAATTGATGAAGTCATTATCGTAGATACCGGATCGACAGATCGTACAATTGATAAAGCCTTACAAGCAGGAGCAAGGGTATTTAATTATAATTGGCAACAAAATTTTGCCGAGGCTAGGAATTATGCCCTGGATCAGGCAGCAGGCGATTGGATATTGGTGTTGGATGCGGATGAAACATTAGAATATGTTGATATAGAGGGGTTTAATAATCTGTTAGTTGCTTCTCATATTGAAGGATATTTTATTGAGATTGAAAGTGTTATTGGCAATGGTGAAGAAAAAATGTTTGATCAGGTGGTACGCTTATTTAGAAATAAGCCTCATTATCGTTTTTCAGGTGCCATCCATGAACAGGTGATTGGTAGCATACGACAATTCAATAGTGAAGAGGCATTAGGCTGCACGGATTTTAAAATTATTCATCGGGGTTATCTAAACGAGCGAATAGCCGCACAACAAAAGCATATACGCAATATGGAAGTCATCAATCAGGCTTTAATTGACAATCCATATGATCCATTTTTACGTTACAGTCTTGGTATTGAATATATACAGCAGGGGAAAATAGCCCAGGCCAATGAGCAACTGTCAAAATCATTACAGAAATTAAAAGGGGGCGAAGGTTATTTTCACAATGTATTAGTGAATTTGGCTTCAGGTTATTTACAGACAGGACAATTAAAAGAGGCGCAAGAGTTGATTGATAGGGCCCTTCTTATGCTACCACAGGACTCAGATATAATGCTGCTCAAGGGAATCACAGCCCTATATAGTAAAGACTATCAGGTTGCTATAGAGTTCTTAGAGCAGTCCCTTACCGGCAATAGTATGAATACCTTGGCAAATTCGATTCATACCATATGCGGAGATATCTACGGGATTTTGGATGATTATGATAATGCCGAACTAGAATATTTTACGTCATTGCAATTAGTCCCCCAGCATGTATACCCCCTATTGCAGATGATTGGCCTTAAACAAAAAGGGAAAAGTCAGCTTACTTGGTATGAAATTAGTAAGTTTACCTCACAGAAAGTAAGTAAGGATTTACAATTGAAATTGATCAAGATGAAAGAGCTGGAAGTAGTTTTGGTATTAGCACTGCTTACTATTATAAATCAAAATTCAGTAAGTAAAACAAATCTGATCATAGGGTGCAATGATTATTTGCGAGCTATTATGCTCTATCAGCCTGCAAATGAGTTGTCAAAAATAGTACTTCAATATTTGAAGTATAGCGCAGAGATGATGCTGTTGTACGCAAGCATTATATCAGCCAATTGTGATTTTACATTTTTGCCAATTACACAAAAAATAGCAGATATTAGCAATGATAACCTAGATTTAATTATAAAAACCTTATGTCCCACTTGGATTCCATGCATAAAATTGAACAAGATGCTACCTAATGTTGAAGAATAGAAAAACACACTCACTGGGTGGGTGTGTTTTTTATTAATATGTACGTCCTTGTATATGGATTGTTAGATTTGTATGTTGATCCATATCTTGTGCTTGGTAGCACAATCTGGAATATTTTGTTATTGTATCTGGCACGCAGGAGACCATTTCTCCAGTAGCAATTGTTTTTACTGCTGATTCTGTTTGCCAGTGTGTACCATCACAGCTTACTTGCAAGTACACCAATGCAGGATATAGGCCATTGTTGACAATCAGGTAGGAATAGTTGAAGAGCAAAATGTTGAGAGATCTAGTATAGTTGGCATTATCTTTAGCCACGACATACAATGTTAGATCGATTGCTTTACAGCATTTGTCGGATATTGCTGGATCCTTAATATTCACTTTAAGATAGGGCCAAAATTGAGAATCTTCACATTCCCTGCTGCACAGTCCGATTAAATTATTGGTCGATTCATCAAGCATTTTTAGCATAATCCCTAAGTTTGCTGATTGGTTTGTATACCAGTTTTGTACTAATGTAGTTATGTTTAATGATACAAAAATATCATTTTGGTTTGTAATTCTGATAACATCCAATGGCGCAGAGGCTATTAAAGGCTCTTTTGTACAGTGTGTTTTTTTTGCCCATTTTGATAATATCTGAAAAATACCGAGGGATTTTTCTATGCATGGAAATTCATTACATGAGAGGAAGATATGTAATGTACTGCTTGTAATGGTTAAGAACAAGGGTAGTGAGGAGAGATCAAATTGGATGAGTGTCCTATTGGTTTTGGCTGATTTTTTTCCTATTAGGAGTTCCCTAGAGCCGTATCTGCCTGGGGGGCTACACATAAGTTTATGGATATCACTACCAGAGATATAAGTATTCATAATAGGTGGCTTAATAATTTGTATTGTCATCAAAATCCCTCCTCTACAGGGTATGCAATAGATTTATTTTTGATACAAAAATAGGTTTACTATCTAACATACTAAACAATCTTCTACCAGTTATTATATAAGGGCACTTCCTATCAAGAATCTGAATAGGATATCTTTGAAAGGGTCACTATTGGTTTGCCTTAAAAAACTACTCAATATGACCCTGTACACCTGAAAAACTTAGTTTTGAATATTATTGTATTGGGAGAAATTGCTATGTCAGATAAACGAGTGTTAGTTACTGGTGGTGCTGGATTTATTGGCTCTCATTTGTGCAAAAAATTGCTGGAAGAGGGGCAAAAAGTTATTTGCTTGGATAATTATTTTACAGGCTCACAGGAAAATGTATCAGATTTATTACAATATCCTACATTTACACAGGTACATCATGATGTAACCCTACCGATGAATGTTGAAATTGATGAGATCTATAACTTTGCTTGTCCGGCAAGTCCAGTGCATTACCAGTATGATCCTGTAAAAACTACCAAGACCAGTGTGTTAGGTGCTATGAATATATTAGACTTGGCACACCAAAGTGGGGCAAAAATACTGCATGCATCTACGTCGGAAGTATATGGCGACCCTCTTATTCATCCTCAGCAAGAAGAGCATTGGGGAAATGTAAATCCAATTGGTATTAGGGCCTGCTATGATGAAGGAAAACGCTGTGCCGAAACCTTATGTTTTGATTATTATCGCAAGTATGATGTTGATGTCAAAGTAATTCGTATATTTAATACTTATGGCCCCAATATGCATCCCCAAGATGGGCGGGTGGTGAGTAACTTCATTGTGCAGGCGTTAAAGGGAGAGGATATTACAATTTACGGAGATGGCAAGCAAACAAGATCATTTTGTTATATAGATGATCTTGTTAATGGTATTATTCGTATGATGCAAACCGAAAAAGGCTTTATTGGCCCAGTTAATTTAGGAAATCCGGGAGAATTCACCATACTTGAATTAGCTGAAAAGGTAGTAGGGTTAGCAAGGTCAGTATCAAAAATAGTTTTCAAGCCGTTGCCGCCCGATGATCCCAAACAACGTCAACCAGATATTTCTCTGGCTAAGGCAAAAATTGGTTGGGTACCTGAGGTATGCTTGGACGAGGGAATAGAGCGCACTATTGCCTATTTTAAGAAGGTGCTAATATGAGTGGATTTCAGCTAAGGATCCCCGTTGCTTTGATCATTTTTAATCGCCCAGATACTACTCAGCAGGTGTTTATGCAAATTCGTAAAGCTAAGCCCCGGCAGTTACTGGTCATCGCTGATGCTCCTCGCAACGAGAGGCCTGATGAGGTTGAAAAATGTGCTGTTACTAGAGCTATTGTTGAGCGGGTGGATTGGGATTGTGAAGTGTTAAAAAACTATTCAGATATAAATTTAGGTTGTGGAAAAAGGGTAGCCAGTGGTCTTGATTGGGTTTTTAATATAGTAGAAGAGGCGATTATTTTGGAAGATGATTGCCTGCCCCACCTGACGTTTTTTCAGTTTTGTCAGGAACTATTGGAACGATATCGTGATGATGGGCGGGTAATGAGCATTTCAGGAAATAATTTCGGATATGGCCGCCGACGGACAGATCATAGTTATTATTTCTCCCGATATACTCAAATGTGGGGCTGGGCAACATGGCGGAAGATATGGCAGAGATATTATGACTTCAATATGAAATTGTGGCCGGAAGTTCGCGATAATCATTGGCTTTTCGATATTTTTGCCAGTATGCAAGTTGAAATTTTGGGGGAGAAGGCCGAGTGTAAGGTTAATGGAGGGGAATCTGCAGTTCAATACTGGTATCGTATTTTTGAAGATACTTATAACGGCAAAATTGATACTTGGGATTATCAGTTCTTTTTTTCTTGTTTAGTACAAAGCGGGTTGCATATTCTGCCTAATGTAAATTTAGTATCAAATATTGGTTTTGGTCCGGAATCAACTCATACTCGATGTAAAAATCATTTTGCGGATGTACCTGTAATGGCCATGGATTTTCCGTTGAAACATTCATCATATGTGATTCGTGATGCTTGGGCAGATGAATATTTACAGATGCTCAATTTTAGAAGTTAAAAAATCGCCTTGTATGGCGATTTTTTTCTGTGGAATTAGAATATATCGATATTTTTTATTTTTGCTTAAAAATAGCCAGTGCTTCTTGTGCAAAATTGCAGAATTCTTCAGCAAAAAGCTTGATCTTCCCAAAAGTTTTATTTTTGGCTTCAGCCTCATCCAGTACATGAGGACCTGGCGCGGAATATGGTAGAATATCGGCGATTTTTTGCGCTAACTCTTCTGGATTCATACGGTCAAAGAAAATGCCGTAGCCCTGTTCAAGATGCACATCTAGATCTGAAAGGATAATTGTTTTATTAAAAGCCTGACATTCTTGAACAATCATGCTTAGGCCTTCAAAGAGGGATGGCTGAACAACAAACAGGCTACGCCTAATAAGTTGTATTTGCTCACTACGGGGGATTAGCCCGAGAATATGAACAAGATCGGTTATGCCAATGGTTTTTAGATAATCTTGGAGTTGTGAAAAATAATCAGGACATCGGTAATCTTCTGTAAAGCCTGTGCAGACAAGAGGCACATCGATTCCTATGTGCCGCAATATAGCTATGGCTTTAAATAATGTGGCATGATTTTTATGGAGCCAAAACTGATTAGAACATAATATAAAACCATCAGGTAATTGATAGTGATGTTGTACTTTTCTAGAATCACTTATGTACCAATCTTCTTCTGGGTAGAAGGGTGCTGATAAAATTTTCGTGATTGCTGTAGATGATGGGTAAAATTTTAAAAAATCTTTTTCAACAGTACGGGTGGTGAAAATAATAAGTTGTGCCTGCCTGGCAATTTCCCCAAAACGGTGTTCGCGGAGGGCATATTCTTGTGGTGAGATAAAATCAGGCATATAACGGTGTTGAAAGTCTGGAATCCATGATACTACAAAGCGACCAGGCCATATTTGTGAATTTACAGGGAATAAAAAGTCTATTTTGTTGAATAGCTGATCAAGGGAAACACAATGGGTAAGTGGGAAATTAATGATTGTGCGTGCTGCTTTTAGGTTGCCTCCTTGAAAGATAATGCCGTTAAATAGTGAGGCAAATCCTTGATGCATGCTAAAATCTTTGAGTGTCCTGTCAGTAATCACTAAAAACAACTGGGGCCTTTTCTCTTCTGGCAGATGCTGGATTGCTTTGACAAGCCATTCAACAGTGGAGACACCTGCATACCAGTGGCTACTACCCAGTATAGGAATACCAATGCGAATATGTCTAATCACATGAAATACCTCTTTATTAATTTATATGTTTTTTTAAATAAATAGAAACCCTATTTTTAACACAAAGACACAAAGGCGCTACGCGGACACAAAGACCAAAAAGGGGATAATAAACTTTGTGTCCTTTGTGCTTCTTTGTGATCTTTGCGTTTAACGTGGTTTTCTCTCTGTTGTTTTTAAAGGACGCGAAGCGTTTTTCTTATAACTTAATATATTGAAAAGAGTTCACTTTGGTGAGCTTTTTTGCATGGATATTTATTTTAGGAATAGGATATATCAACTGCTGAAACCTGTTAGCTAGGAGGATGGTCCGATGATTGACCAGATAACAATTGCCACATCATTGGCACCTGGCAAAAATATTGACAGCCAAAGAACTGCTGTCAATAGCTGGCAAAGAATTGGCTTTAGCATAGTATCAATAAATTCTGCTGAGGAAATAGCCTTATTACAACCGAAATTCCCTGATATTGAATTTCTCCAAGTCGCCAGAGATGCCAGAACTAAGTTTGGCAAACCGTATGTTTATTTTGATGATGTTTTGGCCTACTTTCAGGGATATGGGTCAGGAATATGCGGAATTGTCAATTCCGATATTCATTTATTGCGTGAAGAGATTTATCCTTTTGTTGGCAAGGAGGCAGTTAATTCTCTAGTTTATGGTTCTCGGGTTGATGTGGATACACTGGAAAATCTACAAGGTCAAATTTTATATGATGGCTTTGATTATTTTTTCTTTGATCAACAGATTATCTCATTGTATCCTCAGTCTGAGCTGTTTATCGGGTTACCCTGTTGGGATTATTGGGCAGTACTTATTCCTCTGTTTAATGGTATACCTGTGAAAAAATTAGTTACGTCACATGCTTATCACATTAAGCATCAGGTGAACTGGGATAATAGGGCATCCCAGCTATTATACAAAGGTGTATTGTTAAAGTATTTTAAGCCACTTACTGCTGAGGCAATATCTCCCAACTATATGCTGGGACTCATTCATAAGTATTCTGTTGAGTTAAACTTAAATAATGATAAAAATTACGGCAATAATTTACCAAACTGGTGTCTGAATATAAAGAAGGTAATTAATAGTGAGGTAGAAGCAAAAATTATCGATGATTTAATGTTTGTCACAAATCGCCATTAACATCATTTTTTACTATTCTTGTGAATAAGTTAAACTATGGCGTTAGTAAGATAATGAGGTGGTTACCATGAGTGGCTTCAAATTAACTACACCTGTGGCATTTGTTATTTTTAATCGCCCTGATACTACAGAGCAAGTTTTTGCAGAAATCCGCAAGGCTAGGCCATCAAAATTGCTGGTTATTGCTGATGGGCCCCGGGAAAATAGGCCAGATGATGTTGAAAAGTGTGCTGCTGTTCGGGCCATTATTGAAGGTGTGGATTGGGATTGTGAAGTACTGAAAGATTATTCAAATGTAAATCTAGGCTGTGGGAGACGACCGGCCACTGGCTTTGATTGGGTTTTTAGTATGGTAGAGGAAGCCATTATTCTGGAGGATGACTGTCTGCCCCACCCCACATTTTTTCCCTATTGTCAGGAATTATTGGAGAAATATCGCGATGATGGGCGGGTTATGGGTATTTCCGGTGATAATTTTCAGTATGGCAGACGGCGGACAAATGATAGCTATTATTTTTCTCGTTATACTCAGACCTGTGGTTGGGCGACATGGCGACGTGTGTGGAAGTATTATGATTTTGATATGAAACTTTGGCCAGCGGTGCGTGATGGACAGTGGCTGTTTGATATTTTCGCTAGCATACAGACTGTGACTCACAATGGTCAGCGCCAGATCGGAGTTATTGGTGGAGCATATGTTGCCCAGTATTGGCAGCGCATGTTTGAAGCTGCTTATACCAAGAAAATAGATGCCTGGGATTTCCAGTTCGCTTTTGCCTCTTTATTGCAAAGTGGCTTGCATATTCTGCCCAATGTAAATCTGATATCAAACATTGGTTATGGGCCTGGGGGGACTCATACTAAAAATGCAACCAGTTCTCTCGCAAATCTGCCTATAACAGCAATGAATTTTCCGATCAGGCATCCAGCTTTTATCATTCGTGATGGATGGGCTGATGCATTTTTGCAGGCGAATAATTTTGTCTAAGGTGTAAGGGGGCGAGAATTTGCGGATAGTACATATAAATCTCTATGAT